>JACXTT010012959.1_pt1 | contig 11025 bp, 9 predicted proteins | sample 9270951 | NCBI WGS metagenome assembly JACXTT01 (sample SAMN15532306, study PRJNA645909) | rock metagenome | isolation source: weathered quartz diorite | place: Puerto Rico | collected 2017-06-21 | reverse complement strand
CCGCCCACGCGCCGCCGCCGGCGCGACCGTCAGCTGCAGCCGGGTCCCGAGCGGGGTCGCCTCCGCGGCGTTCTTGATCAGGTTGATGAACACCTGCTGGATCTGGTCGGCGTCGTGCGGCACCGGCGGGGTGCCGGGCGCGACCTCGAGCGCGGGCGTGATGCGTCGATCGCGCAGCAGCGGCTCCAGGGACTGCAGTGCGCGGCGCACGCTCTCCTCGAGCGGGGCGGCGCGCAGCTGGAGCTGGCGCGGATGGGTGATGTCGAAGAGGTCCTGGACGATCGCGTCGAGGCGGCGAATCTCGTGCAGCATGAAGTCGATGTGCTCGCGGTGGGGCGCCGCGTCCTCGAGCGCACGGGCCAGGTACTGGACGCCGGCGGCGATGCCGGTGAGCGGGTTGCGGATCTCGTGGGCCACGCTCGAAGTGAAGCGGCCGAGGGCGGCCAGCCGGTCCATGGAGCGCGCGTGCTCCTCGGCGCGCTTGATCGGCGTGAGATCCACGAAAGTGGCAATGGCCCCGTACACCGCGCGCCGATCGTTGCGCAGCAGCGAGGTGGTGACCCGCACCGGAATCGGCGAGCCGTCCTTGGCGCGCAGCATGGTCTCGACCCGCATCGCCTCGCGCCCGTGCTCGAGCGTGTCGCGCAGCAGCTGCTCCCCGTCCTGGCCGAGCAGCGCGCCGAACGGCCGCCCCCGCACTTCGGACTCCGTGAAGCCGAGCAACTCCTGGGCGGCGCGATTGAAGGTCAATACCTCGCCCTGCATGTTCACCGCGACCAGCGCACTGACCATGCTGTCGAGCACGTTCATGCGAAAACGCTCGCTGCGCCGGAGATCGTGATAGAGACGCGCATTCTCGACCACCGGCGCGACCGACAGCGCGATCGACTCGAGCAGGGTCGCGTCGGCGGCCTCGAGTGGGCCGGCGCCGGCGCCGCGGCCCATGCCGATCACGCCCAGGATCGGCATCAGATCGCACGACAGGCAGTGGCGCTGGCGCTCCTCACGCTCCGCTGCCCAGGCCTCTGCTGCCGGGCCGGGAGGCGGCGCGAGCACACCGAGGTCGCCCAGGATGCAGCGCGCGCCGCACAGCTCGTGCGGCTCGGCCACCGGGGCCACCGAGTGGCGCTGCAGCGGAACGCACGCGATCGACTCCAGCCCCGCCACCGTCTCCTGGAGCGAGTGCCCGTCGGGCAGCAAGAGAGCAGGATGGTTCCCGGGATCGCGGATCAGGAGCGTGCGGTTGAGCCACAAAGCCCGGGCCACGCTGCCCATATCGCCGTGGAGCGGCAGCTCGATCCAGGTGCTGCGCTCCCGCTCCGAGGCGAGGTGGGTCCAGGTGCCTTCGAGGAGCCCGCTCTCGCGGTTCACCAGCAGCAAGAAGGCGTGCTCGAACCCGAAGGCCCGTGCCAGATAGCGCGCCACGGTTCGAGTGGTCTCTCCGGCGTCGAGTGCCGACACCAGACCGCTCGCGACCTCGCGTAGCGAGACCAGCTGAACGTTGGTTTCGATCAGGCGGCGATGGCTGCGCTCCAGCTCGTCGACCAGCTCCGCCACGGTCCGAATCAAGACCGAGGCGTCGTCCGAATCGCCGCGTGAATCGCGCTCGGTGGCGGCCGAGAGGCCGCGCACTTCGTCGACCCTCCGCAACAGCTCGCGCAAGGTCTCGCGCTGCGAAACGCTCATGAGCACCGCGACGGCGGCGGCCCAGGGGTGGGCCGCGTCCGCGTGGACGTGAATCGGCGCCGAGCCGTCTCAGGGCGGGTTGTCGACGGCGCGCGCGGTGGTTCGAGAACTCAGGCCATGTCGGTGAAGTCGCGCACGCAGGCCGCGACGTACCGGATCTGTTCCTCCGTCAACTCGGGATAGATGGGAAGCGCCAGGACTTCATGAGCGGCCGTCTCGGACTGAGGCATGTCGCCCTCGCGATAGCCCAGCGCCGCGAAACATTGCTGGAGATGGAGCGGAACCGGGTAATAGACCTCGGTGCCCACCCCGCGCTCCGCCAGGTGCTGCTTGAGCGCGTCGCGCTGCGGCACGCGGATCACGTATTGGTTGTAGATGTGGCGCGCGCGTGCGTCCTTGAAGGGCCGGGTCAGGCGTGCGCCCTCGAAGAGCTGGTCGTAGAGCGCCGCGTTCTTCGCCCGCTTCTCGCTCCAGCGGTCGAGATGGCGCAGCTTGACCCGCAGGATGGCCGCTTGCAACGCGTCGAGACGGGAGTTCGTGCCGACCAGCGCGTGGTAGTACTTGGGCTTGGCGCCGTGCTCGCGCAACAGGCGCACGCGCTCGGCGAGCGCCGCGTCCTTGGCGGTCATGATGCCGCCGTCACCGGCGGCGCCAAGGTTCTTGGAGGGGAAGAACGAGAAGGCGCCGAGATCGCCGACCGAGCCGGCGCGGCGCCCCTCCCACTCCGAGCCGATGGCCTGCGCGGCGTCTTCGATCAGGAAGAGTTGGTGCTTGTCGCACACTGCCTGGACCGCGGTCAGGTCGCAGCACTGGCCGAAGAGGTGCACCGCCACGACCGCCTTGGTGAGCGGCGTGATCGCGGCCTCCAGGCGGTGGGCGTCGAGGTTGTAAGTGCGCGGATCGATGTCGACGAACACGGGCCGGGCGCCGACGTTGGCGATGGTGCCGGCACTGGCGAAGAACGAGAACGCCGAGGTCACCACTTCGTCGCCCGGACCGACCTCGAGACCACGCAGCGCCAACAGCAGCGCGTCGGTTCCCGACGCGCAGGCGATGGCGTGCGGCGAGCGGCAGTAGCGGGCGATCTCGTCCTCGAGCCCGCTGACCTCGGGGCCGCCGATGAAGCGGGCACTGTCGAGGACGCGATGCACCGCCTGGTCCAGGTCCTTCTTGATGTCCGCGTACTGTGCCTTGAGGTCCAGCAGCGGCACCTGCATCGTCGCCTTCACCGGCATCGGACTCATCCCGGATCTCCTAGCTGTCCACCCAGCCTTGGTTGTCGAGCAGCTGCTCCACCGGCACGTCGCGCCAGGGCTTGGCGGGCCGGCCCATGACCACCGTGCGCGGCGGGACGTCGCGCGTCACCACCGATCCCGCGGCCACCAGTCCGTCCTCGCCCACCACGATCCCGGGCAACAGCACCGCGCCGGCGCCGACGCGGCCGCCGCGACGAATGGTCACGCCCTTGAAGTGCTTGAAGCGCTCGGCGGTGCGGCCGACGAAGTTGTCGTTCGAGGTCACCACGCCCGGGGCCACGAACACGCGGTCCTCGAGCGTCGAATAGGCGGTGATGTAGCACTCGCTCTCGAGCTTGCAGTAGCGCCCGATCGTGCACACGTTCTCGATCGTCACGCCGCGGCCCACGATCGTACCGCGCCCGATGGTGACGTTCTCGCGAATGGTGCAGCCGTCCGCCATCAGCACGCGCTCGCCGATCGCGGCGCCGCGATAGAGCACGACGCCGGTGCCGACGATCGACTGGTCGCCGATCGCGAGGCCAGGCAGCTCCTGCTCCTGCGTGGTGGCCGAATTGGCAGCGCGCATCGGGCGCTTGCCGAGCGTGGCGTGATCGTCGATGCGGACCTGATCGCCGACCACGGTGCCGGCGTGGATCACCACGTGGTGGCCGATCCGGCATCCCGCTCCGAGCCGCACGTCGGCCTCGATCACGCAGCCTTCGCCGAGCTGGACGTCGCGGCCCAGCGCCGCCGAGGGATGCACCACGGCGGTGCCGGGCTGGGTCGCGCTCATCGGGCCACCGCCGCCTGGGGCCGCACGGGCATCGGCACGCCCCCGGCTTCGAGCGAGGCTTGGGCCGCGGCCAGCACGCGCACGACCGCCAGCCCGCTCGTCCCGTCGGTGAGCGGCGTCGTGCGCTCGCGCACGCAGTCGACGAAGTGCTGGCATTCGAGCTTGAGCGGCTCCTGCAAGGGAATCTTGGGCAGCACGATGTCGCCGCTGCGCACCGTGAGCGCGTCCGAATAGCTCACGATTTGCCCGCCGCGATCCACGCCCTTGTCGTAGACCCGGATCTTCTCGCTCGCCTCCATGTCGTCGAACACCACCATCTTCCGGCTGCCGACGACGGTGAACTGGCGCAGCTTGTGGGGATCGAGCCACGAGACGTGCACGTGGGCCATGCGGCCGCCCGGGAAGCGTAGGTGGATGAACACCACGTCCTCGACTCCGTTCTGCAGGAACGCGCTGCCGCGGGCCGCGACGTCGATCGGCTCGCCCTCCAGCAGGTGCAGGATCACCGACAGGTCGTGAGGGGCAAAGCTCCACAGCGCGTTCTCGTCACGGCGCACCTTCCCCAGGTTCACGCGCTGCGACGTGATGTAATAGAGGTCGCCCAGCTCGCCGCGCGCCACGAGGTCTTTGACGTAGCGGACGGCGGGGTGGTGGAGCAGCAGATGTCCCACCATCAGGATGCGCTGGCGCTCGCGCGCCAGGCTGACCAGCTCCTCGGCATCGGACACGCTCAGCGCCAGTGGTTTTTCGACGAAGACGTCCTTGCCCGCCTGGAGCAGCGTCCGCGTCAGCGCATGGTGCTGGACCGCGGAGGCCGAGACCACGGCGGCCTGCACGTCGGGATCGCCGGCCACCTCCTCCACTCGGCTCGCGGGTCGTGCCTGCGGATACTTCGCCGCGGTGCGCTCGAGCCGCGCCGCGTCGCTGTCGCACAGTCGCATCAGGCGGGCGCCGGGGAGAGCGGCGAAATTGCGCACCAGATTGGCGCCCCAATCGCCGGTTCCGACCACCGCGATGCCGATGTCCTGAGCCAAGAACGCCTCCCTGCCGTCTGGGATCCGGCGCGCACGCGCCGCGAATCGCGCAGTCTAGCCGCTTCCTTTCGGCCGCTCAACGCTCAGGCGGCCGCCTCGCGCAGCGGTCGCTCCACTCGATTGCGCCCTTCGCGCTTGGCCCGATACAGCGCACGGTCCGCGGCGGCGATCAGGTGGCTCGAGGTCACGCCGTCGGCGGGGAAGCACGCCACGCCCAGGCTGATCGTGATCTCGCCCTGGAAGGTCAGCGGGAAGGTGTGGCCCTCGATCGTCGCGCGCAGCCGCTCGGCCACCGCCATCGCGCCGTCCTCGCCGGTCTGAGGGAGGATGATGGTGAACTCATCACCGCCGTACTTCGCGACCAGATCCCAGGAACGCACCGCCTGCGCCAGCAGCCCGGCCATCTCGCGCAGCAGGAAGCTGCCCCGGAGGTGGCCATGGTGATCGTTGTAGTTCTTCAAATTGTCGACGTCGGTCATGATCACCGACAGGTCTTGACGGAAGCGCGCGGCGCGCTTCATCTCGCGGCGCAGCGCGGTCTTGAGGAAGCGGTAGTTGAACACCTGGGTGAGGTCGTCGGTGATGGCCAGCTTCTCCACGCGCTCCACCAGGCGATGGTTCTCGAGCGCGGTGGCGAGCCAGGCGCCGAGCAGGCTGGCGAGGCGCCCCTGCTCGTTCGTGAACGGCGCGGCCCCGGGCCGGCGATAGGCCGCGAGATAACCCGGATCGTGCTCGCGGATCCGCACCGGCACGAACAGCGCGGGTCCCGACTCGAGCCCCGGGCAGCCGTCGCCGCGGGCCACGCCGGGATCGGACGCGAGGTCCGGACACAACAGCGCCGGCCCTGGCCGCACCAGTCGAGTCAGATCGACGCCGCCGAGCGGGCGCGAGAAGGGCGTCGGGCCCTCGGAGCCTTCGAGCAGCACGAAGCCCTCGGCCTGCTTGGCCTGCACCAGCAGCACCACGGCTCCGGCGGCATCCAGCAGCTGGAGCGCGCAGCGCAACGCGTGACCGACGAGCTCGGGGCGCGAACGGCCTCCAGAGCGACCGGCCAGGTCCACCAGGGACTGAAGATGACGGTCTCGGGTCAGTATGCGAGCCATGGTTTGGGCGAAATCCACCATGGGTGTTCGCAACCCGTATGCCAGCCGATTTCCTCGGCTTACGCCCTCGGCCTCCCGGACAGCAGACGCCCGAGCAGAGCCAAGGATCGAAGCCCGAAGGCCAGCAGGCCGAACACGATGAGGACCCAGGCCGCCCCTCGCGACCAACCCGCCAAGGGCAAGCCTGCTCCGTACTTGGCCATCACCCAACCGGCGTACGTCAAAGCTGCCAGCAAGCTCATCGAGAGCAGGACCTGGACCAGGGCCCACGCCCGCCATTCACCTTCGCGTATTCCCGATCCGGGCGCGCCGGTTCCTGGACGGGGCGTTGCATCCTGCACGGCGTTGGGGGAAACGGCGGCAATTTGACCGCCCGGCCCGGATCGCCGAGCGATCCACAGTCGCGTCGCCCCCCATAAGAAGGTGGCCCGTCTCGCCGGGGCGAAGCCCGCGGTCGCCAGCGCCGCTTCGAATTCCGCCCCGGCGCCGAACTCGAGCACCGAGCGCGCGAGGTAGCGATACGCGGAGGGATCGTCGGAGAATCGTCCGACGGCCGGCACGACGTGCTCGAGGTAGAAGCGGTGCAGCGGCGCCGACCACGTCGTGGCGGGCGCCGTCGCCTCGAGCACGGCCAGCGCGCCCTCCGGCTTCAGCACCCGCGCCAGCTCCGACAGAGCCGCGTCGCGCGGACGCAGGTTGCGAATGCCGAAGGCGATCGTGACCGCATCGAGGCTCGAGTCGCGGAACGGAAGCTGGAACGCGTCGGCGCACACCAAGCGGGGCCCCCATCCGGTGGTGCGCTGCTCGTCGGCGGCCAGCTCGAGCATGCGCAAGCTGACGTCGGCGCCGATCAGGAGCCGGCCGGGCCGCCTCAGTCCCGGGAGCGAGACGCCGTTGCCCGTGCACAAATCGAGCACGACGTGAGCCGACTCCGGAACCTCGCGCCACATCGCCTGACGCCAGGCTCGATCCTGACCCAGCGAGAGGATGCGGTTCAGCACGTCGTAGCGGCCCGAGACGTCGTCGAACATCTCCGCCATGGGTGTGGCGGCGCGCGGGCCGAAGCGTTCCGCGCGGGCCTCGGGCTGCTGGTCGGACATGCTGTGCTTCCGGTGAGATGGAATGGTGCGCCCGACAGGAATCGAACCTGTAACCTTTAGCTCCGGAGGCTAACGCTCTATCCAATTGAGCTACGGGCGCACGAAGCCTCGGGTGCGGAGCGGCCCGCGTTTATAGCACACGGCCGCGCGAGGCGTCGATCTGCGCTAACGGTACGCGGCCTTGAGCGAGCCCCAGGTGAGCTGCGTTGCCGGCAGCGCGTGCGCTCCCGCGTCGAACGTGTCGTCCTCCCAGCGGTCGATGAACCAGCGGTTGGGATCGTGACCGATGCCCTGGGCCAGGAGATCCGTCGGAATCGACGCCGAGTCGCCGCGCACCAAGAAGAAGTTGGCGTAGCCTTCGATGTCGTAGTTGGGCCGCCCGCGGGCGACGACGTGGAGCGCCACGCTGGTCCGAATCAGCACGTGGGCGGCGCCCGGCCGGTACGGATCGGCCGTCAGGCGAAAGTTGCGGTCGAACGCCAGGGACAGGCTCGTCGCGGCCGCGAGCGCGCTGTCGCCGCTCACGAGGTGCTCGAAGTAATCGAGCTCGTCGTCGCGGGTCCACGACGTGTCGCGAAAAGCGAAGCCGGCGGGATCCAACACCCCGAAGATGAACCGAAAGTCGTCGGAAAAGAGCGTGCGATGGTGGGCGACGTCGCGGCGGTTGTAGCTCCACTCCAAGAGCCGCAGCGCCCCCTCGGGCGAGTGCGCGGCCGGGGCGGCCGACTCGATCGGGAGCAGCGGGTTGAACGCCAGATTCGTCCACGGCGACGAGGAACAGCCGGCCGACGCCGCCCACGCCGCGGCGAGGCAGGCGATGAGTCGAAGGGCAAGGAGACGGCGCGGGCTCGACATGGCTCAGCGGTAGAGACCTCGGATCGGATCGAAGCCGGCGCCACTGAACATCGAAGACCGCAAGGTGCCTTGTGGGCTGTCGCTCTGCCAGCGCTCGATCGACCAGCGGCCAGAGTCCCGCATACCGCTCGGCACTCTCGGCCCCCGATCAATTGCCGACTCGCCGCGCACCAACGTGAAGACGGCGTGGCTGGTGAACGGCGAGTCGAGGCGGTGGTCGAGGGTGATGGTCAGCACGGTGCGGATGATCTTATGCGCGGGCCCGGGCCGAGACGGGTCGTCCTCGACGCGCAGGTTCTCATCCATGGTCATCGCGAGCACGGGAACGGGGCGCCCTGCGGTTCCCTTCACCAGAAGATCGAAGTCTTCGAGCACCGCGTCGCGGGTCATCACGCTGTCGCGGAAGGCTTCGGCGCTCGGATCCCAGACCGGGAACGTGAAGCGGAAGTCGTCGCTGTACAGCTCGCGATGTCGGGTCACGTCGCGGTGCTCGTAACACCAGGCGAGGAGTCGCAGGACCTCGACCGGAGAAGCGGGGGTTGGGGCCAACGTGGCCGAGCTGCCCGAACCGGCGGGGGGCCCCGGGATCGGCCACGCCAATCGAGGCGACGAGGCGCACCCCACGGCCCAGAAGACGGCGACGATGGTCGCGATGGAATGGCCCAGGAATCGGCAGCGGCGCGCGGAACACATGGCTCAGGTCGTCTTACCCCGCACCCGCAGGACCTCCTCCACGTCTTTGTCGCCGCGGCCGGAGAGATTCACGATCACGCGGGTCCCTGATCCGAGCTTCGGTCCCTCCCGCAGCACCCAGGCCAAGGCATGCGCCGACTCGAGCGCGGGCAGGATCCCCTCCTGCCGGGCCAGGGCCTCGAAGGCGTCGAGCGCCTCGCCATCGGTGGCGAAGGCGTACTCCGCCATCCCCTGGTCGGCCAGCCAGGCGTGCTCCGGGCCGAGGGCCGGGTAGTCGAGGCCGGCCGACACCGAGTGGGTCTCGCGGATCATTCCGCGCGCGTCTTGCAGCACTAGGGTGCGCGTGCCGTGCAGCACGCCGACGCTGTGCTCGGGGATGCGCGCCGCGTGGCGACCGCTCGCGATGCCCTCGCCTCCGGCCTCGACGCCGACCTTGCGCACGAACTTCTCGTCGAGGAAGGCGTGGAACAAGCCGATCGCGTTGCTCCCCCCGCCCACGCACGCCACCAGCAAATCCGGAAGCCCGCCCACTTGCGCCGCGAACTGCTCCCGCGCCTCGAGCCCGATCACGCGGTGGAAGTCGCGCACCATCATCGGAAACGGATGCGGTCCCAGCACCGAGCCCAGCACGTAGTGGGTGTCGCGCACGTTCGTCACCCAGTCGCGCAGCGCCTCGTTGATGGCGTCCTTGAGCGTCTTGCTCCCGGCGTCGACCGTTCGCACCTCGGCGCCCAGCAGCTTCATGCGCTGCACGTTCAGGTGCTGACGCCGCGCGTCCTCGACGCCCATGTACACCACGCACTCGAGCCCCAGGCGCGCCGCAGCGGCCGCGGTGGCGACGCCGTGCTGGCCGGCGCCGGTCTCGGCGATCACGCGCGGCTTGCCCATGCGCCGCGCCAGCAGGCACTGCCCGAGCGTGTTGTTGATCTTGTGGGCGCCGGTGTGAAGCAGGTCCTCACGCTTGAGGAAGACCTGGCAGCCGGCGGCGGTCGAGAAGCGCTCGACGCGGACCAGCGGCGTGGGCCGGCCGGCGAACTCGCGCAGCGAGCGGTCGAGCTCATCCACGAAGGCCGGGTCGCGGCGGGCGCGGGCGTATTCGTCGCTCAGCTCGTCGAGCGCATGGATCAAGGTCTCGGGAACGAAGCGTCCTCCGTAGGGACCGAAGTGACCGAGCGCGTCCGGGATCGACTCAGCGCGCGTCATCGAACGCTCTCACGGCGGCCACGAAGCGCCGCACCTTGTCCGGATCCTTGATGCCGGGGCTCGACTCGAGACGCGACGAGGCGTCGACGCCGAATGGGGCGACCTGCTCCAGCGCGCCTCGCACCGACTCGCCGTCGAGGCCGCCGGCCAACAGCACGTCGCGCGTGGCCGCCACCACCCGCGCCGAATCCCAAGGGATGCGCTGGCCGGTCCCTCCCACCCGTAGCTCGTCCGCGGCGTCGAGCATCACCAGCGGCCCCGCCGGCGGCAGCGCCCGGCCCAAGGCGCCGTCATCCGAGACCGGGATCGCGAACGTCACCGGGAAGGAGAAGTCGGTGGGCCAGCTCAGCGGGTCGACCTGGTGGAGCTGGACCCGCGTCGCGCCGATGCGGCGGGCCATCGCCGCGGCCTCGTCCGGGGTGGGCGCCACCATCACCGCCACCGTCACCACACCGTTCAGCGCGGCGATGATCTCGGCGGCGCGAAGCGGATCGACGCGCCGCGGCGAACCGTTCCAGAGCACGAAGCCGAGCCAGTCCGCGCCGGCATCCAACGCCAGCCGCGCGTCCTCGAGCCGCGTCAGGCCGCACACCTTGACGATCGTGCGCGCTGCGGAGCGGGCCGCCACGTCAGCCTCGAGCGGCCGCCGCAAGCGCGGCGAGCTGGGCGCCGGGATCCCCGCTGGTCATGAACACCTCGCCCATCAGCACCGCGTCGCAGCGCGTGGCGCGCAGCCGCGCCAGGTCGGCGGGAGTCGAGATCCCGCTCTCGGCCACCGCCGTCACCAGCGGCGGCACCTGGGGCAGCAGCCGGGCCGACGTCTCGAGGTCGACCTCGAAGGTCTTCAGGTCGCGATGGTTAATCCCGACCAGTGTCGCGCCCGCGCGCAACGCGCTGCGCAGCTCCTCCTCGTCGTGAACCTCGACCAGCGCGTCGAGCCCGAGCAGCAGCGCCTCCGTGATCAGGCGTTGCAGGCGCACCTCGGAGAGCGCGGCGGCCAGCAGCAAAACGCCGTCGGCGCCGCGCGTGGCCGCGTCGAGCAGCTGGTAGCTGTCGATGACGAAGTCCTTGAGCAGGATCGGCAGCCGCACGACCGGCCGCACGGCGTCGACCCACGCCAGCTCGCCTTGGAAGTGGTCGGGCTCGGTCACGATCGAGATCGCCGCCGCGCCGCCTTGCTCGTAGAGGCGCGCCATCGCCACCGGGTCGAGGTCGGGCTTGAGCAGGCCTTTGGAAGGCGAGGCGCGCTTGATCTCGCACACCATCCGCAGCGGATCACGCGCCCCGCGGCGCAGTGCGCGCTCGAGCCGCCCGGCGGGC
>JACXTT010012958.1_pt1 | contig 11026 bp, 9 predicted proteins | sample 9270951 | NCBI WGS metagenome assembly JACXTT01 (sample SAMN15532306, study PRJNA645909) | rock metagenome | isolation source: weathered quartz diorite | place: Puerto Rico | collected 2017-06-21 | reverse complement strand
CGAATGGGTGTCTCGCCAAGCAGGTGCACCGAGCGAGTTGCTTCCCGCTCTACACGCTGCCATTCAGCGAGTTTCAACGATAAAACCCGCGCGAAAACGCTCGATTGTCAAACGGCCAGATTCTCGGGGTGCGATTCTCAAGCACATCGAACGCGAAATCGCCAATCTTGACAAGTGGCAAAAGCAGGCTGCCGTGGAATGTCCCGATGGCCCTCAGCGTATTCGCGGCCTCGCCGGATCTGGTAAGACGATCGCGCTTGCCTTGAAGGCGGCCTACCTTCACGCTCAAAATCCACACTGGAACATCGGTATAACCTTTTATACTCGCTCGCTGTACCAGCAATTCCGTGATCTTGTCCGTCGATTTACGTTTGAGCATCTGAACGACGAGCCAGATTGGGATCGAATTCACCTTCTGCACGCCTGGGGAGGCTTTGATAGAACTGGCTTGTATACGACCATGGCACAGCGATCGGGCGCAGTATCTCGCGATTTTGCGTACGCGAAACGAATGTTTGGCCGTGCGCGCTCCTTTCATGGTATTTGTCATGAACTGGTATCCCATATCGAAAAGGACGGAGTCGAGCCGTTCTTAGATGCTTTGCTTATTGATGAAGCACAAGATCTTCCTACGCCATTCTTTCGTATCGCCTATCGAGCCGTGAGAGAGCCGAAGCGATTGGTTTGGGCATATGACGAACTTCAAAACCTCTCTGATTATCAAATGCCGCCCGTTCAAGAATTGTTCGGCCAACGGGCCGACGGCTCCCCGGCTGTGTCACTGCAGAATGAGGAAGGACTACCTCATAGCGACGTGATTCTTCGGACATGCTACAGGAACACTCCGTGGGCGCTCGTGACGGCGCACGCTTTAGGCTTCGGCATTTATAGGGAAGGAGGGCTCGTACAGTTCTTTGATGAGCCCCAGCTCTGGGAGGATATTGGCTACGAAACAATTGATGGCGTAATTGCGCCAGGACAGGACGTGGTTCTCCGCAGAAGGGACGATTCTTATCCCAAGTACTTTGACACACTCCTGAACGCAAATGATGCTGTCGTGACGAAAACATTCGCCAATCGTGACGAACAGGCTCAATGGGCTGCAAATCAGATTCGAGATCACCTGCGAAATGATGAATTGGAACACGAGGATATTCTGATAGTCTTTCCAGAGGCGTACTCCTTGCGAACCGAGGCGGCGGTCCTGATGAGCTCACTCCAGTCCCTTGGCATTTCGTCTCACATGGCTGGTGTGTCGAGCAGTCAAGATGAACTTTTTCACAAAAACTCGATTGCGATTTGCCATATTCACAGGGCAAAAGGAAATGAAGCGCCCTGCGTTTTTCTCCTCAATTCGCACGAGTGTTTTTCGGGGCCAGAACTCACAAAGCGGCGTAATGTGTTGTTCACGGGTATTACCCGATCTCGTGCATGGGTCCGAATTCTTGGGATCGGTCCTGATATGACTCAGTTGGCAAAAGAAATCGAGCTTGTACACAACAACAACTATCAGTTGAAATTCAAGGTGCCTACTGCCGGTGAGATCGCAAGGCTTCGGACGATTCATCGAGATATGTCGGAGGAAAACCTGACGAAAGTGAGAAAGATCAAACAGAAGCTCGAAGAGACTAAACGTCTACTTTGGGAATTGGATTTTGAGGAAATGCCACCCGAATTGATGGATCAACTTGAAAAATTGCGTCATCTTCAAGGAGGTTCAGATGACGCCTCATGAAGCCCTGAGTGACATTAAGAACGTCGTTGACATGCTAGTTGCGGACGAACTTGTGATCAATGCGAATGCCGTGAGTATTCACACAACCGGCCACAAACGCGTTGTGACGTACGATTCTGGCCTGGACTTGGAATTTGCCATTCACAAAGACTTCACACAGATTTCCGAATACAGGCGTCACGTTGCTGAAAGCATGTACCTTGTAATGCTTAATGATGGTTCACTGATTCAGGCATCCTACACTTTTTATCGAGAAAAACTTCGAAAGCATCGGCTTGGATTCTTCCCATGTCCTGTTGACGTTGCGCGAGATGACTTGCTTGAAGAGGATCCTCTATCAATTATTGATGAGATTCTGCTCGGCGGCCCCGCTGCGGTTTTTTTCCGAACCCCGCTTCGATTCGACTACTCCGTCGAAGATGCAAGGCCTGACCATCCTGCTGCACATCTTACATTCAATTGGGCACACTGTCGAATCGCCAGCTCCGCGCCTCTAAGTTTTGGCCACTTTGTCCGAATTGTTTTCCGCAATTTCTACCCAACGATTTGGAACAACGTGGAATGGCTATGTGATCTTGGAGTTCGCAGGCTGAATCGATCAATTACGCAAGACCAATCGGTCGAGCCGTACTTTGAGCTTGGCATCGCAAGGGAAGCGGTTATTCCGGAGGCAAGACGCACGTAGCATGACCGTGTAGAATCACTGCGTGCGTAAGCTGCTTTCCGCCCCGACGACGAACGACCGCAGCCCTCGTTACATGGAGCGGGCCCTTGCCGCCATCCATCAGAGTCATCGCGTCGACGGGCCGATGACGTTTCGGTACGGAACGATTGGCTGCCGAGTCGGTTTGATTGTTGAGGTTGCTAACGCCCTGGAAGAACTTGTTGCCGGGCCGATCGCCGCGAACTATCCGAACTGCACCCTCGCGGCTGTCGAGAATCTCGACGAGCCGTTGCCAGGCTGGAGGACATGGAGTGCCGAGCTGGGCCTGGCGCCAGAGATTTTTCCGATCTTGAGGCACGCCCAGTTCGAGGACCTCTTGAATGGCATCTTCGCCGATCCCGTGAGCGCCATATTGCGGGCGATCAAGCCGGAGGAGGGGATTCGTTGCTCGGTCGCCATCCACATTGTTCCCGCGAGCCGGCATCGCCGACGTGTTGCGGAAAACGCACTTCGTGTGCTCGACCGACAGTTTTTCCGTCACCATCATCGCCTTGCTGAGTATTACGCCGAGCACATCACTCGCCCTCGAAGGTGGTTGCCGGCATGGATTCTTGGTCTTGTCGCGCGAGGATCGCCACATCCGATCCGGACAACGCTCGATACGTCGGCCAGCCGCCTTCATGACCGTGAGGATGATTTGCAGGCTGGCTCCGCGAAAATCGGCGGGCACCTTTTTGAAACTTCGATCCTGCTGATTGCCCATGCTCCGGAGGGTGCCGCAGACCTGGCGGCAGATCGTATTCGACAGATGGCCGGTGCGTTCGGTGCGTTTTCGCAGTCACGGCTCGCGAAGTTTCATCTCGGCAGAATTCGACGTGGCTTGCCAAGGCAATCGTCGAGGAAGGGGAGTTTGCTGTCCCACGAGGAGGTTGCAACGCTGTTTCATCCGCCGACTGCGACCGTCGCCGCTGAGCAAATGCAGACGATAGAGTTTCGAGAGTTGGACCCGCCGCCAACATTCCTCTCCGGCGACGAACCGGGCGCGATGGTCCTGGGCCAGCCGCTCTATCGAGGAAACACGCGCACAATCGGAATGGACACCGACGCTCGGCGGCGCCACGTTTACGTCGTCGGTTCCACAGGCGCTGGAAAATCGACGCTACTCTTGAACCTCATCCACCAGGATATGGTTGCCGGCAGGGGATTGACTGTAGTTGACGTTCACGGCGATCTGGCGGCGTCCGTGATCGAACGGGTGCCGAAGAATCGAACCAACGATTCGATCGTTTTCGACGCCGCCGCGGAGCATATTGTTCCGTTCAATCCGTTGGCGTGTACTAATCCGAACCGCATGGACAGCGTCGTGTCCGACGTGGTTTCAGCCTTCAAGAAGCTCAATGATTCGTGGGGGCCACGCCTTGAAAATTTGCTTCGCTGTGCGGTCTTCATTGCGGTAGAGCAGCGAGGCACATTCATCGACACGCTGCGGATCCTTACCGACAAGGCGTATCGCGACACCGCCGTCGCTCAGCTATCAGACGAGATCGTCCGCTCGTGGTGGCAATACGAATTCGCTTCGTGGAGTGCGGCTTACCGAACCGAGGCGATCGCGTCGGTCACCAACAAGCTCATGCCATTCCTGACGAGCCGGCAACTGCGGGCCATCACGTCGAGCCCGGCGCAGCAATCGCTCGACTTGCGCCGCGTCATGGACGAGCAAAAAATCCTGATCGTGAACCTGAGCCGCGGCCGGCTCGGGCCGGACAACTCAACGCTGCTCGGCAGCTTGCTCCTGACCGCCATCGAGCAGGCGGCGATGACGCGGGCCGACATGCCGGAGGCGGACCGCCGCGACCATTTTCTCTACCTCGACGAGTTTCAATCGCTCACGACGCCCTCGACTTCGATCATGCTTTCCGAATCGCGAAAGTATCGGCTCTGCCTCACGCTCAGCCACCAACTCACGCGGCAACTTGATCCAGCCACCTATCAATCCGTGATCGGAAACTGCGGGACGCTGCTGTCCTTCCGTCTCGGCATGGAGGATGCCGAGCTGCTGGCGCCGGCGATGAGCAAGCACCCCGGTCAGCTCCTGCCCGCCGACCTCTGCAATCTGCCGAACTTCACGGCATATGCGAGGCTGCTGATCGACGGCGAACCGAGCCGACCATTCTCATTGCGAACGCTGCCGGCATCGAAGGTGATGGACCCCGAGCGTTCCGCGATTGTCCAGCGCGCCTCGCAACATCGGTATGCAAACCCACGTAGCCAAGCCCAGCGTACTCTTGCAACTGCGTGACGGTCAGTTGCTTCCAGTTGACTTAGCAATCTCCACACGGACCTGCGCAAGAAACGACGGGGGATCAACGATTGCCAAGGCCGGATATGCTTTGCGGAAGGCATCATCCTTCATCAAGTCGAGTAGGTCTTTATCACGACTCACAAGCAACGGTGCTTGTGCAGCGATTGCCAGGTTCAAATAGCATTCATCGTCCGGGTCGCGATCCAAGCGATAGGCGACGGGCACCTGCTCGATTGCGTGGGCAAGATCCGCGACGTGGTCGAGGAATTCGTCGACTATCTCATCGGTCAACGTGGGAAAGCCTTTGCGAACGCCGGGGCGGTAGAGAATATCGCGCACTTCTTCGAGGATTTCCGCACTGACGAGTAATTTGACGTGCTTCTGTTCGACAAGTGAAATGCAGGCACCGGCGGGGCCAGTTCGACTTCCCACTGCCTGAAGAAACACCATGCCATCGAAGACGGCCGGGATCATGGCTGGGCCTTCTGCGAACGCCGCTCGGCCCGAGCTGCTCTCAATTCTTTGTCCATCAAGGCCGTCACGTCGTCTTCGTTCATGCCGCCTTCTTCCACGGCATCATGAACGGGCTTCAAAATTTCAGCAAATGTCCGCTTGCGCCGGGCGAGCTTCGATTCGACCGCTTCGCGCACGACGGTCTCAACATCCTTGCCCGTGGCCTGGGCCTCCGCTTTGAGCTGGTCGAGCGTTGCCGGCGGCAGATTGATCGTGATCGTCATAGATGAACTCCCAGATGACCAGTCCAGTATACCCGCAAAGCGGCTGTCTGTTAAGCCGATCCGGCACCTTTTGGCGGCTTGCATTTCACGGTGCGATCACGCAGAATCGGCACCCTGTGGCTGAATTACCGTCATCAACGGAAGTGCCCCTCACGCGAAAGGAAAAAGAGCAGTTGCTACAAAAGATGTATTCCGTGGCGCACTGGATCGCTGTCATTCGCATGTTCGGCTACCAGGCAATCCGCATGGACGAAGCCCGCGCAAAGATCAAGCCTGTCGCTGATGAATTTGGAAAAGAGCCAGTGGCCCAAGCTTGCGAATCTCTAGTGGAGATTTTCAACGAGGGCAAGGAGCCCCACGCGCGTCTCAAAGCCCACATCCGACGCATGGCGTTCCAGATTCTCGGCCCCGAATCATCAGCCGTCGCTATCGCTCTCCCGACCGTCCCCGAAGGAGAATCGAAATCCAGATCGAAACCTCAGCGTCGCCTCGCGGAAAGAAAATCGTGGAAGGCCGAGACGCCGGCGTCACAGCCGGCTGGAACAGAAAACCCACGCTCGCAAAATGATTCGCCGATCATGCAGCAATACCGCGAGGCCAAGGAGAAGCACCCCGGAATGATTCTGCTGTTTCGCATCGGGGACTTTTACGAAGTCTTTGGTGACGATGCCGAGACGTGCAACAAGGTACTTGGACTCACCCTTACAACGCTCGACCAGTCGCACACGATGGCGGGTTTCCCGCATCATCAACTCGAAACCTACTTGCATAAGCTACTGAAGGAAGGTCTTCGCGTCGCCGTTTGCGATCAGGTTGACACCACGATGAAGAGTGTAAGACGCGAAATTACTCGCGTCGTGACCCCTGGCTCTGTCGCTGAAAAGCCGATCAAGCAACCTCGGCACTTCGTCCTCAAGAAGTTCGAGGAGTGGATGAAAGAGCAAGGGCTTGCCTTCGTCGCGATCGACGACGTGAAGAAGACGACACCGGCGGTGGCGCCGCACGTCGCGAGCCTCGACTTCATCGTTCTTCGCGGCGAAGAAAAGCTGCTGGTCACTGTGCGGCCCCATCTTCAACAGAAGCATCACACTGCAATCGCCGAGTTGCAGAAGTTGTTCGGCTCCGAATACAGGCACGTGCGAATCTGGCCCGCAGAAAATGCCGACGGATGGAAATGGCAAGAGCACTCGGTTGACGCATCTCAAATTGCCCCTCCGTCGTCGCGACGGAAGGGCAAGGCCTGAGACTCCTTTCTCAGAAAGGGATCGAGCCATTGCCTTCGGGTGGAGGAGGAATGTCGTGCGGCGCTTCCCCGGCCGACTGACCAGGTAGTGGAGTGGTGGCGCAAAAATCTTGCGCCGCGGCCAGCGCGAGCAGAATCGCGGCCAGATCTTGCGGGCGATAGCTCCCGCTGTCGCGCCACTCGCCGGTCTTCTCGTCGCGAAATCGCCTGGGCGCCAGCGTCACGGAACGAAAAAATCGTTTCCCCTGCTCAGTGTCCGCCTCGTTCAGCCAGACCGCCACGCCGACGCCGCCGGCGAACGGTCCCCATTTTTTCTCGGGCCGCCGCGGACTCGTCGGTGCCTTCTTCGCTTTCGTGGACATGCGAACCTGCCTTTCTTTGAAGGAACATGTCTCAGAATCCCCCTCGCCGAACGTCGGAGAGAGGTCGGACAGTGAGCCACAAATTCCTGTCCGGCGCAAGGCAATCGTTTGGCGTTCGCTCGCCCTTTCCGTATCCAGTGGAAACGCGAAAGAACCAAAATACATGTTGGCGGCCAGCCTTTTTGCGATTATTCTACAATAACTTAAGTGCTCGCGGCATTTGGAAAGGAATGGCATGTCGATACAAGTCATATGTCCTGGTTGCCGCAAGCCACTGGAGATTCCAGAGAGTGCCATCGGCAAAACGGTCAAGTGCCAGGCGTGCGAATTCAGTTTTGTTGCGGTCGCTCCGCCGCCCGCCGAAGAGGCAGTTGTCGCCTTGTGCGCGGACCAAACCGCCTCTTCCGACAATTCCAGTATTCGATCAATTGGTATTCTGAGTTGGTCACGACGGCGAGGGACCTCGCAGAGTTTTGTTAAGTGCCTTCAAAACGTCACATCTAACGTCGATTTTCTCACTACATGGGGTGGCTCATTATATTTGCTGGATACAGTTATCGAACGGAAATTGCGAGAAATGGTGGTTGAAGGAAAAACCTTTCGCATCCTCATTGTGAAACCGGGGTCGGCGGGTGAGAAAAAGCGTCGGAAGGAAAATCCCGCGTGGCCGGACGGACAACCGGAGTCTCACCTTAGGACCCTCTTGGGAATCAAGCACGCGCTCGGAGCTCGCGATAGGGACCGATTCACCATTAAGTTGTACAGCGAACCGCCAGTTTGGTCTATGGCTATCTGGGACAACCAGTGGGCGAATATTGGATTTTATGGACCTGGTGTAGGCCGTGATCACCCTGCCTTGATCCTGCAGCGGTCGGTGTCGCCGTCCTTCTTTGACGCATTCAAGATGGAATACGAGCGAATTTGGCAAGACGCGACGGAAGTTCGCGGTATCGGCGATTTGGATTACGTATTGCGCGTAGCGAACGATCTGGCTGGCAAAGGGTTCATCTTCGCTCTTACTGGTCCTCCAGGCGTTGGAAAGTCTACCGTAGCTCGATTGTTGCAGGCGAAATTTGCGATTGCGCCGAGAACGGTTACATCGTGTTCGCCACGTTCGGGGGAACAACTAACCGACCAGTACGACCATGTCACCGACGAGCACTTCGAAGAAATGTGTGAGAACGAGCAGTTTCTCTGCCATACTGAACATCGTGGATTTCGTTACGGTATCCGTCGCAACATTCTCGAGGCAATCAACTCGCCGGGCGTGCTGGTACTCGACACGATCTTCCCTCCCAAGGTCCTAAAGGATTGTTTAGGTGATCGGATCGTCGTTGTATTCCTGACAACCGACACCGGAGTATGTCGGCAGCGGTTAGGTCAGGTGGAGGCCCTGACTGAAACCGAGAGTTTGGCCCTTGAGTCCGAAATTAGGGAGCAACTGAAGCAAGCCGATGATGCAGACTATGTTGTGCCCAATGACGATCCTGCGGACGTTACCGCGAAAATCCTGGAAGAACTTGCCCAGGAGATCTTTCGGTCATTCCAGCAAAGGCAGTCTATCTATCCGAAAGAAATGGCGTATCTTCGGCCGGGAAGGGACTCTATGGGAAATTGTGCCACAGCGGACTAGGCTAGGGGAGCGTGCAACTCATGCCTCGAATTCGTGTTCTCGCCATTGATCTGATCGATACCCTGGTTGATCGGGGATATTCTTCCTTCATCCCAGAAGCTATTGCTATTCTGGAAAATCGCGGGCTACGCATTACATCGGAAGCGTTCTTCAAGAACTTCAGGAAACGATATCTCGAGTATTCGCTTGGAAATTACCCGAACGATGAGGAATTCTTCGCCGCGGTGCTCGCGCCGTTCGCTATCGAGACTTCATTCGAACTTGTGTCCGAAATGCGCACCGCGATTGACTCGGCAGTAAGACCCTTTGCGGAATCGACGCCGTTCCTTGCGGATGCTTCCAGCCAATTCAAGCTAATTCTGGCCACAAATTATGTTCAAGACTGGGTAGACACGATTCTCGACACCCAGGGGTGGAACCAGTATTTTGAACATGTCGTCGTTTCCTCAACCTGTCGTTTCCGCAAGCCTGCCAGTGGATTCTTTGGCACCGTAGCTGCTGCATGTTCTGCGGTTCCACCCAACGAGGTCATGATGATAGGAGACTCCTCGATTCATGATGGATATGGTGCCGTGGCTGCAGGATTTCATGCCGTCTTGGTAAAGCGGCGGGTAACTCAGGAGGTCAAAAAAGGAGAGGAAGACAATTGGAGCCGACAACTTCCAAGTATCTCCTCGTTCAGTGACCTACCGGGCCTCATACACCACCTTGGATAACCGGGGGAAACTGCGTCGGTCTCGGCGATGGCAGTTGCAGTACGCCGCCAATTTGCGACGTATATATAGGGAGCCTTTGCTATGAGCCAAATGCTGCACGAAGAACCTACCCGACGCGTTCTCACAGAATTCGTTGCCGGAACCGAACGAATCCTGCTGGATGTACTTCGAACGCACGACCCGAACAGCACTTGCTTCATCAAAACATCACTTGACCTTGGTTTCCCGCCATACGCCCTCCGGATTGCTGGAGGCTTTCCAACGGGAATTCTCGTTTCCTGGAACTGTCGCATTCCGTTCATCCCGGTTGACGCAACAGTGAATGTGTGTACGGGCAGTGTGTTCTCGCTTGATGCCGATTTATCACCTGCTGTGGACGTCTCATGGTTTGATGCATTGAAGGACCGTGTTTCTCAGTCGTCCTACATACTCAATTTTGATAGTGGGAATCACTTCGCTTCATTCTGCACTGGTGAAAAGTCTGGGCAGCCTTTTCTCGTCCTGCACTCCTCAGCGAGTGAATTCAAACGCCAGTTTAATGGCCTCTTCCCTACGTCGACAAACTGGTATGCAGACGATATCCAGGTCTACTCCAATGGTGAACGATACATTCGGTATATCGTAGGCAGAAATGCTGAGCTTTTTGCAAAGACCGCCAAGATGCTCGAACCTTATAACTGCGTGCGACATGAGTTTATGGCGGACTCTTTGCTCCGTGGAAAATGCCGGGTCACAAGCGTCACTCATCACCATCATTATTACATGCCAACGTCACAATCTGTTATGATTGGCAGCTACTTGCTTCGCGATAATGAAGTAGCACCAATCTTTACTTACCCAGGCGATCCTATGTTTCTCTTTGCGCCAACTCCTTCGTCTCCTTCGCGCATTCGTTTCGAGGGAATCGAACAACACCTAATTCCCCACGGCTGGGGCAAGGCGTGCAAGGGAATCCCGAATCTCAGTGTAGACTGGTCGGCTGACAAACTGACGTTTAACGGCAAGGAGGTTTCCATTCGTGACGGGTCACAGGGTCTTTATGGCCACATGGATTTGGAACTGAGGAGATTTGGAACCTCTGCAGGTATACCAGATTATTACTTTGACCTCGCGAAAGAGTTTATTGAGGGGAGTGTCACGGAGAAACTTCTACAACGGATTTCCTGTTCCCGTGGCGGCGTCGTTCGTTGGTGATACTAAAAGATCAATTTGTTCATCTATTCGTAATCGTTCACTGGCCCGGTAGCAACTTCGGCGTCGGCCTGCCGGTCCGATAAGCGGTCAACGCTGCTTTCAGGTACTGGAGTACGGATCGCTTCTGGACGCGCAAGGTTTGCACCACCGTCAATAAGCGTTCCACGAAACGACAGCCGGCGTCACTATGGCAACCAAAACAGTTCTTGCGCCACAGGACCGCCAAGCGTTGCACGCGCTCCGCATGATTGTTGGTCGGCTCCACTCCTTCCGTCACCACAAACGTCCACAATGCCGGGTACACTTTCAACACATGCGCGCAGAAGCGCACGAGCTTGCGGTCGCGGCTTCGTTCTCCACTTTCGAGAACGGCCATGAGTTGCAGCATCAGCGGCGCTATGCGATCGTCGAACGTTTGCCAATCGATGCCGCCGCCGCGG
>JACXTT010012957.1_pt1 | contig 11027 bp, 12 predicted proteins | sample 9270951 | NCBI WGS metagenome assembly JACXTT01 (sample SAMN15532306, study PRJNA645909) | rock metagenome | isolation source: weathered quartz diorite | place: Puerto Rico | collected 2017-06-21 | reverse complement strand
GATGGTCCACGCCGCCCATCGTGCCGACACGATCCGCTCGCGCGACACCGGCAGCGCCACGACGAGCTCGAGCTCGTGACATTCGGCGCCGGCAATCGCCCCAGTCGCGAGCCCCAGCAGGGGCACGACCCAGAGCACGAGCTGCAACAGACTCACCGACGTCCGGGCGAACCCCTGCACCGCCAGCGCGCCTCCCGGCGCGAGGCCTACAAGCGCAACGCCCACGCTCGCGAGCGCGAAGCCGAATGCGAACAGCAGCGCCGTGCGCCCGCGGTACGCAGCGGAAAGCTCAAAGCGGAGCAGCGGGAAACGGGGCCTCACGCGGCGTCCTCCGCCACGAGGCGCAGCCGCGCCCGCCCGCGGGTGACGAGCACCCGATAGATGCGGTCGATCGGCGCTTCGCCCGCCGCCTCACCACGGGGCACCCCCGCTGCCGCGGCGAGCTCGTCGAGTGTTCCCTGCGCGGCCACTCGGCCGTCCACGATCACCACGATGCGGTCGGCGAGCGCGGCGACGTCGTGTAGGTGATGCGAGGCGAACAGGACAGCCACTCCGCGGCGCTTGGCCTCGCGGATCGTTTCGCGGACTTCTTCCGCGCCCTCCACGTCGAGACTGATGCTCGGCTCGTCGAGGACCAGGGCTGCCACGCGCCCGAGGGTCGCGAGCGCGAGCATCACGCGCTGACGCTCGCCTCCCGAGAGCTGCGCGACGGTGGCGCCGCGCCGGGCACCGAGGCCGGCTGCCACGAGAGCCCGTTCGGCGTCGGCCGGCGCGATGCCGCGGATCGCCGCGACCAGCGCAACCAGGTCGCCCACGACGGTGGCCGGCGGAACGCCCAGCTTCTGGGGCAGATACCCGAGCCGCCGTCGCGCCACGCACCCGTCAGTCACGACGTCCACGCCGCCGATCGCGGCCGCGCCGCCCGTCGGGCGGATCACGCCTGCAAGGATACGCAACGCCGTGGACTTCCCCGCGCCGTTCGGGCCCACCAGCGCAACGACTTCGCCCACCGCGACGCGGAGCGACAGGTCGACGAGCGCCGCATGAGAGTCGAAGCGCTTGGCGACGTGGTCGAGGATAATCACGAGCGCCTCCGGCGCGCGAGCGCTAGGCCCAGCAGGCCGACGCCCAGCACCGCGGCTCCGGCTAGCCGCTGGCCACGCAAGCCGGCCCGGGCGTCGGCGCGGACGGCGGCCATGCGGGTCAGCACCGCGGATCTTGGTGCCCGCGCCAGGGCACACGAATCGACCGCTCCGGCCACGTCGAAGACGGGGAACGTTCGCTCCGCCCACTGGAGCGAACGGGCGGCGGGGCTCGCCAGGAACAGCCGCAGGCCCTCCCGAGAGACCGCCAGGTCAGCGAGCGGCGAGCCGGCCGCGTATGGCGTGTCGAGCACGCCGTTGCCGTCGAGATCGTATCCGTCCGCCGCGGCTGCGTCCCAGAAGTTGCCACGGCCGTCGGCGCAGAAGCGGTACTGGTTCGACTCCCCGCCGCCGCCCGCGACGTCGAACGTGTTGCCGACGACGGCGTTTCCCGTAATCCGTGTGTCCTCACTGTTGGCATAGAGCCTGAGCCCGAGCCAGTTGGCTGCGATCACGTTGTCCGTGAAGGCACCGCCGATCACGTTGTCGAAGAACACGCCCACCGCATTCCCGATGAACGCGTTGTCGCGGACTACTGGCGCGGTCGCGTTCTGGAGCACGAGGCCATAGGAGCGGACCGCCGAGTTCCACGCGAACTCGTTGTCCGTGACGGTCAGACCGCGGGAAAACATGATGACCGCACCGGCGACGTTGCCGGTGAAGCTGTTGTGCTCGAACCGGTTTTCGTGACTGTACATGTAGTGCAGGCCGAAGCGCACCCCCGAGATGCGGTTGCCCGTCACCCGCACGCTATCCGAGTAGTTGAAGAAGATCCCGTCCCGCATCGTGGCGATCCGGCTGTCGGCGATCACCAGGTCGCGCGAGGCTTACAGCTCGATCCCATCGCCCCGCTCACTTTCCGCCAGCGCGGGCGGGCCGACGATGTCGAGGCGGCATAGCACCGTGCCGCGGGAGCGCTCGAGGTAGACTCCGAACAACACATCGCGGATCACGAGATCCTCGAGGATCACCGAATCGGCAGCGATGTGTACGCCGGCATCGTAGTGATCCGGGTCCCGGCCGCTGCCCCGAATGGTGAGCCCGCGTACTACGGTCCCGGGGGCCTGGATGATCAGCACGGTCCCCCTGCCTGTTCCGTCCAAGACGGCTCCCGGCTCCCCGATCAACAGAGTGGGACGGGTAATGACGAACGGCCCGCGGTGGATGCCGGGCGCAAAACGCAGTGTGTCGGGCGCCGTGAGAGCGGCGAGCAGCGCGAAGATCGCAATCACGCTGCGCTCGCCGCCCGCATGCGGCGTCGTTCGAGTACGAGCAGCGCGACCAGACCGAGCGCGAAGGCGGCCAGCAGCACCGTGCCCAGGCCGGGCGTCGAGTAGACGTCGAAGTTAGCGATGTGCTGATGTCCGAGCACCGGCGGCGTGAAGGGCGGCACCTTGATCGCCGCTTCGGGATCGAGGTGATGGCCGTAGCTATACATGCGGTACCAGAAGGTGCCGAACGAGAACAGCGAGAAGTACACGAACAGCACCGTCAGGTCCACAAGGTCGCGCACCCGCGCGAATACCGCGGTGCGGACGCCCAACAGGACGAACACGCCGAGGAGAAACGGAATGAATCTCATCTCCACGAAGTCCGCCGCCAGAATGTCGCGCATCCCGATGTAATGGTTCAAAATGTTGATGCCCTGCAGGTCGGCCCCGCCGTTCCCCCCCACCAGCTTGTAGGCGTAGATCGACAGGCGAATCCCCTCGGGGAACTGGTTCGCGAACATCGTGATCTGCCACAGGGGGAGGAACAGCGCCACGATCAACAGAGTCCCCGCCCCGAGCACGGCGAGCCGTGCTCGGGGGGAGATCACCTGCTCCAGCCACGTCGTGAGCGACACGTCACCGCCCGCCGACTGCAGCCGTGCCGGCAGCCGCAACGGCGCCGCGCGGCTTGACCAAGAGATAGCCCTGCATCTCCTGGTGCATCGCCGAGCAGAAGTTGGTGCAGTAGAACGGGTACACCCCGGGCTTTGTCGCGCGGAACGCGACCGTCTTCACCTCCCCGGGATCCATGACCAGGTTGATGTTGTACAGCGCCAGCCCGAAGCCGTGGAGCATGTCCCGCTCCTGCTCGCCGTTGGTGACGTGGATGATCACCGAGTCGCCCTGGTTCACCTCGATCGCGTTGGGTGCGAAGTAGGACCGGATCGCGTAGAGCTTCACCTCGACCACACTCCCCTTCCGGGTGACTTTGGCGTCGCTCGCCTGCCAGATCGCGTTCGGGTCCTTGTTCTCGGCCTTGGGATAGACCTCGATCGGATGGAGCACGTCGGCGCGAACCAGCTGCGCGAAGTGGGGTTCGGGCTCCGTAAACGCCTCGTACAGCTCCGTCATGCCCGTGCCCGTGATGTCGATCAGCTCGCTCGACTCGGGCTGCGAGGGGCCGACGTTCAAGTGCTGGCCCTTGGACAGCTTGTTCATCGAGATGAGATACTTGCCGAACGGGTGGCGAGTGTCGCCGCCCGCGACCACCAGGTGTCCCACGGCGTAGTGCACCGGAATCTTCGCCGCCACGAGCGCGGAATCGTGGCCGTCGAACGGTCCGACCTTCCATTTCGCCACCGCCGACTCCACGAATAGCGACGTGTAGGCGTAACCCTGATCGTCGAACTGCGTGTGCAGGGGCCCCAAGCCCACGGGGATCTCCGCCACCTTGATGGGCTCGGGCCTGAGTACGGGGATGCCGTCCTCGCTCCCGATCGTATCCATCGCCTGTGCGGACTTGAAGAACCGCTCGAACGAGAACACCGTCACATAGGGCGCGAGCTTGCCGTTGCAGACGGCATACTGCCCGTCCGGGGTGATGTCGGCGCCGTGGGGGCTTTTGGCGCAGGGGACGAGGAACATCGCCCCCCGAATGTCCTTCGCGTCCAGGACCCGCGCTCCACCGATCATCCTGCCCTTGCCGGCGGACGCCGCCGCTGCGGCCTCCACCCAGTTGACGAAGACCATGTAGTCGCGGTCGCGCTGGCTAGCGCTCACCTCGAGTCGCCCCGTGGCACGCTCGGTGTTGTAGGACGTCCACACGACCCAGTCGTGGGACGCCTCACGGCCCGTGGCCGCGAGATCCCAATCGAAGGGCGGCGTCAGAATCTGCCATCCGAGCTTCAGGTCACCCGTCGTGCTGTCGATCTTGATCCCGCTCACTACGCCGTGGTACAGCGTGGCGTACTGCGACAGCGGGGCATACGTCCCGTTGGGCACCGGGATCGAGAACCGGCTCGCCACCAGCGCGTACTCCGTGTTCTCGGTCACAAACGCGGAGCCGTGGTTGCCGCTCGAGTTGGGGAAAGGCCCGAGGATCTGTTTGGTCTTGAAGTCCTTCAGGTCGAGGCGGGCGATGCGGTTATTGGCGTTGTCGTTCACGAACAGCCAGCGGCCGTCGTAGTCGCCCTTGGTCTTCGAGAGCGCGGGGTGGTGCACGTCGCCCCAGGTGTAGCCACCCAGCATCTGCTTCGATTCCGTGTCGAAGCCGTAGCCCGTGGCCGGGTACGGCGCGAATACCGGAATCGTCATGATGTGGCGCATCGATGGGACGCCGGCCACGTACACCTGGCCCGAGTGCCCCCCTGAGTAGAATAGGTAGTAGTCATCGAGCTTGCCGGGTGCGACGTAGGTGCGCTGGGCAGCCTCACGCACGTCGGCCAGCTGGGCGTTTTGCCCGCCCGAGGGCGCCTTCGAAGGGGTGCACGCCCCAGCGGCGAGCGCTGCGATCGGCAGCCAGTGTCGGAAAGTCATACGGGTCTCCTTAGAGAATTACTTCGAGTGCTCCCCATGCTCTTCAGCCGCTTCGTGAAGCCGCTCGAGGATGTGGAGAATGGAATCGCGCTCGGCCGGCGTGAGCTTGATCATCGGACCAAGCACCATCTGCATCGTCCCGGTCGGTGTGACGATGAATTCTTCGAGCTTCATCCCGAAGCGGCTCTGGACGTCGGTGTAGGCCGTCGTGAGATCCGGTCCGATGTCGTTCGGGGACTTGACCCCCAGTCCGGAGATCGAATGGCACTGCGGGCAGCCCTTTTCGAGGAACAGCGCGGCTCGGGGATCCCCCGTGCTGTGCACTTCCCCGGGCGGAAGCCCCGCAGGCAACGCGACCGCGGGCGCGGACTTGGGGCGCGCCTCGGACTCTTGCCGGCTGCATCCTCCCAGCGCGACCAGGGCGATCCAGAGCGGGATCGTGCGGAACCGTGATGACACCTGCGCGCCTCGCAATCAGAAGGACGCGCGCAGTCTATCTGCTCTCCATTTCAGTATTCATGATGGGAGCGTGAAGCGACCTTCACACGTCCTTAGTCGGCGAGCGACACCCCGATCAATCTGCCGATCCCGAACGTGAGGCCCGCTGCCACGAGCCCGAACAGGACCTGCCGCACGCCGGTGTAGACGAGCCCACGACGCGTCAGCAACGTGATCCCCGCGCCGATGAGGAACAGAGCGACGGCACTCGCGCCAAGGCTCGCCGCGACGGCTTTCATTCCCGTGAGGAACACGAACGGTGCGAGCGGGACGACCGCGCCCAGCGCGAACAGCACGAACGACGTGATCGCCGCCTCCCACGCGGAGCCGCCCAGCTCGTCGGGATCGACCCCGAGCTCCTCGCGCGCCAGGGTACCCAGCGCCTCTTCTCGGTTGGCGATCAGCCGCTTGGCAAGAGCCCGGGCTTGGTCCTCCGGCAGACCCTTTGCCTGGTAGATCAGCGCGAGCTCCTCTTCCTCCTCCTCGGGCACCGCCGCGAGCTCCTCGGCTTCGGTGTGGATTTCCCGCTGATACAGTTCGCGCGCGCTCTGCACGGAAAGCCACTCGCCGAGCGCCATCGAGCCCGCGCCCGCGAGCAGCCCCGCGAGGCCGGTGATCAAAATCCCTCGCCCCGAGAGCTGCGCGCCCGCCACGCCCATCACGAGGCTCAGATTCGACACGAGGCCGTCGTTCGCACCCAGTACGGCCGCGCGCAACGCATTTCCGCCCACCGACCGGTGACGGCCCTCGAGCCGGACGAGGGAGCTCCCCTCGAGGCCGCGACCCGGTCCGATGATGGTTTGGAGCAGGCGGGCGTGCGAGCGTTCCTGGCGCGGCAGGCCGGCGGCCCGCGCTTCGACCTGGGCATCGTAATGATTCGAGTCCACACGCTCGAGCGATGCCACGGTCGGTAACACGACCTGCGCGCCGAAACGTCGGGCGAGCCACCCGAGCGCGCGCGTCTGCCAGCTTGGTCGCCGAGGCGGTACCCCCGCCCCCGCAGTGCGCAGCTGCTCCTCCCAGTGTCGGGCGTGCCGCTCTTCGGTCGCGGCGAGCCGCCTGTACACCTCAGCGAGCTGCGGCCGCCGCTCGGCCTCGGCCAGCGCGCGATACAGCGCAGCGCCGTCGATTTCGCCCTGGAGATTCGCGCGATAACGGCCGACGTTGGCACGCTCGGTCACGTGGGCTCCAAAGCTCTTCGCGGCTCGTAGGGACACAATGGATCCTCTTCGAACGGATCTCCGGTCGCGGCGTATGCGCGGGCCCGCGAGCCACCGCAGTGCGAGTGGAATTCGCAGCGGCCACAGCGCCCCGTGAAGAGCTCGGGGCGCCGCAGCCGGCGGAACAACGGCGAGTCACGGTACATCGACACCACGTCGTCGGAGCGCACGTTGCCCGCGGACAATGGCAGGAAGCCTGATGGGTGCACGTCGCCGGTGTGGGAAATGAACATGATTCCATTGCCGTCCCGGATCCCGGCGCCGTGCCCGCGAGCCGCGGACTGATGGCGCTGCAACATCACCCGACGGAAGTGTGGGGCTTCGGTCGTGGTGACCACTGGGCCGCCGCCTTGGCCGGCAAGTTCCGCGAGCCAACGCATCACTTCTTCCCCCTCCGCGGGCGTGATCTGCTCGAGCACCGTCCCCCGCCCCACCGACACGAGGAAGAACAGACTCCAGCGCGTCGCCCCGAGGCCGCTCGCGAGCAGGTAGATCGCAGCGAGGTCGTCGAGCGTCTCCTTCGCGACCAGCGTGTTGATCTGGAAGGGAAGTCCCACGGCCCGGGCCGCGCGCGCGGCATCGAGCGTCTGATGGAACGTGCCCGGAATGCCGCGCAACGCGTCGTGGCGGGCCGGCGTGGCGCCGTCGAGCGACAGCGAAATCGCCTCCACGCCGGATTCCTTGAAGCGCAGGATCTCCTTGGGGCCGAGCAGGCCGGTCGCGCTCGGCGCCAGGGCGACGGGAAGGCCGAGCCCTCGCGCGGCCGCGATCAACACCCACAGGTCCGGCCGCTTGAGCGGGTCGCCGCCGGTCAGCACGACGTGTGGTGGCGGTTCCCCGAACGCGTGTACCCGCTCGAGCAGATACAGCCCTTCCGAGGTGCTCAGCTCTCGCCGGCTGCGCTGTTTGACCGCCTCGGCTCGGCAGTGGCGACAGGCCAGGTCGCAGGCGCGCGTCAACTCCCAATAGACCCGCAACGGCGCCTGGTCAAAGCTCAGCCGCGGGGAGGCGGGGTGGGCGTTCATGGCCTTAATACTCGCCCCGGTCGATGAAGACCTCCAGAAGATCGACTCAGGGAAGCTTCATCATGCACCCATTTCATTGGGACGAGAGGGAGGTCACATGAACTGGGCACACCTGCATCTGCTGCTCAACCACATCCCGGTGCTCGGCACGGTCTTCGGACTGGTGCTGCTCGCCTACGCGATCGTGCACCGCAACGACGCGCTCAAAAAGGCCGCGCTCGGCGCCTTCGTCGGCATCGCGCTGCTCGCGCTACCGGTCTATTTCACAGGCGAGCCCGCCGAGGAGATCGTAGAGAGCGCCACCGGCATCTCAAAGACGGCGATCGAAGCCCATGAGGAGTCCGCGCTGGTCTCGCTCGTCGGGGTCGAACTGTTGGGAATCATCGCTGCGATTGGGCTGGTCGCCGCACGGGGGCGTCCGGTGTCGGCGGCAGTCGGCGGGGCGACGCTGGTTGTGTCGCTCGCCACGGCGGCCTTGATGGCGCGGACCGCGAACCTCGGCGGCCAGGTCCATCACGAGGAGATCCGGCCCGGCGCGCCGACGCCGGGGGCCGAGCACGAAGTGGAGCACGCTCGCTCGCGAATACTTTCACTCGCGACTCACGGCCGTTTCAAGGTGGTGTGAGTTCATTCCCAGTGCAGACACCTCATTCGGAGCACACCATGAGCACGAAAGAACTGATCGACTCGGCCGTCGAGCACCTCCGCGCAAGCGCGAGCGTCAAGACCGTCTACGGCGAGCCCGTTGTGGTCGACGGGAAGACCATCATCCCGGTCGCCAAAGTGGCCTACGGTTTCGGGGGCGGTACCGGTACCAGGAAGGCGCCCACCGGCAAGGACGGCAAGGAGCCCGTCGCCGCCGAGTCAGGCGAAGGCGCGGGCGGCGGAGTCGCAGCGAAGCCGGTCGGCGTGGTGGAGATCAGCGGTCAGGAAGCGAAATTTATCCGATTCGGGCAGCCGAAGCGGCTCGCATGGGCCGCGGCTATCGGGTCAGGGATCGGCTTCGTGCTCGGACTGCTGCTCCGCCGCCGGCGCGAGAGCTGACCTAGTCGTGCGGGCAGAGCCTTGGGTGCATGCGGCGCGGCCGGCGCGGGCGACCGAGGGTTCGCTGGTTGTGTCCTGAACGAGTGCTCCATCCGGTCTCAGCCTGTCTTCATGGAACCCGCGCCATCTTCCCCGTAGCCGATAGCCCACCATTCACCTCCTCCAGCCGGAGGCGCCTATGTCGTGGAAGCCCATCGTGGTCGGTGTCGATGCCTCACCCGAGGCGGCGGGCGCGGCAGCGTTCGCGCTCCACGCGTCGCAACGGGCGGGAACGAGCTGCCACCTGGTCCACGCGACGCGTGACGCGATCGTCGCTCTTCCAGCGTCCGACGTCACCCGTTACCGCCAGGCGCTCGTCGACCAAGCATGGATCAGGATCGAGGAGGCGCTGCGGGGCAAGGTGCCCGCGACGCTGCTCGATCGCCTGATCGTTCGGCTCGGACCGGCGGCCGCGGTGCTCAAGCAGGCCGTCGAGAGCCTCGACGCGGAGCTCGTCGTGCTGGGCGGGAAACACCACTCCACGCTCGGCCGCTGGTTCGGCGGGAGCACGAGCCTCAACGTGGCCCGCACGACCCACGTGCCGTTGCTCGTGACCGCCGGCCCGGCGACTACCGTCCGCCGCGTGCTCGTCGCGGTGGACCTGTCCGGCACCGCCTCGCCCACGCCCGTCGCCGCCGAGCGCTACGCCGCGCTGTTCGGCGCGGAGCTCCGGGTGCTGAGCGTCCTGGAGCTGCTCCCGGTCATCCCCGAGATCTCTCCACCGTACGACCTCACGGAGTACTACAGGTTGTTCGAAGAACAGCTACAGCAGGAGATCTGGCCGCTGATCCGGTCGCCAAGGGCCGAGAAGGTCGTGCGGCACGGGATGGCGGTGGAGACGATTGTCGGCGAAGCGACGCAGTGGCAGGCGGATCTGCTGGTCGTGGGCTCGCACGGCAAGGGATGGGCCCAGCGGCTGTTGCTCGGGAGCGTGACGGAGCGGATGCTCAACCAGCTGCCCACGTCGCTGCTCGTGATTCCAGCACCGGCAGCCGTGGCGGTCGAGCCCGCGGCAGCTCGGGAGGCCGAGCGGGGGCAGTCCGTGGTCGCGATCACCTGACAGGGCACCCATGATGGCGTGGCTCAATCGGGAGGTCGCCGCGCGTCTCGAGGAGGTGGCGCGCCTGCTCCAGGATCAGGACGCGAACCGGTATCGAGTCGACGCCTATCGACGCGGGGCCGAGGCGATTCGTCGGCTCCCGCGCCGCGTCTCCGACATCCTGCGTGAAGAGGGCCTCGACGGCCTCGAGCGGCTCCCGGCGATCGGCCCGAGCCTCGCCCGCGCGATTCGCACGCTCGTCGAGACGGGCCGGCTCCCCATGCTCGAGCGCCTGCGGGGCGAGACCGATCCCGTCTCGCTGCTCGCCTCGGTTCCCGGTATCGGTCCGGTGCTCGCCAAGCGGCTGCATCATGACCTTGGCATCGATACGCTCGAGGAGCTCGAGGCGGCCGCCCACGACGGGCGGCTCGCCACCCTCGCGGGTGTGGGGGAGAAGCGTGTGGTGGGCGTTCGTGACTCGCTCGCGAGCCGGCTGGGGCGGACCCGGCCGACCGGCGGGGGGATTGCAGCGGACGAGCCCACGGTCGCCGAGCTGCTCGACGTGGACCACGAGTACCGAAGGGAGGCGGCCGCGGGTCATCTCCGCACGATCGCGCCGCGCCGCTTCAATCCCCGCGGCGAGGCGTGGCTTCCTGTGCTGCACACGCAGCGTGCGGACCGCCACTACACGGCGCTCTTCTCCAATACGGCGCGGGCCCACGAGCTGTACCGCACGCGTGACTGGGTCGTGCTCTACGTGGATGGCGGGCGGGACGAGCGGCAGTACACCGTGGTGACAGCGCGGCGCGGGGCGCTCAAAGGCCGGCGCGTGGTGCGCGGCCGCGAAGGGGAGTGTCTCGCGTACTATCGGGAACGCGGTGTGAAGGTGCCCGTGCAGGGAGGGGAGCTGGAGTTCACTGAAGCGTGAGGGAAGAAGGCTTCCTGCGGGTCTCAAGCTCCCTTTACCCCTCCTTCACGACATTCCCCTCAAGGAGGTCCATGCTCCCGATCCAGATCTCGATTCGCAACGTGACACTCTCCCCAGCCTTGGAAGCCGACATTCGAGAGCGGGCGACACGACTGCGCCTGTACTAAGACCCCATCATGGGCTGCCGCGTGACCGTCAAGGTGCCGAACCGTCGACACCACGAAGGCTCGCGACACAACGGGCGGATCGATCTCACGGTCCCCGGGGGCGGGCTCGTAATCCGGTGCCGGCCTCGTCAATACTGGAGACCTGGCCGGACGCTCTCCTCAAAAGCAGCCAGGCGAGG
>JACXTT010012956.1_pt1 | contig 11028 bp, 11 predicted proteins | sample 9270951 | NCBI WGS metagenome assembly JACXTT01 (sample SAMN15532306, study PRJNA645909) | rock metagenome | isolation source: weathered quartz diorite | place: Puerto Rico | collected 2017-06-21 | reverse complement strand
CTGATCGAGACCCCCTTCGTCTTCACGGACGTCGCCACGGCCGAAATGATCAAATACGCCTCCAACACCTTCCTGGCGACCAAGGTTTCCTTCATCAATGAAGTGGCGAACCTTTGCGAACGGGTCGGCGCGAACGTCCAAGTGGTGGCCAAGGCAATGGGCTTGGACCACCGCATCGGCTCGAAGTTCCTGCACGCGGGGCCTGGCTACGGGGGCTCGTGTTTTCCGAAGGACATTGCCGCCCTGATTCAGACGGGACGGCAAGCCGGGTGCGTCATGGAGATCGCCGAAGCCGCCGCGCGGGCCAACGACAAGCAGCGGATACGGATGGTCGAAAAGATCAGGGAAGCGCTCGGCGGATCCTTGCGGGGCACACGCCTGGGCGTGCTGGGCCTCTCCTTCAAGCCCAACACCAACGATCTGCGCGACGCCCCGGCGCTGGACATCATCCCGAAACTGCAGGCGGAAGGCGCGGAGGTCCGCGCGTACGACCCCGCGGGGATGGAAGAGGCGCGTAAACTGCTGCCGACCGTCACACTCTGCGCCAACGCTTATGAGGCGGCAGCCAGCGCCGATGCCTTGATCCTTATGACCGAGTGGAACCAATTCCGGAATCTGGATCTGGAACGGATCAAGGGCAGCCTCAAGCGGCCGGTCTTCCTGGACCTTCGCAACGTGTACGAGCCGGCCCGCATGACCGCGCTCGGGTTCCGCTACGTTTCCGTCGGGCGACCGACGCCCTAATCACATCACCTCGGTCTTCGGCTTCGGCTTATACCCCATCCGGTCCAGCAGCTTGCGGATCTTCGCCTGGAGCGACTCATCCGCCGCCAGCATCACCTCGGTCAGCGGTTCGACGGCCGGCTTGCCGATCTTCCGGATGATCTCGGACGCAACCTGCCGCAGATCGTCGTCTTCATGCGTCAGCAGGCTGGCCACAGCGGTTACGCTCGGCGCGCCGATTTTGATGAGGGAATCGTAGGCCCGCTGCCGGATGTCGTTGACTTCGTCGGTCAATGCCTCGATCAGCGGTCCCACCGCGCGGGGGTCGCCCATTGTCCCCAGCACTTCCACAGCGTATTTGCGGGTGAGCCAGTGGCTCTCCTGCAGCGCGGACAGCATTTCCTCGACGCGCGTTTTCTGAGCGTCCCGCGACCGGACCGTCAGGCTCTTCACGACGCGCCGCTTGGCAACCCCGGTATGCAAGGTTCCCTGTATCCCGGCTTCGGAATCTTCTTCGATGACCCGGACCGTCACCCCGTCCCCCGGCTTGATCTTCTTGAGGTCCTCCAGGAGGTCTTCGCCGACCTCGAGCACGACAGTCTTGCCTTCATAGGCCAGCAGTTCGATCTCCAGGATCCTGGCTTCAACGTCGACCTTGACCACTTTTTCGGAAATAAGATTGAATCCGTCCTTTTTGACCCCCGGCCCGCCCTTGCCGATCTGAATCAATTTCGGTGCTTCATCAGCCATCGCTCTCTCCTTTGCCTCACGCGTTCGGCGGGGTCCAGCCCAAGCTCGACAGCGCCCCCTCGGCCGTTTCCCGAACCATATCGTTTTCATCTTCCAGCAGGGGGAGCAACGCATCCACGGCCCCTTGGTCCCGAAGCCGCGCCAGGGCTTCGGCCGCATTGCGACGCACCAGCCAGTCCTCGTCCCTGAGTGCCTCCCGCAAGCCCGCCGCCGCGCGCGGGTCGCCGATCAGGCCCAACGCTTCGGCCGCATGGCGCTTCACGATCCAATTGTCTCCTGCAAGACCTCTCAGGAGGCCGTCCACGGCGCGCGGGTCGGGGATCTTCTTGAGCGCCCGCGCGGCTTCTTCCCGCACCGTCTGGTCCTGCAATGCCTCCATCAACCCCTCCACCGCGCGCGGGTCCTGGATTTTCTCGAGGGCTTCGACCGCCGCCAAGCGCACCGCCGCGTCCCGATCCTTGAGCGCCGCGATCAGCGGCGCCACGGCCCGGGCGTCTTTCAGCCGGCCCAACGCCGCCGCAGCCTGCTCCCGCACAGCCCAATCATCGTCCCGCAACGCCTCCAAGAGCGGAGGGATCGCGTCGGCCCCAACCTGAATGAGCGCCTGCCGGGCCGCCTCCCGGATTACCCGGTCCTCGTCGGCGAAGAGGTTGATCAAGCGATCGATGGCCGCCAGCCCAATCTGACCGAGACCGGCCGCCGCGTGATCGCGCAACGCCTCGTTGTCGTCACGCAAGGCCGCCAGGAGCTGCTCGATGCGGCGATCTGTGTCGCTCATGCGGTCCGTCCCCCTTGTTGTCCGCCTGTGCCGCCCGCGGCCTTCGGCGCGGGGGCGGGGACTTCTTCGTCCCACTCGTCGTATTCTTTTTCCGCCGCCTTCTTGCCGCCCTGCTCTTCGAGCAGCTTGGCTAGTTTGTCCAGCATCAGCCCGCCGTGATAGCTCACCAGCCCGTCCCGATCCGTTTTCATCCGCTGGATGAGTTCCACGTGCGGCACCAGCACCGTAATGTCCTTGATCTTCGACATGGCCTCCGTGGCGGCCAGGCGGGTGGTGGGATCCTTGATCGCCTCGACCAGAACGTCGATCGCGCGCGCGTCGCCGAACTGCCCCAGCGCTTTGATGCAGCTCTCGCGGACACCCATGTCGCGATCGGTTTTGGCCTTGTGAAGCAACGGTTCGACGGCCCGGAGGTCCCCGATGAGGCCGAGGGCCTGGGCCGCCGCCTCGCGCACCACCCAGAGATCGTCCTCCAGCGCCTCCAAGAGGTCCGCGACCGCCGGCCGGCCGAGCGCGATCAGATCCATCGAGACCCCGATCCGGGCTTCTTCCAGAGCGACCGCATCTTCGTTGTCGCGCAAGCGGTCCAGGACCGCGATGATCCGTTCCCGGAGTTCCGAGATGCGCTTCAGCGATCGGGATGCAACGTCCCGCAGGTCAGGATAGGCCATCACCTCGATCCAGGCGTCGGCGCTCCGGGGGTCCGCCAGCTGCTCCAGGGCTTCGGCGGCTAGGAGGCGGGCGGTCTGATCCTGGCTCTTGAACATGGCGACCAGCGGTTCCAGCGCGCCCGGATCTTTTAAACGGCCCAAGACCGCGGCGGCGGTATTGCGGTGCGTCGGATCTTCGAGCAGCCGGACCAATGCCGCCAGGGACGCTTCGTCCGCCACATGCCGGAAGGCCTCGGTCGCCGCTTCCCGCACCGTCGGCTCGGAGTCCATGAACAACGGGACGAGGGGGACTCCGGCGGCGCGGTCCCCGATCCGCCCTAGCATATGGGCCACCTCGGCGCGAAGGCGGGGGTTTTTATCCGCCAGCGCCGCGATCAGGGCCTTCGCGGCTTCCGGGCCGCGTTTGAGGAGCTCCGCAGTGGCGTTCATCCGCTTCCAGTCTTCTTCGTGGATGAGCTCCTTGACCAAGTCCTCTGTTTTATCTTTCTTGGCCATGCTCGGTTATTTCTTGGCGTCGTCCGCGGTCGCCTTGCCGGGCTCGCCGGCCGGAGCTTCCTCGGGCGGGGTCCAGCCCAGCTGGATCAGGATGTCCATGACCAACGATCGCAGGGACGAGGCTGCATCCAGCCGATTGGTGGCGAACGCCAGAACATTGTCGCTGAGTTGTTCGACCTTGGAAACCTCGGAATCGTTGATGAAATCAACCAGCGGATCGATGACCTGTGGGCCGAGCTCGATCAGCGCCTGCGCGGCTTTCTCGCGCAGACGAGTGTCTTTCAGCGCCTGGCAGAGGGCCGGCACGCTGCGCACGTCGTTGATATGCCCTAAGGCCAGCGCCGCCTGTTCCCGGATGAACCATTCTTCGCTGACGATGCACCCCGGCATCGGCGTCCCCTTGAGGTTGATCCCGACCCCGTCCAGCACCCGGATCAGCGGCTCGACGGCGCGCGGGTCCGCGATCATCCCCAGGGCCATGATCGCCCGTACCCTGATCGAGCCGTCCTGCATGGCCTCGATGAGGGCCGGCACGGCGCTGGGATCGCCGATCATGCCGAGAGCGATGGCAGCGTCTTCCCGCACCGCACGGTCCTTGTCCTTCAATAATTCGATGAGAGCCGGCACGGGCTTGGAATCGCGCAGCCACGAACGGCCGGTGGGATAGTCGCTGGTGATCCCACCCAGCGCCTGCACGCAGTGCAGGCGCACCTGGAAGTCCTCGTTCTTCAGACCTTCCATCAGTGGATCGACGGTGGCTTCTCCGATCTGCGTGAGCGAGATCGTCGCGGCCACGCGCACCAGCTTGGAGGAGTCCTTGAACAGCGCCATCAGGCCCTTGATGGCCTTGGGATCGCCGATCCTGCCCAAAGCCTCGGCCGCGATCGTCCGCACCGACCCGTCCCGATCCCGCAGGGCCGCGATCAGGCCGTCCACCGATCGTTTATCTTTGATCAGCCCCAGCGCCTTGGCCGCGCTCTCGCGCACGCGCCAACGCTCGTCCCGCAGGGCCGCGATCAAACGCTCGACCGCCGGGACGCCGATGGTCGCGAAATCGTCTACCGCCCCGTCCCGGCATTCCTTAATCGTGTCCCCCAGCATCGGGATCAGGGCTTCAATGACTTTGGGGCCGCCGATCCGCGCCAGCGCGTGGCCTGCGTACATCCGCACGGACCAGAAGTCGTCCTGCAGGGCTTCGAGCAGGGCGTCCGTCGCGCCCGGGTTCGCCAAACTGACAAGGGCCTGCGCCGCCTCCTCGCGGGTCGCGTCATCCGGATCGGCCAGCGCTTCCAATAAATCTGCAAGCTTGTTTGCCATGTTATCCGCCTTCTTTCATTGTAACCGCCGGGCGCCATCCGACTGCGGACATGATGGCCCGCGCGTGAAACAAGATATTCGAGTCCGTTTCGGTCTTCATGGCCGCCAGCAGCGGCGCCGCGACCCCCAGACCCATTTTCCCCAGAGCCGCCGCGGCGGCCGCCCGGAGCCTGGTGTCCTTGAGCGCGCGGATCAACGGCTCGATCGCCCGGTCGTCGCCGATTGCGGCGAGTCCCGCGATGGCGAAGGCCTGAGCTTCCATCTCTTCCACATCCATCTCGCCGGAATCATCGCCGCAAACCGGGACTTTCCGGACGTTGGCCGGACGGCCCTTGCCCGTCACCACATCAATGAGCGTACCAATGGCCCGCGGGTCCTTGAGCTTGCCCAAGGCTTCCACCGCAAAGGGCCGTACGTCCAGATCCATGAGCGCCGTTGTCAGCGCTTCCAGCGCCCTGGGGCTTCCGATTCCCCCAAGCGCTTTCGCGGCATCCTGCCGGACGGCCATATCCCGATCCTTCGCCAACACCTGGCACAACGGCTCGACCGCTTCTTCAGCGCCGATCTTCCCCAACGCCTCGCAGGCATGAAGCCGCAGGATCCACGCGTCGTGATGCAACGCCGCGAGCAGCGTCGCCAGCGCCGGTCGGCCGATCCGGGCCAGGGCATCCGTGGCGTCGACACGAACCGCCTTGACCGGATCAGTGAGCAGCAGCACCAGATGCGCGACGGCGCGCGCGTCGCCCGTCATGCCCAACCCCTTGGCGGCGTGCATACGCACGATCCAGTTCTTGTTCGTCAGGCACCCGATGAGCGGTTCCACAGTGCGCGGCTCAGGCAGGTCCTTGAGCACGGCCACGGCGATTTCCTGCACGTTGCCGTTGGGGTCCTGCAATGCGGCGATCAACGCGGGGGCCGCCGCCGGCCCGATCTTCCGCAGCGCGCCCGTCGCCGCTTCCCGGACCGCTCGATCCTCGTCATGGAGCGCTTCCATAAGCGGAACCACCGCCCGGGGATCGCCGAACTCGCCCAGCAGGGTCGCCGCATCCTCACGCAGGGCCCAGTCGTCGTCCTTCAGCGCGGCTATTTCTTCAAGCACCCGGTCGCTCATACCCGCCTCGGTCCGCACGCAGTCGCGCGCGCACACTCCTGAATTAGTGCAAGGTAGCACAGCGTTTTCAGCATGGTCAACTTCAGGGATGCGCTGCGCGCCAGTCCTTGCCGACGCCGACGTCCACTCTGAGCGGAACCGCCAGGTTCACGATCCGTTCCATCTCTGCAACGACGATCTTACGGACCGCCTCGACCTCGGCGTCCGCGACCTCGAAGATCAGCTCGTCGTGGACCTGCAGGATCATCTTCGCCGTCTTCCGTTCTTCCGCCAGACGGCGCCGAACGGCCAACATCGCCAGCTTGATGACGTCTGCCGCCGTCCCCTGGATCGGCGTGTTCATGGCCATCCGCTCGCCCATGCCCCGCTGGGCCGGATCGCCGCTGCGCAACTCCGGAATCGGGCGGCGGCGACCCAGCAGGGTCGTGACATACCCGTTTTCCTTGGCATCGGCGATGGTCTTCTCCAGAAACGCCTTCACGCCTTGAAACCGCGCGAAGTACGCCTCGATATATTTCTTGGCGTCCTGCTGCGAGATGCCCAACTGGGACGACAGTCCGTAGGGGCTGATGCCGTAGATGATGCCGAAGTTCACCGTCTTGGCGACCCGGCGTCTGTCCTTCGTGATCTGCGCCGCGGGCAGGCCGAAGATCTCCACGGCCGTCGCCGTGTGGATGTCATCGCCGCGCACGAACGCGCCGATGAGGACGGGATCCTGGGCCAGGTGCGCAAGGATGCGCGGCTCGATCTGGTTGTAGTCCGCGGAGAGCAGCACGCACCCGGCGTCGGCCACGAACGCCTCGCGGATGCGCCCTCCCCACTCCCCCTTGACCGGGATGTTCTGCAGGTTCGGTTCTGACGACGAGAGCCGTCCCGTCGCCGTAACCGTCTGGTTGAGCGAGGTATGGAGGCGCCCGGTCGCGGCGTTTACCAGCAACGGCAAGGCGTCCACGTAGGTGGACTTGAGCTTGCTGAGGCTCCGGTAATTCAGAATCTCGGCCGGCAACACATGTTGCAACGCGAGCTGCGTGAGGACCTCTTCATCCGTGGAGTAGCCGGTTTTGGTCTTCTTGATCGGCGGGAGCTTGAGCTTCTCGAACAGGACCTCGCTGAGCTGCTTGGGCGAATTGACGTTGAACTCCGTGCCGGCCTTCCGGTAAATCCCGTCGAGGAGCACCGCCAGCTGCTGCTCGAGCTCCTTGGCCAGACGGGCCAGAACCTCGGTGTCGACGCGGAACCCGTTGGCTTCCATCTCGCCCAGGACCACAGTGAGGGGCAGTTCCACCCGTTCGAACAGATCGACCAACCCCGCGGCGGCCAGCTTCTCGGCCAGGATCGGCTTTAGGCGGGCGATGGCCGAAGCGGCAACAGCGGCCCGCGTCGCAGTTTCTCCTGCATCGGGTTGCTCGAAGAGGTCGCCTTTCTTCGGCTTCTTCTCGGGCGACGCCTGGCCCAACGACTCGGCGAGATACTCCTGGGCCAGCGTCTCCAAGGTCGGGCTCCGGCGATTCGGGTTCAACAGGTATCCGGCCACCATCGTATCGAAACGCGGAGCCGTGAACCTGATGCCGGGTTTCCGCAGCGCCAGCCAAGCGGCTTTGGCGTCGTGGACGTAGACGTGCACGGCCGGATCCTCCAGCACCGGGCGAAGATCCGTCAGACCGTCCTCGCCCGGGAAATACGCCGCCTGCCCCGGGCATGCACACACGCCGATGCCGCGTACAGCGGCCCCGAACGGATCGTCCCCAGCGAGGTCGCAGTGGATCGCCACCTCCGCCTCGGCCCTGATGGTTTGCACCAGACGCACACGGTCGGCGGGGTCGTCGAGCACGGCCACTCGTTCTTCGCGACTGGTCTCTCCGCCTGTCTGCTTGTGCAGCGCATTGAGCAGCCCCCAGAATTCGAGTTCGCGATAGAGCGCGTGCAATTCCTCCATCCTGGCCTCGCCGAGTCGAAACCGGTCGCGCTCGAAGGACACCGGACAGTCCGTCACGATGGTGGCAAGCCGCCGGCTCTGGCGCGCTTCTTCCGCGTGCGTTTCGAGCAGCGCCCGGAGTTTCTCGCCTTTGACTTCCGAGAGGCGCATCAGGAGATTCTCGATCGTGCCGAATTCGGCGATGAGCTTCTTCGCCGTCTTCTCACCGACGCCCTTGACGCCGGGGATGTTGTCCGTCGCGTCGCCCATCAAGCCCATGACTTCGACGACGCGCGCCGGCTCGACGCCGAAACGATCCAGGCAATCCTCCTCGGTGAACAGCTTGTCCTTGACCGGATCGAAGATGCGGACCCCGGGGGCCAAAAGCTGGAACATGTCCTTGTCGCCGGTCACGATGACCACGTCCAGCCCCTCCGACGCGGCCTGGCGGGCGAGCGTCCCGATGAGGTCGTCCGCCTCGAAGCCCTGGAGCTTCACGACCGGGATCGCGAACGCCTCGACGACCCGGTGGATGTACGGAATCTGCTGCGACAGGGCATCGGGCATCGGCGGCCGGTGAGCCTTGTACTCCTTGAACTCTTCATGACGGAGGGTCGGGCCCTTCTCATCAAACACCACGGCCAGGTAATCGGGCCGCCGTTCGCGGATGATCTTCTGGAGCATCGTGATGAATCCGTAGACGGCATTCGTCGGCAGGCCGGCGGCGGTCGACAGGTCGGGCAAGGCGAAGAAGGCGCGGTACAGGTAGGCGCTGCCGTCAATGAGATAGAGAACCGCTCGCGGCGTCATTCGGCCCATCGTAGCACCGCCCTTGCACCGGAACAAGGCGGTTTACTCACAGCGGCGCCGTCTGTATAATAACTTTTACGATGACAGCACCGGTACACACAGGCGCGCACGCTCGAAGGTTCCTAGGTCCCCCCGCGTCCGCCCTGTTGCTCGTGACCCTCTTCGCCCCGGGGACCCTTCCGGCCGCCGGACCTGCCGCGAATGCTCCCCAAGTCGAGATCAAGAAGCACACCACTGGCAAAGAGGCTACGATCACCCACGGCGACCGGGAGTGGTTCATCCACATCGACGTTGACCAGGACCGGACCATGATCATCCGGACCGAGTCGAAGAACGGCAAGGAAATGAAAAACGCTCCCGAGATCGTGGAGCGCCCGATGTCGAACGCCGAGGTCGACCGGGTCCTCAATGACTGGATCAGCGGGATCAAGTCCACGCTGAAGCCCTGACTCCCCGAGCCTTCCGTGAAGAAACCCAAGTTCGTCATCTTCGCCCACGGCAGCACCTACGACAAACTGTATCAGGCCGCCACCATCGGCATGACGGCCGCGGCCATGGGCAAGGACGTGTACGTCTTCCTGATGTTCTGGGCGATTAAAAAGCTCGCGATGGGCGAGCTGGACCGGATCGATTTCTCGCCGGCCTACGAGGCACACGCCGACGAAGTGGCCCGGGCGATGGTCGAAAAGAAAGTGCCGAAGATCACCGAGATGTTCGCGGAGGCCAAGCAAGTCGGCAGCTTCAAGGTCATCGCCTGCAGCGCCGGCCTGGAATACATGAGCGTCAAGCACGAGGACCTCGCGCCCAAAGTGGACGAGGTCATGGGCCTTCCGTTGATCTTGAACCTGGCCGCGGACGCCGAGACGACCCTCTTCATCTAACCTACCGCGATTTCACCACACCCACCCTCTCGCAATACCGGCTCAGCTTGCACTGGCTGCAATGCGGGGAGACGGGTGTGCACAGGTTCTGTCCGTACGGCACCAGGAGATCGTTATAGATCAGCCAATACCGTCGGGGCAGTTTGCGCCGCAGCGTCTCTTCGCTCTGCGCGGGCGTGGTGCTCCGGATATACCCCCAGCGGTTGCTGATGCGGTGGACATGGATGTCCACGCAGATGCCCGGCTTGCGGAACCCCAGCGTCACCACCAGATTGGCGGTCTTGCGCCCCACGCCCTTGAGTGTCAGGAGCTCGTCGATCTCATCGGGCACCCTTCCGCCATACCGCGCCAGCAAGTCCCGGCAGATCTCATGGATGTGCCGCGCCTTGGTCCGATAGAATCCGACGGGGTAGATGGCCCGTTCGATCGCCCGTCGCGGAATCGCGAGCATCGCTTGGGGCGTGGTGGCGAGCCGGAACAGGCGGGCGGACGCCTCGGCTGTGGTCTGATCTTTCGTGCGGAGGCTGAGGACGGTCGAGATGAGTATCTGAAAGGGGTCGCGCGAGGCTTTGGCGACGACGCCCACCACCGGCTCCTTCCAGCGGCGGATCTCCCGTTTCAGGATCCGGATGCAGGCGTGGATGTCCTGGTCTCTCACGGTAACGGGCGCGCGGTGTCAGAGGAAGAAAACGGTCGGAACGGCAGGGCTCGTGACGCTTACTCGGACTTGTGCTTGGCCAGCCACTTCTGGCGGCGGCGTTGGGCTTCCCGCTCCTTGTTCTTTTTCTTCAGGCTGGGCTTTTCGTAAAACCGCCGGCGTTTGAGCTCGCGAAAGAGTCCCTCCCCTGCGAGCTTCTTCTTCGCGATCTTCAGCGCTTTTTCGACGTTGTTGTTAAAAACCTTGATTTCCATCCGGACGCTCCTGCCTTCCCCCTCAACGCAACGGGGCGGAATTTAGCACAGTTTTGTGAGGAAGCGCAAGCGGGCAACGCAGAAACGCCTTCGAAGAAACTAGTTCCGCGCCAACCGGTGGGACTCGGTGTGGGAAGCCGTGCCTGGGGAACGATCAGCCGCGGGCGTGGGCCAGGGCGGCCGTCGGGCAACCCTTGACCTGGCATGCAGCGTCGCCGCCCGGATGTTCCGGGTTATCGGTCGGGTGGTACCGGTGGTACCAGGTACACTCCAGACTGTATGCCGCGGCGGCGCTGGGCGTGTACTCGAACCAGAAATATCGGTATTTTCCCTCTGCGGACTCCCGGTTCAGCTCATCGGCGAGAGCCCGATCGGCGCGCCCGACACGGTCGGCCATCCGTCCGTTGCGCGACACGATGTAGGCGCCGGGAGAGTTCTCCGTGACAAAGAGGTGGATATACTTCAGGTTATAAGGACCCGACATTCCGCCCCCCTTTCGTTGACTTCAGTGCGATTACCAGCAACGCGAATCCCCGCAACTGCATTTCTCGCAGTTCTCCGTATGCATCAAGGGCACCCCGCAGTCCGGGCATTGCAGGCCTTCCGGCCGCATGCCCACCACCCCCAGCGCCGCCCCTTGCCGCCGCCCTACCGCATTGAAGGGG
>JACXTT010012955.1_pt1 | contig 11028 bp, 10 predicted proteins | sample 9270951 | NCBI WGS metagenome assembly JACXTT01 (sample SAMN15532306, study PRJNA645909) | rock metagenome | isolation source: weathered quartz diorite | place: Puerto Rico | collected 2017-06-21 | reverse complement strand
CAAGGTGATCGAGGACGAGATCGCCGCGCATGCCGACGATCACGATTGGACGATGAGCGATCGCTTCCACGCGCGGCTGCGCAAGCTCCTCACCGGGCACGAGAGCGTGCACGACCTGCGGCTCGAGTCGAACGAGCCGGTGGCGCCGTTCGCCCACGTGCTCCTGCATTACTTCCCGCCGACCTCGACCGGCAGCGTGCAGGCGAAGTTCTTCATGGCCGGCGGCGACAGCGACGTCAGCGACCGGCTCGGCACCTACAACCTGCGCGGGGCGCTGCGCGCCGAGAAGGAGAAGGAGTGCCCGCTGTGCGACCTCGACGTGAACGTCGGCAAGAGCACCCGCCAGTCGAGCTGGTTCGTCATCCCCGAGTCGCAGAGCAAGTTCGGCGAGGCGATGACGGTGTTCTACTTCGATCTCGGCCGCGGCCGCATCCCCGAGCGCTACGAGGCGCACCTGCCGATGAAGGTCGCCGACATCGTGAAGGAGCTCGAGGCCGGCAAGAGCTTCGCGGTGGCCAAGGATCGCCCGGGCGCGCCGCCGGCCCTGCTCATCGCCGCGCCGCGCGAGGCGATGCTCGCCGACGCCGAGGCGAAGCTCGCCCAGCTCACCGAGCTGCCGACCACGCCGGTGTACTTCGACGTCACGCCCGAGCTGCGGCCGGCCGAGCTCCACGCGGTGCTCAACTCGAAGTGGAAGGCCGGCGTGCGCGCCTGCTACAAGACGTTGCTCGCCGGGCGCGACGACGCCCGCGGCCACGCCGACATCAAGATGGAGCTCGACGCCGCCGGTCGCGTCACCGAGGCCTCGGTGCAGAGCAAGGACGAGACGCTGCGCGATCCGACCTTCGTCGCGTGCGTGTCCGACGCCACGCGCGCGCAGCAGTTCCCCGCCGGCGGCCGTCCCCTCACGGTGGTCGTCCCCCTCGAATTGCATCAGTAGTTCCAGCTAGTTGTCGAGGCGGCCGGCGGGCGCTTGTGAAGCCCGCCGCCGCCCTTTATACTGTTCGCGGGCAAGGAGATGCGGATGCGTACACCTTGGTTGTCGCTTTGTGGTTTGGTTGCAGCGGGCCTCGTGGCCGGCTGCAACTCGCTCACCGGCGTCGAGGACGTCAACGTCGACCAGGGCTCGCAAGAGCCGGGGGCGACGAACCCCAACAACACCGGCAACAACGCCGCCGGGTCGGAGGACGCGGTTCAAGGCCCGGTCGTAGCGCTCAACTGCGCCTACTCGCCGGCGAACCCCGGCGTGACCAAGGGCAAGGATCTGCCGGCGAGCAAGCACTGGCAGGGCTTCGCCGCGGGCAGCACCGACTCCATGCCGATCGACATCAACTCGACCGACTTCTACGACTGCACCGGGACGAAAGGAGTGCACGCCGTCGTCTACGAGCTCGCCAAATTCTTCTGAGGCGCTTGCGAGCAAGAGGCAGTTGGCCTCGAGAACAAGTTGGCGGGTTGGCGGGCGCAGGGTCTCAACATCGAGTGGGTCGACGTGATCGTCACGGACACGGACGGCGTTCATCCACCGAAGCCCTCCAGCGCGCAGGCCTGGCGTGACAAGCACAACTTCAAGCACGTGACGGTGGTCGCGGACGCGTCCGGCTCGCTCTTGCCGCCGGGCACGACCTCGTACGGCACGCCGTCGTTCGTGGTGGTCGATCCGCGCACGCAGAAGGTCGTGATGTGGAGCCAGGGCGCCGTCGGCCCCGACGGCGACGTCCACAAGGTCGCCGAGGCGCTCGCCAAGCAGAACGCCGGCAAGTAGCCCATTCCCGCGAATGCGGGACTTTGGAACGTCCCGATGAGTTGGACGGTGCTGAGCCTCGTCCTCGCGGCGGCGGCGATGCATGCCGGCTGGAACGCGTCGGTCAAGACCGCCGCCGATCCGCTGATGCGGCTCGTCCTGATCAACGGCGGGTTCCTGCTCTGCGGCGCGCCGCTCCTCTTCACCGGCATCCCGGCGCGCGAGTCGTGGTCGATGCTCGCGCTGTCGATCGCGCTGCATCAGCTCTATTACGCGCTGCTCGTCAACGGCTACCGCGCGGGCGACCTGTCGACGGTGTACCCGATCTCGCGCGGCTCGGCCCCGGCGTGGGTCGCGCTCGGCGCGTGGCTCTGGGCCGGCGAGCGCGTCGGCCGGCTCGGCTTGGCCGCCATCGCGCTCATCGTCCTCGGCGTCGCCAGCCTCGCCACGGACAAACTCCCGCTTGCGGCGGAGGGTGGGGGAGGGGGGAAGCGGAACGCGCCGGTGCTCATCGCCCTCGCCACCGGCGTCACCATCGCCGGCTACAGCGTCGCCGACGGCCTCGGCGGGCGCGCGTCGAAGAACGTGCTCGCCTACGTCGGCTGGCTGCTGTTCCTCGAAGCCATCCCCATCGTCGGCTTCGCCGCCATCCTCCGCCGCGAACGCCTGCGCCGGGCCCTCCGCAGCAGCTGGCGCGCCGGCCTCGCCGGCGGCGCGATGGCCTTCGCCGGCTACGGCCTGGTGATCTGGGCGATGGTCTCCACGCCGATGGGCTACGTCTCGGCGCTGCGCGAGGTGAGCGTGGTGCTCGCGGCGATCATCGGCACGCGCCTCCTCGGCGAGCCGCTCGGCCGCCGTCGCGTCGCCACCGCCGCGGTCGTCGCCGCCGGCGTCGTGCTCCTGCAGCTGAGCCGCCCGTGACCAAGCTCGGTCCGACGATGAAGGCTGTCCGCTAGTTGAGCGGGAGGGGGAGCGTTTGCGCGCGCGCGTGCATGAGCGCGAGCGTGCGCGGGTGGGAGTGAGTGCGTTTGCTCGGGGCTCTTCATCGTCTCGCCGTGCTCGGAGCCGTCAAGACCGGGCCGTGCTCGCCGTCCTCGCCGTGCTCGACCCCAGGGCCGGTCTGCGCGCGGCTCCGGGCGGCTCCGCGCGGTCGCGACCTTCGGTCGCGAGTCTTGACGGCTCCTGTGCGCGGCGATGGGGCGGGGTGGTGCCCGTGCGCAATGTGCGCCGGGCTCACCAAGGAGTTGCGTCATGCTTCGTATCTATCCTGTGCTCCTCGACTTGATTCGGCTGGTGCTGCCGCTCTTGCGCGAATTGGAGCGGCGCGATCCGGACTTGGCAAGGCAGTGCCGACGGGCGCTTACGAGCGCGCCGTTGAACGTGGCGGAAGGTAGCTATAGCCGGGGGCGGAACCGCGCGGCGCGTTATCACACGGCGCTGGGCTCGTTACGCGAGGTGCTCGCCTGCTTCGAAGTTGCCGCCGTGCTGGGCTACCTACCCGAGCTCGAGCTCGAGGTGCGCAGGCGCTTCGACCATGTGCTCGGTACGTTGGTGAACCTCGTCGGGGGTCACTGAAGCCAGAATTCATAGCCGGCTATGAATGCGCCCATAGCCGGCTATGAACGGCCCGCGGTCGTCGCCGCCGGCGTGGTGCTCCTGCAGCTCAGCCGCCCGTGACGATCAGCCGAGACGCGCGAGCTCGGCTTCGATCTCCTCCCACTCGGCGAGCAGCGCTTCGATGGCGGGGGCGAGGTGCTCCTCCTCGGTTTGCAGCGCGGCGATCTCGCCGGCGGGGGTCTTGTCGAAGAAGCCGGGCTGGCAATAGAGCGCGCGGATCTCGGCGCTGCGCTTCTCCGCGCGATCGATCGCCTCGGTGACGCGCTCGCGGCGGCCGAGGAGCTTCTGCTGCTCGCTGCGGCGGCGCTTCTGCTCCTGCCAGTCGCCGCCGGCGGGGGCGGGCTTGGGGCGCAGGCTGTCGCCCTTTTTGTCGTCCTTCTTGTCGCGCCGCGCCTTGCTCGCCACCGCGTCGGCGTCGAGGTGATCGTCGTTGCAGTGCGCCAGGTACTCCTCGTAGCTGCCGGGGAAGTCCTGCAGGCCGTCGGCGGTGAGCTCGATGACGCGCGTGGCGAGCTTCGACACGAACCAGCGGTCGTGCGACACGAACAGCAGCGTGCCGGGGAACTGCTCCAGCGCCGCGGCGAGCGCCTCGATCGACTCGAGGTCGAGGTGGTTGGTGGGCTCGTCGAGCACCAGCACGTTCGGCTGCTGCACGATCAGGCGGGCGAAGATGAGCCGCGCCGCCTCGCCGCCCGAGAGCGAGGCGATGCGCTTTTCCACGTCGTCGCCGGAGAACAGCATCCGCCCGAGCTGCCCGCGCACGTAGGTGGTCGGCTCGCCGAGGCAGGTCTGCCACAGGAAATCGAGCGCGCTCTTCTGCGGATCGTCGAACAGCTCGGCGTGGTCCTGCGCGAAATAGCCGGGGTGGGCCTCGTAGCCCCAGGCGGCGCCGCCCGCGTCCGCCGCGAGCCGCCCCACCGCGACCTTGAGCAGCGTCGACTTGCCGAGCCCGTTCGCGCCGATGACGGCGATCCGCTCGCCGCGCCGCACCGCGAGCGACACGCCGGCGAGCACGCGCTTGTCGCCGTACGACTTGCTCACGCCGTCGAGGGTGAGCACGTCCTGGCCGCTCGGCCGGCGCTGCTCGAAGCGGAAGTGCGGCGCGCGCCGCGAGGTCTGGGGCGGAGCCACCAGGTTCTCCTCGAGCTTCTCGATCTGCTTGGCGCGGCTCTGCGCTTGGCGCGCCTTGGTCGCCTTGGCGCGGAAGCGCTCGACGAACGCCTTCTTCTCGTCGATGAGCTGCTGGTGGCGCGCCTGCTCCGCCTCCATCCGCGCGCGCGTCGCCTCCTTGTCGCGGCAGAAGCGGCTGTAGTCGCCGTGGTACAGCGTGACCGTCTCGTAGTCGACGTCGAGGACGTGCGTGGCGATGTTGTCGAGGAAGCGGTGGTCGTGCGAGATGATCACCGCGCAGCCGGCGAACGCGCCGAGGAACTTCTCGAGCCAGCGGATGGTGAGGATGTCGAGGTGGTTGGTCGGCTCGTCGAGCAGGAGCAGGTCCGGCTTGCCGACCAGCGTCTGCGCCAGCAGCACCCGCAGCTTGAACCCGCCCGACAGCGTCGCCAGCGGCTTTTCGTGCTGCGCCCCGGGGATGCCGAGCCCCTCGAGCACCGCCGCGGCGCGCGACTTCAGGCTGTAGCCGTCGCTCGCGCGGATCTTCTCCTCGAGCTCGGCGATGGCGTGGGCGTGGCTCGCGCCTCCCTCGGCCACGAGCCGCTCCTGCTCGCCGAGCGCCTGCCACACCTCGCGGTCGCCCATCATCGCCACGTCGATGATCCGCTGCGCGTCCGACAGGAAGCGGTCCTGGCGCAACAAGCCGACTTTCACCCGCCCGGGGACCACCACTTCGCCGTCGCTCGCGGGCTCGTCGCCGGCCAGCACCGCGAGCAGCGTGGTCTTGCCCGAGCCGTTGGCGCCGACGAGCCCGTAGCGCGCCCCGGCCTGGAGCTTCAGGTTCACGCCGGCGAAGAGCGTGCGATCGCCGAACGACTTCTCCAACCCGACGAGGTCGATCACTTCTGCTCGGCGCGGCCTCGCATCGCGGTCGCGCCGTTGACCGCGCCCTTGACGTTTTCGCCGTTCAGCACGCTCGCCGGCAGCGGCAGCTTGGGCAAGAGCTGCACCTCGAGCGACAAGAAGGTGTTGTCGGCGTCGATCGCTTTGAGCCGCCAGATCGCCTTGAAATCCTGCACGTTGCCGCTCTCGAAGTTGCTCTCGTAGACGTCCCAGCCGTTCTCTTTCTTCGGCGCGTTCGGCATCCGGATCTGCGCGCCCATCTTGACCATGCCGTTGAGCGCGGCGACCTGCATGTACACCTTGGTGTTCTCGGCGTCGCGGTCGAGCACGTGCGCGCTCTTGTAGAACGGCATGAACTGGGCGTAGTCGTCGTACTTCAGCACCACCTGGCGCACGCGCTCGATCGGCGCCGCGACCCGCACGGTGGAGCGGCCGCGCACCAGATCGTCGCCCACCGGCACGCTCTCGCTCGTGGGATCGCGCCCGCTCGGCTCGGCGATGGTGCCGGCGGTCGCGGGCTTCGGCGCGACCTCGGGCGCCGACGCGGACGCCGCCGCCGCGGTCGTGCTCGCCGCGCCGTTGGCGGTGGCCTCGATCGGGTGACCGTCTTGCCCGTGCAGCCCGGACGAGGCGCAGCCCACCGCGCCGCAGAATGCCCCGATCGCCCAGCGTCGCATCATCGCCTGCAGCATGATGCAGGCAGCGGTCCACGGCAAGATGCACCGACGCGGAAACCGAGCTAACCGTGACGCATGAACATCTTGTGGGAGACGCTCGGGTTTGCCGCCAAGGCTGGGGTCATCTTCGTCACTTTCGCCGCGATGGTGATGGTCGTGGTCGGGGCGCTACGCTCGCGCCGGGGCGCGGGCATCGACGGCAGGCTGGAGATCAAGCACGTGAACCAGCGCTTCGATCGCGCCGCCGAGGTGATGCGCCACGCGTTGATGGATCCGCGCGCGTTCAAGGCCCATCACCGCCGCTGGCAGAAGGAGCAGAAGGAGCGCGCGCCGCGCGGCAAGAACGTGTTCGTGCTCGACTTCAAGGGTGACGTGCTCGCCTCGGCGGTGGAGCACCTGCGCGAGGAGATCACCACCGTGCTCAAGGTCGCGGGCAAGTCCGACGAGATCGTCGTGCGGCTCGACAGCCCCGGCGGCGCGGCGCACGGCTACGGCCTGGCCGCCGCGCAGCTCGGGCGCATCCGCGATCGCGGCATCCGCCTCACGGTGTGCGTCGATCGGGTGGCCGCGAGCGGCGGCTACATGATGGCGTGCGTGGCCGACGAGATCGTCGCGGCGCCGTTCTCGATCGTCGGATCGATCGGCGTGGTCGCGCCGGTGGCCAACGCCCACAGCCTGCTCGAGCGCCACGGCATCGACTACGAGAACGCCACCGCGGGGCAGTACAAGCGCACCGTGAGCTTCTTCGGCAAGATCACCGAGGAGGGGCGCAAGAAGTTCCAGGAGCAGCTCGAGGAGACGCACGGCCTGTTCAAGAGCTTCGTGGGGCGCTACCGCCCGTCGCTCGATCTCGACAAGGTGGCGACCGGCGAGCACTGGCACGCGACCCGCGCCAAGGAGCTCGGCCTGGTGGATCGGCTCGCCACCAGCGACGACGTGCTGCTCGATCGCGCCGAGGCGGCCGACCTCTACGAGCTCGCCTACCACAAGCGCAAGCCGCTGCGCGATCGCCTGGCCGTCGGCGCGAGCGCGATCGTCGAGCAGGCCCTGGTCGCGGTGGTGAGCCGCCTCCACGACCCCCTGGTTTGAGCCCGCCGTCGCGGGATATGCTCGCTCTCCCCGATGGCGGATAAGAAAACCAAGCTCGCCGCCATGACCGTGTCGGCGCTGATGACGACGTCCGACGACGCGCTCGAGGAGTTCCGCGCCGAGCTCGGCAGCGGCAACCCGGCGTCGAACGAGCGGCTCAAGCGCCTGCGCGAGGTGCTGCTCACCCTGGCCGACGCGGTCAGCGACAAGCCGACCCTGCCGTGGGAGCGCGTCGACGACGTGCACCGCGTGCTCATCGGCGGAATGAGCCCGAAGCCGCTCGAGCGGCCCGACGCGAGCGCCTCGGAGCCGCCCGGATCGACGATGATCTCCGCCGCGCCGGCGTTCCTCCCGTCGCGGCCGTCGCCGGCGAGCGGGAGCGGCGTGCCGGCCCCGTCGCAAGCGCCCGCGCTCGCTTCGATGGTGCAGGCGCTCGACAACCACATGGACTTCGACGTGACGCGGCCGGCGGTGTCCGACGCGATGCGATCGCAGCCGCTCACGCCCTCCGCGCCGCAAGCGATCCCCATCCCGGTGCTGCGGCTGCCGTCGGCCAAGCCGCCCGAGGCGAAGCCGATGGCCGACCGCCCGTCGCCGTGGAGCGCCACGCACGTCTCGACCGCCGCGGCGGTCGCCGCCACCGGGCTGCCGTTCACCGCGCCGAAAGCGCCGGAGGAGCCGCGGCCGATCGATCCCGAGCTCCTCGACGAGGGCACGATGGCGATCAGCTTGCGCGCCCACGAGAAGAGCCCGCTGCCGTTTCGCCCGGCCGCCTCGGGCGAGATCGATCCCGAGCCGCTCGCGGCGCTGCAGGTCGAGTCGTACGCGTCGCTGTGCGCGCTCATCGGCGCGTTCCCCGAGCGCTCGGCCACGACCCACGCGCAGTACGGGATCCTCGATCCCGCGGCGCGCGTGCGGCTCGACGAGGTGTGGCGCGGCCGCTTCGCCACCGATCCGGCGCTCTACGAGCTCTGGTCGGTGCTCTACGGCCAGTTCCATCAGTGGCTGGTCGCGCACGGCCGCTACGCAGGCTGACGAAAGGAGGGGGAGGGTGGACCGCGAACAGCTCGTCCGCTTCGTCGAACGCGGAGAAATCGCCACGGATCGCGATTTCTCCGGCGCCGATCTCGCCGGCGCGGGCCTCGCGGGCGCGGTGTTCGAGCGCTGCCGTTTCCGCGGCGCGAAGCTCGCGCGCGCCGACCTCCACGAGGCGATCCTCCGCGACTGCGACCTCGGCGGCGCGGATCTCGGCGGGGCGAGCCTCGGGCACGCCACCTTGGTTCGCACCTCGCTCGCCGCGGCGAACCTCGCCGAAGCCAAGCTCGTCGCCGCGAAGATCAACGACTGCGACTGCGGTCGCGCGCGCTTCGACTCCGCCGATCTCACCATCACCCAGCTGTTGTCGTCGGCGCTCGACGGCGCGAGCTTCGTCTCGGCCGCGCTCGATCGCACCGTCATCCTCGAGCCGACGTCGACCGCCGATCTCGACTTCCGCGGCGCGACGCTCAAGCACACCGTGCTCACCAAAGCCGATCTCACCGGCGCGCGCTTTGCCGGCGCGACGCTCGAGCTGGCCGTGCTGAACGACTGCGACCTCTCCGGACTGAGCTTCGCCGGCATGCAGCTCGGCCTCACGCAGCTGTCGAAGGCGCGCCTCGCCGGCTGCGATTTCACCGGCGCGGGCGTGTCGCAGTGCAACTTCCACGAGGCGGATCTGAGCGACGCGCGCTTCGACCGCGCCGGCGCCAAGCACGCGATGTTCCTCGGCGCCCGGCTCGCGCGCACCCGCTTCACCGGCGCGGTGCTAGCCGGCGCGGTGTTCAACGAGTGCGACATGACCGACGCCGATCTGTCCGAGGCCGACATGCGCGAGTGCCTGTTCCACAAGGCCCGCGCGCGCGCCTCGCGTTTTTGCGGCGCCGATCTCACCGGCGCGGACTTCTCCGAGGCCGACGTGTCGAAGAGCGACTTCTCCGGGGCGAAGCTCGCCGGCGCCCGCTTCCGCGGCGCCATCCGCGACGGCGCGATCCTCGCGCTCTAGCCGCTACTCGTAAGGCGTCGGGATCGCCAGGGTGATGCGGCGCTTGCCGATCCCCGGGATCATCTGCGACCACAACCGATAGCCGTGGGTGTTGAGGCAGTCGAGCGTGTCGCCGTAGGCCACGAAGATGAGCCCGGCGACCACCATCAGCGCGGCCTCCTCGCCCGGCTGCGTCGGCTGCGCCCAGCGCGTGCGGCCCGACTGGTACTCGATGCAGAACAACAGGCCGCCGCTCGTCAGCGCGAACACGCGCTCGTCGTGGATCTGCACCTGGAAGATCGACTCGTCCTGGTGGCCGAGCTGGTTCCACCAGATCAAGCTGCCGTCGAACACCCTCAGCGCGAACAGCTTGCCGTCGGCGGCGGTGATGACGACGTCGCGCCGCACCGGTTGCGGCGCCGGCAGCGTGCCCGCCTGGTAGGCGAGGAGCATCATCTCGGAGCCGCAGCCGCCGCAGCGCTCCGAGTTGGCGGGGTTCTGCGCCCCGCAGTTGCCGCACATCGCCATCGCGCGGCGATCCTCGCACTATTTTTTGTACACGTCGAACACGTCGAACGGCCCGGGCGCGTACGGCACGGTGAAGCTGTGCAAGAGCTTCTTACCGCCTTGCTCCTGCGCGACGGCCTTCTGTCCGTCGAAGATCTCGTAGCCGTACGGCACGCGCGTGCCCGCCTCGATCGTCACCGAGGCCGAGCCGCCGGCGAGCGCCACCGGCGGATCGAATGGCCCGCCGGGGTTGCCGCGGATGCGCAGCGTGAGCCCGGGATCGAGCTTCACGTTCGACACGCCGAGCTTCACCGTCTGCTTGCCCGTGGTCAGCCCGAGGGTCTTCGCCGCCGGCGCCTTGTACGCGCCGAGCAGGTCGGCGAGCTTGCCCTCGGCGCGCGCCGAGAGCACGGCGTCGTCGATCGTCACCAGGCTCTCGTCGTTGTAGAACGAGCCGAGGTTCGTCCAGTTGTACGAGCCCATCGACATCTGCTGGTGATCGACCACCAGGAACTTCGAGTGCATCTCGGCCTGCATGCCGCCCTGGTTGTCGGCCTTGATCACCGGGATGCCGGCGGCGGCGATGGTCTCGTCGGCGGTCGCGCCCATGGCGTCGGCTTGGGTCTTGTCCATCACCACCACCACGGTCACGCCGCGCTTCTTGGCCGCGAGGATCGCGTTGACGATGGCCGCCGTCTGGATGTCGAACATGGCGATCACCGCGGTCGACTTGGCGGCGTCGAGCAGGGCGATGACGCGCGGCGAGAGGCCGTCCTCCGGGCCCATCCACGCCTGCACCTTCTCGCCGTTGTAGGGCTTGCTCTTGTCGTTGCCCTTGGCGATGAGCTCGTCGAACTCGGCGGTGTAGCGCGTGGCGAGGTCGGCGCTGTCGATGGTGAGGACGTCCTCGTCGCTGACGTTGAGCGCGGTGTACGAGTAGTTGGCCGAGCCGGTGAGCACGCGCGTGCCGTCGACCACGGTGAACTTGTCGTGCATGGTCGCGTCGGGCGCGCTCTGGTTGTCGACCAGCGCCACCGACACGCCGGCGGCGGTGAGGTCCTTGTAGCCGGTGTTGAACGGCAGATCCTGCTGCTTCTTGTCGAGGATCACCTTCACGTCGACGCCGGCCTTCACCTTCTTGGCGAGCAGGTCCTGCACCTCGGGCGAGCGGATGTTGAAGAAGGCCAGGCGGAGCGACTTCTGCGCCCGGTTCATCTCGGCGAGCACGTGCTCCTGCAGGCCGTCCTGCGGCCCGAAATGCAGCGACGCCTTGAGCGCCGGCTCCTGCCAGTCGTCGGCGTCGGAGATGCTGTACGTCGGCGCCTTGCCGCCCGCGCCGCCGGCCGCGCTCGTCGAGCTCG
>JACXTT010012954.1_pt1 | contig 11028 bp, 7 predicted proteins | sample 9270951 | NCBI WGS metagenome assembly JACXTT01 (sample SAMN15532306, study PRJNA645909) | rock metagenome | isolation source: weathered quartz diorite | place: Puerto Rico | collected 2017-06-21 | reverse complement strand
CCGCAACCAGAGCCATCAACCGCCGCCGCGCCCGTGCCTCACGCACCCCAGCCCAATCCCCTCGCCGCCCTGACGCGCCGTCGCTGGCTGCAAGGCGGGGGCGCGCTGGCGGGCGCGATGTTGTGGCCGCAGCTTCTCCGGGCGAAGGAAACCCGGAAAGCCGTCAGCTCGCCGGCGCGGGCTGCCATCGTGATTTACCTTCAGGGCGGCCTCTCGCATTACGAGAGCTTCGACCCGAAGCCCGACGCGCCCTCCGCATATCGCGGCGAGTTCGGGCACATTCCCACGACGCTGCCGGGCATCCACTTCGCGGAGCATCTGCCGCTGCTGGCGAAGCGCGCGCACAAGTTCAGCCTCATCCGCAGCGCCTACGTGGACTCGCCGAGCCATCCGGTGGCGATCTACCAGACCCTGACCGGTGGTGATTTACCCGACGCCTCGGTGGAGGCGAAGAACCGGAACCTCGCCAACCCCTCCATCGGTTCCGTCATCGCCCGTGCGTGTGGTGCGCGCGCGCCGTTGCTCCCACCCTACGTCGCCATTCCGCATTCCGGCCAGCTTGGCAACCGCGTCCATTATGCCACGGCAGGTCCGCTGGGCGTGGCGTATGAGCCGCTGGAGTCCGGCCTGCCGCCCGTGGATGCACACACGCCCTTTGCTGGCCCGCAGGATTTGCTGCTTCAACGAGGGCTCTCCGGGAAACGCCTCGAAGACCGGCTCACGCTCCTAAATGCGCTCAACGGCCAAGTCCGGCCCGAGACCGTGGACGGCCTCGACAAGTATCACCGCCACGCGCTGGAAATCCTTTCCGGCGGTGCGGCCGGCGGAGCCTTCGACCTCGGCCGCGAGCCGCTGCGAGAGCGCGAGCGTTACGGCCAGCACCTCTGGGGGCAGCAGACCATCCTCGCGCGCCGGCTAGCGGAGGCCGGCGTGCCTTTCACGCTGCTCAACTACTCGTTGAACCAGGAGCGCGGCCAGGACTGGGACACGCACGAGGACAACTTCAACCTGATGAAGAACAAACTGCTGCCGCCGATGGATCTCGCCGTCAGCGCGCTGCTCGACGATCTCGAAGAACGCGGCCTGCTCGACACCACGCTGGTCGCGATGTTCGGCGAGTTTGGCCGCACGCCGAAGATCAACGCCAACGCGGGCCGCGACCATTGGGAGAAAGTCTTTTCCGTGATGCTCACCGGCGGCGGCCTGAAGCGCGGCATCGTCGTCGGCGCCAGCACGAAGGCCGGCGACCTCCCGCAGGATCGCCCCGTCCACTTCAACGACGTGCTGGCGACGATCTACCGCCAGCTCGGCGTGGCGACGGACGAGATTTTTCACAATGCGTTCGGCCAGCCAGTCCCCGTGCTGGCGCGTGGGCGGGCAATTGAAGAGTTGATTTAGCTTCGCGCATTCAGAGGCGCATTGCCGGCGCGGGTGTTTCCGGCTAAGGATTTCCCCGTGGCAACGCTGCAAATCCTCGCCGTCGTTGGAAGCCTGCACAACCGATCAATCACGCGCGTCGTGGTGCTGCACGCGGCGGAGGCGCTGCGCGCGGGCGGTTGTGTGGTGGATGTGCTGGACTTCGAGCAGACGCTGCTGCCGCCGTTCAACCCCGACACCGCGTGGTCGCAGCCGGGCTTTGCAGAGTTGAAAGCCCGCGTCGAGCGGGCGGATGTCGTGTTGCTCGGCACGCCGGACTACCACGGGAGCGTGAGCAGCACGTTGAAAAATTTCCTCGACCACTTCTGGAAGGAGTTTGCCGGGAAACTTTTTGCCAGCCTGGTCGCGTCGCACGAGAAGGGGCTGACGGTGCATGACCAGCTCCGCACCATCGCGCGGCAGTGCTACGCGTGGTCGCTGCCGTATGGCGTCTCGTTCGCCGAGAAGGAGGACGTGCGGGACGGCGCGGTGGTGAGCGACGCGCTCCGGCAACGGCTGGAAATGCTCGCGCGCGACGTGCGGGTGTATGGCGCGCTGCTGGCGGCGCAGCGGAGAAATGACCTGGCCGGAACAGAGCCGGGATTTCTGGCGCGGCTGCGGAAATGAGCTTCACCGCCGGCGGCACCACGCAAGCCAGGCTGGATTGCCGGCGGACGGATCGCTAGGCTCAGGCAAATGTCCGCCGCCGCCAAACCCGCCGCTGCGCCAGCCACGCGCACGGACTGGTGGCCGTGGGTCGCGGGCGTGTTCCTCGCCTTCACGCTGCTCAAGTTGGGCAACCCAGTCGTCCTCGACCACGTCACGACACCTCCGCAGGGCGTGGAGGAAATCCTGTTCGAGACGTGGCCGGCAGCGTGGGGCTATGGCGTGCTGGCGGTGGTGACGGCGCTCGCAGCGAGGAACTGGCGTCGGCCCGGCCATGTCCCGGTTTGGGCGCTGGCCTTGCCCGCGGTCTGGCTGGCCTGGCAGCTCGTGTCGGCGGCGACGACGGTGGATGCCGCGTTGACGAAGACGGTGCTGCCGCAGTTTGTGGCGGTGGTGGTTTGCTTCGGGGTGGGATTGAGCGCCGGGAATTCGCCGGGAGCGCAACGGGTTTGGATCGGATTGCTGGTCGGTTTGCTCGTCGTGCTGGTCACGGGATTCCGGCAGCAATACGGCGGGCTGGCGGCGAGCCGGGAGTTTTTCTACGAGAATGAAAAGACCGGCTGGAAGGATGTGCCGGAAGATCAGCTCAGACAGTTGGAAGGCAGCAAGCTCCTGGTGCGCAAGCCGGATGGCGGCTTCACCATCAATCCCGACCTGTTGCCCAAGCTGGCCAAGGACCGCATCTTCGGCACCTTCCCCTATTCGAACTCGTTGGCCGGAACCGTCCTGCTCCTGTTACCGGGCGCATTGGTCACGGTCTGGAGCCTGGCCGGACGGCTGCAGAATGTCACCCGAGGCGTCCTCCTCGGGTTGGTCGCATACATGGCGCTCGCGTGCCTGTATTGGTCGGGGTCGAAGGCGGGGTGGCTCATCGCGCTGGCAGTCAGCGGAGTGGCGTTGTTGAATTTGCCGCTGCCCAAGGCGCTCAAGACCGGGCTGGTGGTCGCGATGGCAGCGGGAGGGCTGGCGACGTTCGCTTGGAAATACCAGGGCTACTTCGCGGGTGGGGCGCGGAGCGCGAGCGCACGGTTCGACTACTGGTCGGTTGCCTTGCAGACAGCGGTCAATCGTCCGCTCCTCGGCAGCGGGCCGGGAACTTTCTACGCAGTCTATCGGCGGGCGAAGCGTCCCGACGCGGAGATGACGCGGCTCGCGCACAACGACTACCTCCAGCAAGCCTCCGACTCCGGCGCGGTCGGGCTGCTCGCGTTCGGCGGGTTCATCTGGGCGTCATTGGTCCGGCTCTACCGGATGACGCGCGGTGACTGGAGGCTGTTTGCCGTCTGGCTCGGCCTGCTGGGCTGGGCGTTGCAGAGCTTCGTCGAGTTCGCGCTCTACATCCCGGCGCTGGCGTGGCTGGCGTTCTTCCTCTTCGGCTGGCTGTGGGCTGTGGCCAAGCCAGCCTCGTCGTCCGCAACGACTTGAAACCCTCGCGCGACTACGACTTCGGCCTCACCTTGTTAATCTTCGCACGGCAGTCCGGGCAGCAGATGTGGAAGGCGGTTTCGCCGGTGTCGATGGCAAAGGGAAGCTGAATTTTGTGCCACTGGTCATGCAGATCCCGGGCGTTCCCGCACACGCTGCACACGGCGATGAAATTCTTGAGCTGCGCGACGCTCTGCGCCGCGCCCTCGGCCTCGGAGATGCGCTGGATGAGATAGGACTGCAACTCCACCGAGCGCACGCCGGCCTTGATGCGGGCCTGCAGGACATCCTTGTCGAAAGGCTTGCTGACGAAGTCGTCGGCCCCGGAATCCAGCGCGTCGAGCAGGCTGTCCTTCCCGCCGCGCGCAGTGACGAGCATCACGTAAAACGGCGCGATGTTGGCGTCCCGGATCCGGCGGGTCAGTTCCATGCCGTTGATTTCCGGCATGAACCAGTCGAAGAGGCCGATGCGCAACGAAGTGTCGTGCTGGAGCACTTCCCAGGCTTCTGCGCCGTTGGTTGTCGGAACAACCCCGTAACCCCATTTCGACAGGAGGTTCATCAAAACCTGTCGGATGATCGGGTCATCGTCCGCGATCAATATCTTCATGAAGTGGCTGTGGCCCAAGGGCAGTTGCCCGGCTGTCTGCGCAGTGTGTAGCCAGTATGGGACGGGGCGACAATCAAATTATCCGGCCCGAGCACGCTCCTCGCCCGTTACGGAGCCAGCGCCGCCTCTGACATGGCTGCAATGAGCTGGCGACCGAAGGCCAGCCGGTCCGCCACCGTGGGCTGGCGCTTGAGCTTGGCGCCGGGACCGACGCGCAGTTCCATGAGCGCGATGGGCACGCGGCGCTCCTGCCACAACATATTCGCAGTGTTCGACGGGATGAGGACGATGCCGAGCTTGCGCGACGGGTCGAAGCTGGTTTCCGCCACGAGCTTCGTGAAGAGCCGCTGAAGCTTCGCCTGCCCCGGCTCATCGTCCACCATCGTGTCGAGATACTCGGCGGTCTCGGTGTTGTGCAGGTTGACCATGAGGTCAACCGGCTGGCTCGCGTGCGCGGCAAGGATGGCTTTCTTCGCATACCAGATCTCCGGCATGAGCCGCAGCCAGCGCGGGTCGCGCAAGTCCACCTCGTCCCAGTGGCGGTTCACGTCCCAGCCATGCGCGTTGAAACGCACCTTGCCCAGCGCGCAGCCGTCGGGGTCGAGCATCGGCGTGAATTTGAAAATGACCTTGTCCCGCAGCGCGCGGGCCTGCGGATCGTCCGACGTGACGAAGCGCAGCGCGCCTTCCATCACGAACGACGTCCCCGCCTCCCACGCGTGCTGCCGGGCTTGCAGCCAGACAACTTTCTTCGCGTCGTCGGGCCGCTCGAAGTTCGTGACGGTGACGAGGTGCAGGTCGCGGCCCAGCGCGGTCCTGCCGATGACCTCGCTGCGCGCGTGCGGTGAGCGGTCCAGTTCGCCGAGCAACCTCAACAGCTTCGAGTGCGGATATGGCGGGATGTGCGCGAGCCAGACCGTGTCGCGCTCCGGCTTGAACTTCAGCGTGGATTCCTTCTTCTCCGCGTCCCATTCCAGTGACTCGAAGTGCCGCCACGTCTCGCCGTCGTAGCTGAACACGGGCCGGAGCGTTGGCCCCATCGGGCACGCGCCGGGCTTGTCGTTGTATTCGCCCACCCAGTCCGTGAACGTCAGCGCCAGTTCGCGCCCGGCGACGTTGTCCATGCGGAAGTAAAACCACGTCGTCTGCCGGTTGCGCCCGCGCTCGTCGTATTGCCCCTCGACGTGCAGGCGGAACGCGGTGTCGTCGAGCTTCTCGATCTTGCCGAGCGACGCGCCCTCGAAGGCTTTGTTGAAAATGACCGGCGGCTTCACCTGGGCGATGGCGGTGATGGCGCTGGCGAGCAGGGCGCTGGCGAGAAAACGAAGAGAGAACATAAGGCGAGGGTTACTTTGCCGGCGGCGGGACAAAGCAGTTCGTCGCGGCGCCAGCGCCGGGCACGAGCAAGGCGTCCGGCTCCTTCGCCGGTTCAGCGCCCGGCGCGCGGCGGCGGCGGGCGAAGAAGCGGCCCTTGCCCCAGTCGTCGAAAATCGAGTAGCTCACCGGCGTGACCAGCAGCGTGAGCAGCAGGCAGAGCAACTGGCCGCCGATGATGACCTTCGCCATCGAGGCGCGCCCGCCGGAGCCGGGGCCGGTGCCCAGCGCGATGGGAATCATCGAAACCACCAGCAGAAGCGTGGTCATGAGGATGGGCCGCAGGCGCACGCGGTTGGCCTGGAGGATGGCGGCCTCGCGCTCCATGCCCTGCGCGCGGAGCGTGTTCGTGTAGTCCACCTGGAGGATGCCGTTCTTCTTCACGATGCCGAAGAGCATGAACAATCCGAAGATGGCGTAGATGTTGAACGGCTCGTTGAGCACCAGCATGCTGATGAGCGCGAAGGGCAGCGACAGCGGCACCGCGAGCATGATGGAGATGGGATGGACGAAGTGCTCGAACTGCGCTGCGAGAATCATATACATGAAGAGCATCGCCAGCCCGAAGGCGATGGCGAAGTTCTGCGCGGTCTCGACGAGCGTCTTGGCGCGGCCTGTGAAATAAACCGAGTAGCCCGCCGGCAGGTTCATCTTCTCGACGATGTGGCGCACATCCGTCATGGCCTCGTTCAACGAGACGCCGACGGTGTTGCCGACAATGGTCACCTTCCGCTGGCGCTGGAAGCGGTCAATCTGGTTCGGGCCGCGCGCCTCACGGAGCTGGACGAAGTTTGCAAGCTGCACGAGCTGGGCGTCGTTGGTGGCCGCCGCGGGGCGCACCATGATTTGTTCGAGCGCCTCTTGCGTGCCGCGCTCGTGCGGCACGGCGCGCAGCCACACGTCATACTGGTCGTCGGCCTCCTTGTAGTTCGACACGATCTGTCCGCCGACCAGCGTGCGCAGCGTGTTCGCCACGTCCGCGACGCGCACGCCCATCTGGCTGGCCTTCTCGCGGTCCATCTGCACCTGCAGCTCCGGCTTGCGGTTCGCCAGCGTGGTGTCGAGGTCGGCCATGCCGGGAATCTCGCGCATCTTCTCCAGGATCTGGCTGGAGTAATCCGTGAGCTTGTCCAGCTCGGGGCCGATGAGGTTGAACGTGAGGTCGGCGTTGCGTCCGGTCTGCCCCACGTTGGAAATCAACTGCACGCTGGCGCGAATGTCCGGGTAGCGCGCCAACACGCGCCGCGCACGGCCCATCACCTCGAACTGCGACCAGCGGCGCGTCTTGCCGGTCATCGTCGCCCAGCGCCCGCCCAGTTCCGGCAGGCGGCAGTAAATGTTCGCGATGGTCACGTCGCCCTCGCCCTTGCCGACGCGGCCCGTCGTCTCGCCGATGGTCACGAGCGTGTCGGTGATGGCGGGCTGGCCGTCCATGCGGATGGCCTTCAACTCGGCTTCCAGCTCGGCGCAGAGCCGCGCGGTGCGGTCGAGGCTGGTGCCCTCGGGCGTTTGCAGGGCGATTTCAAACTCGCTCGCGTCGTCCTGCGGCAGGTAGTTGAACTTCATGTGCGGCACGAGCCACCAGAGCGAGGCCACGCAGGCGAGCGACGCGGCCACCACGACCCAGCGGTGATGAAGGCTCCAGCGCAGAATGGCCGTGTAGCCATCGGCCAGCAGGCGCATGAGCGGGCCACCGTGGGCCTTTTTCTCGCGGACCTTCTCGTTGTCCGAGTGCCGCAGGAAGCGCGACGCCAGCATCGGCGTGAGCGTGAACGAGATGAACAGCGACACCATGATGGAGAACGCGACCACCACGCCGTAGCTGGAGAAGAACAGCCCGACACGGCCCTTCATGAACGCCAGCGGCAGGAAGATGACGACCAGCGAAAGCGTCGTGGCCAGCACCGCCAGAGCGATTTCCCGCGTGCCGACGATGGCGGCGCGGATGCCGTCCAGCCCGCGCTCCTCCATCGTGCGGTGGACGTTCTCCAGCACGACAATGGCGTCGTCAATCACGATGCCCACCGCAAACACGAGGCCGAGCATGGTGAAGTTGTTCAGCGAGTAGTTCATCGCGCGCATCAAGGCGAACGTGGCGATGATGGACGCGGGAATCGCGATGGACGCGATGACCGTGCCCCGCCAGTCGTGCAAAAACGCGAACACGGTGATGGCCACCAGCATCGCGCCGAGCATCAGGTGGAAGTTCACCTCCTCCAGCGAGCGCTTGATGAAGCGCGACTGGTCGCGGATGACCGTCATCTTGAAGTCCGAGGGCACTTCTTTTTCCAGCTCCTTGAGCCGCTCCTTCACACCGTCAATCACCTTCACCGTGTTGCTGCCGGACTGCTTGCGGATGACGAGCGTCACGGAGTTCTCGCCGTTCAGGCGCGCGAGCGAGCGCGGCTCCTCGATGGAGTCCTCCACCTTCGCGGCTTCCTTCAGGTGGATGTTCTCGCCGCCGAAACTGCCGATGATGATGTCCTCGAACTCCGGCACCGTGCGCATCCGGCCCAGCGTGCGGACGACCAGCTCGCGCGAACCCTGGTCCAGCCGGCCGCCGGGAATCTCGACGTTCTGCGCCTGCAACGCCGCGCTGACATCCTGGATGGTCAGGCCGCGCGCGCGGAGGCGGTCAATGTCCACCGTCACCTGCACGGCGCGGGTGCGGCTGCCGGCCAGGTTGACCGAGCCGACGTCGAGCACGGTTTCGAGGCTTTGCTTGATGACCTTGTCGGTGAGGTAGGTCACCTCGCGCAGATCGCGCGGCGCGCTGACGCTCACCGTTATCACGGGCGTCGCGTCCACGTCGAACTTGTCAATGATGGGCGTCTCGGTGCCGGGCGGCAGGCGCGAGAGGATGGTGTTGACCTTGTCGCGCACGTCCTGTGCGGCGATGTCGCGGTTGCGCTCGTAGAGGAACTGGACGGTGATGCTGGACACGCCCTCGCGTGTGACGCTGGTCAGCTCGTCAATGCCCTGCACCGTGTTGATGATTTCCTCCAGCGGCTTGGTGACGCTGGTCTCCATCTCCTCGGGCGACGCGCCGCGCAGCGTGGTCGTCACCGTCACGATGGGCAGCTCGACGTTCGGGAACTGGTCAATGCCGATGCTGAAGAACGAGACCAGCCCGAGCACGACGAGCAGCAGGTTCATCATCGTCGCGAACACGGGCCGACGGATGCACAGGTCCGCGAGGCCGATGCCCTTCTCGGTCACGCGCGCAGCGAGGCTGGACGGCCCCGGCGCTGGCTCAGGTGAAACATTCGCGGCCATGGGCTTACTGGCTGGCCGGCGGGGAATTGTCCGCCGTGCTCTTGACCGTCACCTTGAGGCCGTCGCGCAGCTTGCCGTGGCCGGTGACCACGACGGAATCCCCGGCCTTCAACCCGGTGAAAATCTGCTGCCGGCCGTCCTTGATGCGCCCGACCTGCACTTCGCGCACGCGGGCGACGCCGTTCTCGGTGATGAAGACCTTTGTCACGCCGGCGAAGTTGATGACCGCCTCGACCGGCACGACCAGCACCGGCACGTCCTTCTCCAAGAGCAGCTCGCCGCGCGCGAAGGCGTTGGCCTTGAGTGTGAGGTCGGGGTTCCTCACCAGCGCGCCAAACGGAAACGCGCGCGTCTTCGTGTTGACCGCCGGGCTGATGAGCAGCACGCGGCCCTCGAAGGTCCGGCCCGGATACTGGTCCACCGTGAAGAGCACGAGCTGGTCTTTCTTCACCTCGCCCGCGAAGCGTTCCGGCACCGAGGTGATGTATTTGATGAGCCGGTCGTTCACCACGTGGAACAACGGCGTGCCGACGTGGACGAAATCGCCCGGCCCCACCAGCCGCTCGGTCACGGCGGAGTCGAACGGCACCTTGAGCTGCGAGCGCTGCACGTTCAGGTCGGCAACGGTCTGCGCGGCTTCGGCGGACTTGAGCGCGGCCTGCGCTTCCGCCGCATCGGCCACGGCCTTGTCGTAATCGCTGACGGACGCGATGCCCGCCTTGCGCAGCTCGGTGGTGCGCTGGAGGTTTTGCGCGGTGTTCGTCGCGGTGGCCTGCGCGCGCGCGACCTCCGCCGCCGCCTTGCGCGCGAGCGCCTCGTAGGCGCTGGTGTCAATGAACGCGATGGCCTGGCCGTTCGTGAGCCGGTCGCCGAAGTCAACCGTCGTCCGCTCCACGCGCCCCTCGACCTCCGCGCAGAGCGTCGCCTCGTCCTTGGGGAACAGCGTCCCGACGATGGGGATGGTGCGGTCCGCGCGGACGGCCTCGACCCGCGCGACCGTGACCGGCACGCCTTCGGCTGGCGCGGGCTGGTGGGCTTCCGGCGCCGGCTTGTGGCAGGCGGGCACCAGGACGAGCGCCATCCAAAGCGCCGCCTTCCATCGGGTGCCGATGGACTGGCCGGGACAACTGAGCCGACGCGGAAAGCGAATGGGTTGGTTCACAACGCGGAGCGTTCGACGCGCGAATCGCACGGGCAATTTAGCTGAAACCCACGCGGCGGCGAGGGAGGAATTCGCGCCGGCCACCCGGCGCGCAAAGCGCGGCCGCCTTGGTCCGTCAGCCGCGTTCAACGGTCGCTCAAGGGTTGCCGGCTTTGGGGATGTCCAGGAAGTCGGTGGAGTCCTTTTTCTCCGTGGCCGGGGCGGCGGGAGCGGGCGGGATGGTGAGCGGGCTGTCGGGCAGGGGGATCGGGCCTTTGGGATACTTCTTCATCAGCTTGCGCATCGCCTCGATTTCCTCCTCCTCGAGTTTCTTGTTGTGCTTGATGTCTTCTTCCCGGACCGAATGCTCCACGGCCCGGATGGTCAAGGAACGCTGGCGCTCGGCCTGCGCGGCGAGCGAGGCGGACTGCGGCGTGGGCAGCACGGTTGGGCGGATCAACACCATGAGTTCCTTCCGGGTCGGGTTTTCGCTCTTGGACCGGAACAGCGCGCCGAGTCCGGGAATGTCCTTGAGCACGGGCACGCCGGAAACGCTTTTGCTGTTGGCGTTGCGGATGAGGCCGCCCAAAATGATTGTCTCGCCGTCTTTCACCGCGACCTTGGCTTGCGCGGTGTGTTTTACGGTCTTGGGCACCTTCAAGTTGGCGTCAATCTGCACTGTTCCGTTCTCGCCTTCAATGGTCTGGTTGATGTCGAGCACCACGAGGCCGTCGGAGGTGATGAGCGGCAGAACGGACATGCTGATGCCAATTTGCAACTGCTGAATCTGCTGCTGTGTGCCGAAGCCCGTGCCCGAGACGCTGCCCGTCACGTAGGGCGTCGTGCCGCCGGAGAAGATGGTCGCCGCCTCGGCGTGCGAGGTCTGGATGCGCGGCCGGGAGAGCACCTCGGTCTTGGAATCACTTTCCAGAAGCTGGACCGCCGCCGCCCAGTTGGCCCCGAGCTTGGCCAGGTAGCCGAACCCGCCGGTGGCCACTACTCCGGTTCCCAGCGCGGTAGTGATCGTGGAGAAGGTGATGATCGAGTTGATGCCGCCGCCCCCCGCGAAGTTGGCGCCGAATTTTTTCTGCGCCTGAACGGCCCCTCAGTTCCAATCCTC
>JACXTT010012953.1_pt1 | contig 11028 bp, 10 predicted proteins | sample 9270951 | NCBI WGS metagenome assembly JACXTT01 (sample SAMN15532306, study PRJNA645909) | rock metagenome | isolation source: weathered quartz diorite | place: Puerto Rico | collected 2017-06-21 | reverse complement strand
CGACATGATGGGTATCGAGCCGGTGACCCCGCGCCCGCGCATGGAGGAGTCCCTCGACGCCATCATGCAGCTGCTCAAGTGCGAGGAGCCGGTCACCCTCAAGACGGACTGGTTCGAGCTGCGGCAGGCCCGGCTTCACCTGGCGCCCTATACCGAGCCGCACTTTCCGATCGCGGTGGCCAGCACGATCACCCCGGCCGGCGTGATGGCGGCGGGCAAGCACGGGCTCGGGGTGCTCTCGCTCGGGGCGGGCCTGCCGGGCGGCCCGGAGGCCCTCGCCAACCAATGGAAGATCGCGGAGGAGACCGCGGGCAAGAACGGCAAGACCATGGACCGGCAGAACTGGCGGCTCGTGGTCAACGTCCACGTCTCCGACGACGACGAGCTGGCCCTGCGCGAAGTCAGCCGCGCCGAGCGGCACGAGACCATCACCTACTTCGAGGACACCCTGGGCCGGCCCCCCGGCCGCGCCGATGATCCGCTGCGCGAAGGGGTGAAGATGGGCACCACGCTGGTGGGCACGCCCGATACCGTCATCCGCGGCATCGAGCGGCTCCAGGGCCTGAGCGGCGGCGGCTTCGGCGGCCTGCTCTTCCGCGCGCACGAGTGGGCCAACCGCGAGCAGACGCTCCACAGCTACGAGCTGTTCGCGCGCTACGTCATGCCCCGCTTCCAGGGCTCGCTCGCCACCATCCGCGAGTCGAGCGAGTGGGCGCGCAGCAACCGGAAGACCATCTTCAGCCCGAACGTGGAAGCGGTCCGTCGCGCGTACGTGGACGCCGGCCGCGAGGTCCCCGCGGAGTACCGGACGCGCACCGCGGGAGCGCGGGACCTGGACGACTCGAACCCGCCTCGGTAGGAGTGATGAGCCTCGGGCTGCGCGATGCGCGCCGCTCGCCGGCCGACCGGGAGTGGCTGACGAACGTCTTTCCGCTCTACCTGCACGATCTCTCCGAGTTCGACCTCACCTACTACACGCTCGATGATCGTGGTGTCTGGATGCCCGACCACCGGGCGAGCTGGCTCGAGGAGGACGAAGATCATCCGCTGATCGTGCTCGAGTCCGGCCGCCGCGTCGGCTTCGCGCTCGTCAACCAGGCGCCGTCACCGCATGTGGGGCCTGGGATGGACTTCCGGATGGCGGAGTTCTTCGTGCTGCGCAAGCACCGCGGCCACGGCATCGGGCGCCACGCCGTCTTCGCGCTCTTCGACCGGTTCCGCGGCAAATGGGAGATCACCGAGCTGCCGCGTAATACGGCCGCGATCGCCTTCTGGCGCCGCGTGATCGGGGAATACGGACGCGGGCGCTACGAGGAGACGAGCAACGCCTCCGAGGTGCGCCAAATCGTCGATACTTCTCCCCGGTAGCTCAAGATTCTCGGCCGGGCGTGGCGCGGTCTCGGCTGCGCCGGGGCGGAGGCGCCGTCGAGGTGGTCTGGACGGCGCACCCGGTCGGTCGGCACGGCCGCCGCGGTGAGAACGGCTCCGACCGCAGCCCGCTCGCTCATCGCCGGTCCCGGCCCATCCGCGCCGGGCGGATCGCCTCCTGGCCCGTCCTCAGGGTCGACGTCACTTGTTCCTTCGCGGTATCGAGCAGGCCTTCGGCGGTGGCCTGCACCGACTGAAGCGGTGTCGGCGACCACGAGTCGGGCCGTGCGGCCCTTGGTATTTGCGAATCGCCGGATCTCCTCACCCCACACATAGGCCGCGAGGGCTCCCACGATAGCTCCAAGAATGAATCGGCTCATCATCACTCCTCCTCCCCTGCTACGCGGCTCTCCAAATCGGCCACTCGAGCTGCGCGCTCCGATGGACCACATGACCGCACGGCTCGAGTGCGATCACCATCGCTTCACCCCGCTCGCGCCAGTCCTCGATGGCCCGAAACGCATTGCATGCCCGACAGAACAGTGTCGGCGGTCCGCTCATCTCACGCCTCCTTTCTCGGCGGTGGGCAACGTTCCGCTCCCCGTCGCTCCGTCCACTTTGGCGCAGTCGGGGCAGACCTCGAACTTGGCATCGTAGGCGATGCCGTGTATCGGACACCGCACCACTGCGACGGGAGCGGGGCGACGGCGGCTCAGCCACCGGAGGCCCCAGCCCAAGGCCACGGTAACGGTCGCCGCCACGCCCGCCACCCGTCGCGATGTCGCGCATCCTTTCATTCTGTTGAGTGGCACTGCGCGTCCCCCTCTCCGTCTCTCGTACCGGTCGCCCGGCGGGCGGCGGTAAAAGCGTCCCGCCGCCCGCCCTCACGGCGACGACTAGCGGTTGCGGTCGCCCTGCCCGCCCTGCCCGCTGCGGTCGCCCTGGCCGCCACCCGGCTGCGGGTTGCGACCCGGCTCCTGCTGCTGCTGACCCTGCTTCCTGTCCTTGTCGCGATCGTGACCAGGTTGGCCCTGACCGCCCGGCTGACCCTTCTCCATGGTGTCCGTCATCTCGTTTCCTTTCTCCGGCGCGCTCGCGCCGGGCTCCTGGGCCACGTCAGCGAGCCCGGGATTTCCGCCGCCGGCGCGGAATGCGTGCCCCCGCTCGGCGGGCCTCACTCAGCGCAATGGCGACGGCTTGCTTCCTCTTGCGAACCTTGCCTCCCGAGCCCGGGCGGAGCGTGCCCCGCTCGGCCGGACCGGTGCTCGATCAGCGTGCGCCCTACTTACTGGCTCCCGGCCTGTCGTACCGTCAGCTCGTTCTTGACCGACTTCACGCCGGGGACGTTGCGCGCCATCTCGGAGGCCTTGGCGCTGGCGGTGATGCTGGGAACTTCTCCGGTCAGCGTGACGATGCCGCCGTCGACGCGCACGTCGACCTTCTTGAGCTGCATGTCCTGGGTGAGGCGCGTCCCGACCGCTTTGGCGATCTCCTTGTCGTTGGCATCGACCGCCTTGCGGGCCGTCGGAGCCACCACCTGCAGATCGTTCTTCACCGACTGCACGCCCTCGACGTTCTTGGCGACGTCCGCCGCCGCGCTCTTGGCCTCGTCGGAGTCGACCTTGCCGCGAAGGTGAACCACGCCCTTCTGGGTGTCGACGCTGACCTCGCGGCCCTTGACGCGCTCGTCCGCGAAGAGGGCGATCTTGGTCTTGGAGGCGATCCAGCTATCGCTGACCGCGGTCTTGGCGCCCTCGGTCGCGCTCTTAGCCTTGTCCTTGACCTCGTCCATCTTGCTCTCGGCCGCCCCGGCCGCGAACGGCGTCGCGGCGAGGAGCGCGCTGAGAATCGTGGCCGTCATCATCGTCGTGCCGTACCGCATGGTTGCGTCCTCCTTTGGCTCCTCTGCGGTTGATGCGTCGCTCTACAGGGCAGCAAGGCATGTGCCACGGCATAAACGTGCAACGAACAATACGAATCCCTACCAAGGCCATGATCGATCGCGCGCGGAGCCGGTAAGGAGTGCTGCGTAGTTCTTTCCCGCCTTGGCTTGGGTTTGCGGGGAGGAGGCGCGACGACGCGGCGGAGAAAGCCTGGGCTACTTCCACGGCTGCTTCCTCCGCCAACTCCGCACCGCCGCGGAACAGATCGGAAGCACCGAGGTGCGACGGTCGGAGCTACCCGGCAGGCGTCATGCCCGGAGCAACTCCTGTCGCCTACGCGATCCAGACCGACTTCACGTTCATGAACTCGCGGATACCGTACTCCGAGAGCTCGCGCCCGTAGCCGGAGCGCTTGATGCCTCCGAAGGGCAGGCGCGGATCCGACTTCACCACGCCGTTGACGAACACCGCGCCCGCCTCGATCTGCACGGCCAGGCGCTCCGCGCGGTCACGGTCTCGCGTCCATAGCGCGGCGCCCAGCCCGAAGGACGAGTCGTTGGCGAGCCGGATCGCGTCGGCCTCGTCCTTGGCGCGGATCACGGCCGCGACGGGACCGAAGGTCTCCTCGTCGAACGCGGGCATGCCCTTGTCGACCGCGGCGAGCAATGTCGGCGGGTAGAAGGCGCCCTTGCCGGCCGGGACCTGGCCGCCCAGGAGCGGGCGCGCCCCGCGCTTGACCGATTCCTCGACCTGACGGTGCAGCTCATCGCGCAGGTCCACGCGCGCCTGCGGGCCCACCTGCGTCTCGCGGGCCAGCGGATCGCCCATGCGTCGCGACGCCAGCTCCGCCTTGAAGCGCTCCAGGAAGCGATCGGCGACCGGCTCGACCACGATGAACCGCTTGGCCGCGATGCAGCTCTGGCCGCTGTTGATCAGCCGGCCCTCGGTCGCCGCTCGAGCCGCGGCGTCGACGTCGGCGTCGGCCAGCACGATGAACGGATCGCTGCCCCCCAGCTCCAGCACCGTCTTCTTGATCGCCCGGCCCGCCTGCTCGGCGACCGCGCTGCCGGCTCGCTCGCTGCCGGTGAGGGTCACCGCCACGATCCGCGGGTCGGCGATGAGGCCCTTCACCGCGGAGGAGGGGGCCAGCACGGTGCGGAAGAGGCCGTCCGGGAATCCGGCCCGCCGGAAGACCTCCTCGATCTGGAGCGCGCAGCGCGGCACGTTGGAGGCGTGCTTGAGGATGCCCGCGTTGCCCGCCATGAGGGCGGGAGCCGCGAAGCGGAAGACCTGCCAGAAGGGGAAGTTCCACGGCATCACCGCCAAGACCGGGCCGAGCGGGTCGAAGCGGACGTAGCTGCGGGAGGCATCGGTCTCACGCGGCTGCTCGGTGAGGAACGCCTCCGCATGCTCCGCGTAGTAGTCGCAGGTGCCCGCACACTTCTCGACCTCGGCCTCCGCCTGGGTGATGGGCTTGCCCATCTCGCGGGTCATGGTCAGCGCGTACTTGGCCTTGTGGGCCCGGAGCTCGTGCCCGGCCGCCCGCATGAGAGTGGCGCGCTCCGCGAAGGGCCGAGTGCGCCATTCGGTGAACGCGGCCTGCGCGCCCGCCAGGATGCGGTCGATCTGCTGCGGTGACGTCTCCTCGAGCGTCTCGAGGACTTCGCCGGTCGCCGGATTGACGGATTGGATGCTCATGGCGCGCGCTCCTTTCCCGGGCTCACTCTTTCTGATCATCGTGGGCGCCGATTGGATGCGTGGCAAGCGGTGCTCGACTGGCCGCGTCACCCACCCGGGCGTAGACTGACGCCGAGGAGGCGGCCATGAAAGCGTCCGAGCTGATCGCTCGGTGCCTCGAGAACGAAGGGCTCCGCTACGTCTTCGGGGTCCCCGGCGAGGAGATCCTCGACATCGTGGACTCCCTGGCCGACTCCCGCGTCCGCTTCATCCCGACCCGCCACGAGCAAGGGGCGGCCTTCATGGCCGACGCCTACGGGCGGCTCACCGGCCGCGCCGGAGTGTGCCTCTCCACGCTCGGGCCCGGCGCGACCAACCTCGCCACCGGCGTGGCCGACGCCAACCTGGATCACGCGCCGCTGGTCGCGATCACCGGGCAGGCCGGCCGCGACCGCATCCACAAGGAGTCCCACCAGTACGTGGACATCATCGAGCACCTCCGGCCGCTGACGAAGTGGAACACGCGGGTGGAGATGCCGGCGGTGATCCCCGAGGTGATCCGCAAGGCCTTCAAGGTGGCCGAGGCGGAGAAGCCGGGGGCCTGCCACATCGAGGTGCCCGAGGACGTGGCGGAGGAAGCGGCCGACGGCGAGCCGCTCTCCACCGAGCGGGCCCGGCGCCCCTCGCCGGACCGGCCGGCGCTCCAGGCGGCGGCGCGGCTCATCGAGGCCGCCTCGTTCCCGCTCATCTTCGCGGGCAACGGGGTGATCCGCGGCGGCGCGTCGAACGAGCTGCGCGAGCTCGCGCGCGGCCACGGCATCCCGGTGGTCAACACCTTCATGGCCAAGGGCTGCATGCCCTACGACGACCCGCTGTGTCTGCTCTCGGCCGGTCTGCAGGCGCGCGACTACATCTCCTTCGGGTTCGACAAGGCCGACCTGATCATCGCGGTCGGTTACGATCCCGTGGAGTACGCGCCCAAGTTCTGGAACCCGGAGCGCAAGAAGCACATCATCCACATCGACTTCACCCCCGCCGAGGTCGACGGGTTCTACCAGCCCGCGGTCGAGGTGGTGGCGGACGTGCGCGAGGCGCTCGAGCTGCTCGACGGCCTCGTGAAGGGCCAGAAGGATTCCGCGCCCTACCGGGATCTGCGCCGCTTCATCCTCGGGCAGCTCGAGGAGGGCGCGACCGACGACGGCTTTCCCCTCAAGCCGCAACGCATCCTGCGCGACCTGCGCGCGTGCATGGGCCGCGAGGACATCCTGATCTCCGACGTGGGCAGCCACAAGCTGTGGATCGCTCGCACCTTCCCGGCCTACGAGCCGAACCGGGTGCTGATCTCCAACGGCCTCGCGGCCATGGGCTTCGCCTTGCCCGCGGCGGTGGCGGCCAAGCTGGTGCACCCCGAGCGCAAGGTGGTGGCGGTGAGCGGCGACGGCGGCTTCCTCATGAATGTCCAGGAGCTGGAGACGGCGCGACGCCTCGACCTCGCCATCGTCAACGTCATCTTCCGCGACGGCGGCTACAACCTCATCCAGTGGAAGCAGCAGACGCGGCTCGGCCGCGAGTCGGGCGTGGAGTTCGGCAACCCGGACTTCGTCATGCTCGCCCAGGCCTTTGGCGCCAAGGGCTATCGGGTGGAGTCGGCGCGCGACCTGGCCCCCGCGCTGCGCGACGCGCTCGCCTCGCCGGGGCCCACCATCGTGGACGTGCCGGTCGACTACCGGGAGAACCCGAAGCTGACCGCTCGCCTGGGCCAGCTCGTCTGCCCGATCTGAGTTCGCACCCTCTCCCCAAGGGGAGAGGGCAGGGGGAGGGGTGGTTCCCCTACATTTCCACGATTCCGTCGTCCACCTTCTTGAGCCGCTCGAGCACCAGCGGGTCGTGGCCGGGGAGGACCAGATCCTCCGACGACGCCAGCTCGCGGATCTTCGCGAAGGCCGCGTACATGCGCGGCAGGTCGTGGAGCGTGTTGAAGGGGATGCGCTCCGCGAAGTTGCGGTAGTAGTGCGAGGCGTCGGAGGCGACCACCGCCTGCCCCCGCGCGTGCGCCACCGTGACGATCTGCATCCCGGCGGTGTGGCCGCCCACATGGTGAACGGAGATGCCGGGCACGATCTCGCGCGAGCCGTCCACGAACGAGAGCCGCCGCTCGTAGTTGAGCCGCACCATGGCGCAGACGTCGTCCACCTCGATCGAGTGGCGGAAGGCTCCGAGCGAAGCGTTGCGCCCGGTGTAGAACGCCATCTCGGAGTCCTGCATATAGAAGGTGGCGTTGGGGAAGAGCGCGTAGTTGCCGACGTGGTCGTAGTGGAAGTGGCTCAGGACGACGTGCTGCACCTGCCCGCAGTCCACTCCGATCTCGGCCAGGCCCTTCGACGGGCAGCGCAGGAACTGGCGCCCGCGCCGCGTGCCCACCTCTTCCGTGAAGCCCAGATCCACCACGACGGTGTGCGTGCCGTTGGTCAGCGCCCACACGAAGTAGTCCATGGCCATCGGGGAGGCGTGATAGTCGCCGTAGAAGCACTCGGAGGTCGTGCACTTGCGGTGGGCGTAGCGGACCGCGTAGACGCGGTAGGGGGCATTGGGCATGGTCAACTCTCCTTTCCCGTGCGAGGATTCTACGCGTTTCGGAACGTCCACTGAAGCCCGATCACAGAGGAGGAGCGTTGATGACCTTACCCACCGCGGTGTCATCGGCCCGCAACGAGGTCCGCACGGTCGCCCCCAAGCTCATCGAGCTGACCGAGACCCTCGTCTATCCCGATATCTGGGAGCGCCCGGGCCTGTCCAAGCGTGACCGGAGCCTGATCACGCTCGCGGCCCTGACCGCGCTGTACCGGCCGGACCAGCTCAAGGGCCACACCGAGCGGGCCCTGGCCAACGGGGTCACCCGCGAGGAGATCGGCGAGCTGATCACGCACCTCGCGTTCTACGCCGGCTGGCCCAGCGCGATGTCGGCGGCGCGCGTCGTCAAACAGGTCTTCGAGGAGGCCAAGGCATGAAGGTCGGATTCATCGGACTCGGCACCATGGGGGCCAGCATGGCGTCCAACCTGCAGGCGGCCGGCCATGAGCTGCAGGTGAGCGACGTGCGGCGCGAGGCGGCGGCGCCCCATCTGAAGGCGGGCGCGATCTGGAAGGACACTCCGCGCGCGGTGGCGGAGGCCGTGGAGGTCGTCTTCACCTCGCTCCCCGGGCCGAAGGAGGTGGAACAGGTCGCCCTCGGCCCGGACGGCCTCATCAACGGCATGCAGAAGGGCGCGGCCTATTTCGATCTCAGCACCAACTCGCCCGCGCTGATGCGGCGGCTCTACCCCGCCTTCAAGGAGAAGGGGTTCCACCTGCTCGACGCCCCGGTGAGCGGTGGGCCCAAGGGCGCCAAGACGCGGAAGCTCGCGCTGTGGATCGGCGGCGACCGCGAGGTCTACGACCGCTTCAAGCCGGTGCTGGACGCCATCGGCGACCAGCCCTACTACGTCGGTCCCATCGGCGCGGGCTCGGTGGCCAAGCTCGTGCACAACTGCGCGGGCTACGCGGTGCAGACCGCGCTGGCCGAGGTTTTCACCATGGGCGTCAAGGGCGGGGTAGACGCGCTCACGCTCTGGAAGGCGGTGCGGCAGGGCGCCGGCGGGCGGCGGCGCACCTTCGACGGGCTCGCGGACCAGTTCCTGCCCGGGACCTTCGATCCGCCCGCGTTCAGCCTGCGGCTCAGCCACAAGGACGTCTCGCTGGCGGTGGCTCTGGGGCGCGAGCTGGGCGTGCCGATGAGAATGGCCAATCTCGCCCTCGAGGAGCTGACCGAAGCGATGAACCGCGGCTGGAGCGAGCGGGACTCGCGCGTGGCGATGCTGCTGCAGGAAGAGCGCGCGGGCGTGAAGATCGCGGTGCCGGTGGAGCAGATCCGCGAGGTGCTCGAAAAGGACGGGCGGTAGGCGCGAAGTCGCTCAGAGCTTGCGGAAGAAGAGCGGCTCGATCTTCGAGAGATCCTTCGAGATCGCCATCGTGAGCAGGTCGGCGAATCCCTGGAGGATGATGAGGGCGTTGAGGTCGGCGTCGTTCTTCACCACGCCCTTGATGCGCTCGAGGATGCCGTCGTTCACCTTCTGGATGTTCTCGTAGTGCGTCTCGAGCTGCTCGAGGCCGAGGTCGGGCTGCTCGCCGCGCTTGGCCACGAAGTACTGGCGCAGGAGGTACATGGACACCGAGCGCACGATGGTCTCCTCCGCCGTCGAGAAGGGCAGGTGGAAGCGGGCCATCGGCTTGAGGAAGTCCATGTAAGGACACGAGCTGGTCGCCATGACGAGGCCGAAGATGCCGAAGATCCCGCGCTGCAGCGGGAGCTGCTTGACGTAGGTGCGCTCCTCGGTGGTGACGGTCACGGTGGCCTCGGAGACCGAGGCTTTGTCCTTGAAGAACTCTACCAGCGCGGAGAGATTGGTGGCCACCGGGCAGTAGGGGTGCTCGGCCGGCTTGAGCGGGCAGTGCCCGCACTGGTGGTTCTCGAGCCGGGCCCAGGCCGGGGGATGCTCCGGGCTGCTCGGGAGAAACGACAGGCTGGCTCGGTCGAGCTCGACGGTATAGGACTTGGCGCCCCCGTCGGGGAACGCGAAGTCGTAGACGATCTTGATGCTGCCCACGCTCACCTCAGAAGCGAGGGTAACGAGCCGGGGGCAGCCCCGTCAACGAATCAGTCAGTCGGGCCGGCCCCCCGGATCTGCGTGCTATCCTCGGGTCGTGGCGTCCGTTCCCGAGCCTCCGGCCGTCGGGCAGGCCGCCCTCTTCAGCCTCACCTCCATGCAGGGCGGCCACGTCGATCTGGCCACCTACCGGGGGCGGCGCAACGTGGTCGTCTGGTTCTCGCGCGGCTTCACGTGCCCGTTCCGCCGGGTCTACATGAATGCCATGAGCGAAGGGTATGAGGATCTCCAGGCCACCGGAACCGAGATCATCCAGGTCGGGCCGAACCTGCTCCAGTCCGCTCGGATCTTCTTCGGCCACAGCCCCACCCCGTACCCCTTCGTCTGCGACCCCGACAAGCGCCTGTACGCCGTCTACGGCCTGGGTGACCGCGGCGCGCTGCAGGCTACGCGCTCGGCGGTGGTGAGCTTCTCCTACGCCTTCACCCATGGCGACACCGGGCCGCAGCTGCGCGGGGCGTGGCTCGACGTGATGAACCGCAACTTCGTCCGCCGCTTGCACCACCACGCGATGACCGCGCTCGAGCAGGGCATCTTTCTGGTGGATCGAGATGGGGTCATCCGGTACCGCACCGTGGTCGGGCCCATCGACCCGGTGCCCCGGGGCGGGCGGCTGGCCCAGCTGATCCGGACCCACTGCCCGGGTGGGCCCGGCGCCCTAGATCCGGTCCGGCCGGCCGGGCCGTAGTCAAGGCACGGGGACCAGCATATGGGGCAGTCATTGAATTCCAACCCACAGTGTCGTATGAGTTGATTCGACCGATGCCAGCTTTCGACCTCGACTCGTACGTCGTACGCTCGAGGGCAGTGGACCTGGCGGCCATCGACTGGGCCGACGTCCCCCGGCACCCGGTGCCCTCGGAGGTGGTGCGCACCCTCCGGTACATGCAGGACATCGAGCGCCACACCATCATCTACCTGCGGGTCCTGCTGGCCACCCGGGCGATCGACGATCCGGACGTGGCCACCTTCCTGGCCTGCTGGGTCTACGAGGAGACCTTCCACGGGATCGCGCTCGCCCGCTTCCTGGAGGCCGCCGGCTCGCCGGTCGGGGAGCGCCCGATGCCCCGTGGCCAGGAGCCGCTGGGGAAGCGGATCGAGGCGGCGGCGACCGCGATGGTGTCGAAGGCCTGGCCCGACTTCTGCGCGGTGCACATGACCTGGGGCGCGATCAACGAGCTGACCACGCTGACCGGGTACCGGCGGCTGGCCGCTCGGTGCGACCATCCGGTGCTCACGGATCTGCCCGAGCGCATCATCCTCGACGAGTCGCGCCACTTCTTCTTCCACTACCGTCAGGCCGAAATTCCCCTTCAGCGCCCGTGCCTCCGCCGGCTCCACCCCACCCTGGTGCGCCCGTTCGTGGCCCCGGTGGGCACCGGGGACCGCCCCTGGCAG
>JACXTT010012952.1_pt1 | contig 11029 bp, 10 predicted proteins | sample 9270951 | NCBI WGS metagenome assembly JACXTT01 (sample SAMN15532306, study PRJNA645909) | rock metagenome | isolation source: weathered quartz diorite | place: Puerto Rico | collected 2017-06-21 | reverse complement strand
GGCCGGCGGATCGAACAGCATCGTGTACTCGCGCACCAAGCGGCCCGTCGACCACGTGATCTCGAGGATCACGTCGACGAACGGCTCCTGCACGCCGCGATCGCTGCTGAGCTTCAGGTAGGGCCGGCCATCGGCGCGGCGCAGCAGTTCGACCTGCGTGCCGGGGAGCACGACGTTGTAGTCGACACCGGCCTGCTTGTACGCCTCGGGCGTCGCGACGCGGACCCGCAGGTTCGACGCCTCTTCCGGCGACAGGCTCGTCACGTCGATCTCGGCGCGCAACGTTTCGCCGAGCGCCGACTGGACCTGCAGCCGCCCGAGCCCCAGCGACCAGGCCGACGACGACAGCACGCAAAGCGCCGCAGCCGCCACGCCCGACAGCGCGAAGCGGCCCGAGATCGTCAGTTTTCTATTCAAGGCGTCTCCCAGAAAAGACCAGGCGGGCGCCGTGCGCGCGCCGATGTCGGCGAGATGGATTGTCGCGATTCCCGCCCTCGGTCTGCAACATCCGGGCCGAAACAAGGAAAACACAATAGCATCAATAACATACGATGACAAGCTCATGCGATGGCTGACATCGACGCCGTGCTCCTGCCCGAAGTTGGCGCGCGCCGCGCGCCATCACGCCTCGAGCAGGATGCGCAGCATGCGGCGCAGCGGCTCGGCGGCACCCCACAGCAGCTGATCGCCGATCGTGAACGCGCCGAGGTATTGCGGGCCCATCGCCATCTTGCGCAGCCGCCCGACCGGGATCGACATCGTGCCGGTGACGGCCACCGGCGTGAGTTCGCGCAACGTCGCTTCCCGGTTGTTCGGCACCACCTTGGCCAAGGCGTTGTCGTTCGCGATCAGCGCCTCGATGTCGTCCAGCGGCACGTCTTGACGGAGCTTGAACATCAGCGCCTGGCTGTGGCAGCGCATCGCGCCGATGCGCACGCAGTAGCCGTCGACCGGCACCGCGGCGCTGCCGTAGCCTTCGCCCTGGCCGAGGATCTTGTTGGTCTCGGCGCCGCCCTTCCACTCTTCCTTGCTGACACCCCAGCCCGCTTCGTCGCGCTGCTTGCCGACGCCGAGGTCCTTGTCGATCCACGGGATCAGGCTGCCACCGAGCGGCACGCCGAAGTGCTCGGTCTCGGCGCCGCTCAGGCCGCGCTGCGCCGCCGCGAGTTGGCGGTCGATCTCGAGGATCGCGCTCTTCGGGTCGTCGAGCAGCGGCCGCACCGCGGCGTTCAGCGTGCCGTACTGCGTGAGCAGCTCGCGCATGTGCGCAGCGCCGCCCCCCGAGGCGGCCTGGTACGTCATCGTGCTCATCCACTCGACGAGCCCGGCCTTGTACAGCGCGCCGACGCCCATCAGCATGCAGCTGACGGTGCAGTTGCCGCCGATCCAGTTGCGGCCGCCGCCTTGCAGCGCCTGCTTGATCACCGGCAGGTTGACCGGATCGAGCACGATCACCGCATCGCGCTGCATGCGCAGCGTCGAGGCCGCGTCGATCCAATGGCCCTTCCAGCCGGCCGCGCGCAGGCGCGGAAAGACGTCGCTCGTGTAGTCGCCGCCCTGCGTCGTGATGACGATCTCGCAGCGCTTAAGCGTGTCGATGTCGTAGGCGTCGAACAGCTTCTTCTCGTTCTTCGCCATCGACGGCGCGGCGCCGCCGGCGTTGCTGGTGCTGAAGAACAGCGGCTCGATGTGCTCGAAGTCGCCTTCGGCCTGCATGCGCTCCATCAGCACGGAGCCGACCATGCCGCGCCAACCCACCAACCCTGTGATCGTCATCGTTCGCCCTTTCAGAAAGTTTTCCTTGGAAACCTCTTGCTGCCCCGGCTCGTTCGCCGTGGACAGGGGCGAGACGAACCGGCGCTTTGCTAGCCCTTGATCGTCTTCTTGGTGATGTCGCCGCCGAGCGCGGCGACGACGGCGTCGCCCATCTCGACGGTGCCGACCTTCGTCGTGCCCGGCGACCAGATGTCGGCCGTGCGCAACCCGGACGCGAGCACGCGCTGCACTGCCGACTCGATGCGGTCGGCGCCGGCGGGCTGGTCGAGGGTGTAGCGGAGCATCATGGCGACGGACAGGATTGTAGCGAGCGGATTCGCGACGTTCTTGCCGGCGATGTCGGGCGCGCTGCCGTGGCTCGGCTCGTACAGGCCCTTGCCGTTCGCGTCGAGCGAAGCCGACGGCAGCATCCCGATCGAGCCGGTCAGCATCGCCGCTTCGTCGGAGAGGATGTCGCCGAACATGTTGCCGGTGACGATCACGTCGAACGCCTTCGGCGCGCGCACCAGCTGCATCGCGGCGTTGTCGACGTACAGATGGTCGAGCGCCACGTCGGGGTACTGCGCGTGGACCTCGGTGACCACGTCCTTCCAGAACTGGAACGTCTCGAGCACGTTGGCCTTGTCGACGCTCGTCAGCCGCTTGCCGCGCCGGCGTGCGGCCTGGAACGCGACGTGCGCGATGCGTTCGATCTCGGGGCGCGTGTAGCGCATCGTGTCGAACGCCTCGTCGGCGCCGGCGAAGGCGCCGTCGGGCGCGGTGCGGCGGCCGCGCGGCTGGCCGAAGTAGATGTCGCCGGTCAGCTCGCGGATGATCAGGATGTCGAGGCCGGCGACGAGCTCGGGCTTCAGGCTCGACGCGTGCGTCAGCTGCTCGTAGCAGATCGCCGGGCGGAAGTTCGCGAACAGGGCGAGGTGCTTGCGCAGCCCGAGGATCGCCTGCTCGGGGCGCAGCCGGCGCTCGAGCGTGTCGTACTTCCAGTCGCCGACCGCGCCGAACAGCACCGCGTCGGCGGCCTGCGCGAGCTTCAGCGTGGCCTCGGGCAGCGGATGGCCGTGCGCGTCGTAGGCGGCACCGCCGACCAGCGCGGTCTCGGTCTCGAACGGCAGCTCGAGCGCGGCCATCACGCGCAGCGCCTGCGCGACGATCTCGGTGCCGATGCCGTCGCCCGGCAGGATCGCAATCTTCATCACGATTCGTTGTCCTTGTTCATGATCACGCGCTCGACCAGCACCTTCTCGCATACCTTGAAGACGACGTAGCACGCCCCGGCGAAATAGCCCGAGGCGACGATCTCGAGCAGCTGCAGCAAACCACCGTCGCGCACCGCCTCGACGCCGTACATCGACAGGAACTCGAAGTTCGCCATCAGCGTGTGCAGCAGGTTCAGCGTCAGCATGCTGCCGAGCACGAAGCTCACGCCGAGCAGCAGGAACGTCGCCCATGCGTGCCGCTTGAGCACGACATACAGCTTCGAGTAGCTCATGCGCGCGCCGCGCTCACAACGTGTGCGCGAGCCAGGGCTTGGTCAGCAGCCGCTCGGCCTCGAACGCCTTGATCTTGTCGGCGTGACGCAGCGTCAGCCCAATGTCGTCGTAGCCGCCGAGCAGGCAGTACTTGCGAAACGGCTCGACCTCGAACGCCAGCGCCGTGCCGTCGGGCGTGACGACGCACTGGCGCTCGAGGTCGATCGTCAGCGTGTAGCCGACGAACGCCGCGGTCTCGTCGAACAGCCGCGCGACTTGCGCGTCGGGCAGCACGATCGGCAGCAGGCCGTTCTTGAAGCAGTTGTTGAAGAAGATGTCGGCATAGCTCGGCGCGATGATCGCGCGAAAGCCGAACTGGTCGAGCGCCCACGGCGCGTGCTCGCGCGACGAGCCGCAGCCGAAGTTCTTGCGCGCGAGCAGCACCGAGGCACCGCGATAACGCGGCTGGTTCAGCACGAAGTCGGGGTTCGGGCGGCGCGTGGCCGGGTCCTGCCCCGGCTCGCCGTGGTCGAGGTAGCGCCATTCGTCGAACAGGTTCGGACCGAAGCCGCTGCGCTTGATCGACTTCAGGAACTGCTTCGGGATGATCGCGTCGGTGTCGACGTTCTCCCGGTCCATCGGCGCGACCAGGCCGGTGTGGATGCGAAACGGCGTCATGGTTCGAGGTGTCCTTCAGGCGAGCCGGCTGACGTCGACGAAATGCCCTTCGATCGCCGCCGCCGCGGCCATCGCCGGGCTCACCAGGTGCGTGCGACCGCCGGCGCCCTGGCGGCCTTCGAAGTTGCGGTTGCTCGTTGACGCACAGCGCTCGCCGGGCTCGAGCCGGTCGGCGTTCATCGCCAGGCACATCGAGCATCCCGGCTCGCGCCATTCGAAGCCGGCGCCCTTGAAAACCAGGTCGAGGCCTTCGCGCTCGGCTTGGTCCTTCACCAGACCGGAGCCGGGCACGACGAGCGCGAGCTTGACGTTCTTCGCGATGCGCCGGCGCAGATGGCGCACGACGTTGGCCGCCTCGCGCAGGTCTTCGATGCGCGAGTTGGTGCACGAGCCGATGAAGACCTTGTCGATCGAGATGTCGGCGATCGGCTTGTTCGGCTCGAGCGCCATGTACTGCAGCGCGCGCTCGATCGCGCCGCGCTTGCCGGCGTCCTTCTCGCGGTCGGGGTCGGGCACGCGATCGTCGATCGCGGCGACCATCTCGGGCGACGTGCCCCACGTGACCTGCGGTCGGATGCTGGCCGCGTCGAGTTCGACGACCGCGTCGAAGTGCGCACCCGGGTCGGAGTGCAGCGTGCGCCAGTAGCGCACCGCGGTGTCCCATTCGGGCCCGGTAGGCGCGAACGGCCGGCCCTTCACGTAGCCGAGCGTGGTCTCGTCGACCGCGACCAGCCCGGCACGCGCGCCGGCCTCGATCGCCATGTTGCACACCGTCATGCGCCCTTCCATGCTGAGCGCGCGGATCGCCGAGCCGGCGAACTCGATCGTGTAGCCGGTGCCGCCGGCCGTGCCGATCCGGCCGATGATCGCGAGCACGACGTCCTTCGCGCCGACGCCCGCGCCGAGCCGGCCGTCGACCTTGACCAGCATGTTCTTCGCTTTGCGCGCGAGCAGCGTCTGCGTCGCGAGCACATGCTCGACCTCGCTGGTGCCGATGCCGTGCGCGAGCGCGCCGAACGCGCCGTGCGTCGAGGTGTGCGAATCGCCGCAGACCACCGTCATGCCGGGCAGCGTCGCGCCCTGCTCGGGGCCGATCACGTGGACGATCCCCTGGCGCCGGTCGTTCATCTTGAACTGCGTGATGCCGAGCCGATCGCAATTCGCGTCGAGCGTGTCGACCTGCAGCTTCGAGACCGGGTCGGTGATGCCGTGCGCGCGGTCGGTCGTCGGCACGTTGTGGTCGCTGACCGCGAGGTTCGCCGAGACGCGCCAGACCTTGCGGCCGGCCAGATCGAGCCCGTCGAACGCCTGCGGGCTCGTGACCTCGTGAACGAGGTGGCGGTCGATGTAGAGGACGGCGGTGCCGTCGTCTTCGGTGTGGACGACGTGCTCGTCCCAGAGCTTGTCGTACAGCGTGCGGGGCATGGTGGCGGCGATCAGGGTCACGGCACCGAAGTTTAAGCGCTGGCCCGCGCCGGCCGCGTCGACGAAAAAAGGGGCGCGGCCTGCGCCGCGCCCCTCGTCGGGTTGGGCAGGCGCGGGCCTACCAGCCGATGTCCTTGAAGAACGGCAGCGTCAGGTCTTGCGGCGGCACCACCGACTGCGTCAGGTCGGCGTTGATCGCCGGCTCCATCAGCAGGTTGCGACGCGCGCTGGTGTCCCAGTGCGAGACCGACGAGCCCGGTTGCAGCGGGCTCGGCGTGTACAGCAGCACACGCCCGGCCTTGTCGGTGCCGGCGAGCTGCGACGGATCGACGCCCAGCCGCGCGACCACGCCCGAGCTGCGATTCGACGGCGTCAGGTCCATCGCGCCAAGCAGCTTGTTGCCGTCGGCCAGCGTGATGCGCACGGCCGGGATCGTGATCGCCGGATCGGCACCGCCGAGGTCGGCCGGCGGCGTCGAGGCGACGTTGTCGACCACGATCACGCCCACCGCGCCGGCGTTCTGCGCGTTCAGCGTCTTGACGGCGAACGTGCAGGTGCCGCGGACGACCATCGCGATGCGGTTCTTCACCGCGCGGACGTTGTCGTCGCTGAACGCGCCGCAGGCCTGGCCGAGCGCGTTGTTCTCGATGACCGGCATCACCTGGCGGTTCAGCCCCGGGCTGTCGAGCGCGGGCCCGAACGCCGCGCTACCGACCAGGTACGTCCCCGCCACCGAGGCCGGCGCGTTGACGACGAGCTGCGGCACGCCGGGCAGCAGCACCGACGGCGCCGCTGCGGTCACGTGGGCACCGTTCCATGCGAGCTGACGCGCGTTGATCGCCGAGAAGGCGCGCTCCGCATTCGTCATCTGCACCCACGTCTTGCCGATCGTGTTGTCGTAGGCGAAGTAGTCGTAGATGCTCGGCAGGCCGAAGAACAGCGCGCCGGTCGCGCCGTCGGTGTTGGTCGAGAAGCCGAGGCCGTGGGAGAACTCGTGCAGCAGCACTTCGACCAGGTCGATCGCGGTACCGTGGTTGCCATCGAGACCGAGGTAGAACGGCGAGCCCGGCAGGCAGTTCGAGAACAGCCCGAGACGCGAGTTGAAGCGCGCGCGGATCTCCGCCCCGCCGCCGCTCGGCGAGTCGAGCGCCGCCGGGAACAGGTCGACGCCGGCGAGCTTGTTCGCCAGCGCGACGTGGTACCACGCACCGGCCACCGGCGCGTTCGGGAAGTCGGACTCCACGTCGCGCGGCCCAGCCGAGCCGAGCACCGCGCTCGTGGCGGTGCAGGTCAGCGGCTCGAACGTTGCGAGGATGCGGATCTCGACCGCGCTGTCGAGCTTCGCGCCCCACAGCGATGCGACGTACTGGAACGCGTTCAGGCGTTGCTGGCCGAGCGTGGTGCCCGGGTTGCCGCCGATCGGCGCCGCGGGCGTCGGATCGTTGAAACCGACGCCGGCTGCGTTGCCGTTGACGATCACGAGCGTCGCGGCAGCCTGAGCGAGCGTCACGGCCGCGAGCAGCATCGCGGCGAGTCCGCCGCGGATCAGGGTGGACGGCTTATTGCGCATGGTTGTGCCCCTTCGCGACGGGCTTGCCCTTGAGGGCCAGCAGCGCTTGCTTCTCGCCCGTCACGCACTGCGCGTCGAGGTGGCCGTCGGCGCCCTTGCGCACGATCGAATAGGACATGAACGATTCGTCGAGGGCGGCCGACTTGCGGCCATCGGCCGACAGCGTCACGCGCGCCGCGGCGGCATTGTTGGCAGGCGCGGCCACGGCCGCTTCGTCGATCATTTCCTCGGCCGTCTGCTTGCGCAGCGCGCCGGTCTCTTGGTCCTTGTAGGCCTTCATGCCGGCCTCGCGGGCGCCGCGCGACGCGCTGTCGACCGGTCGGGCCGCCTTCTCGACCCTGACGTTGGCCAGCACCAGCAGCCCGCCGGCGGACGGCAGGTCGGGAGGCGCCGCGACGGCCGCCTGGGCAGCGGCCGAAACAGCTAACGCCACGCCGGCGAATGCCAGCGGATGTCTTGCAATGGTCATGAGCATTCCCTGTTGAGGATGAAGTTGAACCGACCGGCTCGCGCGATCGTGACGGCGCCGGGCCGCGTGCACGATAAGGGCGAGACTCGCAAGTCGCGTTCCCGACAAACCCTGTGGCCCCCGGGTTGAGGGGCTGCGCGCGGCGCGAAGGGGCGGACCTTTTGTGCCTGGAGGTCCGTCGTGTCGCCCGACCATGCGAAAGGGGCGCGGCCTCGCGGCCCGCGCCCCTCGTGTCAACGGCAGCCGCCTACCAGCCGATGTCTTGCAGCAGCGGGAAGGTCAGATCTTGCGGCGGCGTCACCTCGTGCGTCAGGTCGGCGTTGATCGCCGGCTCCATCAGCTGATTCGGGAACGCGCTGGTGTCCCAGTGCGACACCGAAGAGCCCGGCTGGAACGGGTTCGGCGCGAACATCAGCGCTCGCCCGAACACGTTGGCACCCGCGTACTGGCTGGTGTTCACCCCCAGGCTCGCGATCACGCCCGAGGTCGTGCGCGAGCGACGCGAGAGCTGCGCCTTCAACGCGTTGCCGTCGGCCAACGTGATGCGCACCGACGGGATCGTGATCGACGCATCGGTTCCGCCCAGCCCCGGCGGCGGCGAGCCCGCGACGTTGTCGACGACGATCATCGCGATTGCGCCGGCCGCCTGCACGTTGGCAGCCTTCACGTTGAACGTGCAGGTGCCGCGATCGACCATCGCGACGTTGCCCTTGACCGCCAGCGCGTTCGCGCCGCTCAGCGCGTTGCAGGCCAGCCCGGTGCCGTTCGTCTGGTCGACCACCGGCATCAGCTGTCCGGTCACGGCCGGAGTGCCGAGCGGCGGACCGAACGATGCGGTGCCGACGAGGTAGTTGCCAGCCGCCGCGCCCGCTTGCGGGCCGCTGACCGTCAGCCCCGGGGTGCCGAGCTGCAGCACCGACGGCACCGCGTTGGTGACGATCGGACCGTTCCAGCTCAGGCGCGGGCCGTTGATCGCGGACGCGACACGCTCAGCCGCGGTCATGTCGGACCAGGCCTTGTTCGTCGAATCGTCGTACAGGAAGAAGTCCCAGTTCGACGGGTAGCCGGAAAGCAATGCGCCCGTCGAACCGTTGGTGTAGGTCTGGAATCCCAGGCCATGCCCGAACTCGTGCGTCAGCACCGTGACGAGGTCGACATTCGCGCCATGGTTGTTGTCGAGGCCGAGATAGAAGAACGTGCCCGTCAGGCATCCGGCCTGGCCGAGGTTGATGTTGAACCGTGCCCGGATGTCGGCCGTCGCCGGATCGAGATCGGCGCCGAAGAGCTTCGAGGCCTGCGCCTTGCCGAACCACGCGCCAGCGCGCGGTGCGCCGGTGAAGTCGCGGAACACTTCGGTCGCGCCGGCACTGCCGAGCACCGCGCTGGTGGCGGTGCAGGTCAACGCCTCCCAGGTCGCCTGCACGCGGATCGTCACCGACGAGGTCAGCGTCGCGCCCCACTTGTTGGCCGCGGCCTGGAACGCGTTCAGCCGCTGCTGCCCCAGCGTCGTACCAGGATTGCCACCGACCGGCGCCACCGCGGTCGGGTCGTTGAAGCCGACGTTGGCGGGGTCGCCGTTGACGATCGTGATCGTCGCCGCGGCTTGTGCGCCGCCTGCGACGCCGGCCAGTCCGATCGCCAGTGCGACGGCGGTGCGCTTGAACACGCTGCGGTCAGCGCACTTCATATGCATGCTCCTTCTTCGCGTTGACGGCCGCCTTCGCGGTCGGCTTCTTCGCCTTGCCCGCGACCAGCGCGTGCGCGGCATCGGCACCGACCACGCACTCCTCGCTCAGCGAGCCGTCGGCATTGCGCGTGACGACCGAGTAGTTCATGAAGCTCTCGTCGAGAGCGATGCTGACGGCACCGTTGGCGTGATGGCGCTCGACCATCTCGGCGGCCTTGCCGTGCGGCAGCTTCGCGCGCGCGGCGTTGCCCTTCGCGCGCAGCTCGTCCATTTCCTGCGGCGTCGGCGCGCGCAGTTGGCCGGTCTGCGGATCCTTGCTCACGGTCATGCCACCGCCCTGCCCGGCCTGCGCCGCGATTGGCGCACTCACGATCGCCGCGGCGGCCAGCGCGGCCGCCCACGGGGTGCGGCTCGCGCCGCACGATGTCACACCACTGTTCCTGCTTCGCATGGTTTGATCCTCGTTGAAATGAGAACTGACCGGACGCCCGCGAGCGCCGGTCCTCGCACCGCTCGAACCTGCTTTCTCAGCCGCGCCGGCGCCGCGCCGCGAGCCCGAGCGCACCGAGGCCGAGCGCCATCAGCGCGTAGGTCGACGGCTCCGGAACGGCGACGACGTTCACGGTGTCGATGCCGATGTAGTCGCCGTTGATGCTGGTGTCGGTCACGAGGTAGCGGAACGCGAACCGACCGTCGGCCACCGAGGGCAGCGCGACCGAGTACATCGTCCAGCCGGTGGGGTACGACTGGCCGTCGGGCGACACGCTGAGCAGCAGCGTCGTGAAGCTCGCGGTGCTCGCGCTGCTGCCGCTGCTGAACAGAACTTGCAGGCGGTCGCCCGGGAACGGGTCGGTCTCGGTTCGCGTGTAGAACGTCAGCGTCGCACCGCCGTTGAGCACGAGGTCCGGGCTGATCAACCAGTTGTCGACGTCTTTGCCGAAACCAGCATTGTTGAAGTTCGCCGCGATATAGCCGCCAGACTGCCCGGCGAACACCGACGTGTTGCCCTGGAACCAGCCGGTCGTACCGCCCGATCCGCTGTTGTTGGTCTGGACCCAACCGCTGCCGGCCAGCGTCGATACGTTGCTGAAATCCTCCGACAGCGTTGCGGATTGCGCGCCGAGCGCGAGCGCCGCGAGGGCAGCTCCCGCGATGTGCCTTGCGATGAACATGGACAGCCTTTGTATAGGGATCGGAATCGAGGGCGGACGATCGGTCGCGCCGCTCGCGCTGCGCGCCGCGCGAACGAACGCTGCGGTCAAGCGTGCGATCGGTCACGAAGAGCGAGCGCAGGTTAAGTGCCGGTCACCGAGACGACAAGCCCCGCGATTGCGGGGCCCCAGAAACGAAACGGCCGCCGAGGCGGCGGCCTTTAAACCGGTGACGCGTCGCCTCAGCCGCGCTGCGCGATCGGCGTCACGTTGCGCTGCGTCGCACCGCTGAACAGCTGGCGCGGGCGGCCGATCTTGTACTCGGGGTCGCCGATCATCTCGTTCAATTGCGCGATCCACCCCACGGTGCGCGCGAGCGCGAAGATCGCGGTGAACAGCGTCACCGGAATGCCGATCGCGCGCTGCACGATGCCCGAATAGAAGTCGACGTTCGGGTAGAGCTTGCGCGAGACGAAGTAGTCGTCTTCGAGCGCGATCTTCTCGAGCGCCATCGCGAGCTTGAAGATCGGGTCGTTGTGCAGGCCGAGCGCGTCGAGCACCTCGTGGCAGGTCTCGCGCATCAGCTTGGCGCGCGGGTCGTAGTTCTTGTAGACGCGGTGCCCGAAGCCCATCAGCTTGACGTTCGAGTTCTTGTCCTTCACCTGCGCGATGAAGTCGCCGATCTTCTCGACGCCGCCCATCTTCTGCACGTCTTCGAGCATGTTCAGCGCGGCCTCGTTGGCGCCGCCGTGCGCCGGGCCCCAGAGGCACGCGACGCCGGCCGCGATCGCCGCGAACGGGTTCGTG
>JACXTT010012951.1_pt1 | contig 11029 bp, 11 predicted proteins | sample 9270951 | NCBI WGS metagenome assembly JACXTT01 (sample SAMN15532306, study PRJNA645909) | rock metagenome | isolation source: weathered quartz diorite | place: Puerto Rico | collected 2017-06-21 | reverse complement strand
ATACTACCTCTTCGCCATGCCGGGTGTGGATCTTGATCGCGATCACGTTGCCCATCGTTCCTGTCGGAACGAACAACCCGGCCTCTTTACCGAGAATCTCCGCAGCGCGTTGCTCCAGACGATTGACGGTCGGATCTTCGCCGTAAACGTCGTCGCCCACTTCTGCTTCGGCCATGGCGCGCCGCATGGCGGCCGTTGGACGCGTGACAGTATCGCTGCGCAGGTCGATCATGTGGTGATAAATTCGGCGAACACTTCGTTCGAGAGCAGTACACCGCGGTTCGTCAGCCGCAGCCGCTCTCCGTCTCTTGCTAGTAGTCCCTCGTCGACAAAGCGCTGGATCGGCGCTTCGAACCTGCGCCATTCGTTCGGCCTTGGCAGTATGCCTTCATCGAGCCGCAGCCCTACGAAGAACCGCTCTTCCGTCTGATCAACCAGCGTCGTGGTCCCGCGTGGCGATCCGCCTCTCCGCGCCCGTTCCACGTACTCGGCCGGCGACTCGACATTCTGCCACCGTACGCTTCCATCGAAAGAATGGGCGTCAGCGCCGAACCCGAAATACGGTTTCAGGCGCCAATATTTCATATTATGCAGCGATTCGAAACCAGGGTGCGCGAAATTCGAGATCTCATAGCGCAGGATTCCAATGCGCCTCAGCTCAGTCACGGCGATTTCGTACAATTCCGCTGTGAGGTCGTCCGCGGGGACCTCCGGCGCGCCATATCTCTTTCCGTTCAATAAAACCTCATGCCCCAGCCGGCTGTCCTCGTCGACTTCGAGCATGTAAACCGAAACGTGTGGCGGCTCCAGCTTTTCGATCCAGCCCAGCGACTCACGCCAGGACGCCACGGTCTGCCCCGGAAGCCCCGCGATCAGATCGATGTTGATGTTGGTGAGACCGCCCTCGCGTAACACGTCAACTTCGCGCGCCACAATTTCGGCCGTATGCTTCCGCCCCGTACGCGCCAGTTCTCGCGCGATGAACGACTGCACGCCCAGACTGACGCGATTGATGCCCGCTCGCATCCAAACGCCCGTCAGATCCCGGGTAACTGTTCCGGGCGCGACTTCGATAGTCGCCTCGCGCCACGGCCGGCCCGGAATCCCGGATAATATGCCGCCAAAATCCTCCGGCCCCATCCGGCTCGGTGACCCGCCTCCGACGTAGACGGTATCCGGCCTCCAAGGCCAATCCTGTGCCGCGATTTCCGCCGCCAAGGCCTCGCGGTAATCCCCTTCCAGTTCAGCCGAAAAGACACCGGAAGTGAAGTTACAATAGGTGCATTTTTGGGCGCAAAAAGGATAGGACAGGTAAACGCCGGGCATCTACAGCGAAACTTCTTCCCCCAATTGCTTGGCTATCGCGTCCTGGATCAGTTCCGTCAGCGTCTGGCCAGTGCTCATCAGGACAAATGTGTTTTCCACACTATCCCAATCGAGCTTGTAACTCTTTGAGTGCGCGGAAACCCAAATCTGCCGAACCGGACTGTTGGGGCTGATCACGAACTTCCCCGGCGGGTCCTCAAACTCGATGGCCAACGCGCCCGCGTTGAAGTCTACTTCGAATTCAGCCTCATCGGACGCCGCAGCCAGCTTCTTGTAAAGAGAATGCAGTGATTCGTCTGCCCTCTTTTTGAACTCCTGATCGTCCATAGGGAGGTGGCCTGACCTTGATTCTAGCCGAAAACGTGGAAAGGCGACCGTGCCCGCGCCACCGTGCCTTGCTGCGAAAGGATTTAGCGACTTTTGGCGGAGCGGGATCATCTGCTACTCTTGGACGTTGCTGACTATGGAGACAGCCTGTATACGGCATACCGAGATCCCCCACACCTCGAGGCTGTTTTCCGATTTTCAATACCATTTCGATCGAGTTGCCCGATTCTACCCGCACCATCCCAGTGACCCGTCCGCCTACGCCACTGTCGCTGGGCAAGTGCAGTATCCGGCGGAGCGCCGTGCAGCGTTAGTAACGTCTCTTAGGGCGCGGAACGGCGACAGCAAATCGCTCGATCTTCTGGGACGACCGGGAACCGTGGCCGTGGTGACTGGCCAGCAGGTCGGCTTGTTCTCGGGCCCCGCCTACACCATCTATAAGGCGCTCACTGCGGCGCGTCTGGCAGCCCAGTTGAACGCACAAGGCATTCCTGCCGTACCGATCTTTTGGCTCGCTACCGAAGACCACGATTTCGCCGAAGTAAACCACAGCTACGTTTTCGAATCCGGGCACCGGCCTGTTACGCTCCGCGTGAACGGGTCAGGTGTAACCGAGCGGCCCGTCGGTGCGATTCCAATAAAGGAGCCACCCATCGATCAATTGCGCGCCGCGCTTTCCGCCTTTCCCTGCGGCGAGGTGGTGGCTCAGATGGTCCAGACCAGCTATCAGCCCGGTGCTACTTTCGGCGCTGCGTTTCAGTCCCTGCTCGAAAAGCTGCTCGCTAAACAAGGCCTGTTATTTGTCGATCCTCTTGACGAATCCATTCGCGCCATGGCTGCCCCCGTTTTGCGCGACGCCCTACGCGACGGCGACAACCTGCGGCAAAAATTGCTCGATCGGAACAAGGAGCTCGAAACGGCTGGTTATCACGCTCAAGTGCACCTGGAAGCGAAGACCTCGCTCGCATTCCTTCTCGATGGTGACCGCCGGGTCACGCTGCGCCGTCAGAATGGCGAATACGCCTCGAAAGACCGCCGCTATTCGATCGCCGAACTGATCGATCAGGCCGAGCATCTTTCGCCCAATGCGCTGCTGCGGCCCGTGGTTCAGGATTATGTGCTACCTACAGTCGCCTACGTAGGCGGGCCGGCCGAGCTCGCGTACATGGCGCAGTCGCAGGTGCTTTACCAGGATTTGCTCGGACGAATGCCGGTAATGCTCGCGCGCAGCGCGATGACGCTGCTTGACGCCAGAACCAGTAAGCTCATCGAGCGCTATCGCCTAACCTTGCCGGGCTTCTTCCAAGGCGAAGACGGAGTTCGTGAGGTGATTGCGAAAACGCTCGTTCCCCCTCCACTCGTCCGCGAGTTTGAAGCACTGCAAAAAGCCACAGCCGACTCGCTCGATCAACTTCGGACAGACCTGACGGCCTTCGACGCGACTTTGGGCTCCGCTGCCGAAAAGAGCCGCGCCAAGATCCTTTATCAGGTTTCGAAAATCGAGCACAAGACCGCCCGCGAAACACTGAAGCGCAATCAGCGCGCCACCGAAGAGGCCGCGTACATGTCGGGCCTGATTTTTCCCGAGAAGCACTTGCAGGAGCGTTTCTACTCGATATTGCCGTTTGTCGCCAAGCATGGATTGGAGCTGATGGACACGCTGTACGAGCACATCCATCTCGATTGCCCCGATCACAAAGTGCTGGTGGTCTGAACACAACCATCTCATGAGAATCAATCAAGTCAAAAAGGCGCTGGCCGAGGGCAAGGTTCAGCTCGGCACCGGATTTGGACAGTTCCGGTCGCAGGATGCCGTACGCATCTTCGCTCAGGCCGGGTTTCACTGGGCGTTCATCGATACCGAGCACGGAGGATTCGACCTGGAAACCGTGCAGGACCTCTGCCGGATCTCTGTCCTGGTGGGCTTGTGCCCCATCGTGCGAGTGGCCGAGATGCAGTATTCACTTGTTACGCGCGCGCTCGACTCCGGCGCGCAGGGCATCATCTTTCCGCGCGTGGAATCGCCTGAACTGCTCGAAAAGGCTGTCACCTGGACCAAGTTTCCCCCGGCCGGCATTCGCGGCTTCGGTCTCGTCCCGCTGCACGTCGACCATGAGAAGGTGACCATCCCTCAGATCATCGAGCACGTTAACGCGAATACGATGGTGGTGTTGCAGATCGAAACGCAGCGCGCCGTCGACGCCCGCGATGAGTTGCTTTCCGTCCCGGGGATCGACGCGGTCATGATCGGTCCGGCCTATCTGTCGATTCACCCGGGCATCGTTGGCGCTTTCCGGCATGCCCGTATGGTGGACGCCGCCGACAAGATCCGCGACACTTGCTCAAAGCACGGTGTCACGCCAGGGTTCCACACGCGCGGGATCGAGCAGGCGAAGTTTCTCATCAACCGCGGCGTGCGCTTCGTCGGCTGCAGCAACGACACGTCCATGCTGTACGACCGCGCTTCGGAAATCGTGCGCGGCCTCAGCTAATGGCCGTCGCTCGAACGCTGCCGGCGCCTGCGGACTAGAACGGAACCGTAGCGGCGTCGATCGATTCGAGGAACTTCACGACAAAGGCGCGATCGGACGGGTTAGTAAGCGTATCTACTCCCCCAGTACCGGCACTGCGGTGCGTCACGTTGTTCAGGACTTCGGACAGCGATTTTGCGTTGCCGTTATGCAGGAACGTCTGTGGGAAGGCGAATACCGATAAGAGCGACGCTGGCGCGAAGCCATCCGCCCCTAAAGGCGCACCGGCGTTGGCCCGGACCTCGTTGAACGAAGCCGGATCGAACGTACCTACATTGCGTAGCTCGTTGATCAACTGACCCTTCGAATCCACCTGGCCCGTTCCCGGGGGCGGCGTATACCGGATCCGGCTGCTGGTCCACTGAGCGCCGCTATGGCAAGACTGACAGTTGGCTGAGGTGAAAAGCGCCCGCCCCACCACCACGGCCGGATCGGTCTTGGGGACCGGCGATATCGGCGCGCGAATACCGAATTGCACGAAGGCCTTAATGGCGTCCCAAGCCCCGACGCCTCGCACCCGCAGTTGGTTTCTGTTGGCATTCGCAAGCGGAACAAAATTGGTCACGTTCGGGTCCTGAGTTTCACCGTCCGCCTGTACGATGAGGCCGAGCCCGCCGGAAACGGCTCGGATGTTCAATTCAAAATCTTCCTCTTCATCGCGCTCAGCCGACCAGTTCAGTGCGCGTATGATGTTGCGCGCCGGATCGGTCTGATCAAAATCGGTATGCTGCGGAATTGTGCGCCGTGGGCCCGATGAAAAAATCCAAACGACGTTATCAGATAATCCAAACGGATGACAGGCCGAGCAGGCCCCCCATCCGCGGTTCGACATTCTGCCGGTAATCGGAGTCGTTCCCCCTGGGGCAGGATCGAACTCGCCGATGGAAGTGTTGTAGAGTTCCTTGCCGATTTGGATCTTGTCGGCCGGCGATCCCGGCGCAGGCAGACTCGCGGAGGGCACGCTCGCCATGAGCTGCTCGGGTGTAGTGAGGTTGATGATGCTCACATCCCGTGAGACATAGTTCATTACATAGGCGCGCGTATCCGAACTGTTTATCACAATGCCGCGAGGATTCTTCCCCAGTGGAATCTCGAGCACGCGAGTTGGATCCAGAGGATCGCTCTGCACGGTTGGCGCGCCGGTAGCCGGGTCCACTTGCACCTTGATCAGGACGTTGCTCGCGGCCGTCACGACGTAGCCCTCGTTGACGCCATGCTTGAATGCCATAGCCCAAGGCTGTGTTAGGAAGCGTTTCGCTGTATTGGCCTGCTGCGCTACTGCCTGATGCATATTGATGGTCTGACCGGCGTCGGTGTTTGTATTTGTGTTGATGACAGACAACAGGCTGTGGGTATTGACGTCGAACCGGACCGGACCGTTCGGCGACGCTCCGGTGTTCGGCAGGTACGCAAAAGCGTTCTTGATCGCGACATTGTTCAACTGGTTCGGAAAGGCGCCCGTAGTAAATACGAAGTTCGGACCGGGAGGAACCCGGCCGAGGGCGTCCCCCTGCGCTTTGAATCCAGTGTCGGCGATCGGATTGATCGTGACAGAGCTCAGCACGGTGTCTGTCGCCGTTGAAATCACCGTAACGTGACCAGCCTTGCCGTCATCCTGACCATCCACTCTGCCGGTTACCGGCAGCGACAGAAACTGCGTCACGTATAGCGTTTCATCGTTGTCATCCGCGTCTCCGTCATTGCTGATCGCCATGCCCCTCGGCTCGATTCCAACATTGAAGATCGTCTTTGTCACTGCATCAGAAGACGTATCGATCACAGAGATCGTGTTCGAGCGCGCATTCGAAACGTACAGCTTCTTGCCGTTCGGTGTGAGCGCCAGGCCATAAGGTTCGGTCCCAACCACGATATGCTTGCTTGGTTTCGAAATGATTCCGTTCGGTATGTTGAGCGGTATCACAGAAACGGTTCCGCTGACCGTGTTCGCGACATAAGCCTTCGAACCGTTGGGCAACATCGCGACACCATTCGGTTCCACTTGTACCGGAACCTGTGCAAGCCTCCGGTTGCGGTCGAAACGCAGATCAAAAAAACTGACCGTGTTATTGTCAGGATTGACCACTGCCATAAAGGCGTCGTCCGCTGACAATGCGAGCGGCTGCGATGAGGTGGGTCCGGCAAAGACCGGCGCATTATCAGCCGTCACTGTCGTTGCGCCAAACCAGACTATTGCGGCGAGCACAGCTACGGCCGCAAGGACGACCATGCTGCGGCGCATTAGCGACTCCGCTTGCGCGCGAAGATCAGCGCTGTCATCCCGCAGCCCAGAAGGAGCAGCGTCGCAGGTTCCGGAATAGCGGCAGCGGCCGTCGCCAGAAGATAACCAGCGCCGCCACTGATCGGTGAGAGCGTCGGCGTGATCCTGATCGAGTGCGCACCACTCCCCAGCGTGAAAACCCGGCTGCTGATACCGGCCGTGGCCAGGCACGGCACCGGATCATCACCACAATCGGCCGAGCCGAATGGGAGTGACGTCAGACCCAGCGAAGCGCCGAAATCAAAGACTTCGAATCGATCACCGGCTTCAAATGCATCAGTAACGGTAAGTAAGGCGCCCGTCGCCGGAGCGGTGAATGTCCAGGCAGGTGCGTCCAGGAACGTCGTAGGAGTGCCTGAACTGGGCACGCAGAACGGTCCCGCGGGATCATTGGGATCACAACCGGTGGCAGGCGTACCCGCCGCCGAGAATCCGAATTCTCCCCAAGTGCCGAGCGCGATGGCGCCCGAAAACGCCGGCCTAGCCAGCAGGAATAAAGTGAGTGGCAGCACGAGCCAGTGCCTGCCAAGCGGTCTTGATTGATCTAACATGGTTAGTCTCCCCAGACTTGACTTGTAACTCAGGTCTCAGACTCGGCCTGAAGTGTAAAGGATTATATCAACACATGGGTCAGTACTTGAAGTAACAAAGTGCTGGAAGCACCCCTGGTACTAGCCCAGAACGTAAGCCCGCGCGTTGGAAACGCGCTGGCTCGGCAGACGTTGCTATACTCGAAGACGTCTCCGATCGGCCGGCGCGCTGGAGTGGCGGAACTGGCAGACGCACGGGACGCAAAATCAGATAAATAGTTCTAGGAACGCATGGCAAAGCCAATAATTTCATAAAGATGAGCAGATCCTCGGCACCTCTGGTATACTTGCACAAGTGTTGCACAGTTTGCCCGTTTTGGCGGCCTGAACCGTATGCCAGAGAAACACACCATCCTCGGCGGCAAGGTCCACGTTTACCGGCGCACCAATAGCAGCCGGTGGCAGGCTGCCACCTATCTCGCGGGCAAAAACCGACGCGTATCCACGAAGGAAGACAGCCTGGCGAAGGCCAAGGACTTCGCCGAGGACTGGTATCTGGGGCTGCGCGGCAAGGCCCTCGCCGGCGAACTGCGCAGCGAAAAGACCTTTCGCGAAGCCGCCGCGCAATTCGAGCGCGAATACCAGATCATCACCGACGGCCAGCGTAATCCCGAGTACGTTGAAGGCCACAGCACTCGCCTCCGGCTTCATCTGGTGCCCTTCTTCGGCGACATGGGACTTTCCGAGATCACGCCCGGCCAGGTACAGGAGTACCGCATTCATCGCCACGAGGAAGCGGTGAAGGAACACGGAAAGCCGCCGGCCCGGAGCACCATGCATCAGGAAATCGTTGTGCTGCGGCAGACGCTCAAAGCCGCCATACGCCACGGCTGGCTGGACCGGCTGCCGGATCTCTCAGAGCCCTACCGGGCGTCGGGGAAGGTCTCCCACCGCGCCTGGTTTTCCCCGGAGGAATACAAGAAGCTCTACACGGCCACGCGCGAGCGCGCAAAGAACCCGAAAAACAATCGCTACAAGTGGGAGTCGGAACAGCTCCATGATTATGTCCTCTTCATGGCGAACACCGGCCTGCGGCCGGACGAGGCGAACCATCTTGAATATCGCGATGTGAAGATCGTCGAGGACGAGGCGACCGGCGAAACGATTCTGGAGATCGAGGTCCGCGGCAAACGCGGTGTCGGCTATTGCAAGAGCATGAGCGGCGCCGTGAAGCCTTTCCAGAGGCTGGTCGAGAGGAACAAGCCGCAGCCGACCGATATGATTTTTCCGAAGACCCACCGGGAACTCTTCAACACCATCCTGGACGAAGAAGGCCTCAAGGAAGACCGTGAAGGACAGCCCCGCACGGCTTATAGCCTTCGGCACACCTACATCTGCCTGCGTCTCATGGAAGGCGCTGACATCTACCAGATCGCGAAGAACTGCCGCACGAGCGTCGAGATGATCGAGAAATATTACGCCTCCCACCTCAAGAACAGCCTCGGCGCCGCCGCGATCAACGTACGGCGTCCGAAAACCAATAAGAAGAACGAGCCGCCAACTGAACAAGAAATGCTAAAGTGAAGAAGCGCAGAACTGCGCTGTGGCGGGCTGGCGGAACTGGCAGACGCAGACGGCTCAAAATCGTCCGACCGCAAGGTCATGGGGGTTCAAGTCCCTCGCCCGCTACCATCACCATCAAGGCCCTTAGCTCGAAGCCGAAAAGACCTGCTTCTCTTCTCTGCGTTTTTTATGTTCATCGCAGCGCGTCTTCACCACTGTACACCACCGCGGTGAACGCGCAAATACTGCTGCACCATGCTGTCGCGGCTGAAAACCAGCCGCACCGATGGCCATAATCCGTTAAACAATCATCAGAACACGATTGCAGCCTTGCGTGTGGACCTTACGCCCTCGCTTCGTGCCCGGCGCCTTCAGCGGGCCGAACGCGCACTTTCACCTCGACCCGCGAGCCGAGCCGATTGATTATGGACATAAGCCGATCGAGGGTGAACCGCCCGAGATCCGCATTGCGGATGCGCGAGAAGTCGGCCGCCGCAATGCCCGTCCGGTCATGCGCGGCGCGCACGGTCAGGCGTTCCCGATCGAGCGCCTTGATGATTTCAGCCGCGAGGATAGCCTTGAACTGCTCCGCATCCGCGTTCTCCTGTCCGAGATCCCGGAATACATTCCCGCTCCCCCGCGTCACTTCCAGCTTTTCGCTTTTCATCGCAATATCTCCTTCAGCCTTTTCAAACGGTCCTTTATCAGGTCTATCTCGCGCTTGGGCGACTTGATGCCCCGCGTCGATTTCTTCTGGAACGCATGCACGACCCAGATTTCATCGGCGAGCTGCACCGCGTAGATCACGCGGAAGGCATCGCCCTTGAACGGCAGCGCAATCTCGAATACGCCCGACCCCATACCGTGCATCGGCTTCGCGATATCGGCCTTCCCGCCTTCGGCCGCGATCGTCAGCGCCGTCAGGCAGATCGTCCTGGCCCCTTCCGGGAAGTCCTTGAATTCCTTCAGCGCCGCTCTGATCCATGAAACGGGCCGTGTTTTCCTGGTTCCCGCCATTCTCGCTACCGCATGCCACTCACATAGTCCATGTTGTCATATTTGACAACTTGAGTCAAGAAGAGTCCGCCGCAGGCATAATTCTCTCCGGCATCGCCAGGCCGGCAGAGACGGGCTTTTCTCAGCCGAATCCTCGCCTTGAACGAAACCGCCGCCTGGGCCGCTCCTTTGGTCCTTGCGTCCCCTTCGGGTTCTCCCTGATGCCATGCGTGGGCGCTTCGAATTATAACGATTTATAACGATTGAGTCCGCAGCGGGATCATGAGCATTGGTTGCCAAAAAAACTCAGTCCTGCGCCGGACTTGAGGTCTCGACGTCGTCGGAGTGACTGGCTACTTCTTCCGCTGGCTTTTCGCTCTTGCGTTGCAATCTCCGCGCGAACTTCTCGCGCGCTTTCTCCACTCGAGCAACTTCCTTCTGACGTTTCTTGAATGTATCCCCTGATCGGCCGGCCATGTATTTCTCCAAAAAGACTATATATCGAATGCGTAGGCGGCCCGGCCTGGTTCATTGACGCCTTCCTCACACTAGAATGCTGGCTGCGCCGGGCTAAATGAGGGCGTCACCGAACGCTGCGGGACGATCAAACGCGTCCTAAGTATAGCAGATCGTGTGTGATGCGGCGCTCGTTAGGCCAAGAAAATAGCCCGGAGTTCTTCGTGTTTTGATTCGAAGAATGTTTCCGAATTGCGTGAGAGCGAGTTCAAATGGAAGTAATAGTACTATCTCTGGTATTCCGACTTGACAAACCTCTGATACCCCGACATACTTATCCTAAATCTAACGTCCGGAGGAACAAATTATGCTTCGACTCTGTGGCCTGCTAGGCGTCTTGGCATTGATTGCCTGCGCCCCTGTTTCCGCCACTGTTATCAGCGTTGATGGCACCTATCACGAATTTCTTTTCAACCTCGCCGGCACCAACGCGATTGCTTGCGGAGCAGCGTGTGCCCCGACGACTAATCCAGTCGCGGACCAAAGCAGCGCTCCACCGTGGACTTTCAGCGGGCCGGCCGTGTTATTTGTTTTGGATCTCTTCAACCACGGCGACCGGTTCGAGGCTTTTGACGGCGCGACCTCTTTGGGAATCACCTCGGTGGTCGTGAACGACGGAGTAGATGTCTGCGGTGGCAATATCGCCTGCGCTATCGGGGATGTAAACTACAGCCGCGCAACGATTGCCCTGGGAGCGGGCGCCCACTCGCTGACGATTAAGGTGAACCAGAACGCGGCTAACACCAGTGGAGGCGCTGCAGTTTTCTCAGTGGGATCTCCAGTGCCTGAGCCTGCTACCTACGGCATGATCGGGTTGGGACTGGGCCTGCTCGGCATGATTCGCGCTCGCCGCCGCGGTTAATCGCCAAGCTCCTAGACTTATAAATCTACCGGCCGCTGTCAGGGTTTTCCTCTGGGAGTGGCCGCTTCAGTTTCCACGCCCGCCTAACATCCGAGCCAGG
>JACXTT010012950.1_pt1 | contig 11029 bp, 16 predicted proteins | sample 9270951 | NCBI WGS metagenome assembly JACXTT01 (sample SAMN15532306, study PRJNA645909) | rock metagenome | isolation source: weathered quartz diorite | place: Puerto Rico | collected 2017-06-21 | reverse complement strand
TGTTGGCTGGTGGCTCTCGGTCGTCTTTACTGGGAACACTGGCCTCTCGCCCGTTCTTCACCTTTATCAGAAATCGTATCCGGATAGCGTAGGGAATCACGTGATTATAACACGTGATTAAAAAAACACGTGATTTTCAGGCTGACAAGATGCAACCAGAACTGCCCACGATAGCGGAGTTGGAGGCTTTAGTGAACTCGGATGAGGATATTCCGCCGCAAATGCTGGGCCGAATCAAAGCTGCGCTGACGCAATACAACGCCGCGATGCAGCAACGTGACGACGAGTATAGGGAAAGGGAGGCGAAGTTGGCCCGCGACGACGAGCTCTTGAAGCAAGAGGAGGAGAAGTTGGAGGCGTACAAGGAGCAATATCGACTGGCTGTTGAGGCGGACGAGCGCGAGAATCAGGCCGTGTTGGCGAACGCGAAACCTTTGGACTTGCAGCAGTACGCGCAGCTCATGAAGCCGTTGCAAAAACTGGGGGGTCCTCTCTCTTTGCCTGGTTCTTCGTTCACTGGGTTGGCCAACCAGGACCTGGTGCAGGTGGGCTACGTCAACCAGGCCACCGATACAGCCTTTTTGAGGGTCTCAAGGAGCACACGCAAAGTCACCAACGGCCAGTATGTCCACGTTGACGGTGCGACCACAAACAATAACGGCGAGCGATATAGTGAGACACCAGACAGCCAGTACGACGAGACGTTACTGATGGAACAATGCATACCCCTCTCTTTACTGTTACCCAAGACTATTTAAGATTCCCGTCATCAATATCGGAAATAATTAACCCTTTTGTAAACCAACAATAAAAAAAGAGATTATCTACTCAAACACTATCGTCGATGTTATTCCTTGTTGTTGTCGTCCTGGCTTTTTGTGGGCCGTTAATAAACGCTCAGACAACCTGTGGAGCCCAGGGCACCCGATGTTGTGGCGGTGCTTCTGGTGTGAGTTGTCCAGGCCCCTTATCGTTTGCGTATAGTTGCTGTCAAGGCGGTATGGGCTGCCAGCCCGTCGACAGTAATGGCGGCGCGTGTGAGTTCAATGGCTCGCCAGTGCCTCCCGTCGTCACGCCCTATCCGACTGTCGACGAGAAGGTTAGTACGTGTGGTGTTCAGGGTGTGAGGTGTTGTGGCGGCATCTCTAATATCAGCTGTCCTGGTCCACTGCCCGGCCTCTATACCTGTTGCCAGCCTGGTCAAGGCTGCGTGCCTAGCGACAGTAATGGCGGTACCTGTGAGTATACCAATGCGCCCACTCAAGTTCCTTTGGGAACCCCTACCTTGATGCCCACCGCGCAGCCCACTAAGGCGCCCACTGAACAGCCTACACCCGCTCCACCCACCTTTATTGGCCCCACCTCGCCTTCCTCTAGCTTAAGCTGTAATTTAGCCGGCTTTGTCGTTATGGTGTTTATGTTTTGTCTCGTGTTTGCCTAGTCTAAACTAGCCGAATAAATGGATTTATTGAGACGTTAAGGACCGATAATGCTAAGAATTCACTATCGACAAATAAGTCGAGACAGGCTGTACGCCTTGGTTAGGCACCCCCAACAAACCCAAATCGAACGAGACGGGAGCCAGCGCCGTCGTCACACAGTTGGCGATCCACTGAAACTTGTAGATGTCACCGGCTTGAGCCTGTAACTGGGGCACCACAGTCAGCAACATCGAGCCACTGGCAAAGGGCGTGTAGACTGGGCCCACCTGATAAAAGTTGGGATCGGCCCCGCGCTGGAGCACCACCCTGGTGTAGACTAGCAAGGGTGGCGGACACACTGGTTCCATCGTGGGTGCCTGAGTGGGCTGCTCGGTGGGTTCCATGGTGGGGGCGTTTGTGGGTGCTACAGTAGGTGGGGTGGGTGCCTCGGTGGGCGTGCCCAGGGGTACTTGGGTGGGCTCGACTGTGGGCGCGAGAGTGGGTGCTGTTGTTGGGGTCTGGGTCGGGGCCTTCGTGGGTGCCTGCGTCGGTGCCAGTGTGGGAGCCTGAGTTGGGGCCTTCGTGGGTGCTTGTGTGGGGGCCTGAGTCGGTGCCTGGGTGGGCGCTTTAGTAGGTGCTACGGTAGGAGGCGCTGTACACACGTTGCCCGTACAAGTGTTGGGCGGCTGGCAGCAAGTCACACCATTAGGGGCCGAGGCGTTCCCGCAAATGCCCCCCAATGTCTGACACACTTGGCAGATGGGTGAGCCGTGGCCGGTGGTGTTACAGGCCGTGGTGGCACAGCACCACTGCGTTTGGGGTGTTTGGCAGCAGTTGGAGGCGATGGTGCAGTTGGCACTGTTGCCAGCGCAGCCGGTTGGCGCGGCTGTGGGTGAGGCCGTGGTGGGAGCCGAGGTGGGTGTTTTCGTAGGGGCCGCTGTGGGCGCTGTGGTAGGTGCTTTGGTTGGTGCTACGGTGGGTGCGACAGTGGGCAGGTTTGTTGGCGCTAAGGTGGGAGCCCCAGTCGGTGCAGCGGTAAACTCACACGTCCCGCCATTCGCATCGGTGGGCAAGCAAGCCAGTGGCGGCTGACAGCACTGATCGAACCCGGAGGTGCCCGGACACGCCACGCCCGATAGTCCGCCACAACACCTCACGCCCTGCACTCCACAGCCCGCACAGCTGCCTCCCAGTGCAGGCGAGCACCACTGTGTTTGCGGCGTCTGGCAGCAATCGCTCGTTATCGTACAGGCCTCGCCAGTCGACTCGCACTCTATAATGTAAGCAGTCTCGCTTGTTGGAGCCAAGGCAAAGTACACGTCATAGGTGCCGCCCACCACCGTCTCTACTTCGGCCGATGCCGGTGCCACTAAACTCAAGTGTAGCCAGGCTGCACTCGGCAGTATCGTCTGATCATAGAGTAAATCAGTCCAATTACTGCCCACCAAAAACTGCGTCGTGTTGTCCACTAAGGTGAGCTGAGTGCGCGCGGGTCCCGCAAAAATGCCCACCAATATGTAGAGCAGACCCAGCAACAGTGCCGTGATCAGCATCACGATGACGGCCAGTTTGCGTTTTCGGTCGTAGTCCTTCTCTTCTTTGTTGTTGTTGTCGCCGTCATCGACGGGCTTCTTTTCCTTGTTCATCTCTCTTGGTTGAGGCGACGAGCGCTCGATAAAGAGTGATACAAAAGTCCTGTGATTGGCGTGCTTATTTTTGCGGGACGAATATCGGCCGCCAGTTCAATTCCCGCAATCCATGATTAAAAAATAATTAACCACCTGTTATCGGTAATGACGAAATGAAAAGAGTGCTCGCGGTTATCGAAGACAACAACAAGGCGGCCGCTGAATTCTTTGCACTCGATATCGCTGGTGCTGCCTTATTAAGCGCCGAATGCAGCGTGCCACTGGTCGCGCTGTTGTTACAACTCTCAAAACGCTTCCGCCGTCAAGTGTGGGACTTTTTTCGCGAGTCCTCCCGTTACCACTTGCCTGCAACACTGGACTGGCTGCGTGCATTTCACGACGAGCTCGCTTGCTACAAGGACAAACAACGAATGCCTGCCAAAAAGGTCTATAACCTGTATCCGTGTTTTGTGCCGCCCAGCAAAGAGTCGCAGGAGAACAACCCCACCCAATCAAAGATGCGTGTCGCCAAGCTGGTCTCACAGTCTTTGCCTGGTCACTCCACGCAGTGTATTGTGTTGCGGCCGGGGTTCTACAATCGCTCCGGTGACGAGGGGAATAAAAACGCTCACCCGGCCTATGACTGCGACTGTGTTTCAATATCGAGTCTCTTTGAGTGGTACCTGGTGGCCGACGCGATCTGTGCCGCCTTTGATTACATGATTCACTCCAACAACACGGAGAAGTGGGACACCGAGAAGATATTTTGCGAGACTGATAAGGAGTTGTTGTTATGTGCTTTGTGAGGCGTAATGGGGTAAAACCAAGCAATAAACGCGGGATTTTATTGATCATTTTTTACGACATAGACTCTTATGTCGCATCCAATCCGCGCGTTGACACTCTTTACCGCAATAACGAACGCGCTCGCAGCCCATACAGGAGCGCAACAATTTCTGGTAAGTCCTACACCAGCCACACCTAAACTTGACTAAACCAGCCTGTTCCAGCAACGCTAAGAGGTTGCCCAGCGAAACAAACTCCATCGGATCGTCGTGGTTGTTATCGAGGCGAGCGACCTCGAAATTATCCCCGCCGTTACTATAACCCAGTGACAGGTTGAAGGGGTTGTTGACCGCGCTATACACGTCATCAAACACCAAGTGCCACTTGCCAAACTGCATCCAGTGGAGTTGAGCCTGGGCGCCGGTCACCGACTCTAACACTTTGATGGCAGCGGGCTTTTCCAGTATCGTAAAGTGGTCTCCGGTCCTTTGGCCGCTAACATCCTCACAACCCTGAGCAAATCGTCGGCCGACATGAGGCCACCATTCTCCTCGATATCGGCTGGGATATGGCAGTAGTAATAACGATAAAGGGTCCTCTTTGACTGGCGGTCGCAGCGGAATCCGTAGCGCGAGAAATCCCATTCTGGTCCCACTAAACCCTCCACTTCTTTTGAGAGCTCTTCCGGAGAAGGCTCCTTTCTAAACATCCAGTTAGACATTCCTTTTTTCTCGCAAACAAGAGACGCGTTGTACTCCCTAAAGGATTCTGTGAATTTTCGCAGCGATATCCGAGAGACACGTGGGTCGTGTGCTAAAAAAATCACGCTTCAGGCTGGACGAAGCAATGTTCTGTCAAGAGAGGCAGCAGCAGTTCCTGGTCCCGATACAGGTGGGTCAACGCTTCAAAGTCGGCGATCACTGCTTTCAGTACTTGGATAGGGCACCCCATGCCCACGTCTTGGTTCATTTACTGGACGACGCTCTCGCACCTTGTCCGCCCGAGTTCTCTCTGTACAGTGGTGCGCGTGAGATTTTGCGGAACGATTTGACCGCTGTGTATGGCTGGACGCTGGATCATGGGCGCGACTATGTGTTGCGGTGTTTGCGTTTTCAAAGACCATTACTGACCTTACGTTATTGCGATATCTCGTTAGAGCAAGGACAATAATAAAGATCTTTATTCTGCTGAACCAACAAAACTAAATCAGTCTATTAGACAGCTCTTGTTCGATATCAGTGCACAGGTTCCTCAGGAACGGTGGCATCGTCACCGGTTTTGTTTTTCACCGCACGTCTTGGACTCTCTTTAATCGTGGATGTATTCTGTTGGGAGGCCGCCTTTTCATGCCTGCTCTTCATTTTCAGACGCATCTGGTCCAGTTTCTGGTTCTTGGCGTAATCGGAATCTTTGGGCTTGTATTTCGCCGCGTCACTCATTCTTTTTCTGCCTCTGATCGGTCGGCCAAAAAATCACGTGATAAAATAACACGTGATTTCCCACAAAATATCGGCCCCACAATGATTGTGATTGAGGACTCCGTTGACGAGGCGGAACACCCACCGATAGCGGCACAAAAATCACAGACAATCACGAGAAAACAGCCAGAGACAGGGAAAGAAGAAGAAGAGACAATCATTTCCGAACACAGCAACGACGACGACGACGACGAATCAGAGAGCTGTATCATCGATAAAGAAGAGGATCCTGAGCCAGGGCCGTGCTGGCTAGACAAAGAACGCGTGAGCGAGGAGGACATCTCATGGAACCGCTCCGTGCGCATTGATTCTGCAGTATCGGGTGCCATGCAGAGTCAACGCCAACCAGTCTTGTTCGCCGTCAAGTCGATGGGTCAAAGCTCAAACAATATCGTGGAACCAGTGCGCTACTATGCGTGGTGGCCTCCCAGTGTCAGGTTGGGCCGCGACGTCCTCAAGACGCTGTATCTGATGCGTGCCTGCCCTCGCTATCACCAGGAAAGTGTGGACGAGCGCACCGATACAGTCGTCACAACCCCGCAACAACACCGCAATATCGTCTTTGCCTTGCTGTGTGTTCTCTGTCCCCGATATTCGTTGGACAAAGTGCGGAAACATCGCGGCAGTGTGAGGAATGACGCGTTCTTTTTACTGAAACAGTACTTTGGCACCGCGACGCATCTTGGTCGTCTTTCTCATGTATACTGGTATGAGGACGAGGAGCACGGTAACGACTCGATATGCGCCGACTCGCTCGATGATACGTTGGCGTTGTTCCAGTGGGAAATCTAGAGGCTTTTGTATACGTGTGTGTGTGTGTGTTTGTCTAACAGGAGAAATAAACATTTATTGGGCTCATTTTCCCTCCCCTTCGTTTCTTTCGACAACACGGTCACTCTTATCGCTTCTACTGCGACGTCGATATTTTCGTATATTCTTCTTCCATAACGCCTTGATGTCGCGATTTAAGGAATCGGGTCGCGCCACTGGCGCTTGATAGATCAGCCCAGTCTGTCGATACTCGCCGTCGCAGCGCTCCACTATGTAAGTCGAGCCGTCCCGCATCACGAAGCGCACGAGTTGCTCAATCTCCTCTATCGAGCCAAACTCGGCATCAAACTTGAAATCAAAGTCTTTTTTGCAGAAGCGGTATGGCTCGTGAAAGGCGTCATCGGGACCGCCCCAGGCCTCGATATAGGCAATAAAGTCGAGTTGTTTGGCGCCGCCCATCTCATTGGAGAGCCAGGCCAAAAGGTTGCCGGAGCAGGAGCCTGGATAACCCTTCCCGACGTGCAGGTCTTTATCGTTGAAAATGTAGTCGCGTTCGGTCAGACACTGTTCGCAATACGTGTGGCCATCGCTCTTGCTGGCGCTCAGATTGGAAGTCTCGCCGCATCTCACGGTGTGGCATCGCTTTGTCTCGGTCTCTTCCATGATGAGAACAGGTATTCATAAAAAAATAAGTACCCCCAAAAAAACCAATGGAACCCGTAGCAATGAAGCTGGCGCTGGCAGTAGAGCGCGCTGCCACACACCGATATGAAGCGCCGTCGCAACAACAAACAAGCAACACAGTGGCCACGATACGTCGCCGCCAAATACATACACGAATGACCGAGAAATATGGCGCCAATATCGGGATGTTTACCCTATTGCAGGTGAAGCACCTGCAGAAACTGTACCGCCTCTATAACAAACTGGTTTTCGACGACGAGCTCTACAAACTCCTGAAGAAGGCGCGCAAGTCGGTGGAGTTTCAGGTGACACCGGGCACTGCGACGAGCAAGACTGGTGGCTGGTGCAAGACCACCAACGAGGGCTTCGTGATCAGTGTGCCGCTGGCGCTCTATACCAGCCTCTTTACCAAAGGCGACGACAACAACGCGCCGCCAGTAGGAAGAGTAACGAATGGCGGTATCGTGGTGCCCGATCGCCTGAGCCCTCTCCAGATCACACTGGAACACGAGTTGCTCCACATGGTGATGCAGCTCCTCAACCTCTACAAACCAAAGCACGAAGATCCCGATCGCGTGCACACAAGTCACGGCAAACTCTTTCGATACCTGGCCTCGCACTACTTTGGGCACACGGACTTCCACCACCGCCTCTCCTCTCTGCAGCACCCGCATGGCAACGATCCCACTTACTGGTCACAACTCGGTGACTTTAAGTCCGATGATTTTGTTCGTGTATCGTCGATATCGTCTCCTGAGTGTTACGAGGCCCAGGTTGTCACAGTCAACAAGAAGAATCTCACCGTCAAACGCCTATCTTACCAGTCGTTCCGCTACGTAAGTCCATCGTTGGCCATCAAGATGGTGGTTGAACCAGCCACCCTCTTTTCATCGATAGTGGTCCAGGGTCCACGCTTCGCTGTGAACGACTTTGTTCGAGTGAAGTCGCGTGGTAAGAGTGGATCGTTCATGGCGCGCGTCGTGGCACTGTTATCAAAAAACATCAGAGTGGCGAGGCGTGGCACCAACGACACCTACACTGTGTCGACCTCGATGCTGGAGAAGGTCTCCAGAGAGGAGTACGGGGATGAGGTGGTGGATGGTCCAGTGACCTCGGCCTCAACGATAACGAAGACAAAGCACGAGTTTGATGTCGGTGATCACGTTAGTTTGTGGTATAAAGGGGAGAAACGCTACGGTCGTGTGGAGCGCAAACTCGTCAAGAATTTACGTGTTGCCGTCAAGGTGGGCGGACATGAACACACTTTAATTGGCTCACCACAACACTTTACGCGCGTCACGTTTGATGAGTACTTCAGGCAAACACACGCACAACAAACGTGAATAAAAAGTGTTGTTTATTGGTCTAAACTATTATCATAGACACCGTTGAGCGACAACGCAACGTGAAGACTCACTTGTAGTAATAAAGCGCCCACCACAAACAAACCAGGCCTCTCCCGACACGCGTGATGTAAAAGAGATGCGAGTGAAAAGTAAACACCGCCGTAACCTAAGGCAATCAAGAGTAACCACAGCCACTCCACCATCGATATCGGCGAACAATAAAAATCGAATAAACCCCACTTTTTCTAAATAATTAAGCTTTGCAACATCACCAAGACAGAGACGACTGAAATGTTCTTCAGATTACTGCTTCACCTGAGCTTCCACGTGAGCTTCGCCTGGCTGTTCAACCGCTACATCCAGTTCTGGCGTCTGCGTTACGACGAGCAGGACGCGTCCTGTGAGTACTACCGCGCCATTAACGACAACAGTATTTGGGCACCGACATGGGCGTTCGCTGTGGAGGGATTGACTTTTGTCGTCACCTTTATGGAGGGCGGCGTGCACTACGCGATCATCACACTCTTTTTTGCCTCGCTATGCGCCATGTTGGTGATGTGGGCCGTCATCGACTACCGCTTCACCAAAAACAGACGAGCACTGTCCGCTCGTTACCTGCAACACAAGTATGGCGCGAATTTCGCCCACCTCATCCACATTATGGAGGACAACGGTCTCTCAATGTTTCCTCTCCTGCGTCTCGAGCATGATATGGGTGTCGGTGCCGAGGAGAAGAAGGCACTCCTGTGCACTGACGCCGCGATGCGAGAAAAGGTGTGCAAGCATATCGAAGAGCTCTACCAAGCCTGCTTAAAGAGACGCGAGCACGAAAAGTTGATGAGGCAGTACCAGCTATCCAGTGACTTGTCGTTAAGCACCAATAATGAACTGTGCACGTTGCTGTGGCACCTGCGTCAAGAGGTGGACAAGTTGTTTGGGTTACCTGATATCGCCGAGCCACCAGTCAAGGTGCCTGAGGTGTCGACGTCAACAACGGTGACTTCCTCCTCCTCCACTTAACTATCGTTGGTTGTTTTTTCTGGTTAAACTCGGTGTTGTTGTCGTGTGTAATAAACGTGTTTATTTATCAACATCAAACAACATCAAACGTAACACTTACTTCTTATAACTCAGCTCATGGACCTGCTGCCAGATGTTGATAATGCCACCACAACAGTAACACATATAGTGGTCGGCGGAGATCCTCTCGTAGACGTGACCGGCCGGGTCTTGTTTCGACTGACAAGTGGCCAGGCGTATGGTTGCGGTTTTGTTTTTGTTCTTCTTGTTCTTCTTTCTGTCGTCGTCGTCGTCGTCCCGATCGACCGCCATGGATTCTTCCTCTTTGTTGCTCTCTTTTTTGGGTGGATACCACGGCACTGGTTCGTACTTTGTCGCAGCGTAATCGTCACAAAGGCGCAGCCACTCGAAGTATTTGGGTTTGTCAACCAGGCGACGAAACAGGCCCATGCCACTGACTGGTGTCGTGCGAGCGTAGATGATGTGCGAGCCCCACTGGTCGACCAGGGTGATCAGACACATCGTGAACCCTGGTACCCCCGCGTGGACGCCAACCTTATCGCCACGACCCCAGTCACTGACCTTTTCCACGTTGGCGTAATAAAGAGGGCCTTCTTGTTGTTGTTGTTGTTGTTTGGTTGTGGTTGGCGCCTTTACTTGAACACGACCCGGCTCAAAAACGAGTACCCCATACAGACGACCATCATTAAGGAAGCCCGTTCCCGAGCTATGGAACCCACACTGAGGCGGCAAAAGACCACCTAATCGTTGTATTGCTGGACCGTCGACGCAGGAACCGAGGAAACCTAGGCCGAACGTCGCGCCGTTGACGAGGGAAACCAGCCGCGTCAGTCTGACGTTGATCTCGTCCCAATTCGTGTCCGCTGGCAGACAAAGGTAGGGCGCCCCGTCGTGCATCTCATACAACAAGCCCATCTCTTCCAGGCAGGCGCAGACGCGATTGATGGTATCTCGGACAGCTTGTTCTGGTTGCATCTTGTTTGTTGAGAAATATCACGTGATTTTTTTTTACAAAACGTGCCGAGATACACGCGTTCTGAGGAAAGAATCACGTGATTTTTTAACAAGGAAGACACAGACATGGAAGAAGAGCTCCGCTGTCATGATTGTGCCGGTTTACTGCTATGCAAAGCCGACGAGGCACGCCAACTCACTTCATTCTATACAAGGCCTGATGGGAAACGCGTGGCCGAGGAACAACTCTTATGCGAAGGCTGTTATCAGGCGTGGAAAAAATCCTGCAAAGGAGCGAGGGGAGTGAAAGAGGGGAAGGGTTTATTGAAATTATAAGGGGTTATCTATATACCTCTCACCCGGTGTCATCAAGCTCAATAAATATGATTACTTGTCAGTCGATGTCGATTGTTGTTGTTCTTGTTCAGGCGACAGCAAAACAGCCGCAACCAACTCGTCATAAGGCTTCATAACGCCGTGAACCGCCTCCTTGAACTCCTTGCTATTCCTGGAAAGACCACGCGTCGCCTTGACGAGCTGGTGTGTAGGGAACTCGTGTGGCTCAAAGACGCGCAGGAACACTTCGTCGAGGTACTTGCGCTCGTGTCCCCAGAGTTTGTTTTGTCGCGTCAAAAAACGACCACGCTTCACTGTGTGGTATGCAAACATAGATAGTCCACCGAGAACCATCAGCAATATCAACTGAACATCGGAGACGTGGCATTGCATCGCGATCACTCGATAATGGTGGCTTTAAAAAAAAGCTAACACCTCCACTTTTGATGGAAATCGAAAACTCAGACCTGTATCACTGGATCGGCGGCGTCAAGCACCGCTCAGAATACGCTCTCGTGGTGCGGTGGGTGGTGGAGTCTGTCGACGACGCCTTGTTGAACGCGCTCTACTTGACCCACAAATAT
>JACXTT010012949.1_pt1 | contig 11030 bp, 7 predicted proteins | sample 9270951 | NCBI WGS metagenome assembly JACXTT01 (sample SAMN15532306, study PRJNA645909) | rock metagenome | isolation source: weathered quartz diorite | place: Puerto Rico | collected 2017-06-21 | reverse complement strand
TTCGCGAAGGGCACCGGGGCGATCGGCCCGGAAGGCGGCGGGGAACTCCCCGAGCACGTCGAAGAGGGCCTGCGCGTCGCGGTCGATGAGCTCGGCTGGAACGGCGACGCCAGCGCGCGCCGCGCGTTCTTGGTCGGCGACGCCCCCCCCCACCTCGACTACTCGGACGACCCAGGCTATGGCCGCACCGTGAAGCACGCCGCGGCGAAGGGCGTGCAGCTCTACACCATCGCCGCGTCGGGCATGGATTCGCTCGGCCAGGTGGTGTTCCGCCAGGTCGCCGAGTACACCGGCGCCACCAACATGTTCGTGCTGCGCGGCGGCGCCGGCCCGCAGTCGACCGGCGCGGGCGACCCCAAGTCGAGCTGCGGCGGAACGCAGAAGAACTTCTCGAGCGGCAACCTCGACGCGCTCATCGTCGACAAGATCCGCATGACCAGCGCGCTCCTCGACGCCGATCCGCTGCGCATCGCGGGCCTCGACAAGGACGAGAACGCCAAGCCCTGCGCGGAGCGGTTGGTGCTGGCCCGCTGACCTCTCGTCGCTCCCCCGGCCTACGGCTTCTTCTGCGCGGCGAGCGCGGCGCGGCGCCGCATCACCAGCATCGCGCCGACGACGCCGACCGCCGCGCCGACCCCCGGCGAGAGGTTGCGGTGGAGCGCTTCACCAGCGAGGCCGAGCGCCACGCCGGTCACGAAGCCCACGCCCATCATGATCGCGATGATCACGGGCCAACTCAGCACCTTCGGTGGGTCCGCCATTCGCCGTACGATAGCTGCTTTGCGATTGCGCCGGCGCAACGTTTCGGGTGGACTGGCACCGAGGGTCGAGGGACATGAGCGAGACGAGCAAGTTCTGGACGCGTGGAAAAATCGCCGCCGCGGCGGTGGTCGGCGTGCTGGTCGCGGGCGGCGCGACCGCGGCGGCCGTGAAGCTCGGCCGCGGATCCATGGACAAGGTGACCGCGTGCGGCGGCGGGTGGTGGCCGACGTTCGAGATCGACTACCGCGTCGCGGGCATCGCGCAGGCCGAGAAAGACTTGGCGGCCGGCAAATACGGCACCGCGGCCGGCGCGGTGATCCGCATGATCCCGCACATCAAAGGCTACAAGTCCGCGCAAGACGACGCGATCATCAACCGCTCGATGCGCGTCTTGGCGGTGGCGATGGCGCGCATGCACGGCGATATCTCCGGGATCCGCAAAGAGCTCCCCGACGAGCTGCTCGCCGAGTTCGCGGGCAGCTCCGACGCCGCGCACGAGGGCAACATCGCGTGGGCCGCGGCGGCGCTCACCGGGCTGCAGGCGGCCAAGAAGAACGACTCCACCATCTCGAGCGAGCTCGGCGAGGCGATGGCGCAGCTGCCCGCCAAGCGCGACCAGGCCAAAGAGCTGCTCGAGAAGCTCGCCAAGGCCGACCTGCTCGCCACCCCCGAGGCGTGGCGCGCGCTGGCGGTGCTGCGCGCCGCCGCCAAGGACGACGCGGGCCGCACCGAAGCCCTCGATCGCTGCAAGAAAATGGCCGCCGACGCGGCGATCTGCACCGCGCCCGCCACCGCCGGCACCGACACCTAACCCGGGCGGGGCCCAGGCATGCGCCGAATCGCCGCCTCGACAGCTGAGAGGCCGCGCCGCTCGCGCTATTTCGGCTCGATGACCGCCACGCGGCGGGTGCGTTTGTCGCCCTTGGCGTCGAGGCGCAAGTAGCCGCCCTCGAGCACGTCGAAGAGCGCCTCGACGATCTGCTCGCGCGTGCGCTGCCCCGTGGGACGCGTGGCCGCCTCGACCATGATCTCGCGCAGTGCGCCGACCGTGAGGCTCGCGTAGAGGCGCGCGTCGCCCTTCTTCACGATGCCGAGCTTCTGGCCGTCGGCGAGGCTCTCGGTGAGCAGCTTTTTCAGCCCGTCGTAGAACGAGTCGATCTTCTTGCGGAACTCTTTGTCCACGCCGCTCGCCTGGTCGAACAGCATGCGCATGATGTCGGGCTGCTCGACGAGCACGCGCAACACGGCGCGGATGTTGTGCTTGATCTGCGCAGCCACGTCGCCCTCGGTGTCCACGCGAATGATGGCCGCCGCGAGGCGCGCGAACAGGCCGTCGATGAGCTCCGCGAAAATCGAGCGCTTGTCGTCGAAATAGAGGTACAAAGTCCCCTTGGCGACCTTCGCGGCGTGGGCGATGTCGTCCATCTTGGCGGCGTGGTAGCCCTTCGCCGCGAACACGCCGCTCGCCACGCGAAGGATCTCGTCGTGCTTGTCGGCCTTTTTCACGGCGGCGCAGACTACACTACCTCCATGATGGGAGCGTACACCTGCGGACTGCTCTGGCTGCTTGCGGCCGCGGGAGCCTGCACGCCGCGCGCGAAGGCCAGCGATCCGAGCGCGTTCGTGGGCCGCTTCCACTCGGTGTGCCCGCGCGTTTGCGGGGCGGCTCACCACGTGGAGATCCGCAACGATGGCCGCTTCGCGATCGTGTATTTCAGCGACAACGGCGGCGCGATGCCCATGCATCTCGGGCACTGGCAGGTCGGCGCCGACGACTGCCTGCTGCTCGTCGACGATCCGCGGCCCGATCCGTGCCGCCAACCGCGCCACATCTGCTGCGTGGATCCTGACAACTGCGTGCGTCCAACCACGGTCCGCGTTTGTGTCGGGGCAAGCGGCGGGATACACGCGATGTTCGCCGCTGCGGACGGGCCCTCTACGGCGCTGGAGCGCGACCACGACCACACCGATCCCGTAGACGGCGCGCTCCCGGATTTGGTGGACGACGCCTTCAAGGCGATGCTGGACGCGCCGCACCACTGAGCGCCGGGTCGGGTGTCCTACCTTGTCGCCAAGAAGTGACTGACGGGTCAGTCATTATCTTCCGGCGGGTGTCCCCCCATGGTAGCAACGGCGACTGACTGACCGGTCAGTCACCGGGCAAGGGAGCTGGGCAAGGGGATGACTCACAACGCTGCGACCACCAACGCGCGGACGGCACCCGTCGTTATCGGCATGGATGTCGGCTCGACCACGGTGAAAGCTGTGGTCCTCGACCCCGAGACGCTCGAAATCCTGTGGAGCGACTATCAGCGCCACAACACCAAGCAGCCCGAGAAGGTCCACGAGCTGCTCGAGGCCATCGAGGCCGCGTTCCCGGCCTCGCCCAAGGATTCGTGGCGCATCTTCATCACCGGCTCGGGCGCCTCGCCGCTCGCCCCGCACCTGGGCGCGAAGTTCGTGCAAGAGGTGAACGCCGTCACGCTCGCCGTGGAGAAGCTCCACCCCGACGTCCGCGCGGTCATCGAGCTCGGCGGCCAAGACGCCAAGATCATCATGTTCACGACCGACGAGAAGACCGGCGACAAGATCGCCGTCCCGTCGATGAACGACAAGTGCGCGTCCGGCACCGGCGCCACCATCGACAAGTGCATGATCAAGGTGGGCCTGCCGTCCGAAGAGGTCGTGAAGATCCACTTCGACGACTCGAAGCTCCACCACGTGGCCGCCAAATGCGGCGTGTTCGCCGAGACGGACATCGTCAACTTGGTGAAGAGCGGCATCCCCGCGCCGGAGATCCTCTGCTCGCTGGCCGACGCCATCGTGCTGCAAAACCTCAGCGTGCTCACGCGCGGCTCGACGCTCAAGCACCGCGTGCTGTTGCTCGGCGGGCCCAACACCTACCTGCCGTTCCTGCAGGAGTGCTGGCGCCAGCGCATCCCCGAGGTGTGGAAAGAGCGCGGCCACGCGTGGCCCGAAGACAAGCCCATCGAGGAGCTCGTGTTCGTGCCGCAAAACGCGCAGTATTACGCCGCCTACGGCGCGTGCGCCTATGGGCTCGGCGAGTCGGCCGCGTCCGGCCGCTACCGGGGCCGCGCCGGGTTGGTCGAATACATGACCAACGGGCGCAAGGCGCGCCTCGCGCAGACCGCCGGACCGCCGCTCGTCACCGATCTCGGCGAGGCCGACAAATTCAGCGACCTCTACCGCATCCCGAAGTTCCAGCCGATGAAGCTCGAGCGCGGCCAGAAGGTGCGCGCGGTGATCGGCCTCGACGGCGGCTCGACCTCGTCGAAGGCGGTGCTGGTCGACGAACAGGAGCAGATCGTCTGCAAGGCCTACCAGCTCTCCAAGGGCAACCCCATCCAAGACACCAAAGAGCTGCTCGCCCAGCTGCGCGAGTACGTCGCGGAGCAAGGCGCCGAGCTCGAGATCCTCGGCATGGGCGCCACCGGCTACGCCGCCGACGTGCTCGAGGCGAGCATGAAGGTCGACGTCAACGTGGTCGAGACGGTCGCGCACATGATGAGCGCGGTGAAGTACTGCGGCGACATCGACGTCATCTGCGACATCGGCGGGCAGGACATCAAGGTGTTGTTCGTCAAGAACGGCGACATCTCGAACTTCCGCCTCTCGAACTCGTGCTCGGCCGGCAACGGCATGCTGCTCCAGGCGATGGCCGATCAGTTCGGCCTGAAGGTCACCGAGTACGCCGACACCGCCTTCAAGGCCGAGCTGGCGCCGAAGTTCAGCTACGGCTGCGCGGTGTTTCTCGACACCGACCGCGTGAACTTCCAGAAGGAGGGCTTCTCCAAGGAGGAGCTGCTCGCCGGGCTGGCGCAGGTGTTGCCCAAGAACGTGTGGCAGTACGTGGTGCAAATTCCGCGGCTCGCGGCGCTCGGCCGGCGCTTCGTGCTGCAAGGCGGCACGCAATACAACCTCGCGGCCGGCAAGGCGCAGGTCGACTACATCAAGCAGCGCGTGCCGGACGCCGAGGTGTTCGTGCACCCGCACACCGGCGAAGCAGGCGCGCTCGGCGCGGCCTTCGAGACGCTGCGCGTCATCCGCCGGCGCGGCACGTCGAGCTTCATCGGCATCGATGCGGCCATCGACATCCAATACAAGAGCGTCAACGACGACAGCACCGTCTGCCACTTCTGCCCGAACGAGTGCAAGCGCACCTTCATCGACACGACCTGCCCGGACGGCTCGACCGCGCGCTACATCTCGGGCTTCTCCTGCGAAAAGGGAACGGTCGAGAGCGAAGAGGCGATGCTCGCGCTCGTCAAAGAGCGCAAGGAGATCGCCAAGGAGTTCCCGAACCTGGTGAGCTACGAGGCCTCGAAGGCCTTCAAGCACTTCTACCAGACGGCGCCGCTGCCGCCGAACGGCTCGCCGGTGGAGGACATCCAGGTTCGTAGGGGCCTGTTCGGCATCAAGCGCCAAAAGGTGGTGCGCCCGTTCCAACGCTCGAGCGCCGAGACGCGCGAGCGGCTGCGCAAGGTGCGCATCGGCATGCCGCGCGTGCTCAACATGTACTCGACCGCGCCGTACTTCCGCACCTACTTCGAGGCGCTGGGCGTCGGCAAACAGAACGTGGTGTTCAGCGATCCCACCAGCGAGGAGATGTGGGTCGAGGGCGGGAAATACGGCTCCGTCGATCCGTGCTTCCCGAGCAAGGTGGCGCAGGCGCACATCCACAACCTGCTCTTCAAGCACCACGAGGAAAAGGCGCTCAACTTCATCTTTTTCCCGATCTTGATGAACGTGCCGAATTTCCTCGAAAACACCATGGACGGCACCAGCTGCCCGATCGTGGCCGGCGCGCCCAACGTGATGAAGGCCGCGTTCACGAAGGAGGTCGACTTCTTCGCGGTGCGCAACATCGAGTACCTCGACACCCCGGTGAGCTTCTCCGAGACCAACCTCATGGCGAAGCGCATGTTCGACACCTGGGGCCCGCGCCTGGGCGTCACGCAAGACGAGAGCGATCACGCGCACCGCGAGGCGCTGCGCGCGTTGACGGCGTTCGATCTCGACTTGCAGGAGAAGGGCCGCGCGATCCTCGAGACCGTCGAGGCGGAGAACCGCATCGCGCTGTTGGTGGTCGGCCGCCCCTACCACTCGGATCCGGGGCTCAACCACGGCATCCCCGAGGAGTACCAGGTGCTCGGCTACCCGATCCTCAGCGTGCGTTCGATGCCGCGCGAGAAGGAGTTCACCAAGCGCTTCTTCAAGGAGGGCGAGAACCCGCTCGACATCAACGACGTGTGGCCCGAGAACTATTCGGCCAACAGCGCGCAAAAGGTGTGGGCCGTGAAGTACGCGGCGCGGCATCCCAACGTCGCGCTGCTCGATCTGTCGAGCTTCAAGTGCGGCCACGACGCGCCGACCTACGGCATCGTGGACGGCATCGTCGGCGCGGCGGGCGTGCCGTACGCCGCGCAGCACGACATCGACGCGAACAAACCCGGCGGATCGATCAAGATCCGCGTGAAGACCTACTCGCACAGCCTGAAGATGCATCAGGAGGCGCTGGAGGATCTCGCCAAGAAGAAGGCCGAGCTGACCCACAGCCTCGACGTGAAACGGCTCGAGCTGTTGCGCATCAAGCAGGGCCAGCTCGAGGCGCGCCGAGAGAGCAATCCGACGCTGGCCGCGGCCATCGCCGAGCTCGCCTCCAAGATCACCGACTACAAGCCCGTGAGCGGGCAGCCGGAGCCGCCCAAGAGCGGCCTCGTCAAGCTGCGCCGCAAAGACAAACCCGACTCTGTTGCATTTGCGGGCGGGCCCGAAAACCCGCCCGCGAATGTCGCTACCGACGCCGCCGAGTAAAGGGAACGAAAAAAATGATGAACAAGAGCTTGCCCATCGTAGGAAACGCGCCGAACAAAGACGTCAGCGACGAGCGGATGGAGGAGTATCTGCGCGCCTACGAGGCCGCCGAGCGCGAGCGGCTGGGGATCCAGCGCGAGCGCAAGCAGTGGGCCGACGAGATGCTCACGCCGCAGATGAAGAAGGCCGAGCGCGCGCACGTCACGCTGCTCATCAGCGGGCTCACCAAGGCGCAGGACTTCTTGGTCGAAGGCGCGCTGCGCGGCCAAGGCTACCGCGTCGAGAACATCGGCTGCCCCGACAACGAGGGCCTGCAGTACGGCAAGGAGTACGGCAACCGCGGCCAGTGCAACCCGACCTACTTCACGGTCGGCAACCTGGTGAAGCACCTCTGCAAGCTGCGCGACGAGAAGGGGCTGACGTCCGAAGAGGTGGTGAAAAACTACGTGTTCCTGACGGCGGGCGCGTGCGGGCCGTGCCGCTTCGGCATGTACGTGACCGAGTACAGGAAGGCGCTGCGCGACGCCGGCTTCGACGGCTTCCGCGTGATGTTGTTCCAGCAGCAGGGCGGCCTGTCGCAGGCCAGCGGCGACGACGTCGGCCTCGAGATGAACCCGCCGTTCTTCATCGCCATCATCAAGGCGATCGTGTGCGGCGACGTCGTCAACGCGCTCACCTACCGCATCCGCCCCTACGAGGTCGAGCCGGGCGCCGCGAACCGCGCCGCCGAGCAGGCGAAGAAGACCCTCTACAAGGCGCTGCTCCAGGGCACGAACATCTTCGCGGCGCTGCTCCGCTGCCGGCGCATCTTCGCGGCGGTGAAGGTCGACAAGTTGCGCGCCAAGCCGAAGGTGTCGATCATCGGCGAGTTCTGGGCGATGACGACCGAGGGCGACGGCAACTATCACCTGCAGCATTTCCTCGAGAGCGAGGGCGCCGAGTGCGACATCCAGCTCACCACGGCGTGGCTGCTTTACAATATTTGGGAAGTGGCGCGCGACACGCGCGAGCGCGAGCTGCTCCGCAACGTCGACGTGGCCAAGAGCGGCCTTCAGGATTATCAAGGCGAGTTCGACATCGCGAAGCGCCAAGCGGCGCTCAAGCTCGCCGAGTGGGGCCTCAGGCTCGGCTTCCAGATGTTCGCGATGCCGCCCGGCTTGCACGGCTATCACCTGCCGGACATGGACGCCATCGCCGAGGTCGCCGACGGCTACTACTCGAACGACTTGCGCGGCGGCGAAGGCCACATGGAGGTCGGCAAGCTGATCTTCAACGTGGTCGGCAAGAAGGCGCACATGACCTTGAGCGTGAAGCCGTTCGGGTGCATGCCGTCGAGCGGCGTGTCGGACGGCGTGCAGTCGCTCATCACCACCAAGTACCCGGGCACGATTTTCTGCGCGGTGGAGACGAGCGGCGACGGCGCGACGAACTTCTATTCGCGCGTGCAAATGTACCTGTACAAGGCGCGCATCGCCGCCGAGCAAGAGCTCGAGACGACCTTGAAAGAGCTGGGCCTGACGCGCGCCGAGGTCGAGAAATTCCTCGCCGACAATCCGGAGTACGCCTCGGCGCTGCACCACAGCCCGCACACCGTGTGCGGCTCGAGCGCGGACCTCATCCACGAGATCGCGCCGCTCATCAAAATGACGCGCGGCGAGCGCGCGCTGGCGGCGGTCAAATCGGCCGGCGCGGCGCTGGCGCGTGCCGGCCGTGCGCTGCCGAAGCTCGCCAAGCGCGGCATCGAGATGGCTCGAGACGCGGAGCTGCGCGAGGCGCTCGCCTGCGACTTGGCGATCGTGCGCGACGTGGTGCGCGGCAAGGTGGCCGACCACTACGGGCCGATCGTGCGGCGCCTGATGGGCAAGGCCTACTACGAGAACAACGCCGAAGTGGCGCACCTCGTGAACGAGCCGCTCGCGGCGGAGTAAGCGTACGGCAGCGGAATTCCCGCGCGGCGGTGGCGGGCCGGCGCAGCCGCTGCCGAAGGGCGCGACGGTCGCGTTGATCGCCGTGTCGATCGGCACGGTGGCGGCCGTCGTGGCGCTGGCGGCGTGGCTCTTGCGCTGATTCTCTGCCGGCGAAGGAACGTTTCCGGCGTTCGGCCGTCCAACGGGGTTGCGGAGGCGATCCCGATGCGACGAGCGCGGAGCGGCTGGGTAGGGGCAGGGGCGGTGTTGGTGGCGGCCGTAGGGGCGTGTGGCGGCGCCAAGCCTCCGCCGGTCGTGCCCGCAAAACCCATCGCCACGCAGGCTTCGGTGCGCGCCGAGAGCTGCGCGCGCCAGCACCCCGGCACCGGCGCGACCCGGTTCGACGCGCGCCGCCAAGGTGGGCCGTTGACGCTGGCACGGGGTGAGGGTCGCACCATCGCCTACATTGCCGACGCCGACGACGATGCGCTCCTCGCCCTCGACGCCGCCAACGGCCGGGCGCTCAGCCGCACGCCGCTGGGCGGCTCGCCGGCCGAGGTGCTGGTACTCGCGGACGGGCGCGTCGCGGTCACGCTGCGCGACAAGAACCGCGTGGCGCTCTACGAGCCGGAGGCCGACGACCGCCCGCTCGCCGCGCTGTGCTCGGTGGCGACCGCGGTCGAGCCGCTCGGGCTCGCGGCCACGCCCGACGACGCGCGCCTGGTGGTGACCAGCGGCTTCGGCAACCGGCTGGCCGTGTTCGACGCGGCCGACATGAAGCGCGTGCTCGACAAGAAGGTGGCGCGCGAGCCGCGCAGCGTGCTCGTCGACGGCGACGGCAAGCGCGCCTTCGTGGCGCACGTGGTGGGCGGCAAGGTGAGCGTGGTCGACCTCGACGACGGCGACGCGCCGGCGCGGGAGATCGATCTGCGCGTGGATCGGTCGTTTCAATTCGGCGCGGCGGGCGGCACGCGCCAGAGCTGCCAGGGCTTCGCGCTCGCGAGCGTGGTGGACGGGCCGGCGCCGCGCGGCCGCGTGTTCGCGCCGCGCGTCACGGTCGAGCCGGGCGATCCGACGCGCATGTCGAGCGGCTACGGCAACAGCGCCGTCGCGCGCATGGAGACGCCCATCGTCAGCGTCATCGACGCCGCCGCCGAGCGCAGCATGACCATGGCGGTGACCGACGCCACCGTCGTGCAAGGCGCGCTGCCCAAGGAGGAGTGCCTCTTGCCGCGGGCGGCGGCCGTCAGCGCCGGCGGCACGCTGCTGGTGACCTGCCTCGGCAGCGACACGCTCGTCGAGATGGACGCGCGCGGCCTCGATCCGGCGGGGCTCGAGCGCCGCAAATGGCGCGTGGCGGCCGGTCCGGTGGGTCTGGCGGTCGACGACCGCGCGGGGCGCGCCTTGGTGTGGTCGCAGTTCGATCGCCGGCTGAGCGCGGTGGAGCTCGCCGACAAGGGCGCCACGCGCGCATGGGACGCGCCGGCGCCGCGGAAAGGCAAGCTGTCGGCCCAGGCCGCGCTGGGGCGCAAGGTCTTCCACCGCACCGACGACGCGCGCATCTCGCAAGACGGGCGCGCGTGCGCCAGCTGCCACCCCGACGGCCGCGAGGACGCGCTGACCTGGCCGACGCCGGTCGGGCCGCGCCAGACGCTCATGCTCGCCGGCCGGCTCGCCTCGACGGCGCCGTACTCGTGGCTCGGCGCGCACGCGACGCTCAAGGTGCACCTCCGCAACACCTTCGAGCGGCTCGGCGGAAGCGGCCTGCCCGATGAAGCCGGCAGCGACGACGAGCTCGACGCGCTCATCGCCTACCTCACGGCGATGCCGGCCCCCAAGCTCGACGGGGCCGCGCCGAACGACAGCTCGCGGCTCGCCGCGCACGGCAAGGAGCTGTTTTATTCGGCGGCGCGCGGCTGCTCCAGCTGCCACACCGGCGGCAGCGGCACCGACGCGCATGGCCACGATCTCGACGCGGCGGTGGAGAATCCCGCCAACACCTTCGACACGCCGTCGCTCCGGTTCGTGTCGGGGACGGCGCCGTATTTCCACGACGGCCGCTACGCCACGCTGATGGACCTGCTCACCAGCACCGACTCGAAGATGGGCCACACGCTCGATTTGTCGCGGCGCGACGCGGCCGCGTTGGCCGCTTACCTGGAGACGCTGTGAACCCGCGCGCGGTCCCGGCGATCGCGACGCTGTGCGGGGCGCTGGCCGGCGGATGTGCCGCGCACGCTCCGCTGGCCAAGCCCGGGGTGGTGCGCGCCGCGGCGGCGACGATGGCTACAGCGCGCGCCAACCCCGTCGGCTCACCGGTGGCGAGCTCCAGCGACGCTTCCAACGCCGCCGCCGTCGTCAGCACCGGCGCCGCGCCCGACGCGCCACCGATCGATCCGCGCGAGGTGACGATCGGCACGCTCGTCGGCACCGAGGCGGCGGGCCTGCTCACCATCGAGGTCGCGTCCGAGGACGTCGCGACGCTTAAGTCGCCGATTCGGCCCGCGGCGGCGGATCTGCGCGCCA
>JACXTT010012948.1_pt1 | contig 11031 bp, 13 predicted proteins | sample 9270951 | NCBI WGS metagenome assembly JACXTT01 (sample SAMN15532306, study PRJNA645909) | rock metagenome | isolation source: weathered quartz diorite | place: Puerto Rico | collected 2017-06-21 | reverse complement strand
GTCCGGCCGCGAGATGATGGTGTTGCAGCAATTGGCGAGAGGCAAGAGCAACAAGGAAATTGCCGATGGCATGTTTTTGAGCAACAAGACCGTCAGTACCTACAAAACGCGTTTGCTGCTCAAGCTCAATGCCCGCTCGCTGGTTGACCTGATCGAGCTGGCGCAGCGCAACGGCCTGGTTTGACCACTGGGGCTTGGCAACGGACGTTTGACGTTTGAAAAAGGGGGAAGGCAGCAGGGAAGACGAGGAAAACCCCTGGCATTTAGCCGGCAGGAGAGGGCCGCCGGTGTTATATCGATGATGTTGCGCGTGACAACGACACCTCAGACCGAAAAGCCTCCGCAAAGGAGGCTTTTGAGTGGGCGCGTGTTAATTACAAATCAAAATCATAATCTGCCAATTGCTTCTGCAGGCGACGCTCTTCCAGCAGGTTGTCGATGGTGCGGCGCTTGCTGAGGTTGGTTTTTGCGACTTCAACCACAGGCTCGCTGTCCTCTGTTTCAGCAGCGATGAAGTCGTCCTCTACGTCCAATTGCTCTTTGTCGGTGCTCATCACATAACTCCGGGCTAAGACTGCCGTTGGCGCCCCTTATATCGATAATTGCCCGCCCGGTAAAAAAGATTTTTTCAATCGCCTGATCAATAAAATCAATAGCGGCTCAATCGTCCGAGGTCTTGTCCTTGTAATCGCACAGGTCTTCGATCCGGCAACTGCCGCAACGCGGTTTTCGCGCCTGGCAGACGTAGCGCCCATGCAGGATCAGCCAATGGTGGGCGTCGAGCAGGTAGGGCTTGGGTACGAACTTCATCAATTGCTTCTCGACTTCCACCACGTCCTTGCCTGGCGCCAGGCCGGTGCGGTTGCTGACCCGGAAAATATGCGTATCGACGGCCATGGTCAGTTGTCGGAATGCGGTGTTGAGCACCACGTTGGCGGTCTTGCGACCGACGCCAGGCAGGGCTTCCAGCGCTTCGCGGGTCTGCGGTACCTCGCCCCCGTGGTTTTCCACCAGCAAACGGCAGGTCTCGATCACGTTCCTGGCCTTGCTGTTGAACAGGCCGATGGTCTTGATATACGCCGACAACCCTTCGACACCGAGGGCATGGATGGCTTGCGGGGTGTTGGCCACTGGAAACAGTTTGGCGGTCGCCTTGTTCACGCCGACGTCGGTGGCCTGGGCCGAGAGAATCACTGCGATCAGCAATTCAAAGGGCGTGGAGTAGGCCAGTTCGGTCTTGGGATCCGGATTGTCTTCGTGGAATCTGCGAAAGATCTCCAGGCGTTTGGCGGCGTTCATGGGGCGGTGGATTCCTTTGAAAACTTCAAGGTTGTGTGCTCGAGGGCGAAACCGGCCTGGTTGACCGGTGATGGTGCAAGGCCTGTCTGGCAGCTAGCAGCAGCCCCAGGAGAATAAACGCACCCGGTGTCAGGGTGACCAGCCGCAGTCCGTCTTGTACGGCCCACAGGCGTGGCGGCTCACTCGCGGTCGGGGCCAGCCAGCGCAGGTGCTCCAGCAACGTGCCGTTGCCCAGCAGTTCCCGCAGTGTCCCCATGAGCAGCAGCCCCGCCCCCAGGCTGGCGAGCAGCGCGACGCCGTTGGCCAGGTTGCGGCGCTCGAATGCCCCCAGACGTTCCAGGAGCAGGCATTGCAGGCTGAGGAGGGCCGGGTAGATGCCCAGCGCCTGTTGCAGCTCCCAGGCCCAGGCCTGGAGGCCGAGCGAAAGGCAACTGACCAGCGTGGCGGCCAGCAGGATACTGGTCAGCTCAGCCAGGTCCGGGTGAGTCCAGGGCTTGAGGGTTCGGCTCAGCAGGCCATAGGCGCCGATCACGATCAGGCTCAGCAGCCACATCGAAAGCGCCTTGACCAGCGAGTCGCTGGCACCGAGCAGCGGTGTCAGGACCAGTGTCCCCTGGAGCATCGCCGGTTTATTCATGGGTGGTTTTTCCCGTGAGCTGCGTCTGGTGTTCATCGAAGTAGCGCAGGGCATCATGGATGGCGTTGACGGCAGCGCGGGAGGTGATCGTCGCACCGGCGATCTGGTCGAATTGTCCGCCGTCCTTTTTCAGGTTCCAGTCGGCATCGGGCGTATCCGCACGGGACTTGCCCAGGAAGTGCTGCAACCAGGGGCTGTCCTGGTCGGCGATTTTCGCTCCCAGTCCGGGTGTCTCCGAGTGCGACAGGGTCTTGACGCCGAGCAGCCTGCCGTTCACGCCAATCCCGATCGTCAGCTCCAGCGGGCCGCCGTAGCCCTGGGTCCGACTCTGCAGGACCACCGCTGTCGGTTGTCCGCCCTGGAGCATCAGGGCGCCGCCGATCAGCAGGCTGTGAGGTTGCTGCGCCGTCTCCAGTAGCAACGGGTGGCTCTCGTATTGCCCCGGCGGCAGGACGTCGAGCAGCCTGCGGTTTTCGATCGCGTCCTGTTGTTCCTGGACCAGCGGCAGCGCCTGCCGATGCGCCAGCCAGGTCAGGCCGATCCCCAGCCCGGCCATGGCCACCAGGATGATTGCCGAGGCGGTTCTGTTCACGCTGTCGGTTCCTCCGCACGACGGGCTGCCAGACGTTCCAGGGACGGTACGGCGAGGTTCATCAACAGCACGGCAAAGGCCACGCCATCGGGGTAGCTGCCCCAGGTTCGGATCATGTAGGTCAGGCTGCCGGCGCCGATGCCGAACAGCAGGCGTGCCCTGGGGCTCCTGGCACCGGAGACCGGCTCGGTGACGATGAAAAACGCCCCGAGCATGGTTGCGCCGCTCAGCAGGTGAAACAGTGGCGAACCGTGGGAGTCGGACCCGGAGCCATTCCAGCACAGCAGGCTGAGGATGAACAGGCTGCCCAGCATGCCAGCCGGCGCGTGCCAACTGAATACTTTTTGCCTGAGCAGGAAGGCGCCACCGGCCAGAAAGGCCAGATTGACCCATTCGCTGCCCTTGCCGCCGAAATGCCCGAACGCGGGGTTGCTGGAAAAGAGCTCGTCGAGGGTCAGGCTCTTGTTGATGCGCAGGGCGTCCAGCGCCGTGGCCTGGACCCAGGCGTCCGGTTGCCCGGCCAGATGAATACCGAATACCGACCGCAGGCCGCCGAGCAGGTCCAGGCCATGGTTGATCGACCAATGGGTCATCGGGCCGGGGAAGGTGACGAGGACCAGGGCATAACCGAGCATGGCCGGGTTGAACGGATTTTTCCCCAGGCCGCCATACAGGTGTTTGCCGAACAGCAAGGCGCTGGCCGAAGCTGTGACGGTCAGCCACCAGGGGCAGTAGGGTGGCAGGGCAATGGCCAGCAGGGTGGCGCTGACCAGGGCGCTGCCATCCATCAGTGCGGGGGCTAAAGGGCGGCGACGCAAACTCAGGGCCAGCGCTTCGGCCGCCAGTGCGGTGCTACTGGCCAGCAGCAGGTTGATCAGGATGGCCCAGCCTTGGAGCCAGAGCAGCACGACGATCCCCGGCAAGGTGGCGAGCAGCACCCATTGCATGGCCTGGCGGGTGCGCGGGTCCGGTGTTTCAAGGGGACTCATGGGCCTCCTCGGCGGCGCGCAGGGTTTGCTCCGCTGCCTCGAATTGCTGTTGCAGCAGCAGCAGTTGCGCGGCCTGTTCGGCGATCGGTGGATGGCCGAAGGCTTTCAGCGATTTGTTCAACTGTGCCCGGCTCATGGCCAGGTCGATCTTGGCTTTCTTCAACGCCGCATCGGCGGCCGCGGCTTTCTGCGCCTTGATCCGTGCAATGGCGTCCTGGACCGGGTTGGCAGCGGCGGGCTCGGGCTGCGCTGCGCGTTGCGTACGGGCCAGGCGCTCAGCCTGCTTGCGCTGCTCTTCGGCGTGCAGCCGTGCGTTACGGTTCTCGAAGCGGCGCCGGGCACGGTTGCGTTTCTCAGTACGGGCCCTTAGCGCTTCGGCGCCATGGGCCAGGCCGCCGACGACCGGCACGACCTGGGCCATGGGCAGCGGATGCATCTCGATGCAGTCCACCGGGCAGGGCGCGACGCACAGGTCGCAGCCGGTGCACTCGTCGATGATCACGCTGTGCATCCACTTGGCTGCACCGACGATGGCATCCACCGGGCAGGCCTGGATGCACTTGGTGCAGCCGATGCACTCGGCCTCGCGGATAAACGCGACCTGGGCCGGCGCACTGCCGCGTTCGGGGTCCAGCGCCAGGACCGGTACCCGCAGCAGTTCGGCCAGCGCGGCAATGGTTTCGCCACCGCCTGGCGGGCACTTGTTGATTGCTTCGCCCTGGGCGATGCCTTCGGCGTAGGGCTTGCAGCCCGGGTGCCCGCACTTGCCGCATTGGGTCTGCGGCAGCAGGGCATCGATACGTTGAATCAGGCTCATGGTTTGACCAATGCAGTAAAACCGAGGAAGGCCAGGCCTATCAGGCCGGCGCCGATCAGGTCGATCGGCAGGCCGCGAAAGGGCAGGGGGATATCCTCGTGGGAGGTACGCTGTCGCAGGTCGCTGAACAGGCTCAGGACCAGCCAGAAACCCAGCCCGGCCCCCAGGCTCATGGCAATCGCCCGGCCCAGCCCCTTGTCGTCGGCTGCGTTGAGCAGGGTCAGGCCGAGGATGCCGGCATTGCCCAGCAACAGGGGGCCGAGTCCGGCAAAGGGCAGGCGTGGCAGCCAGCGTGCAAGCAATCCCAGGATCGGGCCGACCAGCAATACGCTGGTGGGCAGGAAGACGAACAGTTTCAAGGCGTCCAGGCCCTGGGGCGCCAGCACGTAGTGGTAGAGCGCGTGGCTGATCAGCGTCGTGATCAGCATCAGCGTGCTGGTGGCAATGCCCAGCGCATGGAGTGCGAGGCGTTCCCCGGAAGTGGCAAGCCTGGCTTGCAGCAGCGGATCGACACCCAGCGGCCAGTACAACACGAAGTTGTTGAGCAAGGCTGCACTGACGAGGGGGAAAATAAAATCGATCATGGTCATGCCGGGTTAGCGAACAGGGCTGATTATCCGGCAAGGAGGGACTGCGTACCAGTTTTGCAGTGTTGCGGGCCATGATTGCACATGGCCCGCGAGCAGGCGTGGGCGGTTACTTGATCCGCTGGCCGGGCTTGGCGCCGGTGTCCGGGCTCAGCAGGTAGATTTCCTCGCCGCCGGGGCCCGCCGCCATCACCATGCCCTCGGAGATGCCGAAGCGCATTTTCCGTGGCTTGAGGTTGGCGATCATCATGGTCAGGCGGCCTTCCAGTTCAGCCGGGTTCGGGTAGGCGCTCTTGATCCCGGAGAACACATTGCGTTGTTCGTCGCCGATATCCAGGGTCAGGCGCAGCAGCTTGTCCGCGCCCTCCACGGCTTCGGCCTTGAGAATCAGCGCGACGCGCAGGTCGACGGCGGCAAAGGTGTCGAACTCGATTTCAGCCGACAGTGGATCCTTGGCCAGCTCGCCGTTGCCCTGGGGCGCTGCGGAACCGGTGTCGGTCTGGCTGGCGGCGAGGTCTTCCTTCGAAGCGTCGGTCATGGCCTGGACCTTGACCGGATCGATACGGGTCATCAGCGGCTTGAACTCGTTCAACTGATGGTTGGCGAGCAAGCTGGCGTGATCGTTCCAGGTCAGCGGCGCGACATTGAGGAACGCCTCGGCATCGGCAGCCAGCAGCGGCAGCACCGGCTTGAGGAAGATAATCAACTGGCGGAACAGGTTGATGCCCACGGCGCAGACGGCCTGGACTTCATCCTGCTTGCCTTCCTGCTTGGCCAGGGACCACGGCGCCTTGTCGGCGATCCAGGCGTTGGCGCGGTCGGCCAGCCCCATGATTTCACGCATGGCCCGGGCGAAATCGCGTGCCTCGTAGGCCTCGGCGATACTCGGGGTGGCGCTCAGGAAGGCGTCGGTCAGTTCCGGCGCGGCGTTGCCGGCCACCAGCACGCCGGCATTGCCCTTGTGGATGAAACCGGCGCAACGGCTGGCGATGTTGACCACCTTGCCCACCAGGTCCGAGTTGACCTTCTGCACGAAGTCTTCCAGGTTCAGGTCCAGGTCGTCGACGCCCTTGCCCAGCTTGGCCGCGTAGTAGTAGCGCAGGTATTCCGGGGACAGGTGGTCCAGGTAGGTGCGGGCCTTGATGAAGGTACCGCGCGACTTGGACATCTTCTGGCCGTTGACGGTCAGGTAGCCGTGCACGTTGATGCCGGTCGGCTTGCGGTAGCCGGCACCTTCGAGCATCGCCGGCCAGAACAGGGCGTGGAAGTTGACGATGTCCTTGCCGATGAAGTGGTACAGCTCGGCGCTGGAGTCCTTGCCCCAGAAGGCGTCGAAGTCCAGTTCCGGGCGACGTGCGCAGAGGTTCTTGAAGCTGGCCATGTAGCCGATCGGCGCATCCAGCCAGACGTAGAAGTATTTGCCCGGTTCATCCGGGATTTCGAAGCCGAAATACGGCGCATCGCGGGAGATGTCCCACTCTTGCAGGCCGGAATCCAGCCATTCGGCGATCTTGTTCGCCACGGCATCCTGCAGGGTGCCGCTGCGGGTCCAGGTTTGCAGCATGGCCTGGAAGTCCGGCAGCTTGAAGAAGAAGTGCTGGGAGTCCTTGAGCACCGGCGTCGCCCCGGAAATCGCCGATTTCGGGTCTTTCAGGTCGGTCGGGGCATAGGTGGCGCCGCATTTCTCGCAGTTGTCGCCGTACTGGTCTTCGGTGCCGCATTTCGGGCAGGTGCCCTTGATGAAGCGGTCGGCCAGGAACATCTGCTTTTCCGGGTCGAAATACTGGGTGATCGAGCGTGTGGCGATATGCCCGGCGTCGCGCAGGCGGCGGTAGATCTGGCTCGACAGCTCGCGGTTTTCCTCGGCATGGGTCGAGTGGAAGTTGTCGAACTCCACCAGGAAGTCGGCGAAGTCGCCGCTGTGCTCGACCTGGACGTTGGCGATCAACTGTTCCGGGGTGATGCCTTCCTTCTCGGCGCGCAGCATGATGGCCGAACCGTGGGCGTCGTCAGCGCAGACGTAGATACATTGGTTGCCGCGGTGCTTCTGGAAGCGCACCCACATGTCCGTCTGGACATACTCGACCATGTGGCCAAGGTGAATGGAACCATTGGCATAGGGCAGGGCGCTGGTGACGAGGATCTGGCGTGGCTCGGACATGGGGCTCGGCTACTTGAAGTGAAACGGAGATCGGCCACTATAAAGCGCCGGGCGATTTATTTCACCTGCAAGGCGCCCGCGCCTCAGAACGGTTACGATAGCTGTCTGTTTTACTCAGTCTTTTTCGGGAGTTGCCCATGAGCGCAGTCAATCGCGCAGCGGTGGAGGCCGTCCTTCGCCAGTACACCGACCCTTATCTGAACCAGGACCCGGTCAGCGCCGGCTGTGTGCGGGCCATCGACATCCAGGGCGAGCGCGTCACGGTCAGGCTGGAGCTGGGTTATGCCGCCGGCTTGTTCAAGAGCGGCTGGGCGCAGATGCTGCAGATGGCCGTCGAAGGTCTGGACGGCGTGGCCGCGGCCAAGGTCGAGATCGAGTGCGTGATTGCCGCCCACAAGGCCCAGGCGCAGATTCCGGGCCTGGCGAACGTGAAGAACGTGGTGGCGGTGGCGTCTGGCAAGGGCGGGGTGGGCAAGTCCACCACGGCGGCCAACCTGGCGCTGGCGCTGGCCCGCGAAGGGGCGCGGGTCGGGATTCTCGACGCCGATATCTACGGACCGAGCCAGGGCATCATGTTCGGCATCGCCGAGGGCACGCGGCCGAAGATCAAGGAGCAGAAATGGTTCGTGCCCATCGAGTCCCATGGCGTGGAAGTGATGTCCATGGCCTTCCTGACCGACGACAACACGCCGATGGTCTGGCGCGGTCCGATGGTCTCCGGTGCCTTGCTGCAACTGGTGACCCAGACCGACTGGGGCAACCTTGACTACCTGGTGATCGACATGCCGCCGGGCACCGGCGATATCCAGCTGACCCTGGCGCAGAAGGTCCCGGTGGCCGGTGCGGTGATCGTCACCACCCCGCAGGACCTGGCACTGCTGGATGCCCGCAAGGGCGTGGAGATGTTCCGCAAGGTGAATATTCCGGTGCTGGGCGTCGTGGAAAACATGGCGGTGCACATCTGCTCCAACTGTGGCCATGCCGAGCATCTGTTCGGTGAGGGCGGTGGTGAGAAGCTGGCGAGCCAGTATGGTGTCGAACTGCTGGCCTCGTTGCCGCTGTCGATGCTGATCCGCGAGCAGGCCGATGGCGGCAAGCCGACGGTGATCGCGGAGCCGGATAGCCAGATCGCCATGGTCTATCAGGAGCTGGCACGGCACGTGGGCGCGCGGATCGTGTTGCAGGAAGCGGTCAGTCAGGCGATGCCGAATATCACCGTCAGCGACGATTGAAACGAGAGATTGGGGCGCCCCGCTGAATCAATGCAGGGCGCGGATCGTGTAGGAGCTGGCTTGCCGGCGATGGCGTTTTATCTGGCGATAGATATGTCGACTGTTATATCGCTATCGCCAGCAAGCCGGCTCCCACAGGTTTTGTGTCGCATGGCTGATTGGCATACGCCCAAATATCTTGCACACGCCGGCAAAAACACCCGGGCACAAAAAAGCCCCGCTGTTGAGGGCGGGGCTTTTTTACTGGATCAGTACAAGTTAGATAACTTGAACTTCTTCAGCTTGCATGCCTTTCTGACCGCGGGTAGCGATGAAAGAAACCTGCTGGCCTTCTTTCAGGCTTTTGAAGCCGTCGGACTGGATTGCTTTGAAGTGTACGAACAGGTCGTCACCGGATTGTGGAGTGATGAAGCCGAAGCCTTTTTCATCGTTGAACCACTTAACGGTACCGGTTTGGCGATTAGACATTTGATGTCTCCTTGGACAAAGTTAACTGCGACTCAGGAAAAGCCCTGGCCGAGACTGAGTGCAAAGAGCAGGAAAAATTCTTGGAGATGGTTGGATCGAAATTCAACATCGTGTAGAGATTCTCAGTGACACAAGCAGCACAGTGACGCCACCATACCCCACTTTCCGGGACGTGCCAATGGTCTTCACCAAGGTTTCGCCTATTTCATGACTGACGGCGGCTTGCCCGGCTGGTAGCCCCGCTCAAGCGGCCGGTTTGTAAGGTCGAGGCCGGGCGACATCGCGAGAAACGGCACCCACGCTTTAACCCGGCGGCGCACCCCGGTAAGATGCCGGACAGAATTTCTCCACCTCGTTATTTCAGGACACCCGCCATGAGCATCAAATCGGACAAGTGGATTCGCCGCATGGCGCAAGAGCACGGCATGATCGAGCCCTTCGTCGAACGCCAGGTGCGTGGCGAAGACGCCAACCGGGTGATCTCCTTCGGTGTGTCGAGCTATGGCTACGATGTGCGTTGCGCCGATGAGTTCAAGGTGTTCACCAACATCAACTCGGCGACCGTCGATCCGAAAAACTTCGATGCCGGCAGCTTCGTCGATATCAAGAGCGACGTCTGCATCATTCCGCCGAACTCCTTCGCCCTGGCGCGCACCGTCGAGTACTTCCGTATTCCGCGTAACGTGCTGACCATCTGCCTGGGCAAGAGCACCTACGCCCGTTGCGGGATCATCGTCAACGTCACGCCGCTGGAGCCGGAATGGGAAGGTCACGTGACCCTGGAGTTCTCCAACACCACCACGCTGCCGGCGAAGATCTACGCCAACGAGGGCGTGGCGCAGATGTTGTTCCTGGAGTCCGATGAAGAGTGTGAAGTGTCCTATAAGGACCGTGGCGGCAAGTATCAGGGCCAGCGTGGCGTGACCCTGCCGCGCACCTGACGAAGGGCGCTGAAAGAGGGCATTCCCGGGCGTACGGACACTCTATTATTAAAGAGACCGTCCCGGCTCGTGCAAGGCGAGCCGGGCTTCAACGCCCAGGAGTGCCCCATGAAGAACGATCCGCGCATCAGCGACTCACTGGCGAAACTTCGACCCAATCACGTGGGGCTGCTGGCTTGGTCGTTGCTGCCGCATCCGCAGGCCCAGGTCGGCGGTATTCCGGGTATCCCCGGGCAGCCTGACCCCGATACGCCGCAACCCAGCGAGCCACCCGACCCGAACGAGCCCGGCGAACCGCTCATTCCCGATCAGACGCCATCACCCACGGCCTGAAGCCGATTGTGTCGTTACAACGGGAGAGCGGTTAATCTGGAGCGGTGTGCCTCTCGCACACCCATGGATCCAGACCAGAAAGGACCGCTCATGACGTTTGCCACTCCCGCGTATTTTTCCCGCGCCCTGTTCGCCGGGCTGTTGCTGGCCGGCACCGCCATTGCCGCGCCGGAGCCGCAGGCGGGGAGCGTAGTTCCCCGGCAAGAGGCCGCCAGCAGCCGGCTCGACCGGATCGTCCAGCAAGGCGTGCTGCGCGTCGGCACCACCGGTGACTACAAACCGTTCAGCTACCGGAATGCGGACGGTTTCATCGGGCTGGACATCGAACTGGCCGAAGGCTTGGCGGCATCCCTGGGGGTGAAGCTGGAACTGGTGCCGACCACCTGGCCGACGCTGGTGGGCGATCTGCAGGCCGACAAGTTCGACCTGGCGATCAGCGGGATCTCGGTGAATATGGAGCGCCAGAAGCTGGCGTTCTTCTCGCAGCCCTACCAGCGTGACGGCAAGACGCCGATCACTCTCTGTTCAAGGCAGCAAGCCTTTCAGACCCTGGCCCAGATCGACCGTCCGGATGTCAGGGCCATCGTCAATCCCGGCGGGACCAATGAGAAGTTCGCCCGGGCCAACCTCAAGCAGGCACAGATCCTGGTGCATCCGGACAACGTGACGATCTTCCAGCAGATCGTCGATGGCAAGGCCGACCTGATGATGACCGACGCGGTGGAAACCCGGGTGCAGCAGAAGCTGCATCCCGAGCTGTGCGCGGTGCACCCGGACCAGCCTTTCGACTTCTCCGAGAAGGCCGTGCTGCTGCCCCGTGACATCGTGCTCAAGCAGTATGTCGACCAGTGGCTGCACCAGGAGATGGAAAGCGGCCGCTTTGCCAAGCGCCTGGAGACATGGTTGGCCTACCCGTGGCCGGCGGCGCACGGCTGATTGTGCGCCTGGGGGATTACTTCAGGTTGCCACTGAGGA
>JACXTT010012947.1_pt1 | contig 11031 bp, 10 predicted proteins | sample 9270951 | NCBI WGS metagenome assembly JACXTT01 (sample SAMN15532306, study PRJNA645909) | rock metagenome | isolation source: weathered quartz diorite | place: Puerto Rico | collected 2017-06-21 | reverse complement strand
ACCGCCCGGAAAGTAGCCTCCGCCCAGGTCACCGCCCAGCACCTGCAGTGCCAGCGCAGCCAGCGCGCTGCCCAGCCCCACACCCAATGCACTGCCCAGCAAGCCCAATGCTGCAGCCTCCAGCAGCACCAGCCGCAAGCGCTGCACGCCCGTCAGGCCCAGCACCCCCAGCAACGCAAACTGTTGCCCACGCCGCGCCACACTCAGGGCCAGGACCGAAAACACCAGAAAACCCCCTGTGAACAGCGCCACCAATGCCAGCACCGTGAGGTTGACACGGTAGGCACGCGAAAGCGCATGGATGCGCGACAGCGCCTGCCCCGGCTCTGCCAACGTGGCACCAGCGGGCCAGTCGGCGGCAGCCTGCTGCGTGCGTGCAAACGCTGCCTGGTCGACCCCGGCGCGCAGCAGCAAGTCCACCCGCGTCAACCGCAGTGGCGTGCCCAACAGGGCCTGGGCGGCCGCAATGTCCATCACCGCCAGTGCAGGGCCACTGGCATGGACGCTGCCCGCGACCTGCACCGTGCGCCACTGCAGGCCCTGTTGCAGTTGAATGGGCGCACCCTGCAATTGCCGCTGCGCCGCAGCGTTCAAAAACACCGTGTCGGGCGCGAACAGCGCCAGACGGTCTGCGCCGGGTGCCGGCAGCGGCAGCAAATCGGGTGCCACCTTGCCGATTTGCAGCGCGTCCAGCCCCAGCACGCGCAGCAATACCCGTGGGGCGGATGGGCCTGGGGCGGCTTGGGCATAGATGCTGAACTCCAGCACCGGCGAGGCCAAGGCCACATCCGGGTGGTGCAGCAGGCGCGCCAGCATCGTCTCATCCACACCACCTGCTGCACGCAGTTCCAGATCGGGCTGGCCGCTGGCCGAGCGCACCGCCTGGGCAAACTCGTCGAGCGCCGACGCGTTGATCAGGTGCACCGCCAGCGCCAGCGCTACGCCCAGCATCACCGACACCACGGCCGCCGCATTGCGCCAGGGATGCTGGCGCAGCTCCTGCCAGGAGAAGCTGCGCAGCAGGGACCACAGGGGCGAGGAAGTGGGGTGCATGGCCAGGTTGCGGGCCTTGCGGTCAGCGCGTGCCGTCAAGCTGCAATTTCGACGCGGTCGCGGCCACCTTGCTTGGCAAGGTACATGGCCCGGTCAGCGCGCGCCAGCAAGGATTCGATCGTGCTGTCCGTCGCCTGGAGTTGGGCCACTCCCACGCTGGCCGTCGCGGTAATAGTGCCGTTCCAGTCGCCACGCAGCTGCAGGCCACGCAGCGCCGCGCACAACCGCTGGGCCAGGGCGGCGGCATCGCCGTGTCCGGTTTCCGGCAGCAGCACCGCAAATTCTTCGCCCCCCATGCGCCCGATGAGATCGCTGTCGCGGATCAGGGCCTGGCTGTGGCGTGCACTCTCCATCAGCACGCGGTCGCCGGCCTGGTGGCCGTGCCGGTCGTTGATTTCCTTGAAGTGGTCCAGGTCGAACAACAGCACCGACAGTGCATGGCCATAGCGGCGGCTGCGCGCGAGCTCTGTGCCGGCTGCTTCCAGGAAGTGGCGGCGGTTGCTGATACCGGTGAGCTGGTCGGTGTTGGCTTGGCGCCGCAACTCTTCCTTGAGCAGGTGCAATTCGGTGATGTCGGACGAAAAACCGATCAGCGCGTCGGGCTGGCCTTCCTGCTGTAGCGGCACCTTGATCGACCAGAAGTGGCGAGTCTGGCCATCAGGCGCTACCAGCGTTTCCTCACCGGACTGGCGTTTGCCGCTGGCAAACACTTGCTCGTCCAGGTCCCAGAACAGGCGGGCCTGTTCGGGCGGAAGCACCTCCCCCTCCAAGCGACCGACAATGCCCTCGATCGGCCGGCCGTATTGCTCAGCGGTGCGGTTGTTGACATAGAGGTAGCGGTGGTCGCGATCCTTCATGTACACGCAGGCATCGATGTTGCTGAGTACAGTATCCAGCAGCTGGCGCTGACGCTCGAGTTCGCCCTCCAGGCGCTTGCGCTCGGTGATGTCTGTGGAAATGCCGCACATGCCCACGATGGTGCCAGCTGCATCGCGCACCGGTGCTTTTACAGTCCAGTAGATGCGTAGTTCGCCACTGGGCTTGACGATGTTTCGCTCTTCGCGTGTCAGGGTTTCGCCGTGATCCAGGACGCGGCGGTCATGGCGGCGCAGTTCGTCGGAGATGGCAAGATCGAAAAATTCCTCATCGCGGTGGCCGATGATCTGGTCCAGGGGGCGGCCGAACAGCTGCGCGACCAGTTCATTGACATAGGTGTAGCAGCCCGCCGTGTCCTTGGTGTAGATGTAGGCACCGACGTTGTTGATCACCGTGCGCAAGTGCAGCAACTCGGCTTGCAGCGCGGCATGTGGACCGGACAGGGCTGACATGGCTTCTTGTGGATGAGGGAGCCGCACGGTATTGCCCGGCGCCGTCCATGCATATTATCCGTTATCAAGTGTTTGTTGTTGCGTTGACCGACACACAATGGCGTCGTTCACCGGGGGCATGCTGAAGCCGCTGAGTAGACCGAAACGGCCTGGCACGCCCTCTGGCTCTGGGTCCGCACGACCATAGGATGTTCACTGCCCGAGTGTTTCGGATGAACCGCGCCGAGCATCGGCCGCCCCATTGTGCGGATGAACAGGCGAGGTCGGTTTGGCGTACACTTCAACGGCTTGTCGGGGCGCCGAAGACGAAAGTCGAGGCTGAGACCATTCACATGGAACCCGCTGAACCTGATCGGGGTCATTCCCGCGTAGGGAACAACGCAACTTGGTACCGGCCCACGCCAGACATTCGTCCAGCGCACTCCGGCTCCCCAGGCAGGCTTCCTTTTTTTTGGAGACTGCCTTGACCCAACCCCATCCCACCGTCGACACCACGGGCCTTGCAAGCCGCATTACGCGCACGCCCTTTCCTGGCTCCTCGAAGATTTACATCAACGGCTCACGGCCCGACATCCGCGTCCCATTCCGCGAAGTCGCGCTCGGCGACACGCTGGTCCACACCGGCGGCGATGTGCCCAGGCGCGAGCCCAATCCGCCGATCCGCCTGTACGACCCATCCGGCATCTATACCGATCCGGCGCAATCCATTGACATCACGCGTGGCCTCCAGCCCCTGCGCGGCGCCTGGATTGCCGAGCGTCTGGACACGCAAACCCTGCCGGGCATCAGCAGCACCTACGGGCAGCAACGCCTGCACGATCCCCGCTTGCAGGCCTTGCGCATGGGCCATGCACCCGTGCCGCGCCGTGCCAAGGCAGGCGCCAATGTGTCGCAAATGCACTATGCGCGCAAAGGGATCATCACCCCCGAGATGGAATACATCGCCATCCGCGAAAACCTGGTGCGCGCGCAATTGGCGGAGCGCCTGGCCACGGAGCGCTTGCCCAAACCCGGACAGTCCTTCGGTGCATTGATGCCGCAGCAGGTCACCCCTGAATTCGTGCGCGACGAAGTGGCGCGTGGGCGCGCCGTCATCCCCAGCAACATCAACCACCCCGAGAGCGAGCCCATGATCATTGGGCGCAACTTTTTGGTGAAGGTCAATGCCAACATCGGAAATTCTGCGGTCACCTCGTCCATCGAAGAAGAGGTCGACAAGCTGGTGTGGGCCATACGCTGGGGCGCGGACACGGTGATGGATTTGTCCACCGGCGACAACATCCATGAAACCCGGGAGTGGATTTTGCGCAATTCACCGGTACCTATTGGCACGGTGCCGATCTACCAGGCGCTGGAAAAAGTCAACGGCCGGGCCGAAGACCTGACCTGGGAGCTGTTTCGCGACACCCTGATCGAACAGGCCGAGCAAGGCGTGGACTATTTCACCATCCACGCCGGCGTGCGCCTGGCGTATGTGCCGCTCACGGCCAACCGCTTGACCGGCATTGTGTCGCGTGGTGGCTCCATCATGGCCAAGTGGTGCCTGTCGCACCACCGCGAGAGCTTTTTGTACGAACACTTTGAAGACATCTGCGACATCATGAAGTCGTATGACGTGTGCTTTTCGCTGGGCGACGGGTTGCGTCCGGGCTCCATTGCCGACGCCAACGACGAGGCCCAGTTTGCCGAACTGCACACGCTGGGAGAGTTGACGCAAATCGCCTGGAAGCACGATGTGCAGGTGATGATCGAAGGCCCCGGCCATGTGCCCCTGCAACTGGTCAAGGAAAACGTGGACAAGCAGCTCGAGGCCTGCTTTGAGGCGCCCTTCTACACGCTGGGCCCGCTGATCACGGATGTCTCTCCGGGCTATGACCACATTTCTTCGGCCATGGGGGCTGCCAACATCGGCTGGTACGGCACGGCCATGCTGTGCTACGTCACACCCAAGGAGCACCTGGGCCTGCCCAACCGCGATGACGTCAAGCAGGGCCTGATTGCCTACAAGATTGCGGCCCATGCGGCTGATCTGGCCAAGGGCTATCCGGGCGCGCAGATGTGGGACAACGCCGTGTCCAAGGCGCGCTTCGAGTTTCGCTGGGAAGACCAATTCCGCCTGGCCATTGACCCGGACACAGCCATGGCTTACCACGATGAAACCTTGCCCAAGGACAACGCCAAGGTGGCGCATTTTTGCTCCATGTGCGGCCCCAAGTTCTGCTCCATGAAGATATCGCAGGAGGTGCGCGACTTTGCGCGGCTGCATCCCGCCAGTACCGCCAGCACCAACATGGCGGCGGCGCCTGGCGTGATTCCCATCCAGAACATCCAACTGGGTTTGGAAGAGAAGGCCGAGGAGTTCCGCCAGGGCGGCAGCGAGATTTATTCCTGAGATGGGGGCCGTGCGCGCATTGAATGTCGGGATAGCGGGTGCGGGCCTGGCAGGCCGCAGCCTGGCGTGGCGTCTGCAACGTGCCGGTTGCCGGGTCACGCTGCTGGATGCGCGTCGCCGCGGCGCGCAGGACACGGCGTCCATGGCCGCTGCCGCCATGCTGGCCCCGCTGGCGGAGTTGGCAGCCTCGGACGATGTGGTGTTTGCGCTGGGCCAGCGCTCCATGGCGCTGTGGCCGCGCTGGATCGAAGAGCTGCAGGCTGCCGGCACCAGCGCACCGGTGTACTACCGGCAAAAAGGCACGCTGGTCGTGGCCCACGCGCCGGACCACAGTGCCTTGGCCCATTTCTCGCGTCTGCTGCAGCATAAGTTGCCGGCAGCGCACCGCCACCAGATGCAGGCGCTGGACACGGCGCAGTTGGCCGCTCTGGAGCCCGCGTTGGCCGGGCGCTTCAGCAGCGGCCTGTTTCTGGATGGCGAAGGACAGCTGGCAAACGACCAGTGGATGGACGCTCTGGCGCTGGAGTTGGATCGGCTAGGCGTGGCCTGGCACGAAGACGTGGTGGTGGAACATCTGCAGCCGCAGCGCATGCGGTCGCGCGATGCGCAGTGGGAATGCGATGTGGTGGTCGACGCGCGCGGTGTCGGGAGCAAGCCGCTGCTGCCCGCGCTGCGCGGGGTGCGCGGTGAGGTCTTGCGCGTGGAGTGCGCGGGGGTGGAACTGCAGCGCCCGGTGCGCCTGATGCACCCGCGCTACCAGCTCTATGTGGCGCCGCGCCCCAACCACCAATTTGTGGTGGGCGCGACCGAGCTGGAGTCGGAAGACACCGGGCCGGTCACGCTGCGCTCCATGCTGGAGTTGGGCAGCGCCTTGTACAGCCTGCACCCGGCGTTTGGCGAGGCACGCGTGCAGCGGCTGTCCGCAGCCCTGCGGCCGGCGCTGGACAACGACCAGCCGGCGTGCCTGCTGCGCGATGGCGTCTGGCACCTCAACGGGCTGTACCGGCACGGCTATCTGTGCACACCCGCCCTGGTGGAAACATTGACCGAAACAATCATGGAGCAATTTCAATGAATGAAGCGACGCCTGAAGTAGCCATTTTCTTCAACGGCAAGCCCTTGCAGACACGGGCACCGCATTTGCAAGCCTTGCTGCTGGAGCGGGGGTATGTGCTGGGGAACGCCTTTGCTTGCGCCGTCAACAATACGTTCGTCGGGCGTCCGCAGTGGCCGCACTGTGTGTTGCACACCGGGGACCGTCTCGATGTGATCGCACCGATCACGGGAGGCTGAAACCATGGCCTCCCTACCCCATGTTTCTGACGGCACCTGGCACGTCGGCGGCAAGACGCTGACCAGCCGGCTGTTCCTCGGCACATCGCACTACCCTTCGCTGCAGGTCATGGGCGACGCCGTGCGCAGCAGCGCGACCGAGGTTGTCACGGTAGGCCTGCGCCGCCTGCAGCCGGAAAGCGGCGGCGGCAACCATTTCTGGAAACATATCCAGGCCCTGGGCTGCCATGTGCTGCCCAACACCGCCGGTTGCCACAGTGCGGACGAGGCGGTCACGCTGGCGCACATGGCACGCGAGATTTTCGGCACGCCGTGGATCAAGCTGGAAGTCATAGGCGACGACTACACGCTGCAACCCGATGTCTGGGCCACGCTGGATGCCGCGACCCGCCTGGTGAAAGACGGTTTTCAGGTGTTCGCCTACACCACCGATGATCTGGTGGTGGCGCAGCGCCTGCACGGTGCGGGCTGCGCCGCCGTCATGCCGTGGGCCGCGCCGATAGGCACCGGGCGCGGGCCCACCAACCCTTATGCACTGGAAACTATGCGCCGGCGCCTACCCGATGCGGTGCTGGTGGTGGACGCCGGACTGGGCCGCCCTTCGCATGCAGCACAGGTAATGGAACTGGGCTTTGACGCGGTGCTGCTCAACACCGCCGTGGCCCAGGCCGGCGACCCGGTGCGCATGGCCGGCGCTTTTGCACAGGGGGTGGCAGCCGGTCGCGCCGCCTACCTGTCCACCCCCATGCTGGCCCGTGATGCCGCGCAGGCTTCTACCCCGACCGTGGGCATGCCGTTCTGGCACGCGAATTGATGCTTATGACGACTTCTGCCTTTCCTTCTCTTGTCGCCCCGTTGGGCTTCTATCCGGTGGTGCCCGATGCCGATTGGGTGCAGCGCCTGCTGCAATGGGGCGTGCGTACCGTGCAATTGCGCCTCAAGGCCACTCCTGGCTCAGGGGTAGACATTGCAGCGCAGGTGCGTGCAGCCATCGCCGCAGGCCGCGCCGTGCCCGGCGCACAGGTGTTCATCAACGACCACTGGGCTTTGGCCATGGCCGAAGGCGCCTACGGCGTGCACCTGGGCCAGGAAGATTGGGCGGCACTGGATGCCTCCAGCCGTGCAGCCCTGCGCCACGCTGGCCTGCGCCTGGGCCTGAGCACGCACACCCCGCAAGAACTGCAGCTAGCCCGCGCCGCCCAGCCCTCGTACCTGGCCATCGGCCCGGTCTACCCAACCACGCTCAAAGTCATGCCTTACGAACCGGTCGGTCTGGCGCGGCTGGCGCAGTGGACGCAACACGCCGCCCCCTACCCAGTGGTGGCCATCGGCGGCATCTCGCTGGAGCACATGCCGGCGGTGCTGGCATGCGGAGTGGATGGTGTGGCTGTCGTCAGTGCCGTGACACAAGCCGCCGATCCGCAACGTGCTGCCATTGCGGGCCTGCAACTGGCCGGCGGGGTAGGCCTTTAAGGCGCTGACTTACGCAAGCATCCTGCGCGCGGTGGTCAATGGGCGTGGCCCTTGGGCTCGATGATGACCAGCGCAATGCCGCACACCAGCAGCCCCGCGCCCAGCCAAAAGGCGGTGCTGGGTACCTCGTCAAAGAAAAGATAGCCCAAGGCCGGGCTGAACAGCAGCAGGGTGAAGCTGCCGGCCTCCACCGCCGAGGCATCGCCCGCGCGGTAGGCGTAGAAGTAGGACAGGTAGATGCCCGAGAGCGAGACGGCGATGACTGGCAGCAACGGCCAGAATTCGCGCGGCACGCTGGGCAGGCTGAAACCACTGAGCGCGCCAAAACACAACCAACTGGCAGTCTGGCTCCAGGTCAGCACAGCAATCGGATGCTCGTTGCCAGAGTATTTTTTGAGCACCACGCCCAGCATGGCTTCCATCAGCGCACCAAGCAGCGCTACCAACGCTGCCAATTGGAAAGCGCCGGCACCGGGCTGGAAGATGGCCAGCACGCCGGCAAAGCCAACACCCACACCCAGCCAGCGCAGCCAGTGGGGTTGTTCCCCCAGCAGCCACACACCCAGAGGCAACATGAAGAGCGAGCCTGTCATCAAGTAGGCACTGGCCTCGGCCAACGGAAGGTGCGACACCGCCCACGCCGCACAGCCGGCCGAGGTGACGATGAAGCCGGCGCGCAGCAGGTGCATGCGAGGATTGCGGGTGGCGATCACGCGCCCGCGCGTCCACAGCACCAGTGGTGTCAGCATGGTCAGAACCAGGCTGGACTGCAGGAACAGCACCTGCCTGGGCGGGATGCCGTGCTGCATGAGCTGCTTGTTGCAGGCATCCAGCACCGACCAGCACAGCATGGCCAGAACCACCAGCAGCACGCCGCGCGTGTTGCCAGCCAGCGCCAGCCAACGGGCCTGCAGCCAGCGCATCAGCCTCGCAGCCCGTCGGCGTGCAACTGCAGTACCCGGTCGGCCTGCGCGGTGGCGGTGTGGGAGTGGGTTACCAGCACCAGTGCAGCACCATGCTGACGGCTTTGCGCCACCAATGCCTCCATCACCCGCGCGGCTGTGGTCGGGTCAAGGTTGCCGGTGGGTTCATCGGCCAGCAGCAATGCGGGGCGGTGCACCAGTGCGCGCGCAATGGCGACACGCTGCAGCTGTCCGCCGCTCAATTGCTGCGGCAGGCGCGCACCCAAACCGCCCAGGCCCACGGCCTCCAGCATGGCCTGCACCCGGTCGGTGTCGGGCGTGCCTTGCAGCAGCAGGGGCAGAGCCACGTTTTGCGCCACATCCAGATGCGGCAGCACATGGAAAGCCTGAAACACAAAACCGACCTTGTCACGCCGCAGCAGGGCACGCTGGTCATCGCCCAGCGTGGCCAGGTCCGCACCGACCAGATGGACGCTGCCGCTGTCCCAGTGGTCCAGACCGGCCATGCAGTTGAGCAGTGTGGACTTGCCCACACCCGACTCGCCCACGATGGCAACGAACTCACCCGCCGCCACCTCCAACGACACATGGGCAAACATCGGCGTGCTGCCATAGTGCTTGGCCAGGCCCTGCACGCGCAGCGTCATGGCTGCTCCAGCAGACTGCGCACCCGCTGCAGCACCTGCGCCAGCGCATCGGGCGCATCGCAGGCCACGACCTGGCGCTGCGGCATGGCGCGCAGCCAGGTGATCTGGCGCTTGGCCAGTTGGCGTGTGGCAAAAATGCCCTTGTCGCGCAGTTCGGCCATCGGCGAAGTGCCGTCCAGCGCCTCCCAGGCCTGGCGGTAGCCAACGCAGCGCATGGACGGCAGGTCGGGGTGCAGGTCGCCGCGCGCACGCAGGGCCTGCACCTCGTCCAAAAAACCCTGCGCCAGCATCGCGTCAAAGCGCTGGGCAATGCGTGCGTGCAGCCAGGCGCGGTCGGCCGGTTCCAAAGAAATAAGGGCTGTAGCCCGCACGGAACCTGCGCAAGCAGCTTCTGTTTTGATAGCGTTTTGGGTAGCGTGGAAATGCGACAACGGCTGGCCGGAGATGCGGTACACCTCCAGCGCGCGCTGGATGCGCTGGCTGTCGGCCGGTGCCAGACGCGCTGCAGTGATCGGGTCGACCTGCGCCAGTTCGGCGTGCATCGCAGGCCAGCCCTTGGCCTGCGCCTCCTGCTCCAGTTGCGCGCGCACCTGCGGATCCGCGGCGGGCATGGGGTCGATGCCGTCGAACAGTGCCTTGAAGTACAGCATGGTGCCGCCTACTAGCAGCGGCAGCTTGCCGCGCGCACGGATGTCGGCCATCAGCACCTCGACATCTTTCACAAATTCAGCCGCACTGTAGGCTTGCAGTGGGTCGCGGATGTTGATCAGGTGGTGCGGAACGGCGGCGAGTTCGGCCGCGCTGGGCTTGGCTGTGCCGATGTCCATACCGCGGTAGACCAGGGCCGAATCGACGCTGATGATCTCCACCGCGTGCTGCTGCGCAATGGCCAGGGCCGCCGCCGTCTTGCCGGCCGCGGTGGGGCCGGCCAGGGCAATGGCGGGGAGCAGCGCAGGAGCGGACATGGGCAAGAGTTTAGGTGGGGGCAGAGTACCGGGCGTGGTCGCGCGGCAGATGCCGGCGTGCCACGCTGCGCAGCAAGACCATCAGGCCCAGCGCGGCCACGGTCAGACCCACCACCAGTGCAATCCAGAAGCCGTGCGCGCGCATGGGCTCGGCGGGGCGCCAGGGCAACCAATCGGGTGCCAGGCCCAGCGCACAGCCCAGCGGAATGGCCACCACCCAAAACGCCGTAAGGTGGATCACCATGGGCGTGCGCGTGACCTTGTAGCCGCGGATGGCGCAGCTCAGCACCACCTGTGAGGCATCGCACAACTGGAACAGTGCCGCCAGCAGCAGCAGCTGCGCGGCCAGGGCAGCAACATCAACATCGCTGGTATAAGCCCCGGCGATGCGCTGGTTGAACAAGGCCATGCCCATGGCAGAGACAACAGCAAACATCAGCGAAGTGGCCACGCCCACCCAGGCGCGAAAGCGCGCCGCCACCGGGTCGCCCGCGCCCAGCGACTGGCCCACGCGCGTGAGCAGGGCTACACCCAGGCTCAGCGGCACCATGAAGACCAGCGAGGTGAAGTTCAGCGCAATCTGGTGAGCTGCCACTTCGGTGCTGCCAAATTTGGCGATCAGCAGCGAAATGCCGCTGAAGGCGCTGGTCTCGGCAAAGTAGGTCACGCCGATGGGCACGCCCAGGCGCAGCAGGCTGGACAGCTTGGGCCAGTGCGGGCGTTCGTAGACGCCAAACGGCCAGGTGCGGCGGTAGGCCGGTGCGCGGTGCATCCACCACAACAGGCCCAGAAAGTTGAACCACACGCAGGCCAGCGTGGACCAGGCGCAACCCAGACCACCCAGGCCCGGAAAGCCCCAGTTGCCATAGACCAACAGCCAGTTCACCAGACAGTTAAGCAACAGTGCACCAATGGGCAAACCCATACCCGGGCTGGGCCGGGTTCAGGGCGGGCCCG
>JACXTT010012946.1_pt1 | contig 11032 bp, 9 predicted proteins | sample 9270951 | NCBI WGS metagenome assembly JACXTT01 (sample SAMN15532306, study PRJNA645909) | rock metagenome | isolation source: weathered quartz diorite | place: Puerto Rico | collected 2017-06-21 | reverse complement strand
ACGGGCTCGAACTATTATAACTTCGAGCTGAACCACAGCTTCCTCAACTATTGTTGCACCGCGCCGCAGCCTGGCTCCGGATACGCGCAAGCTGTCATTACTTCCGACCCGTTATTCGTTAATCTGGCTGGGCGCGACCTCCGCCTCCAATCCAATTCCCCCTGCATTAATGCCGGCAATAACTCATACGTAACAACAACGGCGGATCTGGATGGCAACGCGCGAATCGTGGCTGGACTTGTGGATATGGGCGCCTACGAATTTCAAGGCCAGCCGCCGCCCAGGCATTATGTGGATCTCAATAACCCGGGCCCTGAGCGGCCCTACACGTCGTGGGCGACAGCGGCCACGAACATTCAGGACGCGGTGGACGCGGCCTTTGCCGGCGACGACGTCATCGTTACAAATGGTGTGTACGCGACTGGAGAGGTCCTTTCCACAGGCGCCGCCACGAATCGTGTTGTCGTGAATAAGCCAATCGCGCTCCGCAGTGTCAACGGGGCTCAGTTCACCATAATTGAGGGCGCGCCGGGAGGGACGGCCAAAACCATTCGATGCATTTATTTGGGGAGCGGCGCCATTCTGTCTGGTTTCACGCTGACTAATGGCTCGGCCGGCAACGCCGGCGGGGGTGGAGCTTTTTGCGAGGACGGCGCTGTCATCGCTGACTGCGTGGTGGTGAGCAATTCAGTCAACATGCCTTTCGGTGGCGGAGGCGGAGTGGCTTTCGGAGCCCTGACTAACTGCTTGCTGATGGGGAATCACGGCCTTTTTGTCAGTGGCGGCGGCGGTGCAACTTACCAGGCGACGCTCAACCGCTGCACACTCGTGGGTAATTGGGTGACTCCTTCCGCGAATGGCGCAGTTCAAGGAGGAGGCGCCTATGGCGGCGCGCTCGACAACTGTTTGCTAACGGGCAACGTCGCAGACCCGCCCTCATTTTCTGCCAATGGCGGCGGGGCGGCTTTGGCGACACTTAGAAATTGTAGCCTAGTGAGCAATCAAGGGGGTAATGGTGGCGGCGGGACTTATCAGTGCTCCTCTACCAATTGCATCATTTACTTCAATACAAGCAACCTCGGTAGCGATAACTATGGGGGCGGGAACTTTAGCTATTGCTGCACGACGCCCGATCCCGGGGGAGTCGGCAATATCACTTCGGATCCACTGTTTGTGGACTTTGCAGGGGGTAACTTCCGGCCAAAATCGAATTCTCCGTGTATCAATGCTGGTAACAATTTCTATGTCGCGACCAGCACCGATTTGGACGGCAATCCGCGAATCATAAACGGCACGGTGGATATGGGAGCGTATGAGTATCAGGGGGCATCAGGTTTGGTCGGACTTCATGCCTGGCTGGGGCAAAACGGGCTGCCCTCTGATGGATCGGCAGACTACGCCGATTCGGATGGCGATGGGATGAACAATTATGAGGAGTGGCGGGCGGGAACAAATCCGACCAATGCGGCATCGGTGCTGCGGATGATTTCTGCTTCGCCGGGTCCCCGGGGGGTGTCGATCAGTTGGCAAAGCGTTTTAGGTGTGGGGTATTACGTTGAGCGGAGCACCAATTTGAATGTCCAAGTGATCTTCAGCGCGATTGCCACAAACATCGCCGGGCAAAGCGGTTCGACCACGCATATGGACACCAATGCTCCTTTCGGCTCGCAGCTTTATTATCGCGTGGGAGTGCAGTGAGGAAAGGAGTGCCAAGTCTAAATTCTGACGTCGCAAGTCGCGAAAACTGTAGTCGCTGAGGTCCGTCGCTCAAGAGTTGTCGGCCACAAGTAGGAGGCTAAGTGCCCTTGCACTACGGCCGGAGGTGCGCTTCCTTGCTTTGAGTAAAGCGTAATCACCTGGGAACATGGCGAAGATCCTCGTGGTGGATGACGAGCCGATTGTCCATCGGCTGCTGCAGCATCATCTCGAACGAGCGGGCTATGAAATGATTGCGGCCAGCAACGGGCTTGAAGCGCTCGAACTAGCGGACCGCGAAGGACCGCAGTTGATCGTGATGGACGTGATGATGGCGGAGATGGACGGGTTGACCGCGCTGCGGCGGTTGAAAAAGGAGGATCACACCAAGGCAATTCCCGTTATCATGATAACCGCCAACCCGCATTATGCCGCCCAGCAGGAATCCAAAGCCGCCGGCGCCGCCATGTTCCTGACGAAACCGTTCAGTCCCATCCAACTGTTGACAGAGATTGATCGGCTCGTGCCCAAAGTTTCGCACTAAAACCGGTCATCCGACGCTCCCGGGTCTGCCTTCCTTTCCGTACAGCCGCCATCCATTCAAGGCGTTGCCCTCTCGCCGGTGCTGCGGCTGAACTTGGCCACAGACGCGCTCCCTTCGCTCCGCCTCCGCTGACCGGTTGCTGCGGCGGCAGGTTTTGACCGCAAAAAACGGTGAGCCTTTGGCAATCCGAGCAAAGCCCGGCATCCCATGGCGGATTAATCTGTTGCTGATGTTGGATCGACTGTCCCGATTGCCATGCAAGTAATTGCCCCGGATACACGAACCGAACGCGCCAGCGACATCTGGCGCAAGCGAGCTCATCCGCTGGACTCGATGCTTACCCCCAGGTCAGTGGCCGTGATCGGCGCGACAGAAACGCAGGCCAGCGTTGGGCGAACGTTGATGGAAAATCTCACGCGCGGGGGTTTTGCGGGTGCTGTGTACCCGATCAATCCGAAACGAGATGCGGTGCTGGGGACCAGGGCGTATCCGAGCATTGCCGCCGTACGGGAGAAAGTGGATCTGGCGGTGATCGTCACCCCGGCGTTCACTGTGCCCGGGCTCGTGCGCGAGTGCGCTGAGGCCGGCGTGCCAGGAGCGGTGATCATTTCGGCGGGCTTCAAGGAGGTCGGTCCTGAGGGCGCAGCGCTGGAGCAGCAGGTTCTAACCGAAGCCCGGCGCGGCAACATGCGCATCCTCGGGCCGAATTGCCTCGGATTCATGCGGCCACATGGCGCGCTCAACGCGACGTTTGCCGCCGGCATTGCCCGCCCGGGCAGCGTCGGTTTCATCAGCCAAAGCGGCGCGCTTTGCACGGCCATTTTGGATTGGAGTTTTCGGGAAAATGTCGGCTTCAGCGCGTTCATTTCGCTCGGGTCGATGCTCGACGTCGGCTGGGGTGACCTGATCTATTACCTGGGCGACGACCCGCATACAAAAAGCATCGTCATCTACATGGAATCGATCGGTAACGCGCGGTCCTTTCTCTCCGCCGCGCGCGAGGTCGCCCTGACCAAACCAATCATCGTCATCAAGGTCGGTCGAACCGAGGCCGCCTCAAGGGCAGCGGCGTCGCACACCGGCGCCCTGACGGGAAGCGACGACGTGCTACACGCGGCATTTCGACGCGTCGGCGTGCTGCGTGTGGATTCCATCGGCGAACTGTTCGATATGGCCGAGGTGCTGGCCAAACAACCCCGGCCGCAGGGACCGCGCCTGTCCATCGTGACCAACGCCGGCGGGCCGGGTGTGCTTGCGACGGACACGCTGGTCAGTAGCGGTGGCCAGATGGCCGAATTGTCACCAGAAACGTTTGCCGCCTTGGACGCGTTACTGCCCGCGCCCTGGAGCCACAACAACCCTATCGACATTCTGGGCGACGCCGCGCCGGAGCGCTATGCTGACGCAGTGGAGCTCGCGGCCAAGGATCCGAACAACGACGGTTTGCTCGTGATCCTGACGCCGCAGGCCATGACGGATGCCACCGGCACGGCGGCAAAGTTGCAAAAGTTCGCGCGGCTGGAGGAGAAGCCGGTCCTGGCGAGTTGGATGGGAGCGGAACAGGTAGAAGCCGGCGAACAGATCCTTAACAACGCGAGCATTCCGACGTTCAAATATCCGGACCGCGCCGCCCGCGCCTTTTCTTACATGTGGCGCTACAGTTACAACCTGCGCGCGCTGTATGAAACACCCGTAGCGGGGGGAAATTCCGTCGATGTGGTCGCCCGCCGCGAGCGCGCCAACTCGATCATCCAGCGCGTGCGCAATGCGGGCCGGACAATCCTGACGGAGTTTGAATCCAAGAGGATCCTCGAGGCATATGACATCCCAACGATCGAAACCCATGTCGCGCCGACGGCCGCCGAGGCGGTAAAAATTGCCGACAAAATCGGCTATCCAGTCGTTCTTAAGCTTCATTCCGAGACGATCACCCACAAGACAGACGTCGGCGGTGTCCAACTCAACTTGCGTAACGCAACGGCGGTGCGGCGGGCCTACCACGCAATCGAGAGCTCGATGGCCAAGCTCGCACGCCCGCCTGGCCGAAAAGCGGCGGACACGGGTCCTTCACTCGCCGCCTGCAGGCGCAACGGAGACAAATCACCCGCCGGCAAACACTTTCTTGGCGTCACCGTTCAGCCGATGGTTAAGCTACAAGGTTACGAACTGATCGTCGGAAGCAGTCTCGATGCGCAATTTGGACCGGTTTTGCTTTTCGGAACCGGCGGGCAACTGGTCGAAGTGTTCAAAGACCGCGCGCTGGGCTTGCCGCCTCTAAACGCGACTCTCGCGCGTCGTATGATCGATCAGACGCGCATTTACCAGGCATTGAGGGGCGTTCGCGGCCGCGCGGCGATTGATCTGGCGGCGTTGGAGCGACTGCTGGTGCGCTTCAGTCAATTGGTGGCCGAACAGCCCTGGATTAGCGAGCTCGACATCAACCCGCTGCTGGCCTCGCCCGAGGGGCTGCTGGCGTTGGATGCCCGTGTCGTCGTGCACGGCAAGGAAATCCATGAGGGCCAGTTGCCGAGGCCCGCCATCCGGCCTTATCCGACGCAATATGTCAGGAACTGGAAGCTGACAGACGGCACGCCGGTGACGCTGCGGCCGATTCGCCCTGAGGACGAGCCTTTGATGGTCAAATTCCACGAAACGCTCTCGGAACAAAGTGTTTATTATCGCTATTTTGCTTCGATGAAGCTGCCCGTGCGCATCTCCCACGAGCGGCTCATTCGGATTTGCTTCAATGACTACGACCGCGAGATGGCCCTGGTGGCCGACCACAAAATCCCGAAGACCGGAGAGCACGAGATCCTTGGAGTGGGCCGGCTGAGCAAAGTGCACGGGGCCAACGATGGCGAATTTGCCCTGCTCGTCAGCGATCACTGGCACAACCTGGGCCTCGGCGCGGAACTGCTCCGATCGCTGGTCAAGATCGGTCGCAGCGAGAAGCTGGAACGAATTCTGGGTTACATCCTGCCGGAGAATCGAGCGATGCAACACGTCTGCGCCAGGGTTGGGTTCGATCTCCATCACGACGTCGAGGCCGGGGAGTGGAAAGCCGTGATCCAGTTATGAGGACGATCGCTCATGATGGCAAGGGGACGGAAAACCCGTGATTGATCTCACTACAACCTATCTGGGCCTTGAGTTGAGGAATCCACTGGTGGTGTCGGCTTCGCCGCTGACAGAGGATCTCGATAACCTCCGTCGCATGGAGGACGCCGGCGCTGCCGCAGTGGTGATGCACTCGCTGTTTGAAGAGCAGATCACCCTCGAGAGACACGAGCTGGATTGCCATCTCTCCGAGGGCGCGGAAAGTTATGCCGAATCGCTGACTTATTTCCCGGAATTGTGTGCGTACAATCTCGGCCCCGAAGCCTATGTGGAGCATATTCGACGGGCTAAGGAAGCTGTGCGCGTCCCCATTATCGGCAGTCTGAATGGTGTGTCTCGCGGCACCTGGACCAATTGGATCGATTACGCGCGCAAAATTCAAGCGGCGGGCGCCGACGCGCTGGAGCTCAACGTTTACTTCATACCCACGAACCCCCAGGTTACGGGCGAGCAGGTCGAACAAATATATTGTGACTTGGTGCGCGCCGTGAAAAGCAGCTTGGCGATCCCACAGGCGATTAAGATCGGTCCTTATTTCAGTTCGATGCTCTACCAGGCGTTGCAACTGGAGAAGGCGGGCGCCGATGCACTCGTCTTGTTCAACCGATTTTACCAGCCCGATTTCGACCTGGAACGCCGGACGGTGGCGCCGCACCTTACCTTGAGCAATCCATCTGAACTGCTCCTGCGCCTGCACTGGGTGGCCATTCTGTTCCCGCACCTTCGAGCTGACCTGGCGATCACCGGCGGCGCCCATAGCGCGCTGGACGTTCTCAAGGCCATGATGGCGGGCGCTCGAGTGGCGATGATGACATCGGCCCTCTTGCGAAACGGCATCAGTCACCTCGCCCGGGTTCAGTCCGATTTGGTTTCCTGGATGGAGGAGCACGAATACCAATCCGTGCGCGAAATGCAGGGCCATATGAGCTATCGGGCGGTGGCCGAGCCCGCTGCATTCGAACGCGCTAATTATCTCCGCGTGCTGAGCTCCTATGTGCTCTCGAAGAGAGCGGGCTGAGCTTGTATGCGAGCGCGACCCGCAGCCGACCGAGCTGTCAGGCGCAGTCGAGCTGGGAACGATATTCCGACGGCGATTGGCAGGTGATCCTCTTAAAGACTCGATTGAAGTGAGTCAACGACTGGAACCCCACCTCATAGGCGATTTCACTGATGCGCAGATTCGGATTGAGCAGGAGGTTCTTTGCTTTCTCAATGCGCACGCGCGAGACGTAGTCGGTAAAACTCAGGCCCGTCCCCTTCTTGAATAATTTGCAGAAATAACAACAGCTCGTATTGACCGCGCGAGCGACCATCGTCAGGGACAGATCCTCGGCCTGGTTTTGCTCGATGTATTCCCGGGCGCGAGTGACGACCGGCAATTCCGAATTCTCCTGGTGGACGAAGACCTGGTTGCTGATCATCGACAAGTGCTGGGCAAAAATGGTCAAGAGCTTGACGACGGAGTTGTGCTGGGCGGCGGAGAGAACTTTGGTTGAGAAATACGCCTCTCGCAGTTCATTCTTTTCTACCGGCAGTCCCCACTCGCTGGAAAGGCGAGCGGTGCGCTCGAATTGGCCGGCCGTCGGCTTTTTGCGAAAGACCTGGCCGGTCTGCAGAAAGCCAACCAAACGGTCCCCCAGCCGAACCGGCACGGCCGTGTCAACAAGTCCATGCGCGCAGGTCACACTGCGCGGGCCGTTGTGGGCCGAATCGGCGAGCTTTTGCTGGGTCTGGAGGCAGGCGGCGCACGAGCGGCTCTTCTGAGCCATGAGGTTGCAGAAGCGATTCTCCGACCGTTTGCGGTGGTGCACCAGTTGCCAGGACTCGATGGGCCTCAGCGCCACTGGCAGGCCGGTCGTGCCACTAAAAGCCCGCTCGAAATCCTGATAGACTTTCGACGCTGCCAACTTCTCGACCACATTCGTATTCGCATTCATAGTTCAGTTCGCGTCCGGTTAGGCATCTCTAAATTTGCGTATTCGCATTCATAGTTCAGTTCGCGTCCGGTTAGGCATCTCTAAATTTGCTCTACCGATGACAAAATAGGAGAAGTGCCGGAAATCGACAATTGGGAGTCGGCCTGATTCCATGCTCTGAGATAGCTTTATGCCATCTAAAGGAAATCCCTATCGGCAAACTGGGTGACGGCGGGATTCTCGAATCCGCCTCGGGGCTGCGCGCAGTCGCTTACCTTTTGGCTTTGAAGGACTTTTGACGGCTCTAAAGTGTGAGCGTATGACCGTGCTGGAAGCCATCCAACGGAGCACCGAATTCCTGGCAAGGAAAGGAGTTGACTCTCCGCGCCTCCAGACGGAGCTGCTGCTTGCGCATTTGCTCAAGCTGCCTCGAATGCGGTTGTATCTGGAATTTGAACGTGCGCTGGAGCCGGGCCAGGTGGATGCGTTTCGTGAATTGGTCCAGCGCCGCGGAAAACGCGAACCTTTGCAGTACATCGTGGGTTCGACGTCTTTTTGCGGATTGGAAATCGCCGTGAATCGACAGGTTCTGATTCCGCGGCCGGAGACGGAACTGTTGGCCGAGCGTGGCTGGCAATTCCTCAACCAGATCCTGACTCTCAACAGTCCCGCGTCTGCTGGCGCAGCCGAGGGGAAAGGGAGCGCGAGCGAGTGCTCGACCGCTGCGCTTGACCTCGGGACCGGCAGCGGCTGTCTGGCAATCGCACTGGCAGTCAACTGCCCGGAGGCGCGGGTTGTTGCCGTTGACGTTTCTGCAGAAGCGCTCGCAGTCGCCCGGCAGAATGCCGAGCGCCATGCCGTGGCAGAGCGGATTCAGTTCATGCAGGGAGATTGGTTAGCGGCGGTGGCGGCGGGTTCCGCCTATAATCTTATCATCAGCAATGCGCCTTACATCGCTACGGCCGAACTCGAGACGATCCAGCCCGAGGTGCGTCAGCACGAGCCGAAGGCGGCACTGGATGGCGGCGCGGACGGGTTGGCTTATTTCCGGCGGCTCGCGATCGAGGCGAAGGACTTTCTTCAAGGAGGCGGTCGCCTCATGCTCGAATGCGGCGACGGCCAGGCCGAAAACGTCCGTGATATTTTTCAAAGAGAAAAGTGGATTGTCGAAGCATTCCATGAGGATTACACTCATCGCCTGAGAATCGCGGTTTTGAAACGAGAACCGTAACCACCGGAAATAGTGGTACAGAGTCACCCATGGAAAGCTTGTTGATCAAAGGCGGCGTGCCATTGCACGGCGAAGTGACCATCGGCGGCGCAAAAAACGCTGTGCTGCCGATTCTGGCGGCCGCGTTGCTGACTGCCGAGACGTGTGTCATCCGGCGCGTTCCGAACCTCAGCGATGTCAAGTTCATGGGGCAAATTCTCGCATGGCTTGGCGCCCATGTCCGCGTGGAAGGTGACAGCATCCGCGTGCAGGCCAGGAAGATCAAAGGCGCCGGCGATTACGATTTGATCCGCAAAATGCGCGGCTCGATTTGCATCATGGGACCGCTGCTCGGGCGGCTGAAGAAGGCCACAGTGTCCTTGCCGGGCGGTTGCGTCATCGGGGCGCGTCCGATCAACCTCCACGTGAAAGGCTTCCAAGCCCTCGGCGCCCGCGTGCTCGTAGAAGGCGGTTATGTTCATGCCAGCGCCAGGCGGTTGACAGGCTCGGCGTTGTTTCTGGGTGGCAGGGCCGGTTCCACCGTGCTGGGCACGGCCAATGTGATGATGGCGGCCACGCTCGCCGAAGGCGTCACCGTCATCGAGAGCGCTGCTTGCGAGCCGGAAGTCGTGGACCTGGCCCGATTTCTCAAGGCTATGGGCGCCAACATCAGCGGCGAAGGCAGCCCGACGATCACCATCACCGGCGTGAAAGAACTGCACGGAGCGGAACACGAAGTCATTCCCGACCGGATCGAAGCAGCGACCTACGCAATCGCCGCCACTGCCACCAACGGCGAAGTCACCCTCCGCGGCGCGCGGGCCGACCAGATGCACGCGGTTTTGGACAAGCTGACGGAAACGGGCGCGCGCCTCGAGCGCAATGGCGACGGACTTACGATTCGACGCAAAGGCAGGCTCAAGCCGGTGGACATCACGACGCTTCCCTACGCCGGGTTTCCGACCGATGTTCAGGCGCAGATGATGGCGTTGATGACGCTGACTCCGGGCATCAGCATCATCACCGAGCGCATTTTTGAATCGCGGTTCATGCATGTCAGTGAGCTGGCACGACTCGGAGCGGATATCGAAATTGAGGGACCGAGCGCGATCGTGAAAGGCGGTAAACCGTTAAGCGGCGCTCCGGTCATGGCTAGCGATCTGCGGGCCTCGGCGGCGCTAGTGATCGCCGGACTGGCGGCGCGTGGCACCACCCAGGTCAATCGCGTGTATCACCTGGATCGCGGCTATGAAAACATCGACGTCAAGCTGCGGCAACTGGGCGCGCGCATCGAGCGCATCGAAGAATCATGACCACGAAGCTAATAGCCGCGTTCATCATCGTCGTAATCCTTTATGGCGGCTGGCACCTGTTCGTGTACTGGGACAAGGTCAAAAGCGAAAAGGAGAGCGTGAGGAAAGAAGCGGCTGCGGCGGTGGTGACGGGCGAAAGCTTGCCCGGTTTGCCGCCCGGGCTTGAGCAGGGCCTGCAAGCGGCCAAGCGGCAAGGGGCTGTCGGCTTGAAGAATTGGCTCAAGACTTTCGGCGCGACCGTGCAGGATCCGCGCAAGGCCTGGATCGAACTGGATTACTGCGTCATGGCGGCGCGCGAGGATCCCGCCGAAGCCCGGCGCGTTTTTGCTGCCGTCCGCGAGCGCACCGGGCCGGCCTCACCTGTTTGGCAGCGAGTGAAAGAGCTCGCGCCGACTTACGAGTGAGGGCAGCTCGGCCGCGTTGACGACCGAGCCTTCAACAGAGGGTTATGAACCCTTGAGCCTGCACAAAAAGTCCCTCGGACTGACAATCGCAATGTCGCGAAACTGTCGCAGCCGCAACATGTGTTTCTTATCACCACTCACGATGTAGTCGACTTCTCCCGCCAGCGCGCATACCAGAACTTTTTCATCACCCGGATCCGCCGTCGCCCCCGTCGCACGATCTGCCGGAAAAACAAGCGTCGCGGATTCGGTCAGGACATTCGCCCATTCGACAGGTTGGCGGTTCGGATATTCCAGGCGCAGTTCTTCGACTGGTTCATGGTATTCGGCCAGCAACGGCGGGGTGACGACCACCTCGAAGCGGTTCTGCGCCCAGGCCGCCAGACAATCGAACGGGGTTCCCCGCCAAGAACTTGCGCTGGCGACGACGTTCGTGTCGAAAACGACCTTCACGCCTTGACGCGATTGCGCACACGTTGAATCGCTCTGGCCACATTGCCTTCATCCTCCTGGGCCATCTCCGGAAGCCCGCGACCCGCCAGGAGCAATGACCGGACGCGGCCTGGCGTCAGTGCCCGGCGCTTGCGCATCACGATCAATCCCCCGCAATAGCCCACGTCCAATTCGCTGCCGCTCTTGATTCGGGCCTGCTCCCGGATCGCTTCCGGGATAACCGTCTGTCCTTTGACCGACACCTTTGCAACCATGCGGTAAGACTAGTCTACTGAGTCACAAATAACTTGCATAATACAGCGGGGTCGGCTTTACTCTCCGTATGAACTCATCAAAGCGGCGAGGTCGCCCACCAAAACGACAACTCCAACTATCCGAAG
>JACXTT010012945.1_pt1 | contig 11033 bp, 11 predicted proteins | sample 9270951 | NCBI WGS metagenome assembly JACXTT01 (sample SAMN15532306, study PRJNA645909) | rock metagenome | isolation source: weathered quartz diorite | place: Puerto Rico | collected 2017-06-21 | reverse complement strand
GGTATCGAGTGGCCCAAGGAGGCCGGCAATACTCGACGGGGTTCCGGCAGACCTTCTATTCGGGCACTGGCGATGTCTTTGCATGGAACGCCCTGGCGCTGGGCCTGCTGGCGCTATTCGTAACGCAACGCGCTCATCGGCGCGACACGGCTGGCGCGTAGGGCGGGCACCAGGCCGGCAAGGACGGCGACGGCAGTCAGGCACACCGCGGCAGCCGTGATGACGAACGGATCCGACGGCCTCATCTGCCACAACTGCGATTCCACAAACCGGCCGAGCGCGAGGGCCGACGGGATGCCCACAACCAAGCCGATCGCCAGCATCGCTCCGACCTCGCGCATCACCATGCTGAGAACACTGGAGCGGTCAGCGCCCAGAGCGAGCCGGATGCCGATCTCACGAGTGCGGCGGGCCACGTTGTAAGCCATTACGCCGTATAACCCGATCGCCGCAAGGATTGTGGCCAGCAGACCGAAGGACGAACATAGCAGGGACATCAGGCGGTCCATTCGCAGGCTGTTCTCGATCGTGGTGGCCATCGTCTGCACGCGGTACATCGCGAGATTCTCATCCACGCGGCGGAGCGCGGACCGGACTTCCGAGGCAAGCTGATCGCTCTCACGCTCACTGCGGACATAGAACGTCATCGACTGAATCGAGCGCGCCTGCATGTACGGCGTATAGACAAAGCGGCTGGGCTTGTTCTCGCGGAGGTCGCCGTGTTTACCGTCGCGCACGACGCCGACGATCTGGCGCTCGAGGCGCAGCGAGCCGTCGCGATTGTGGCCGAAGCCGACGCGCTTGCCGATCGCGTTGCCATTGAAGAATTCGTTGGCGAAGGCTTCGTTGACGATTGCGACCTGAAGCCCGTTCGCCTTGTCGGCTTCGCTGAACTCGCGGCCCATCAACAGGGGCATTCCCATCGCCTTGAAGAAGCCGGGGCCGACGTCGTTCACCCTCGAATTCGTATTCAGGCCTTCGCGGCGCGGATGCCCTTCGATGGACATGGTGGCTTGCGCGATCGCGTTTTCGAGCAACGGAACGGAGGCCACCGTGACGTCGCGCACGCCGGGCAGCGAGGCGACCTCTTCACGAAACCGGTCGAGGAACGTGATCGCTCGTTCGCGTTCGTAGCCGTTCAGCGAGGCATCGATGCGGAAGGTCAGCAGGTAGTCGGCCTTAAAGCCGGTTTGCGATCCGCGCAACTGCATCAGGCTCTTGGCGAACAGCCCGGCGGCGACGAGCAACACAAGACTGATGGTGACCTGAGCAACGACCAGGCCGCGGCGCAGCCAGCCCTGCGCGCCAAAGCCGACCACGGAGTTCGTATTCTGCTTTAGGGTTTCGACGATCGCAAAGCCGGCGCCGCGCAGGGCGGGCGCGATGCCGAAGACGATGCCGGTGAATGCGCTGAGCGCGAAGCAGAATAAGCCCACGCGGAAGTTCGGTTGCGAATTGACGAAGATCTCGGTGTCGGCCGTGGCGCCCTGCACGCTCAGAATCGCATCGAGAATCCAGATCGAAAGGATCATCCCCAAGGCGCCGCCGGCCAGCGCCAGCAGCAGGCTTTCGACAAGCATCTGCCGGGCAAGACGATAACGGCCGGCGCCCAGCGCCATGCGAACCGCGACTTCACGTACGCGCGCACTGGCCCGGGCCATGAGCAGATTCGCGACATTCGCGCAGGCGATCAGCAGCACCATTGCGACGATGCCGAGCAGCAAATACAGGGCGGCCGAGAGCTTGTCGCGTTCCGAGACGAGCGGCGTGCCGCCGGGCATGATCGTGAAGCGCTTGGCCCGGAAGCGGGCCTGGCCGTTGGCGCTCATCGCGGGGAAGGCCTTCATCTCGTTCTCGATCATCGGCGGGACGATGGCATCGAGATTCGCCTTCACCATCTTGTCGTCGACACCGGCCTTCTTCACCCCGTGCAGGTGCAAAAAGTAGAAGTTCGGGTCCTCCATGCCATCCCACGTCGTTGTGATCTGCGTCTTTTGCGCCAGCGGCACATAGATGCTTGCGACATTCTCAATCTCGAGCCCGGTGAAGCCTTTCGGCGCGACACCGATGACCTGATACAACTGTGAATTCACTCGAACGTTCTGGCCGACGATGGACGTGTCACCTCCGAAGCGGCGCGTGAAGAAGCCGTGACTCAGAACCGCGACCGGATGGGCGTTCCTGGTAACGTCGTCGGCGAACTCGATCAGCCGGCCATGGGCCGCCTTCAAGCCAAGGCCGCTGAAGAAATTCCCCGAGACAATTCCGACCGGAATTGTTTCGCTCCTGCCGCGATAGCTCAGGTTCGCGTAGTCGTAGAAGGACGCCAGGATGTCGGACAACGTGGAATTCTCCTTGCGCAGATTGCGATACATGACGTTGGAGAACGCGTAGTCGTTGTTCGTGAAGCCAGTGCGCGGCCCGGGCAAATCGAGCATGACGAGGCGGTTGGGGTGCTCCACAGGCAGAGGCCGAAGCAGGATCTGATCGAGGAGGCTGAAGATCGCCGCATTCGCGCCGATTCCAAGCGCAATGCTTAGAATCGCGATGAGGGCAAACGCCGGCGTCTTTGCGAAGCCACGCAGCGCGTAGCGAATGTCCTGTTGGATGCCGTTGAGCATAGTTTGATGTCAGGCAATTTATGTGCCAAATTCCCGGTGCGTGAATTCAATCACTTGCAGTGATTGAGCGAAAGGGGAGTGTTCGCCAGCGAACACTCGGATACCATCAAGAGTGCACGCCGATGAATCCGCTCTTCTCGCTGCCTTTCAATTTTCAAAACCTGTCCAGCGCGCTGAACGTGCTTACGGCGATGCTGACCCCGGCGTTGCTGCTGAGCGCGTGTGGCAGTTTTATCATCTCGACGTCGGGCCGGCTGGGCCGGGTCGTGGACCGGGTGCGAAAGCTCGCCGACCGCATGGCCGAGGTGGTCGACAAGGAAACCGACCCGCAACTGCGCGAAGAGCGCAAGGCGATGATCAACAAGCACATGCAACTGCAATCGAAGCGCGCCAGCCTGCTGATGCGCACCATGGTGTCGTTGTATATCGCCAGCGGCCTGTTTGTGTTGACCAGTGTCTCGATCGGCTTTGTTTCGATCTTTAGCGCGAAGTGGGCTGTGATTCCGGTGGTGCTTGGCGTGATGGGAGCGTTGATGATGCTCGTGGCGGCGATCCAACTGGTGTCGGAAGCACGGATGGCGCTCGACGGCCTGCATGACGAGACGGACTTCCTGTTGCGCATAACCGAGGCGCACGCGATTCGACGGCGCGACTAAAGGAGCTTGCGGATTTCGGCCTCGACCGTCTTCAAGTCGGTTTCGCCAACCCAGGACTTCATCTTCTTGCCGGTCTTGTCGTAGAGCAGAAGCGCGGGCAGCGCACCGGACCACTTGGCGTCAATCGCGGAGATGAACTTGTCGTCGTTCTTCGCCTTCTTGAGGAAGGCGGTGTCGGAGACTCCGGCCTTGGCGAGGAACGCGATCGCGGTCTTTTCGTCCTCGGGCTCGTCGGCGGAGATCGTGACGAGGTCGAAGCCCTTCGCCTTCAGGGAGGCGGCGAGTTTGACGAGAGCCGGCATCTCCTTACGGCAGGGTTCGCACCAGGTCGCCCAGAAGTTGACGAGCAGCACTTTGCCCTTGTGGGCGGCCACCGTCCTGGGATAGGTGGCCTCGTCCATGGGAACGAGTTTCACAGGGCCGGCGGCCTGCGCCAGGAAACCGGCAAGAATCAAAGACAACAATTTCATGAGGAGCGTCGCGCCTTCTTGATCGTGCAGCCAAAGGCTTTGGTGTGCGAGTTGGCAACCGTCTTGCCGGTGATGGCAGCGTCGATGGCGTCGCGCAAGCCGTGATTCCGGACGCGCGCGGTGTTGCGGGCGTCGTCCACATAACCCTGGTAAACCTGGTTGCCCGAGCGATCGAAGACAAACGATTCCGGAGTGACCTGCGCACCGAGACGATCGGCGGCGGTTTCGTCCTTATAAACCGGGAACGGGAAGCCGGCCGACTTGGCGTGTTCGGAAACCACGGCAGCCGGTTCGGTTGAATTTGCATTCACGAAGAAGAACTTCACGCCCTTGGACGCGTAGTCGCGATACAGGGCGCTCATGCGGTCGTTATAGTCGTTTGAGATCGGGCACTGCGTCGAGATAAACGTGACGACCGTAATCTCCTTGCCGGGCTGGATGGCGACTTCCTTACCGGAAAGGTCGCGCACGCGCATCGGTTCGGCGGCGAGAGCACCGGCTGCACCGGCGATAAACGCAAAAGCCGCGCGGCGTGAAAAACGTGAGTGCATGAAAGCCTCCTACTTTTTGGCTTCGATCTTGAGGTTAATCACCGCTTCACGACGGTTGTCGTAAACCGAAAGCACTTTCACGGGACTGGAGGACCCGTCACGCAACTCGGCGCGCAATTCATAGTCAGTACCGGTGGCCAGGCCCTGAAAACTGTAGGAGCCGTCAGCCTTGGTAATGAAGCTCCGGATGGCCAGACTCTTGGTGTCTTTTACCTTGACGACGGCGCCGTCGACGAGGTTATCGCCGGGGTCGCGAACCACGCCGCGGACCACTCGGGTGCCATCGTCCTTTTTCGGCTTATCGCCCTTGAACAAGGGAGGATTCTTCGGCGTCGGCGCCGGGGTTTCCTGTGCCGTCAAGACAAACATACAGGAAAGTACAGCCACGACTGAGGCAAGTCCGGCAAGTCTTTGAGTTTTCATTACTGTTCCTTCCCTTTCGATGCGCGATCGAGCAAAAAGTTCTGCTCCACTCGTTCGTCTCCTACTATTTTGACGTGTTTCAGGTCTGTCCGGTAACCTTCGGGTTTCACCGATAACTGGTACTCCATGGCCTCGGCCGGAACGCGAAACGCAAACTCGCCGCGGGTGTTGGAGCGGACAGACTGCTTCTTGAACTTTTTGCCCGGCTTATCGGGAATCAATTCCACCTCTACACCTGGGAACGCGTGACCGGTTTCGCGAAACACGGTACCCCCGATTACGGCGTAGGATTCAAACGCAGCCAGAGACGCTGCCCCGGCCAGGGACGCGAGCAGGAGGCGACGGCTAATTCCAGTCGTCCTCCTGCTCTTCTTCCTCTTCGAGTTCGTCCTCGTAGTCGTCTTCCTTTTCGTCCTCTTCATCCTCGTCTTCATCTTCTTCGTCTTCATCGAAGTCTTCGTCGTCTTCGTCATCGGCGAAGCCATTGTCGTCTTTGACGGCGACCAGTTCCAACGGTTTCAGACTCGCGACTCTCAGGTTCGCACCGCACTCCGTGCAATCAAACACATCGCCTTCATCCAGATCTTCTTCTTCGATATCGACGTCGGCACCGCAGGCCGGACAAGTGATCATAAAACCTCCCAAAGTAGCAACGATTTGTAGGATGCCACAGAACTTCCCACAATGGCATAAGCCGCTCTGGTGTCGATTAGGACGCGCGAACTAGCGCATCGTTTCGCTCAGCCACTCGACCATTTTTTTCTTATAAAGCTGGAAGGCGGGTTCCTGTTCCCAACTACCTACCCCGTGGCCGGCACCCTCGACGGTGAATACCTCGCAGACGGCGCCGGCCAGGCGCATCGCGGAACACATTTTCGGGCTGTGCGGGTAGGGCACCTGGGCGTCCTTGGTGCCGTGGATGAAGAGGAAGGGCGGCATGTCCTTGCGGATATAGGAGGTTGCGGAAGCGGTTTTCAGGCTGGTGTTGCCGAGCCAGGACTGCGCGTTCTCGCTGAGCTGCCCGAGCGTGTCGCGGTGGAACTCCCAATCGACGACGCCGTAGAAATCGACGACGGCGCGCGGCCGCAGCCGGCCCTTGGCGGTGGCGCCGTAGTAGGCAACGATCGTGCCGCCGGCGGATTCGCCCATGATGGCAATCCGTTTGGGATCGATGTTGTAGAGCTTGGCGTTCTTGTGGAGGAATTCCATGGCCGCAGTGAGGTCGGCGATGGGCGCGGGAAACTGGTGATTGGGAGCGAGGCGGTAGTCGATGGAAAACCATGCGAAGCCGGCCTTGGCGAGCGGCTCAAACAGCGGAGGGACATAGGTGCGTTTGTCCCCTCGCACATAGCCGCCGCCGTGAACAATGATGACGGCCGGATGAGGCCCCTGACCATCCGGGATCGATGCATCGAGGGTGAGGGGCAGACCACCTGGGCGGGAGTATTCGACGTCCATCTTCACGTCGGCGGCGGAGAGAATCGAAGCCAACAGCAGAAAGGGCATCATTCGCATGATGCCCCTTAGCTTAACCGAACTAGTTGCCGCCCGCGCTTGACGGGGAGGGCGTGCCGGCCGGGCGCGGCTGCGGCGCCGGCTTCGGCATCGGCTTGCGCGGCAGCAGTTCGGGCCGGTTGGCAGCCTGATAGGCAAACGTGGCGAGAATTGCTGCCATTTGCATCAGGTCGGCCTTCGGCACGCGGTCGATGGTGTCCATGTTCGAGTGGTGCGTGCGGGCCATATAGTCGAGCGGATCCTGAATGAACTGGAATCCGGGCACGCCGACAGCGTCGAAGGCCTGGTGGTCGGTGCCGCCGGTGTTGCGATTCGTCACCGTGGTGGCTCCGAGGTCGGCAAAGGGCGCCAGCCACTGGGCGAAGACGTTCTTCGTCATGTCGTTGCCCTGGGTGTAGATGCCGCGAACCTTGCCGGAGCCATTGTCGATGTTGAAATAGGCGGTGATCTTGCCGTGTTCCGGCTTCGGCTTCATGTCGGCCGGGTCGGCGAGGTGGTCCTTGACGTAGGCGCGGGAGCCGATCAGGCCCTGCTCTTCAGCGCTCCACAGGCCAAGGCGGATGCTGCGGTTCGTCTTCAGGCCGAGGGCCTTGAGGATGCGGGCGGCTTCCATCATGACAGCGACGCCGGTGGCGTTGTCGGTGGCGCCGGTCGCGCCCTGCCAACTGTCGAGGTGGCCGCCGGGCATCACGTATTCGTCCTTGCGCGACGTGCCGGGGATCTCGGCTACGACGTTGAAGGCCTTCGTGGTGTTGTCGTAGAACTGGGCCTGGATGTCGAACTCCATTGTCACCGGCACCTTCTTGTCGAGCAGGCGCAGGACACGGTTGTAGTTCTCCGCGGCGATGGCGACGCTGGCCGGAGGCACGGGCTTGCCCTTTTGATAGGGGCCGCCGGAGCTGCCGAAGACCGCGCCGCCGTCACCGGCATAGCTGGTCTTGACGACGACAAGAACGCCTTCGTCGTTGAGGAACTGATAGAGCTTGTCGCGGAAGGCCATCATCTGTTCGCGCGTCATGCCGGGCCCACCGGGTCCGCCGGGACGCCCCTGACCCGCGCCGGGCTCGGGCGCTTCGACGATCCTGGCGAGGTCTTCGCCGTTGTAGCGTTTGCCGAAGGGCTTGTCGGGCAATTCGAGTGTGCGCGGCGGATCGGTAAATACGATCTTGCCCTGGAGCTTGCCCTTCCACTTATCGAGGTCGGCCTGGGTGCGCAGCGGGGCGTAGATCACTTCTCCACGGGCGGGGCCATTGGTGCCGGGAGTCCAGGCCAACGGGAAGCCGATGACTTCCGAGTAGGCCGGTTCGATCATGTGGCCGGTGTACTTGGAGTGCTGCCAGCCGCGACCGAACTCAAACTCCTCGAACTTGACGTCGGTGACGCCATGTTCGCCAAGCCGCTTTTTGATGTAGTCAGCCGCCTTCTGGTAGCCGGGCGAACCGGTGATCCTCGGGCCGTTCACATCGCAGAGGTAGAACATCGTGTCCATGATCTGTGAGTTATTAAATGCTTCGTTCTTGATCTGGTGGACCACGTTCAGGTCTACCGGCTCAAGGCTCTCGGCGGCCAGCGCAAACGGAGCAGGCATGGCGAGAGGAAGCGCGGAGAGAGATAAGAAGTTGCGTCTGCGCATAGGGGTTATCGAGAGTTTAGCAACCACCGCTCGGTGGTTACAATGAAGAGAAACGATTGAAAATCACCATTTCGAAGGAAAACTACCTGAAAGCCATCGCTGAAGCCGAAAGCGAAGGCGAGGTAGTCATAGCCGCAACACTTGCCCGCTGGCTGAAGGTCAGCGCACCGGCTGTAACTATGGCAATGCGGCGGCTCAAGCGCGACAAGCTGATTCGCGTCGACGACGCGGGTGTAATCCATCTGACGCCCGAGGGCCGCGAGATCGCACAGCGGCTGATCCGCAGGCACCATCTGATCGAACGGATGCTGACCGAGGTGTTCGGCATGGAGTGGTATCGCGTGCATGATGAAGCCGAACAGCTGGAGCACGCCGTCAGCGAAGAGTTTGAAAAGAAGCTGATTGAGAAGCTGGGCAACGGCGAGCAATGCCCGCATGGCAACCGGCTGGGGCTGGACTCGCCGAAGGACCGCCGGCGGTTGGGGTGGCTGCCGCTTTCGGAACTTCAGGCGGGCGCGGATGTGGCGGTGCAATGCGCGTTCGAACGCGACCGCGAGTTGCTCGAATACCTCAATTCACTCGGCATCCGGCCCGGGGCGAACGTGCGTATGATCTCGGCTAACGTCGATCAGACGGTTACGCTCGAGATTGCGGGTCGGACCGTGCCGCTTGGGTACGCCGCGGCATCGAAGGTGTGGGTGGCGCCGCGCTAGAGCGCGGCAATCGTTCTGGCAAGGCCCGTTTCGAGATCGACAACCGGTTCCCAACCGAGAACCCGCCTGGCCTTGGCGATGTCGGGCTGGCGGCGGGCCGGGTCGTCGACCGGTGAGGGATGGAATTCGATGGGGCAGGAAGTGCCGAGCAGACGCTGGATGCGCTCGGCGAACTCCATGATCGTGATCTCCTGCGGGTTGCCGAGGTTCACTGGTTCGCGCTCGTCGCTCTCCATCAGGCGCCGCAGGCCTTCCACCATATCGTCGACATAGCAGAAGCTGCGGGTCTGCCGGCCGTCACCGTACATCGACAAGGGCTGGCCGGCGCGGGCCTGCGACAGGAAGGCCGGAACGACGCGGCCATCGTCGAGCTTCATGCGCGGGCCATAGGTGTTGAAGATGCGGGCAATGTTTGTGCGCACGCCGTACTTGCGGAAGTAAGCCATCGTCATCGCTTCGGCAAAGCGCTTGGATTCGTCGTAGCAACTGCGCGGCCCGATCGGATTCACGTTGCCCCAGTAGGTTTCGCGCTGTGGATGCTCGAGCGGGTCGCCATAGCATTCGCTCGTTGAAGTGATCAGGAAGCGGGCGCCGGTGCGGCGCGCCACTTCGAGCATGTGGCGCGTTGCGGTGGAACCGGACTCGAGGGTCTCGATCGGATAGTTCAGGTAATCCTTGGGGCTGGCGAGAGACGCCAGGTGAAGCACGCGATCGATCGTGCCCAGCTTCATCGCCCTGTCGACAAAATCGGGGGCGGCAACATCCATCTCGTGGAATCGAAACGGGCTGCTTCCGTTGAGGTGAGCCAGGTTGACCGGCCGGCCCGTGATGAAGTTGTCAACGCCAATCACCTCAAAACCGTCGGAAAGCAGACGATCCACAAGGTGAGAACCAATAAATCCGGCCGCGCCGGATACCAATGCGATCACCATTCCAGTGTAGGGGACGGCGGTTCATGGTAGGTTGAGTTTTCGCACGATGGAAGATCAGGCCACTTTAGCCAAGGTGATTTTCGGGGTATTGCTGATTGCGAGTCTTGGGGGCTTCGCATGGCGCTTTCTGCCGATTGTGGAGCGGATCCGAAAGTCGAAGCCGGAGCCCGGCACGACGCTTCGGAACTGGCCCAAGCGGCTGTGGATGTTCGTGTGGGAGGTGCTGCTGCAAAGCAAGGTGATCGTGCAGCGGCCGCTGCCGGGGCTGGCGCACGCGCTGGTGTTCTGGGGGTTCCTCGCGTTTGGCGTCGTTACGGTGGATCACGTGGCGCGGGGTTTTGGACTGCCATTGTTGAGCCACGACTCGTTATACTTCGCGTTTGCGGCGCTGTTTGCGCTGGCGACGGCGGTAGGTATTGCCGGGCTCTTCGTCCGTCGCTTCCTGGTTCGGCCGCGCTGGCTGGGCGCCAAGGTGTCGATCGAAAGCGGCGTGATCGCGGGGCTGATTTTTGCGCTGATGGCGACGTATCTCATCGACTATGCGAGCCATGGCGCGGGACCGATCAACTGGTGGATCCATACGCTGGCTCTGCTGACGTTTCTGCCGCTGATCCCGCACACAAAGCACCTGCATCTGGTGCTGAGCCCGTTTGCGATTCTTGCGGCGCGGGAGGGCTTCAGCCAGATTCCACCGCTTGATGGCGATGAGGACTTTGGGCTGGTGAGCGGCAAGGACCTTACGCAGACGGTGGCGCTTCAGGCCTATTCTTGCGTCGAGTGTGGACGATGCACGGAGCACTGTCCGGCGTTCCGCACCGGCAAGGAGTTGAACCCGAAGGAAATTATTCTCGGGGTTCGGTCTTATCTGAATGAACAGGGCGCGCAATCGGATTCGCCGTTGTTTGCGGCGCATTTGTCGCAGCACGCGGTGTATCAATGCACGACTTGTGGCGCCTGTGAGTTTCAGTGCCCGGTTGGCATCCAGCATCTTCCGCTGATTGTGGGCTTGCGGCGGGGGGCGACGAATACGGGCGAGTGGGAAGACGAATACGGCGCGAAGCTGTTCCGCAATCTTGAGAAGAACGGGAACCCGATGGGGCTGGCCGCAAGTGAGCGCGAGAAGTTTGTGAAGAAGGCTGAGCTTCCGGTATTTGACGGCTCGCAGGACTATTGCCTGTGGCTGGGCTGCATGGGCAGCATGGATGGACGCGGGCGTGAGATTGTTCAGGCGCTCGTGCGCGTGATGCGGCATTTGAACCAGTCATTCGGGGTTTTGAAGAAGGAACGCTGCACGGGTGATCCAGCGCGGCGGCTGGGGAACGATCTTGCGTTTGGCGAGTTGGCCGAGCAGAACCTCGAACAGATGAAGCCGTTTCGCGGCGAGGGTAAGCGATTCAAGCTGATCTCGATTTGCCCGCATTGCGTGCGTACGATTCGTGAGGATTGGAAGCAGGTGGGCGAGCCGCCGGAGATTGAGCACCACTCGGAGTTTCTGGCGCGTCATGAGCATCTGTTGGGG
>JACXTT010012944.1_pt1 | contig 11033 bp, 10 predicted proteins | sample 9270951 | NCBI WGS metagenome assembly JACXTT01 (sample SAMN15532306, study PRJNA645909) | rock metagenome | isolation source: weathered quartz diorite | place: Puerto Rico | collected 2017-06-21 | reverse complement strand
GGCCGCGCCGCCCGCCACGTAGCGGCTCGCACAGGCCAGCGCGATGGCGGCCAGCCCGAGCGCGATGCCGCCCCGCGCGCCGATGCGTTGGCCCACTGCCGCGCCAAAGAGCGACATCGCCCCCATCGCGAACATCGGCAGCACGGTGAGCAACGCCACCGCGTGAAAGCCGATGCCCGTGGCCAGGCGGATGGGCTCCAGCAGCGGGCTGCTGGAAGTGAGAAAGGCGCGCAGGTTCAGCGCGACCAGCACGATCACGAACGCGAAGGCGGCGCCTCCGTCACGGCCGCGTGCCTGCTGCGTCACAAGGCGGCCACGTCGGCCTGCAGCACGCCGTTGCGCGCCACGATGCGGCCGCCCGAAACCACGAGCTTGCGCACCGGCCGCGACACCACGGCATGCGCGGGCGTCTGCGCGTCGACCAGCACCAGGTCGGCGCGGTTGCCCGGCACCAGGCCATAGGCCTCGAAGCCGCAGCCGCGCGCGCCGGCGTGTGTGACGGTGTCGAGCGCCACTTCGATCTCGTCGTCGCGGCGCAGGTTGTAGCGCAGGCCGATGATCATGGCGCGCTCGAGCATGTCGGGGTTGCCGTAGGGCGACCAGGTGTCGCGGATGCCGTCGTTGCCGCCGACCACCGTCACGCCGGCCTGCCTGCAGGCCATGAGCGGCGGCACGGTGCGCGAAGGCGGCGCGCTGGTGACCAGCACCACGCCCAGTTTCGCCATGCGCGCGAGCAGCGCGTCGCGCTCGCGTTCGGTCACGTCGCCAAGGCAGAAACCGTGGCTGATCGCCACCTTGCCCTGCATGCCCAGCGCCTCGGTGCGCTGCAGGATCAGGTCGAGCGAGAAGGCACCCATCGCGCCCGGCTCGTGCAGGTGGATGTCGACGGGGCGCTGGTGCCTGTGGGCAATGTCGAACAGCACGTCGAGCGACTTCACCGGATCGCCGTCGATGGCGCAGGGGTCGAGCCCGCCCAGCACGTCGGCGCCCAGTGCCAGCGACTGGTCGAGCAACTCCGCCGTGCCCGGCCGGCCCAGCAGGCCCGACTGCGGAAAGGCGACGACCTGGATCTGCTGCACCTCGCGCAGCGCATCGCGCGTGCGCAGGGTGCCTTCGAGGTGGCGCAGGCCGGCCTGCGTGTCGACATCGACATGCGTGCGCAGCCGCGTGGTGCCGAGCGCGAGAAAGGCCTTGGCCAGCACCATCGACTGCGCGGCGGCATCGTGCCCGCTCGCGTGGCGGAAGGCGCGCTCGTTCTCGATCTTGTCGGTGAGGTTGGTGCCGACCTCGTTGCGGTACCAGTCCATGCCCCACATGGTCTTGTCGAGGTGGGTGTGGCCTTCGACGAGGCCGGGCAGCAGCAAGGCGCCGCCGCCCTCTTCGACGGGAATGCCTGCGGGCGCGGCCAGCGCGGCGCCGAGCGCAGCCACGCGCCCTTCCTGCACCAGCACGTCGACCGGGGAAGCGCCCATGGGGCGCACGTTGCGAATCAGCAGCGAAGACATGGAGGTCCGTTTCTTGAAAATCGTCAGGCGGGCTGCGGCGCGGCGCCGCGCGGCACGATGCGCGGCGTGAACAGCGCCACCAGCACGAACACCAGCGCATTTGTCGCCAGCGCCACGAGGCCCGTGTTGAGCGACTTGAAGACGACCGGCGCCGAGGGGAACAGCGTACCCAGGTTGGAGCCCGTGGTCATCATGAAGCCCAGCACCGCGCCGCCCGCCAGGATGCCCGCGAAGGCCGCGTGCTTGTTGCCGAAGGGCTTCTTCATGAGGCTGAACAGCAGCGAGGGCAGCAGCTGAGTGAGCAGGCTCGACGCGAAGATGGCAATCGCCACGATGGTGGTGCCGCCGCGCAGCACGAAGTACACCGCCACCAGCGCGAACACCGGCAGCACGCCGCGCGCCACGCGCGACACCTGCTTGTCGGTGGCGTGGGGCGCGAAGCCTTCCTTGTAGACGTTCTTGCCGATCACGGTGGAAGCCGTGAGCAGAATCATCGAGCCCGGCACCAGCGCGGTGAGCACGCCCGTGCCGCCGATCACGCCGACGAACCACGGGTCGAAGGTGTGCTTCACCAGGCCGAACAGCGCCAGGTCGACCTCCGAGCCCTTGAGCCCCGGCACCTGCAGGATGGCCGCGAAGCCGACCAGGAACAGGAAGGCGATGACCACCTGGTACAGCGGCATCAGGATGGTGTTGCGCCGCACAGCGCTCGCGCTCTTGGCCGCATACACCGAGGTGAGGTTGAACGGGTACAGGTAGTAGCCCAGCGCCGTCAGCAGGATGGTCGAGTTGTACCAGGTGAGGTTCAGGCCCTCTTTAGGGAATTCGAAGAAGCCGGGGTTGGCCGCGTGGATGGCGGTGAACATGGGCGTGACGCCGCCGTAGTAGTGCCACGGCAGGTAGATGCCGAGGAACACGGCGAGCGCGAGGATCAGCACGTCTTTCACGATGGCGATGCTGGCCGAGCCGTGGATGCCCGAGAACAGGATGTAGCTCACCATGACCAGCGTGCCGATCCAGATCGCCACCTGCGGCGCGATGGAGCCGTACGAGGCTTCCGACACGATGATGCCCAGGCCGCGCAGCTGGATGGTCAGCAGCGCCACCATGCCCATGAGCGCGACGATGGACACCAGCACGCCGAGCGGACGGCTGTCGTACTTGTGCGCGAAGAAGTCGGAGAACGACACCAGCTTGTGCGTGGTCGCGTAGCGCCACACGGCGGGCAGCATCCAGAAGGCCATGAGGTAGGCCAGCCCGCCGTAGGCCAGGATGTAGAAGGCCGGCGTGCCCTTGCTGTAAGACCAGCCGCTCGCGCCCAGGAAGGTGAAGGTCGAGAAAGACTCGCCCGCCATCAGCAGGAACACCATGATCGCGCCCAGCCCGCGCCCGCCGAGCGCCCATTGCTCCAGGCTCATGGTGCGCCCGCGCCGCGCGAGCACCGCCAGGCCCAGCGCGCCGACTACGAAGAGCGCGATGACGGCCAGCGCGGCGTTCACTTCGAACCTCCGGCGGTCGTGGCGGGCGCGTCGATGTCGCCTTCGGCGCGGTCGATGACCACCATGATCAGCGAGGTCAGCACCAGCCAGCTGACGTTCCACACCATCAAGAAGGGCATGCCGAGCACGAAGGTGGGCGCGACGGACGACAGCCATCCCCCGCTGAAGAAGGCGGCGACCGGCAGTGCGGCAAGCCATTTGGCGGATTTCATGGAGAGCCTCGTTTCTGTCTCTGGTTGGGATTTTCTCGGATTTTGGTTAACCATACAATTTATTTTGGTTAACCATTCAGCACGGATGGGCGCGAATGGTACGGAGCGCACCCCCGCGAGTCAATCCGGGGGCTTTCCCTGAGGCGGCATTGCGCAAGCAATAATCCGGCTGCCTATGCCCTCCGCCGCACGCAAGACCCCAGCGACCGCCCCCTCCCCCGAACTCACGGAAGCCGACGACGACGCGAACGTGGACGAGCGTGTCTACGCCGCCGTGTCGAAGGCGCTGCTCAGCGGCAAGCTGCGCCCCGGCACGCCCTTGCGCGAACGCGCGCTGGCCGAGGCCCTGGGCTGCACGCGCGGCGCGGTGCGCAAGGTGCTGGCGCGGCTGGGCTCCGAAAAGCGGCTGGTGCTGGAGCACAACCGCGGCGCCTTCGTGCCCAACCCCTCGATCGACGACATGCGCGGCATCTACCGCGCGCGCCGCATCGTGGAGGCGGGGCTGATCACCACGCTGTTCGGCAACCTCGCGCGCGAGCAGGTGGCCGCGCTGCGCAAGCACGTGCAGGCGGAGCAGAAGGCGTTCAAGGAAGGCCGCCGCGAAGACTCGATACGGCTGGCCGGCGACTTCCACCTGCTGCTGGCGCAGATGGCGGGCAGCGAGGAGCTGCTCTCATACATACAGCGGCTGATCTCGAACACCGAGCTGTACAAGGCGCTCTACGACTCCGCCGAGGCCGCGAGCTGCGCGCCCCGCGAGCATGAGCAGATCATCGAGGCGCTGGCCACCGGCAAGTCGCTCGACAAGGCATTGGCCGTGGCGATGGAGCACCTCGACGAACTGGAGCAGCGCGTGATCGCCGGCGCGGCGGCCGAGCAGGAAGTCGACCTGGCGACGCTGCTGAACGGCGGCGGCACCAACAGCGGCAACAGCAAGCCGCACGACCACCCGCACTGAGAGAGACATCCACGCTTCGCCCGCGGGCGAAGTGCCGGTGCGCCGCCGCCGGGATGATCGGCGCACCATGCAAGAAGCATCGACGCCCTCTTCCGCCGGCCAGCCCGCAATCAACCCCGCCTTCGAATGGGCGCTGCTCGCGGTGCTCGCCACCTGCTGGGGCGCCTCGTACACCTTCATCAAGATCGGCGTGGCGACGATCCCGCCGGTCACGCTGATCGCGGCGCGCACGCTGATTGCCGGCGCGCTGCTGCTGGCGGTGCTGCGCATGCGCGGCGTGAGGCTGCCGAAGGAACCTGCAATGTGGGGCCGCTTCGCGGTTCAGGCGTGCCTGAACAGCGTGCTGCCGTTCACGCTGATCGCCTGGGCAGAGCGCAGCGTGGACGCGGGCCTGGCGACCATCCTCAATTCGACCTCGCCGATCTTCATCTTCCTGCTGGGGCTGGGCATGGGCAGCACCGGCAGGCCCACGCTGCAGCGCTTCTTCGGCGTGGGCGCGGGGCTGGCGGGCATCTGCCTCATCGTCGGCCTGGAGGCGCTGAACGGGCTCGGGCATTCGCTGCTCGCGCAACTCGCGCTGGTGGCGGCGGCCGTGTGCTACGGCTGCGCCGCGATGTTCGGCCGCGTGTTCAAGGGGCTGGACCCGATGGTGCCCGCCGCCGGCTCGATGCTGAGCGGCACCGCGATGCTGCTGCCCGCGAGCCTTGCCATCGACCGGCCGTGGACGCTCGTGCCTTCGACCGCATCGGTGGCGGCTGTGCTCGCGCTGGCGGTGCTGTCGACGGCGCTGGCCTTCACGATCTACTTCCGCCTCATCAGGACGCTGGGGCCGATGTCGACTTCCGCGCAGGCCTATCTGCGGGTGCCCATCGGCGTGGCGATAGGCGTGCTTTTTCTCGGCGAAACGCTCGCGCCCACGGCATGGATCGGCCTGGGTTGCGTGGTGGCCGGCGTGGTCGCGATGACGATGCCGGAGGCAAAACTTTTGCGCCGCGGCCTTCATTTTTTACGCGGCCTTTAGATGCCGGCTTCTACGCTGCCGGCTCCTTCATAAGTTGGCTTTTTTGACAATGAAACATCTGATCCGCATCGCCCTGCCGGTGCTCGTTCTTCCCACCCTGGCCGCCCTTCCGATGCTCGCGAACGCGCAGCTCTCGGGCAACGTGGCATTCACCACCGACTACAAGTTCCGCGGGCAAGACCAGGACATGCTGGGCAAGAACGACTACGCCAAGACCAAGGCCTTCAAGCCCGCCATACAGGGCGGCTTCGACTACGCCTTCGGCGACAGCGGCTTCTATGTGGGCAACTGGAATTCGAGCGTCAACTGGCTCAAGGGCAACAGCATCGAGAGCGACATCTACGGCGGCTACAAGTTCAAGGCCGGCGTGTTCGACATGGACGTGGGCGCGCTCACGTACATCTATCCGGGCAACTCGTCGGGCAATACGACGGAGGTTTACGGCAGCGCCGGCTACACCGACGAGAACATCGGTTCGTTCGCACTGAAGTATTCGCACACGGTGTCGAAAGACTACTTCGGCTACGCCGGCAACAAGGCCGGCTCGGGCCTGAAGGGCACCAACACCGGCTACCTGAACCTGGCCTACAGCAAGGAAGTCTTCCCCAAGGTCACGCTGAAGGCTGCGGTGGGCTACACCAACATGTCCAGCGACATCCGCCGCCTGGGCTACAAGAGCTATGTGGACTACAACGTGGGCGCGAGCTACGACTTCGGCAACGGCCTGTCGCTGGCCGGTTCGGTGCAAGGCGCCAACAAGCAAAGTTCTTATCTCTCGGTAAGCAATCCCGGTGTCGACTTGGGCTTCGGTGCATTCGGCAAGCAGACCTATTCGCCGAACAAGGCACGCTTTATCGTTACTCTGACCAAGACTTTGTAAGCGGCGTTGCTCGGGGAGCTGATCGATCGGCTGCAACCCGGCAGCGTGCCCTGTGCACGCACCAAAGAAGGCAGCGGCCACCACCAGCAACAGTGCACCGCGCGAAAAGAGAGAATGGGCCATCTTGCGCGCGACACACGCGCGCGGCGCCTGCTCCCGATAATCCCTCCATGGTCCGCTCCTCCCAACAAATCCACCCCGCACGCGAGCCCGCGCCCGTTCGCGCGGCAGCCACCGTGCTGCTGCTGCGCGACACCGCCGCCGGCATCGAAGTGCTGATGACGCGCCGCTCGGCCACCGCCAGCTTCGCGCCCGGCGCCTATGTGTTCCCCGGCGGCCACATCGACGCGGCCGACGAAGCCGCCAAGCGAATCGCCACCCGCCGCCCGACGCAGAGCCGGGTGCAGCGCACGCAAGCCATCGCCGCAATCCGCGAGGCCTTCGAAGAGCTTGGCATCCTGCTCGCGCACCACGCCGACGGCCGCCCGGTGAGCGCCTCCGACATAGCAGCGATGGACCGCGCCGACACGGCCGGCACCGCCTTCGCCGACCAGTGCGCCGCGCGCGGCCTGGTGCTCGACTCCGACCGCGTGTTCACCTTCGCGCACTGGATCACCGACCGCGACCTGCCCAAGCGCTTCGACGTGCCCTTCCTTGTGGCGCGCATGCCCGAAGGCCAGACGCCCACGGCCGACGAGAGCGAGCAGTTCGAGCCCTGCTGGGTGCGCCCCGCCGATGCGCTTGCGCGCCACGAGGCCGGCAGCTTCTTCATGATCTTCCCGACCGTGCGCACGCTGCAGCGCCTGGCGGCCTACGCCAGCGTCGACGCGGTGCTCGCGGCCTGCGCGCCGCTCGGCGCCGGCGAAGCCCCGCTGTGGACCAGCTGCCCGCGCGCCGGCCTGCTCAAGGGCGAGGACGCGCGCTATATGGAGCACGAATCGCCCTTCGGCGAACTCGCGCTGGTGTGCCCCGACGGCCAGATCGCGCATGCGCTCGACTGGCAGAGCGAGCACCCGGTTGCGCTGCTGAAGAACGTGATGCGCCTCACGGCGCCCAACCCGAGCGCCATGACCGGCCCCGGCACCAACAGCTACATCGTGGGCGACGCGGCCACCGGCTACATCGTCGTCGACCCGGGCCCGAACGACTTCGACCACATCGGCCGCCTGTGGCGCGCCACGCACGGCGACATCCGCATGATCGTCTGCACGCATTCGCATGCCGACCATTCGCCGGGCGCCGCGCCGCTGCAGGCACTGTGCAAGGACAGGAGGCCGCCGATCCTCGGCCTGGCCTCGCAGCCGACCGCGCGCGCCACGGCGCGCTTCACGCCCGAGCGCGAGCTGGCAGACGGCGAGCGCCTCGTGCTCTCGGGCACCACGCCAGAAGGCACCGCCATCAGCCACACGCTGCGCGTGATCCACACGCCCGGCCACGCGGCCAACCACCTGTGCCTGCTGCTCGAGGAAGACGGCCTGCTGCTGTCCGGCGACCACATCCTGAACGGCAGCACCACGGTGGTCGATCCGCCCGACGGCGACATGACGGCCTACCTCGATTCGCTCGACAAGCTCGATGCGGCCTGCGAGGCCGGCGGCGTGGAATTCATCCTGCCGGCGCACGGCTACGTGATCGGCTTCGCGCGCACCGCCATCGCGATGCTGAAGGCGCACCGCCTCAAGCGCGAGGCCAAGATCGCCGCCGCCATGCGCAAGCTGCCCGACGGCACGCCCGAGCAATGGCTGCCCATCGCCTACGACGACGTGCCCGAACGCATGTGGCCGGTGGCGGCACGCTCCCTGGCCGCGCATGTGGCGCGCATCCGGCAACTGGCCGAGGCCCGATGAATACAAGACCCTCCGAAAAAGACGACGGCGAAGGCATCCGCCTGGCCAAGCGCGTGGCGGCAATGGCCGGCGTGTCGCGCCGCGAAGCCGAGCTGCTGATCGAGAACGGCGCCGTGCGCGTCGACGGCGTGCAGCAGATGCTGCCGCAGTCGCGCGTGCTGCCGCAGCAGCAGGTCGAGATCGCGGCCGGTGCCAAGCCGGAGCCCATCCTTCCCGTCACGCTGTTGCTCTACAAGCCCGCGGGCATGCCGACCGACAGGGCGCACAGCCTGCTGGTGGCCGCGAACCACCACGAGCCCGAGCGCGCCGGGCAGCGCTTCCTGCCGGCGCATGCGAAGGGGCAGCAATGCATGACGCCGCTGGAGACCGGTGCCAGCGGGTTGGTCGCGTACACGCAGGAATTCCGCATCGAACGCAAGCTGCATGAAGACGCCGGCATCCTCGAGCACGAGGTGATGGTCGATGTGGCCGGCCCGGTGAGCCCCGAGGTGCTGGCGCGGCTGGAGCGCTCGCCCGCGCGCGTGAGCATCGGCCGCCAGAGCGACGAACAGACCGGCTTGCGCTTCGCGCTCAAGGGTGCGCGGCCGGGGCAGATTGCCCACATCTGCGACAACGTGGGCCTGCGGATTCTGGCGATGCGGCGAATCCGCATCGGACGCGTGCCGCTGGCGGGGCTGCAGCCCGGCCAGTGGCGCTACCTTGCACCCCACGAACGCTTCTGAACGGCGACGACGACAAAAACCACAACCACGAGACACACACGATCGACCGGAAGAGGACGACCCCCGACGATGCACCGCATGTTCGCGGCCTGCAATTTTCAGCCTGCGGCCTATCAGCGCCGCCGACAGGAGACTCAGCCATGAAGTTCGGATCACCGAGCGCCGCCCTTGCCCTCACCTTGCCGCTGGCACTGGTGACGGGCTGCAGTTACTTCTCGCCCGCCCCGCCGCCCGCGCCGGCGGCCCCGCCACCGCCGCCAATCATCTCGAAGAACGGCCTGGCGCCCATCACGGAGGAACAGGTCGAGCGCATCCGCGAAGCCATCGGCGGCAAGGCACCGAGCCCCGCCGTCGACAAGGTGGTGCGCAGCGCCTCGCCGACCATCGAGTCCTTCGTGCGGACCGAGGGCTGCATCACCGCCCACAACGGCGCGGTGCTCAACCCCTTCGCCGCGCCGGGCCGCCTGTTCGAGGGCAACGGCTTCCAGGGCGGCCCGATGACGCAGATGCAGTTCCACGACAAGACCTCCTGCGTGACGGTCAAGCGCATCCAGAACTGGAAGATGGTCTCGCCGAAGCTGCTGCGCTTCGAGGTGGTCTACGTGGGCGACGACGGCGAGGAGCACACCGTGAAGCGGCACGAGCTGATGCGCCAGCCCAAGGGCGGCTGGCTCTTCACGCGCTGAGCGTCGCGGCGGCCGCGGTGCGCCGCTGCGTGCGCAGCGCCACCGCGAACGACAGCTGCGCCACGATGCCCGCCCCCGCCAGCACGATGGCCGATGCCAGCGCGGGGTTGCGGTGGCCCATGCCCGCGAGCGCGGTGCACAACGCGCCCACGGCCATCTGCGTGAAGCCGTAGAGGCCCGAGGCCGAGCCGATGACCTGCGGGTTCACGCTGATCGCCTGCGTGAGCGCGGCCGGCGAAGCCATGCCGGCGCCGACCGTGAAGAGGAACATGCAGGCCACGATGAGCGGCACCGACAGATGGTCGCCGAGCGCCGCGCCGAGCAGCACGAAGGCCGCGGCCACGCTCAGCGCGTTCGAGCGAATCATCAGCCGGTCGACCCGCACGCGCGAGATCAGGTGGCTGGTGAGAAAACTGCCGAGCCACACGCCCGACACCAGGATGGCGAGGTAGATGCCCGCCTCGTGCGCGGGCCGGTGCAGCTGGTCCACGAAGATGAAGGGCGCCGAGGCGATGAAGGCGTACATCGACGTGGTGGCGCAGCCGCCGCCCACCGAAAAGCCCAGGAACGCCGGCGAACGCAGCAGCTTGCCGTAGTTGCGTGCGAGGTCGCGCGCGTTCACCGCGGCGCCGGGCGCGCCGGTCTCGGGCAGCATGCGCCAGGTGAAGAGAAAGCCCACCACGCCCAGGCCGAAGAGCGCATAGAAGATCGAGCGCCAGCCCAGCGCGGTGGCCAGCGCGCCGCCGATCAGCGGTGCGAGGCTGGGGCCGATGGTGACCATGAGGTTCATCAGCGCGAGGCGGCGTGTGGCCTCCTGCGGCTCGGCCGTGTCGCGCACGATGCTGCGGCCCAGCACGAGGCCGGCGCAGCCGCCGATCGCCTGGAACAGCCGCGCGGTGATGAGCGCATGCACCTCGGGCGCGAGCGCCGCGGCAAGCCCCGCCACACAGTAGATGGCGAGCCCGCACAGCAGCACGGGCCGCCTGCCGAAGCGGTCGGCCAGCGGGCCGTACACCAGCTGCCCCACCGCGAGGCCGAAGATGTAGAGGCTCACCGTCATCTGCATGGCGCCGATGCCGGCGCCGAGGTTGGCGGCGGCGATCGGCAACGCGGGCACGAAGATGTGCATGGCCAGCGTGCCGCTGAAGGTCACCAGCGCGAGCAGCCACAGCGGCGCGTGCGGGCGGCGCTGCGGCTCGGGGGTGGCGGCGCCGCTCATTGCTTCACGGTGGTGGCTGCGGCGGCGCCCTGCGCCAGGTTGGTGTCGGCCGGCTCCCAGCCGCCGCCCAGCGCCATGAACAGCACGATCTGGTCGTCGGAAAGCTGTGCCTCGCTGGCCGCGAGCGCGGCTTCGCTGGCGGCCAGCGAGCGCTCGGCGTCGAGCGAATCGAGGTAGCCGGTGCGGCCGTTCTGGTAGAGCTGGCGTGCCTGCGCGGCGACCTTGGCGCTCTCGTCGCGCGAGGCCTGCAGCGCGGCGCGGCGGTCGAGTTCGCGGGCATAGGTGGCCAGCGCGGTCTCGGTCTCGCGCAGCGCGGTGAGCACGGTGCCGTCGAACTTGGCGAGCGCGGCGCGCGTGCCGGCCTCGGCCTGCGCGATGTGCGACTGCACGACGCCGGTGTTGGGCACCGTCCACGAGATCAGCGGGCCCAGGCTCCAGGCGAAGGTGTCCTTGCGGCCGAAGCCGTCGGCGTGGCCGACGGAGG
>JACXTT010012943.1_pt1 | contig 11033 bp, 10 predicted proteins | sample 9270951 | NCBI WGS metagenome assembly JACXTT01 (sample SAMN15532306, study PRJNA645909) | rock metagenome | isolation source: weathered quartz diorite | place: Puerto Rico | collected 2017-06-21 | reverse complement strand
CAGAGTCTCAAGTGGGTGCTTCGCAATGCTATTGGGCTTCTCACTTCAAGGTGAGCCTGCACGCCGAACATTGGTACGGCTCCCGGGGTTAACAATTAGGCTCAAGGGTTTTGGAGCTTGTGCCGAAACCGAGGGAGACACCGGTTGCAAGGATACCATTTTGGCTTCTTGCGAAAGGTGGCAGCCGCTCAACGGTGGCCTATTCCAGCGCCAGAGTGGAGTCGATGTCCAGGCGCAGCTGCTTGACACGCGCAATCGCAGCGGAATCCGGTTGCGCAACGCCCTCTGTTCCACGCATTTCAAGCAATTCGCGAGCGATATTGAGCGCTGCCATCACCGCGATGCGCTCGGCACCCAGCGCACGGCCGCGCTTGCGGATGCTGGTCATGCGCTCGTTGAGGTAATCGGCTGATTTCACGAGCGCTTCATGTTCTTCCTGCGGGCAGGCAACGCTGTATTCCTTGCCCATGATGCGTACGGTAACGCTCAGCGAGTCCTTGCCAAGTTTCGCAGCGGTCATGATTCCTGCTCCGTTTCGAGCGCGCGGATGCGGTCAACAATGCCTTCGATGCGTCGACGCAATTCCGCATTGAGCGCCAGCAGCCGGTCGCGCTCCTGCAGCGTGCGCTTATGCTCAAGGCGAGCCTGACTGTAGGCGGCCATCATGCGCTGCACACGGTCTTCGAGCTGTTCGAGTTCTGATTCGAGCATGGCGGAAATGAAAAAGGCGACGGGCCCTAGTATAGCCCGCCGCCTTTTTTGTACCAGTGCTGTTTTATTGCAACAAGATAAACAATGCGCCGTTACCGCGACGGACGTGCAGCAGCAGTTGGGTCGCCTTGGGGCCTGCCAGCTTCTGGAAGGTCTCCATGCCATCAACCGGCTCACGGTTCACTGCGTCGATGATGTCGCCAGGGCGCAGGCCGGAGCGGGCAGCGACACTGCGTGGCTCAATGCTCTTGAGCAGTACACCACGGACGTCATCGGTCGATTGCTTCGCCGACTCATCAATCGGCGCAAACGTCGCGCCAGCCAGCAGCGGGCTCAGGTCAGAGCTGGTTGCAGCCTGTTCAGTGCTCTTGCCAACAGCGATGCTGACGGTCTGCGGCTTGTTGTCGCGCAGAATCTTCATTTCCACCTTGTCGCCCACGCGCATCAGGCCGACGATATTGCGCAGCTGCGCAAAGTTCTCGATGTCATGGCCGTTCGCGGAGAGGATGATGTCGCCCGTCTTCAGCCCGGCAGCGGCAGCTGGAGACTTTGGCACCACCTTGGTGATGACAGCGCCGTCCGTGCGGGTCAGGCCCATGGCCTTGGCCAGCTGCGGATCAAGATCCTGGCCCATCACGCCAATGCGGCCGCGCTGTACGGAACCATGCGAGATCAGCTGGTCCATCACGCTCTTGGCGAGATTGACCGGAATCGCAAAGCCGAGGCCGATGTTGCCGCCAGAAGGCGAGTAGATGTTGCTCGGGATGCCGACCAGTTCGCCGCGCAGGTTGATCAGGGCGCCGCCGGAGTTGCCTGGGTTGATCGAAGCGTCGGTCTGGATGAAGTCTTCATAGCCGCCGTCACTGATGCCGGTCTGGCGGCCGAGGCCGCTGATGATGCCGGAGGTCACTGTCTGGCGCAGGCCGAACGGTGAGCCGATGGCGACGACGAAATCGCCAACTTCAGCCTTGGATGAATCAGCCAGTGGAACGGCCTTGATGTTGTCTGCCTTGATCTGCAGTACGGCGACGTCGGTTTCCGGATCCTTGCCAATCAGCTTTGCATCGAACTCGCGGTTGTCGCTGAGACGAACCTTGATGGTTTCAGCTTCGGAAACCACATGGTTGTTGGTGATGATGTAGCCCTTGGCTGCATCCACGATCACGCCGGAGCCGATAGCCTGTGCTTCACGCTCTTCTGGCTGCTGCTGGCCGCGCTGATCATCCGGATCCTGGTCGGGCGCGCCAAAGAAGCGGCGGAAAAAGGGGTCTTGCAACAAGGGGTTCTGGACGCGTTTTTCCGCTTTGGCGGTCACGGCGATATTGACCACCGCAGGCATCACTTGCTTGAGCATGGGCGCCAGCGAGGGAACGTTGCCTTGCGCTACGGGCAAGGCCGCTGCAGCGAGTGCGGAAACTGCAGTGCCCGCGGTAACCGGAGAGGGTGCGCTGGACATCATGAAAGCCGCGGCAACAATCGAGGCCGAAACGGCAAGTGGAGCAACAATCTTTACTAACAATTGACGTGACATGGAGATCCTTCTTGGTGTGCTGATAACAGGCAGCGTCGCTATGACCGCGGTTGTCGCGCCGAGTTTCAGCGTTATTTCATGCGCAGGCGCGCGTTGAGGTTGTAACGGCCAGTGATGCTGGCGCTGGCCAGCACGTGTCCTTCCAGTGCCTTGCGCAATTCAGTGATCGTGTAGGCGCCCTTGACGGCGGCCTGATCCAGATCGGTGGCGTGGATCGTGAAGGTATAGCGATGCACGCGCGCATCATTCCAGGGCGGGCAGGGGCCGTCGTAACCCAGGTAAGTGCCTTCCATGCCGGCGTCGCCCTTGAACCAGCCGGTGTAATCGTTCATGCCCTGGCGCGAGCCTTGCGGGCCGGCGGGTGCGGATTTTCCCTTGATGGTGACGCCGCTGGCACTGCTGCCTTCGGCAATCTCGGTTACATCTGCAGGGATATCCACCATCAGCCAGTGCACGAATTCCGCGCGCGGCAGCTTGGCAGGCACTTCGCGGCCTTCCTTGTTGACGTCGTCCGGCCTGGTGGGTGCGTCGGCATCAATCGCGGTGAGGACAAATGACTTTGTTCCTGCCGGAGCGCCCGACCATGCCAGGTGCGGATTCAGGTTCTGCGAGAGCGTGACATGTCCGCGCGGGGCCTGGATGCAAAAACCGCAGCGGCCGGGGATGCGTTCACCGTTCTTGAATGTTTTGCTTGAAAGTTTCATGAGTAAGAGTTCCCTGTCAGAAGACGGTTTATACCTTCCGCGACCAGGCTTTCTCAACGCCCCCGCGCAGGCCCATGCCAAGCTTGACGAGGCCACCCGAGAGGCGATCACTCAGCGTCTGGCGACGGCGGTAGACCACTTCGTAAATGTCGGCGTCCTTGGCGCGCTCCAGCAGGTAATCGTCGCTGGTCTTGATTTCGTCAATCAGGCGCAGGCTGAGTGCGCGCGTGCCGAACCAGTGTTCGCCGGTGGCAACCTTGTCGATCTCAAGGACGGGACGATTCTCGGTGACAAAGGCCTTGAACAGCTGGTGCGTTTCTTCCAGTTCCTCGCGGAATTTCTCGCGGCCTTCGTCGGTGTTTTCGCCAAACATCGTCAGTGTGCGCTTGTATTGGCCGGCGGTGTGCAGTTCAAAGTCGATTGCGTTCTTTTTCAGGACGCGATGGAAGTTGGGAATCTGTGCCACGACGCCAATGGAACCAATGATGGCAAATGGCGCAGCGAGGATCCGGTCGGCGACGCAGGCCATCAGGTAGCCACCGCTGGCGGCAACCTTGTCGACGATTACGGTGAGCTTGATCTTGCGATCGCGGATACGGGTGAGCTGCGAGGCGGCCAGGCCGTAGGAATGAACCAGTCCGCCCTCGCTTTCGAGGCGCAGCACGATTTCATCTTCCTTGCGGGCAACCTGGAGTACGGCGCTGATTTCTTCGCGCAGGGACTCAACCGGTGTTGCGTTCATGTCGCCATCAAACGCAAGGCTGAACAGGCGCGGGCGTGCTGACTGCTGGCCTTTCCTGGTGGCTTTCTGCCTGGCTTTTTCTTCGGCTTTCCGTGCCTTGTGCTGTTGCTTGAGTTCGCTGTCGTCCAGCAGTTCGTTGTTGAGCGTATCGGCCATCAGCTCGAAACGGTCATTGATGTTCTTGATCTGTAGGTGATCATGCGAGTGTTCGCGGGCTTCGCGGACCAGCGAAAATAGCCCTGCCAGCACCATGACAACAGCCGCAGAGAGGGTGATGGTCTTGGCCAAGAAAAGACCATACTGCAGCAAAAAATCGGTCACAAAGTTACTCCGGAGTATTCAGGGTTACGGCATAAAGCATGTTTATGGATACGCCATCTTGGCTTTTCAAGGTGGGTGGGCGTAGCTTATTGAGGCTATAAAGCTATAAAAACTGTAAGCGATTATTGATTTGCATGATATTTGCGTATAATAACAAGGCTTATTTCTGAGCCGTATCAGCGGCCTAATGGGGTTGGAGACTTAAACCATGAACACAATTTCGCGGGGGTTGCTTGGCCTGGTTTTGACCGCAGCTTCATTGTCTGCCTTTGCGCAGCCAGCTGATGAGATGCGTCCCTATGCATCCGTGATGTATGACGCCGTTTTCGCCGACAAGGATCGTAATGCAGAGACCGGCAAGGGCGTGTCGCTCGGTTTCGGTGCCGCGATCAACAAGTTCTGGGGAGTGGAAGTCGGTGGCTTCTACGACCAGGCGCATGCTAATGACTCCAAAACGGGCATGAACTGGCGCGAGTACGGCGGCAAGGTGGACGGCATGTTCTTCTTCTCGCGCAACCCGGGCTTCTCTCCATACACGGCCATTGGCCTGGGTGGTATGGAAAACAAGCGCCACGACACCAATGACAAGTCTTTCGACTTCTTTGCTGATGCGGGCCTGGGTTTCTTCAAGTATTTCCCGATCGGCAGCTATGACATCGCCTTCCGCGCTGACGCCCGTTATCGCTGGGTGAGCGCCCACGACATCCCCAATGACCGTTTCACCCCTTCGCATTCCTTCGGTGAGCCGGTCGTCCGTGTTGGTCTCGTGTTCCCGTTTGGCAAGCGCCCTGTTGCAGCAGCAGCTCCTGTTGCCGCAGCCGCTCCAGCTGCTGCCCCGGCCGCAGCGCCCAAGGGCAAGACCGAGCCTGTTGCCGACGAGGCACCAAGCTTCGACAACGTCTACTTCGACTTCGACCACTCTGACCTGACCGATCGTGCCAAGGTAACGCTCGACAACGCAGCGGGCACCATCAATGGCCTGACCCAGAAGTATCCGAGCCTGAAGGTCGACCTGTCCGGCCACACCGACTGGATCGGTACCGAAGGCTACAACCAGTCCCTGTCCGAGCGTCGCGCTGACTCGGTCAAGCAGTACCTGACCCGCAAGGGCGTGTCTGCTGATCGCATCACCACGCATGCTTATGGCGAGACCAAGCCGGTTGCGCCGAATGACACCGCCGAAGGTCGTGCGCTCAACCGTCGCGTCGAGATCAAGACCGACGCACCTGCGCCGAAGAAGTAAGCTTTAACGCTTCAACAAAAAACCCGCCATCCGGCGGGTTTTTTGTTGGTGAACAAACAACACTAAATGGCTGACTGCACCAGCGTCTGCATCATGCGGATATGTTCCGCATCGGCATTGAGCGCCGGGATGTAACGAAAGCCTGTGCCGCCTGCTGCCAGGAAATCGGCGCGATAACGGATCGCCACTTCCTCAAGCGTCTCCAGGCAATCCGCAGAAAACCCCGGGCAGATCACATCAAGCGTCCTGATGCCGCGTGCAGCGTATTGCGGCAGGATCACGTCGGTATACGGTTGCAGCCACGGCTCGCGTCCGAGGCGACTCTGGAAGCTCAGCGACCATTGCTCGGGCTTGAGCTGCAGTGCCTCGGCCAACAGCGCCGCGGTTTTCTTGCACTGCGCATCATAGGGATCACCCTGGTCGACATAACGCTGCGGAATGCTGTGGAAAGACATCAGCAGATGTTCGCTCGCGCCATTCGCCTCTCGATACGCGCGCACGCTGGAGGCGAGCGCTTCGATATACGCAGGGTGGGCGTGGTAGTCGTTGATCGTGCGGAGTTCAGGGATATGGCGTTCCCGTGCCAGTACACGCGCGATGCCATCGACGACCGCAGCCGTCGTTGTACCGGAATACTGTGGATACAAGGGCAGTACCACGATGCGGCCAACCCCTTTCTGTTTCAAACCGGACAGCGCATCGCCCAGGCTGGGGCGGCCGTAAGTCATGCCGAGTGCAACAGGAGTATCCGCGCCGAGCAGTGCTTGCAGCTGCGTCGCCTGCTGCTGCGAAACATCCAGCAGAGGCGAGCCACGCTCGCTCCAGACGGCGTTGTAGGCATGCACCAGCTTCTGCGGACGGAATGGCAGGATGAAGCCATACAACACCGGCAGCCACAGCGCGCGTGGAAATTCGACAACGCGCGGGTCCGACAGGAATTCGCGCAGATAGCTTCGAATCGCTGCAGGCGTGGGGGCATCTGGCGTGCCGAGGTTGACCAGCAATACGCCGGTCTTGCCATTTGAGGTGTGCATCGTTGCTGTCGTCATCAATAAAAAGCGGCTGCCAGTTTGGCAGCCGCGGCACAAAAAGTCAGGACAATTGATTAAGGCGTATTGATCACGGCGTGATGGCGCGAGTAAACGAAGTAGACCAGCAGGCCAATCACCATCCAGATCGCGAACGCGATCCAGGTTAGCGCAGGCAGGCTGTACATGAGCCAACCGCAGAAGCCCATGCCGATCAGCGGAATCACGGGAACCCAGGGCGTTCTGAACGGACGCTTCATGTCGGGCTTGGTCTTGCGCAGTGCAATCACGCTGAGGCAGACCAGGAAGAACGCACCGAGCGTGCCGAGGTTCACCAGCTCGGCTACCTTGCCAATCGGGAAGAAGCCGGCGATCAGTGCAATCACCACGCCGCTGCCGAGAATCAGTTTGACCGGCGTCTGCGTTTTTGGATGTACCGCAGCCATCGGTGCAGGCAGCAGGCCGTCACGCGACATCGCCAGCACGACGCGTGTCAGGCCGTAGTAGAGCACCAGCATCACCGTGGTGATGCCAAAGATCGCGCCCGTGGCGATCATGCCCTGTGCCCAGCTCAGGCCCAGGCGACCCATGGCCGCAGCAACCGGCGCCTTGATGTCGATCTCTGCGTAAGGCACGACGCCGGTGAGGATGCCGGAGACGATGATGTAGAGAATGGTGCAGATGCCCAGGGATGCGAGCAGGCCGATGGGAAGGTCGCGTTGCGGGTTGACGGCTTCTTCACCTGCGGTGGAGACGGCATCGAAGCCAATGTAGGCAAAGAAGATCAGCGCAGCAGCGGTGGTGACGCCAGCAAAACCGAAATGCGAAGTGCCATCCGCATCAATCACGCGCTCGGGAATGAACGGATGCCAGTTCGCCGGATCCACATGCGGACCCGCAATGGCGATGAAGGCGAGGATGGTGACGAGTTTGACCAGCACCATCGCGCCATTGAAGCGCGCCGCTTCCTTAACGCCCCATGACAGCAGGCCGGAGAGCACCAGCACGACCAGCATCGCGGGCAGATTGCAGACGCCGCCTTCGAGTGGCGCGGAAGTCAGCGATGCAGGCAATTCAATGCCGAAGAATGAAGCCAGGATCTTGGCAAAGTAGCCAGACCAGCCGATGGCAACGGTTGCCGTCGACACGCCGTATTCCAGGATCAGGTCCCAGCCAATGATCCATGCAACGAATTCACCGATGCCCACATAGGCATAGCCGTACGCACTACCGGCACCGCCGACAGCACTGGAGAGTTCCGCGTAGCAAAGCGCCGCAAAGGCGCAGGCCGTGCCGGAGATGATGAACGAGAGCACGATGGCCGGTCCCGCATGTTGTGCCGCGGCCACGCCGGTGAGCACGAAGATGCCGGTGCCGATGATGGCGCCGATCCCAAGAAGCGTCAGGTCGAGTGCAGTCAGGCTGCGCTTGAGGCCAGTGTTGGCATTGGGATCAATCGGCTTGGTGCGAAACAGACTCATGGATAGGACGCTCCCTCTTTATATTCTGGATGTATGTACGTCTTGGGCATGCACAAGCCACGCCATTTGTGCCGCGATTATGCCGTAATGCCTCTTCATCACAGCAAAAAAGGCTGGATGTACTAGTCGTTGCCTGGATCGAATGGTCTGCAAGGTCAAAAGATTGAAGGATCGCTGCGTTCGTCCTGTGGAAATGGATGAAGATGACGCCTGCGGCATTTACTCGGCCGACGCAGGTAGGTAGTCGGATCGGCCAATGTGCAGTACGGTAGCGTACTGCAGAATCGCGTCATCTCCACTCCTTACCAAGGACTTACGTCGATGCCGACCTACAAAGCCCCGTTGCGCGACATGCGCTTCCTGATCAACGAAGTGTTCGACTATCCGTCGCACTACGCCAGCCTGTCGAACGGCAAGGACGCTGATCCGGATACCGTCAACGCCATCCTCGATGAATGCGCCAAGCTTTGCGAGGAGACGCTCGCTCCGCTGAACCTCTCCGGCGACGAAGAAGGCTGCAAGTTCGACAACGGCAAGGTCACCACGCCCAAGGGCTTCAAGGAAGCCTACGAGTTGTACTGCCAGGGTGGCTGGCAGGGTCTGTCGCACCCGACCGAGTTCGGCGGCCAGGGCCTGCCGATGTCGATGGGCCTGTTCAAGACCGAAATGATGGGCACCGCCAACTGGTCGTTCAACATGTACCCGGGCCTCAGCCTCGGCGCCATGAACACCGTCATGCAGTACGCCCCGGCAGATCTCAAGACGCTGTACATGACCAAGCTGACCGAAGGCACCTGGACCGGCACCATGTGCCTGACCGAGCCGCAGTGCGGTACCGACCTGGGCCAGGTCAAGACCAAGGCCGAAACGAATCCTGACGGCACCTTCCGCATCACCGGCACCAAGATCTTCATCTCCGCCGGCGAACACGACATGGCCGAGAACATCGTCCACATCGTTCTCGCCCGCCTGCCGGACGCACCGGCCGGTACCCGCGGCATCTCGCTGTTCATCGTGCCGAAGTTCCGCCCGACCGCCGAAGGCGAAGTCGGCGAATTCAACAAGGTCGTCTGCAGCGCGCTCGAACACAAGATGGGCATCAAGGCTTCGGCCACCGCCGTCATCAACTTCGAGGAATCGATTGGCTGGATGATCGGCGAACCCAACAAGGGTCTCGAAGCGATGTTCACGTTCATGAACACCGCCCGCATCGGTACCGCCATCCAGGGCGTTGCCCACGCTGAACTGTCCTTCCAGGGCGCTGTGGCTTACGCCAAGGACCGCCGCTCGATGCGCGCCCTTCGTGGCAAGCAGGAACCGGAGAAGGTTGCCGATGCGCTGATCCACCACGCCGACGTGCGCCGCATGCTGCTCACGCAGAAGGCGATCGCCGAAGGCGGCCGCGCGATGATCTACTTCGCCGCGCAGTACGCCGACCACATGACCAATGGCGTCATCGAAGGCGACGACAAGAAGTTCAAGTACTGGGACGACAAGCTCGGCTTCTTCACGCCGATCATGAAGGGCTTCCTCACCGAGATGGGCCTCGAAGCTGCCAATCAGGGCATCCAGGTGTTCGGTGGCCACGGCTACATCAAGGAACACGGCATGGAACAGATCGCCCGCGACGCGCGCATCTCCACGCTGTACGAAGGCACCACCGGCATCCAGGCGCTCGACCTGCTCGGTCGCAAGGTGCTGGTGATGACGCGCGGCAAGGCCGTGCGTGAGTTCACGGGCCAGATCGCCAAGTTCTCGCTGGAGCACATGGGCAACGCCAAGCTGCGTCGCTATGCCATCGACCTCGCGCGCCTCAGCGCCGAATGGAACGTGCTGACCACGCGCATCATGCTGATGGCCCGCAAGGACCGCGAGCAGGTCAGCGCCGCCAGCCACCACTTCCTGATGTACTCGGGCTACGTCACGCTCGCCTACTTCTGGGCGCTGCAGGCTGCGGTTGCCGACAAGAAGCTGGCCGAGAAGAACGGCAGCGAGAAGCCGGAGTTCTACAAGGCCAAGATCGCCGTTGCACGTTTCTACTTCGACCACCTGCTGCCGCGCACCAAGGGCCACGCAACGTCGATGCTCAAGCCGAGCAAGACGCTGACCAAGCTGCCGATCGACAGCTTCATCTTCGAATAAGAAGATTGTTGGAAAAAAGAAGGGCGCCAATGGCGCCCTTCTTTTTTGTTCGCGAGGAATTATCGCGACTGAAGATTGCCGCTGATCTTGCCGCGTGTATCGATATGAAGATGCCGCAGTCCAAGTTCCTCCAGCCACTCCGGTCCTTCGACGCTGCCCTTGAGCATGGCGATAGTGGTTGCGGTGCCTGCGATGAGGCACTGCTCTGCAACAACACTGACGCCAGCGAGTCCGTTGACTGGCCATCCTGTAAGCGGATTGAGAATGTGGCAATAACGTTTGCCATCACGTTCAAAGAACCGCTCGTAATCGCCGCTGCTGGCGATGCCGCCGCTACTGAGTGATATCTGTGCAATGGCGACTTCCGGATTGCGCGGATTGCGCACGCCAACTTCCCATGGTGCGCCATCGGGATGCGGGCCGATCAGTGAGATATCACCGCCAAGTTCAACGAAGCCGTGACGCGCACCCGCGTCGCGACAGGCTTGCGCGGCGCGATCGGCTGCGTATTCCTTCACGTAACCGCCGAAGTCCAACTCCATGCCCGCGCGTGGAAGCGCCAGGTGCGGACGTTGCCATTTGAGTTTGTCCCAGCCAATCAGTTGCAGTGTGCCGTCGATTTCACTTTGCGAAGGGATGCGTCCGCTCTTGAAATCCCACACGCGACGCAACACGCCAGAGGTAATGTCGAACAAACCTTCACTCTGTTCCCACGCCGCCTGTGCGTAATCGAGCAGGCCTGCGGTTTCTGCATCCACTTCAACGCCGCGTTTATCACCGGCAGAACGATTGATGCGCGTGGTGACGCTGTCATCGAGATAACGAGAATAGATTTTTTCCAGACGGCGTACTTCCGCCTGTGCAGCATCGGCTTGCACTTGCGCGCGTTGTGCATCGGCGGCGTAGAGGCGTACCTCGCAGACGCTGCCCATTGCGCGGAATGGAAGATTGAAAACCTGCAAGGGATTCAAGAAATCTGATGTGGAGTAGGTTTGCCGGAAGTCTACCTGTGTCATCCTTGCATGACGACTTGATAGGGGATCAGGCTGTGAAGAAATTTTCTGCAGTATTACTTCTTGTATTAACGCCGCACATCGCTTTTGGCGCTGACCCGGTGACAGTGGTGCGTG
>JACXTT010012942.1_pt1 | contig 11034 bp, 6 predicted proteins | sample 9270951 | NCBI WGS metagenome assembly JACXTT01 (sample SAMN15532306, study PRJNA645909) | rock metagenome | isolation source: weathered quartz diorite | place: Puerto Rico | collected 2017-06-21 | reverse complement strand
CTGGCGGCGCGAGGGCTTCGGGCTCCGGCGCCGCTGCCGCCTTCCGCTCGGCCGTGCCCTCCACCAGGGCGAACAGCTCGTGGGCCTTGAAGGGCTTCGCGAGATAGTCCGTCATGCCGTGCGAGAGACAGCGCTCGCGCTCGCCCGAAAGCGCGTGGGCCGTGAGGCCGATGATCGGCAGGGCGTGGCCCTTGGGGAGGGCACGAATCGCGTGGGTGGCTTCGAAGCCGTCCATCTCCGGCATCTGAATGTCCATCAACACCACGTCGTAGTCGCGCTCCTGGACCGCCTGCAGCGCCTCGCGGCCGTTGCTCGAGACGTGAACTTCGTGTCCGCGCTTGACCAGCATGGCGACCGCGACCTGTTGGTTGACGGGATTGTCTTCCGCGAGCAGGACGCGCATCGACCGCCGCGATTCCGCGATCGTGTGGCGCGTGACGACATCCGGGGTCCCCGCTTCCTCCGGCGAACCCGCGAGCACCGTCCCGAGTGCTTCCAGCAGATCGCTGCGTGAGATCGGCTTCGTGAGGTATCCCCGGATGCCCAGCTCGCGGCAGCGCTCGCCGTCGCCGCGCTGCCCGGCGGACGTGAGCATGAGCAGGTTGGTGCGCTTGATCTTTTTGTCGGCGCGCACCGCGGTCGCGAGCTGGAAGCCGTCCATGTCGGGCATCTGCACGTCGAGGATCGCGAGGTCGTAGCGGACGCGTCGCAGCGCCTCCAGACCCTCCGCCGCCGTCGGCACCTCATCGACGTTGATCCCCTCGGCGTTCAGCATTTCGCGCAGAATGCGCCGGTTCGTCTGGTTGTCGTCGACGACGAGCATGCGCCGGCCGCCGAGTGCCGCGAGACGGGTGGTACGTGTCGGCGGTGCGGTCTCGACGGGCAGGGTGAGCGCGAAGGAGAACTCGCTGCCGCGTCCCACCTCGCTCTTGACGGCCAACTCGCCGCCCATCAGTCGGACCAGCCGCTGCGAGATGGCGAGGCCGAGGCCGGTCCCGCCGTAGCGCCGCGTCATCGTCGAGTCGGCCTGGGTGAATTCCCTGAATACCGAGCTGATGTGTTCCGCGGCGATCCCGATGCCGGTGTCCCGGACGCCGAAGGTCAGCTTGGCCGTCCCGTCGATAGGGGCCGCCGCGGTCACCGTGATGACGACCTCTCCCTGTTCGGTGAACTTGATCGCGTTGCCGATCAGGTTCATGAGCACCTGACGCAGCCGGGTGGGGTCGCCGCGCACCGCGCGCGGCACGTCGGCGGCGACTTCCGCGAGCAGCTCCAGATGCTTTTCGCGCGCCCGTACGGCGAGCAGGCTGGCGGTGGCGTGGACCACTTTCGACACGTCGAACGGGATCGATTCGAGCTCGAGGTGCTCCGCCTCGATCTTCGAGTAATCGAGGATGTCGTTCAGGATCATGAGCAGCGCTTCGGACGACGAGCGCACCAGCTCGAGGGCGCGCCGCTGCTCGGTCGACAGCTCGGTATCGAGGATCAGCTCGACGAATCCCAGCACCGCGTTCATGGGCGTGCGGATCTCGTGGCTCATGTTCGCGAGGAAGGCCGACCGCGCCTGCGCGACGCGCTCCGCGAGGTCCTTGGCCTCGCGCATCACCGCCTCCGCCTGTTTGGCGGCGCCTTCGCTCACTGCCAGGCGTGCCGTGACCTGGAGGTGGTCGGCCAGCGTCAGATGCGCGCGACGCGCCACGAGGATCATCACGATCGTGAACAGGCCGACCACAACCGACGCGGCGAGGTGGTGGGGCTGTTCGCTCATGGCGAGTGAGACGAACACCGGCAACGTGATGCCCGCGATGAATCCGCGGATGCTGAGCGGGTCCGCGGCGAGGGTCGTCAGTGCGCTGGCGATGATTCCGGCCAGCACCACCAGGACCAGGGCCGCGGTTTCGAACGGGACGATCGGGAGGACGATCGCTCCGCCCACCCCCCAGGTGATGGCAAGCAGCACCACTGTGGCGCGCACGCCGTTGCGGACGGTGCGGTCATCGAGCTTGCGACGCGTGCTGATAAAGAGCCAGGCGCCGCGCAGTAAGGCTGCGACGGAGACGGCGGCCACCCATCCCAGTAGCAGGTCGTGGGGTGCATCGGGCCAGGCCAGTGCGGCGATGACGGCAATGAGGATGGGGTGCGCGAAGATGCCGAGGCCGCTCTCGTGCACCAGGCGTTCCTGCAGCAGCCGGGCGAGGTCGGCGCGGATGCGCTCGTCTGTCGCCGCGCTATTCTCGGGTCGCGCCTCGTTCGTCACGGTGGTCATGGGTGCTACATGCTACGATATGACTGCAAAACGGACCAGGGGAACATTATTTACGGCACATGGCGGCACGTATTAGGTTGCTAACCTGTTGGCGCCCGTAGCTCAGGTGGATAGAGCAGCAGCCTTCTAAGCTGTTGGTCGGAGGTTCGAATCCTCCCGGGCGCATTTGCGATGAACCTGCTCCTCGCCGAAGACGATGCCGTCGCGCGCATGACGTTGAGCGCGGTGCTCAGGGGCCTCAGCTACGAGGTCACCGAAGCCGAGCACGGGGGCGAAGCGTGGGCCAACCTGCAGCTCGGTTATTTCCCGATCGTCATTTCCGACTGGCAGATGCCGGAGATCGACGGCCCCGAGCTCTGCCGGCGGATGCGTGCCCGGACCACGGACCGCTACTCCTACTTCCTCTTAGTCACCGCCACCGGCGGAAAGAAGCGCTACCTCGAGGGCATGGAAGCGGGCGCCGATGACTTCATCACGAAGCCGATCGACATGGACGAGCTCCGCGCCCGCCTCAAAGCCGCCGAGCGGATCCTCGGCCTGCGCCAGCATGTGCAGCAGCTCGAGGGCTTGCTGCCGATCTGTGCGTACTGCAAACGCATCCGGGACGCCTCGGGAAAATGGGAATCGATCGAACGCTATGTCGAAGAGCGATCCGAGGCGCAATTCAGCCACGGGTATTGTCCGGAATGCTACGAGACGTACGTCCGTCCGCAGATCGAGAAACCGTAGCTCCGGTCTTCGGCGAATCCGTGACGCGATCGTCCGCTGGGAGTCTCATGAACGGGAGAGGCGTTGACTTGCCGGGGGGGAACGTTGGGCGAATCGCTTCGCGAAACCAATTCCTGACGTAGGATCGAAAGTGCGCGCCGGCGTGGAAGGTGCCACCGTGCAAGCCCGCACCCTGCTCGTCATCGAGGACGACGTGCAGATCCGGCGGGCGGTGAAGAACGCGCTGACGGGGTCGGCCGAGCGTATTGTGGAGGCCGCCAGTGGACGCGAAGGACTTGCCCTGGCGGCGTCGTGGCGGCCGGACCTCGTCGTCCTCGATCTTGGCCTGCCGGATATGCCGGGCATCGCCGTGTGCAAGGAAATCCGCACCTGGGGCAAGATGCCCCTCGTCGTGCTCACGGCCCGCCACGCGGAGGACGAAAAGGTCGCGCTGCTCGATGCGGGGGCGGACGACTACGTGACCAAGCCGTTCAGCACCAGAGAATTCGCGGCTCGCGTCCGGGCGCAGCTGCGCCGCGCGGTGTCTTCGTCGATTCCGGCGGACGCGGTCGTCAAGGTCGGTGATCTCACGATCGATTTGGCGGCCCGCCGAGTCTCACGGGCCGATGAGTCCGTCCATTTGACGCCCATCGAGTTCGAGATCCTGCGCGTCCTCGCCTCCCAGCCGGGGCGAACACTCACGCATCGCCAGATCTTCGATGCGGTGTGGGGAAACACGGCGGGGAACGCCCACCAGTACTTGCGCGTCCATATCACCAACCTGCGCCGCAAGATCGAGCAGAACCCGGCGACGCCGCGGCTCATCGTGACGGAACCCGGCGTGGGGTACCGGTTTGATCGGTGAGGATCGGCATCCGCGGCACCATGGCCTGGCCGTTCTGGTTGGCGACGTTGATCATCCTGACCGTCGTCATGCATGGCGTGCGCGGCGACATCGAGGAGGCGCACGTCGTCATCCCGTATCTCCTCGTAGTTCTGGGTGGCAGCTCGACCGGTGGTCGCGCGCTCGGCTTCACCCTCGCCGTCCTCAGTTTCCTGTTGATCGACTACTACTTCCAGGTGCCGTTCGATACGCTGTCGGTCGGCAAGCCGCTCGACTGGGTCGTGCTCTTCGCCTTTCTGGCGACGGCCGCGGTCGCGACACAGCTGCTCACCCGCGCCCAGGATGAAGCTCGGAGCGCAGAGCGCCGCGCCCGTGAAGTGGAGGAGCTCTCCAGAGTGGCCGAGCACGCCGAGGCACTGCGCGAAGCGAACCACCTGAAGGACATGCTCCTCGCGTCGGTATCCCACGACCTACGCACGCCCCTGACCACGATCAAGGCGCTCGCGCAGGACGTCGCCACCGGTGGGGACCCACGTGCGCGAATCATCGAGGAACAGGCCGACCGGCTGAGTCACATGGTCGCCAACCTGCTCGATCTGTCACGCATCAGGGCTGGCGCCTTTCCTCTCCAGATGGAGATCAACACCGCAGAGGATCTCCTTGGCGCCGTGAGCGCGCAGTTCGCCGCGGTGCCGGAAGCGCAGCTCAAGACCGTCCTGCATCTCGATCAGCCCGCGCTCGTCGGCATGTTCGACTTCGTCCAATCGCTTCGCATCCTGAGTAACCTCGTCGAGAACGCACTGCGAGTGTCGCCCTCCCGCGCGGCCGTGGAGCTCGAGGCGACACGGGATGGTGGGGCGCTCGTGTTCACGGTGCGCGATCGCGGTCCCGGCGTGCCCGCGAGCGAAACGGAGCGCATCTTCGAGGCGTTCTATCGGCCCGCGGGGTCGCCGCCCGACGCCGGCAGGGCCGGTCTGGGGCTGGCAATCTCACGCAACCTTGCCGAGCTGCAGGGCGGGGCGCTGATCTACACACCGAACGCCGGTGGCGGGAGTGTGTTTACGCTGCGGCTTCCTCTCGCGGAGGTCGAGCTGCCGGCGTCGTCTTTGTGATTTCTTAACGTCCAACCGCACCTTCCACATCGAATCTTAGCGCCCGCGGGACGATGTTCTGCGGTCGCATGAATCCTCGAACCATCGTGTTGACTGCCAGTCTGCTGGTCAGCGGGCCGGGCGGGCTTTTCGCGCAGTCGCGTCCCACGCTGCGCGACGTCCTCGATGTCGCGCTGCGCCGCAATCCGGATATCGTGGCGGCGCGTGTGCGCGTGGACAGCGCCCATGGCGAGCAGCGCATCGCGCGCGCAATCCCCAATCCCATCGTCAATTCCGCGCCCAACCAGCCGTGGCAGTACACGGTCTCCGTTGCGCTGGATGTGACGCCGCAGCGTCTGTTCCGCACGCGCGCGGCCGCGCGAGCTACCGACGCCGCATACGCCGACGCGGCAGACATCGTGAGGCAGGTGACGTTCTCGGTGCGTCAGGCGTTCTCCGACGTGCTTCTGGCGGAGCAAACGCGGGCGGTCGCGGACGAGCGACGGGAGATCTTTCGCCAACTCCTTGCCGCAGATTCGGTGCGTCTGCGCGCGGGCGACCTGCCCGAGCGTGAGATCACCAAGGCCGAACTCGAGTTGGCGCGGGCGGACGCGGAGCTGCTGCGTGCCACCGCGCAGGTCCACGCCAGCCGGCTCGCGTTGCAGCTCCAGATGGGCGTCGCAGCGCCGGACACCGCGTTCACAGTCGACGGAGACCTCGCGTATCAGGTCGTGAGCATCCCCGAAGACTCGCTCGCCGTGCTCGCCGCGCGGCTGCGACCCGATTTGGTGGCGGCCCGCGAGCGCACCGCCCAGAGCGAGGCGATCAGACATTTGGCTGGGACAGCGTGGATCCCGACTCCTCAGCTGACCTACTCGTATCAGCATGGCGGCCAATTTGCCCGCGGCGATTTGTTCACGAACGGTTCACCCTACGCCCTTGGCTTCGGCTTCACGCTCCCACTGTTCTACTTCAATGGTGGCGAGCGCGAGAAGGGCAGAGCGGGCCTCGTCGCCGCCCAGCTGGCAACGGCGCGCACACGGGCGCAGGTGGCCACCGATCTCGCGACGGCGGTGGATGCGTATCGCTCCGCGCGAGCCCTGGCCGAGCGGTATGAGGGTGGACTCTTGGAACGAGCGCGGTCGGTGCTCGAGACGGCACGATACGCGTATGGGACGGGCGCCATGTCCCTGCTCGAGCTGCTGGACGCGATCGCGACCTGGTCGGATACGCGTTCCGCCTACTACACGGCGCTCCACGATTACTGGATCAGTGTGTACGCCGTGGAGCGCGCGGTAGGAATGGACTTCACGTCATGAAGTCGAACGTGCTCCTCTCGCTGGGAGCCCTGCTCGTCGTCCTGCTCGCGTTGGGAATCGGGTTGGTGGTCACGGGCGGGCGGCGGGCAGGTGAGCTTCAAGCGGCAAGCGGGCCGTCTCCTGGAGAGGTGTGGTTGCCGCCGGATTCGCCGAAGCTCGCGAGTATCGGCGTGGATACAGTGCGCGCACGGGGCGAGAAAGTCGTCGCGGTGCTCCCGGCGCAGCTCGCGCTTGACGAGGACCGCAGCGTGCGGGTGGCGAGCCCGGTGTCGGGGCGCGTGCGGACGCTCGATGCGGCGCCCGGCGACCAGGTCGCCGCGGGCGGCGCCCTCGCGCACGTCATTTCGAGTGATGTCGCGCAGGCGCAGAGCGACCTGCAGCGGGCCGAGGCTGCGTTGACCACGGCGGCGACGTCGGTGGCGCGCGCGCGCGACCTCTTCGCGCATCACGTCGTCGCGCAACGCGACCTCCAACAGGCGGTGAACGATTCCGCTCAGGCCCGCGCGGAGCGCGACCGCGCCCAGGCTCGCGTCCAGCAGCTCGGCGCGGGGCCGGACGTCGGCCAGGAGTACGTGCTGCGCGCGCCAATCGGCGGCGAGGTCGTGGATCGCACCGCCAATCCCGGCATGGAGGTGCGACCCGACCTGCCGGCGCCGCTGTTCACCGTTTCGCGTCTCGATACGCTGTGGCTCACGGCCAGCGTCTATGAGCGCGATCTCAGCAGCGTGCGCCCTGGCCAGCGCGTGCTGTTCACCACGGACGCGGTGCCCGGCCGGACGATCACCGCGCGGATCGTCCATGTCAGCAGTGCGCTCGATCCGCTCACCCGCACCGCGACGCTGCGGGCGTTGGTCCCCAATGCCGGCCGCGCGCTCCACCCGTCGATGTTCGGTGAAGTCCGGATCGTCGCGCCGGACAGCTCGGGCCTTCCCGTGGTCCCCACGCTGGCGCTGGTCACCCAGGGCGACGCCACCGTGGTCTTCGTGCAGACCGCGCCCGGACGCTTTGTCATGCGTCCCGTGCACGTCACCAACGATGACGGTACGACCGCGGTTGTCCTCGACGGTTTGCGGCCGGGCGAAATCGTCGTGACCCGCGGGAGCCTGCTGCTCTCGGCGGAAGCCGCGCCGGCTCGCTAGGCGTGCTCCACCGCCTCATCCGCTTCGTCCTGCGCCAGCGGATGCTGGTGATCGGCGGCGTCCTCCTGCTCGTAGTCGTGGGTGTTCGCTCCTTCCGCGCGCTGCACGTCGAAGCGTTCCCGGATGTCGAGGACATCAAGGTCCAGATCATCTCGCTCTGGCCGGGCCACGCCGCCGAGGAGCTCGAGCGGTCGGTGACGTTGCCGATCGAGCGTCAGATGAACGGTACGCCTAATCTGACCAACCTGCGGTCGGTCTCGATGTTCGGACTGTCGGTGGTCACGCTGGTGTTCGAGGACGGGATCACCGATTACTTCGCGCGCCAGCAGGCACTCGAGCGCTTGACCGCGGTTACGCTGCCCACCGGCGTCAACTCCGGTCTTGCGTCGATGTCCAATTCCACCGGCGAAATCTTCCGGTACACGCTGCGCGGCCGCCGGCCGCTCACCGAGCTCAAGGAGCTGGAGGACTGGCTCGTCGAACCGGCGTTCCGGACCGTTCCGGGCATCGCGGACGTCGTGTCCTTTGGGGGCCAGGTCAAGGAATATCAAGTGGATGTGGACCCGGCCAAGCTGCAGGCGTACGGGCTGAGTCTGGGGCAGGTGGAGCAGGCGATCGCGGGCGCCAACGGGAACGCGGGCGGGGGCTACATCGCGCACGGATATGAGAAACAGGTCGTGCGCGGCGTCGGACTATTTCACAGTGTCGCGGACATCGCCCATGTCATGCTGACGGCACACGGCGGCGTGCCGGTCCGCGTGGGCGACGTCGGGGCCGTGCGCATCGGGGGCGCACCGCGTGAAGGGATGGTCGCCAAGGACACCGCCGACGACGTCGTCGAGGGGATCGTATTGATGCGCAAGGGCGGCGAGGCGCTGGACGTCCTGAACGGCGTGCGCGCCAAGGCGCGCGAGCTCAACGAGGTGGTCCTGCCGCACGATGTCCAACTGTTGCCGTTTTACGACCGCGCCACGCTGGTGCGCCACACGGTGGACACGGTCGAAGAGAATCTCGCGATCGGCGCCACGTTGGTCCTCGTGATCCTGGTGATTTTCCTGGGCGACTGGCGCAGCGCCCTGATCGTCGGCGCGGTGATTCCTCTCTCATTGCTGTGCGCGTTCATCCTCATGGACTGGCGCGGCGTGTCGGCGAACCTCATCTCGCTCGGTGCCGTGGACTTCGGCATCATCGTAGACTCCGCGGTCGTGATGGTCGAGGCGTTCATGGTGCGTCTCGCCCTCCAACCGCCCGCCGACGAGGCTGGGCGGCGCACCACGATCGCGACGACGGCGGAGGTCATGGGGCGCCCGATCCTGTTTGCGAAGGCCATCGTCATCACGGCATTCCTGCCGATTTTCACGTTTCAACGGGTGGAGAAGCGAATCTTTTCTCCGATGGCATTTACGCTGACCTTCGCCCTCCTCGGCTCGCTGGCCCTCTCCATGACGCTGGTGCCGGCCCTCTCGAGCTGGTTCGTGAAGGGACAGCACGGCGAGACGCCAGCGGTTCGCTGGATGCGCCGGGTCTTTGAACCGGCTCTCGATTGGGTTCTGGCGCACGCGCGCCAGACGTTGGTCGCCGCGGTCGCGCTGCTCCTGGCCGCGCTGCTCGTCGGCAGCCGGCTCGGCACCGAATTCTTGCCGGCGCTCGACGAGGGCAACATTTGGCTCCGCGTCACGATGCCCGTCGGGATCTCGCTGGAGCAGGCGAAGCTCGTCGAGCGACGCATTCGGTCGATCGTCCTCGTCTATCCCCAGGTGCGGCAGGTCCTCACGCAGCTCGGCCGGCCGGATGACGGCACGGACTCCAAGGGGTCGAACAACCTCGAAGTGTACGTCGACCTCAAATCGCACAACCAATGGGGCGACGTGCACGACAAGGACGAGCTGATCAATCGGATGTATGCGCAGATGTCGCAGATCCCAGGACTGACATTCAACTTCTCGCAGTACATCAAGGACAACGTGGAGGAGGCCCTCTCCGGCGTCACCGGGGAGCTGGTCGTCAAGATTTTTGGGCCGGACCTTGAGGTGCTCCAGGAGAAGGCCGCCGAAGTCGAGCGGGTGATGGCGGGCGTGCGTGGCGTCGCCGATCTCGACGTGGAGCGGCAGTTCGGCCAACCCCAGCTGCGCTTCGAGATCGACCGCGACGCGATCGCGCGCTACGGCCTCGCGGTGGCCGACGTCAACGATGCCATCGAGACGGCCGTCGGCGGGAAGGCCGTCACGCAGTTTCTCGAGGGCGACCGCGTGTTCGGCGTGCGCGTGCGCGATGTCGCTGCTGCCCGCGAGAGCCGCCGCGCCCTCGAGGAGCTGCCCGTCAATACGCCGGACGGCCGGATCGTGCCGCTCGGCAGCGTGGCTCGCACGGCCTCGGTGGAAGGCGCGTCCCGTATCTCGCGCGAGGCGAACGAGCGCAGGATCGCGATCAAGTGCTCGGTGCGCGGGCGTGACCAAGGCGGGTTCGTCGCTGAAGCGCAGCAGGCCGTGGACCGTGAGGTGCGACTGCCGCCGGGCTATCGCGTGACCTGGGGGGGGCAGTTTGAAAATCAGCGCCGCGCCATGACCCGACTCGCGGTCATCGTGCCCACCAGCATTGTGATCATCTTTGTCTTGCTGTTCGCCGCGTTCGACTCGACCAAGTACGCCGCATTGATCCTCGCCAACCTCCCGTTCGCGCTGATCGGCGGCATCCTCGCGCTGTGGCTGCGCAACATTAATCTCAGCGTCTCTGCCGCGGTCGGATTCATCGCACTGTTCGGGATTTCCGTCCAGAACGGCGTGATCCTGGTGAGTCGCTTCAACGAGCTGCGCCAGGAGGGGCGGTCCATCGAGGACGCGGTGCGCCAAGGGACCAGCGAGCGCTTGCGCCCCGTCGTGATGACGGCGCTGATGGCCGCGCTCGGTTTGCTGCCGGCCGCCCTCTCGCGAGGCGTCGGGGCGGAGACCACGCGACCATTTGCCTCGGTGATCGTCGGCGGGTTGGCGACGGCGACGGTCCTGACGCTCTTGTTGCTGCCGGTGTTGTACCGGTTATTTCACGAGGAATCAGGGGAGGGGGAGGGGGGCGTATCTTCAAGTAATTCGACCCCTTGACTCACCCCGGGACCCCGGCTAGAATCCGCGTCTCTCTGCGAAGTTTTTTCGCGAGCCGCTCTTTGAGAATTGATGATCGAGTGTGTGGAGTGCGGCCCCGATTGAGCGGACGCGTTTGTCAGAAGCGCGCCGCGAGGGGTTTCATTCTGATTGTGATTCGGACGACAAGAAGTACCAGTCGTTCGTAAGAGCTGTTCGAATTTTCCAATCATTGGAGAGTTTGATCCTGGCTCAGGACGAACGCTGGCGGCGTGCCTAACACATGTAAGTCGAACGGGACTGGGGGCAACTCCAGTTCAGTGGCAGACGGGTGCGTAACACGTGAGCAACTTGTCCGACGGCGGGGGATAGCCGGCCCAACGGCCGGGTAATACCGCGTACGTTCGTTTGGGGACATCCCTGAACGAGGAAAGCCGTAAGGCACCGACGGAGAGGCTCGCGGCCTATCAGCTAGTTGGCGGGGTAACGGCCCACCAAGGCGACGACGGGTAGCTGGTCTGAGAGGATGGCCAGCCACATTGGGACTGAGACACGGCCCAGACTCCTACGGGAGGCAGCAGTGGGGAATCTTG
>JACXTT010012941.1_pt1 | contig 11034 bp, 8 predicted proteins | sample 9270951 | NCBI WGS metagenome assembly JACXTT01 (sample SAMN15532306, study PRJNA645909) | rock metagenome | isolation source: weathered quartz diorite | place: Puerto Rico | collected 2017-06-21 | reverse complement strand
GGGCAATACCGCTTTCCGCTCCGCACCTATAGCTGGGAGATTCCAGAAGGCGGTGGGCCGAAAGAGGTTCCGTTTCTTCAGTCGGCGCAGCGGGAGCTTCGCGAGGAATGCGGCTTGGTCGCCAAGTGCTGGCAGGAAATTCTAGGAGTGGATCTTTCCAACAGCGTGTCGGACGAGCGAGCCACGGTCTTTCTGGCGTGGGATCTCTCCGCAACGCCCGCGCAGCCGGACGACACAGAAAAACTTCAGGTGGCGCGCGTTCCTTTCTGGGATGCGGTTGCCCGCGTGAAACGAGGCGAAATCCGCGATTCGATCAGCGTCGCGGCGCTGCTTCGCGTGGCCATGATGGCGCTACAAGACGAGCTGCCTCAGCAAGTCGCAAAGGCAATCGGCAAAATGTGAAAGTGGATTAAACCCCGTACGCTTTCGGGATCCAAGTCCCGAGTGCCTGGGGCCCGAACTTCCTTTGCGTTCGCATGCGGAAGGGAAGACTGAAATTTTGAACCCCGCGGGCGCGAATGCTGCGGAGCCGATTTCTCAGGCGCTCGGGATCCATTCCCGCCGACGAGCAAACGGCTTTGAAATCGCTATTGTCCTCAAAGAGGAACTTCTCCGCTTTGCGACTGAAGGCAAGCGGCCCGCAGACCCATTCCTCCAGAGTTCTGGCAATCACAGCGCGCCAAAGCTTTTCTTCGGCCGTTCCTTCGTCGTGCGACGGAAGCATCGCGCTCTTGAACATGGGTGGAGTCCCCCGATGGACTTTTTTACATTCGGCTGAGTGCCCTTTAGAGTGCAGGTGGTGTGCCACAAATCGGGCAAAATCAAAGAGAAGCGAGGGGTGTGCAAAAACTACCTGGAGTTTGGTCTGGATCGCTCAGAATACAGGGTTTTTGTGCCACGTTAAGTCTTAGCTCTTTGGTCACCGCAGCTTCGTTTGACGAGTTTTGGCGCCGCGCAAGACTGCATGCACGCAAGAAATGCTCGGCTGATTGCAGAATTTTTTTCGCTTCTGGTAGAAAAATTACAGATGTACTTGAAGCGGACACTTGTGGCGCCCTACGCGCTTTTCTCGAGCCCGGGAATTCCGTCGATGCTCCGCTGATTTTTTTCTTCCCGGTACGCGTCCAGCCCTCCTGCGCCGAGTTTGTGGGACCAAGCAGAAAGCTGGGTGCGCTGCCCTTCGTACTTCAGAAGCGGAACGCCGAAGCCGCAGGAATCAGCGATGCGCGAAATTTCGATCAAGATGACGCATCTGGTGCCGGCATGCTCTGGGAAGTGTCCCGCAAGAGAGCGAAATTCTGGATCTCCCGTATCGATCACGCGGCCACGGCCGTAGAGGCGCAAGATTTTTGGCGGTCCTTGAAAATTGCAGAACATCAGGACGATTCGCCCGTTTTCTTGCAAATGAGAAACCGTCTCGATGCCGCTTCCGGTCAGGTCCAGGTAGGCCACGGTGGAGGGGCCCAGAATCCGAAACGTGTCGAGCCCCTTCGGCGAGACGTTCACGTGCCCCGCCGGATCGAGCGGCGCCGATCCTACAAAGAACACGGGCTGCGCCTCGATGAATTGCCGAACGGAATCGTCAATCGTCGAATAGATTTTGCCCACGGAAGGACGCTCCTTTTGTTCTGATCCTAACACGCCAGTTTTCGAACTCCGAACCAGCGCACGGGACGAACGTCTTCGCTCTGTATTCGCCAAGGTGTATAGTGTCGGCGAGGAGCCATGCCGAAGCTAGCCAGCTTCAGGGCCAAGCGCGGTTCTGTCGCGTCGGAATCAACTTCCTCAGCTTCCATTCTGCACGTCGATATGGATGCGTTCTTCGTCTCGGTTGAGCTGCTCGAGCGGCCGGACTTGCGCGGCAAGCCCGTGATTGTGGGCGGGCAAGCGAATCAGCGCGGTGTCGTCACTTCCGCCAGCTACGAGGCGCGAAAATACGGCGTCCACTCAGCGATGCCCCTTCGGACGGCGGGCCGTTTGTGTCCTCACGCCGTTTTCCTCGAAAACAGGCATGAGCTCTACTCGGAGTGGAGCGACCGGGTCGCGGCGATCCTCGGGAAATTTTCGCCCATCGTCGAAATGGCGTCGGTGGACGAAGCTTACTTGGACTTTGGGGGGACGGAGCGCCTGCAAGGTCCACCGCTCGTGGCCGCAGACGCGCTGCTGCGCGAAATTACGACGGGGACCGGGCTGCCGTGTTCTGGGGGCCTGGCCACCACGCGTCTCGTGGCGAAGGTCGCGAGCGACCAGGCGAAGCCTCGCGGCCTGGTTTGGGTTCCTCCGGGCAGCGAGGAAGCATTTCTCGCGCCGCTCGACGTGCGGCGCATCCCCGGGATTGGTAAGGTCACGGAAGGAGCGCTCAAGGCGTCGGGAATCGAGAAAGTCGGCCAACTCGCTGCGGCCACGCTGGAAAAACTCGAAGAACGTTTCGGCCGTTGGGGCACTGCGCTCTACCGCAAGGCGCGCGGCGGCGATACCTACGAATTTTTTGTAGACGCCGAACCAAAGTCGATTTCGCACAATCAGACGTTTTCCGAGGACACCCAGGACCGTTCTCGATTGGACGCCACACTCAGCCATCTGACTCAGAAAGCGATGAAGCGGCTGCGCGAAGCCGGCCTCAGTACGTTGACCGTTTCGGTCACGATCCGCTACGCGGGATTCCAGACCATCACGCGTGCCCGCACGCTGCGCGAGCCGACGCACCTCGACCCCATCGTCTTTGAGACCGTGAAGAAACTATTCGACCGCCACTGGGATCGCAGAGGCAAGGTCAGGCTGGTTGGCGTAGCACTCTCCTCGTTCACGCATGGCGGCGAGCAGCTTGATCTGCTCGATGCGAAGCGCCGCGAGAAACTCGAGCGCTTGGCGCAGGCCACCGATGCGTTGCGCGATCGCTTCGGCTTTTCTAAGATTCAGTTTGGCGGCTCGATGACCAAGGCAGGCAGAAACCGCGAGAACGACTGAATTTCGGGCATGCCTGACCCTGACCTGCCGCGCAGCCGTCCTTGGAAGCACCTGCGGCTGCGGAACCCTTTGTTCGCCTCTTCGACCCGTGCATAATTCAGGAATGACTCCCCGCGAATTAGCGGAACAAGTCTCTGCGACGCTGCGCCGCCATAGGCATCAGGCGTACTTCGTGGGCGGGTGTGTGCGCGATTTGGAACTCGGTCGCGAGCCCGCGGACTACGACGTTTCGACCGACGCGCGCCCCGACCGCGTCCAGGAACTATTTCCGCGCAGCCTGGCAGTGGGCGCGAAATTCGGCGTGATTCTGGTGGTCGACGAGGAGACGCAAGTCGAGGTGGCGACGTTCCGCTCCGACATTGGCTACACCGACGGCCGCCATCCCGACCGAGTCGTCTACTCCGATACTCCTGAGGAGGACGTTCGCCGCCGCGATTTCACGATCAACGGGTTGCTGATGGACCCAGCGACAAAAGAGGTTCTCGACTTTGTCGGCGGCCGCGCCGACCTGCGCGCGGGCGTCGTGCGGGCGATCGGCGATCCGCTCCTGCGCTTCAAAGAAGATAAGTTGCGCATATTGCGTGCGGTGAGATTCGCCGCCCGTTTCGGCTTCCAAATCGAGCAGAAAACGATGAGGGCTGCAAAGTACCTTGCCCCCCGCGTTCTGGAAGTGTCCCTCGAGCGGATTCGCGATGAGCTGACGAAACTGCTCACCGAAGGCGAGGCCCGTCGAGGTTTCGAGTTGCTCGACGAGACTGGCCTTCTTGGCGTCGTGCTGCCAGACATCGAGCGCATGAAAGGTGTCGAGCAGCCGCCGCAATTTCATCCCGAAGGCGACGTTTGGATCCACACGCGCATGATGCTGGAGAACCTCCCGCCGAACTGCTCTCCGACGCTCGCCTGGGGAGTCTTGCTGCACGATGTAGGCAAGCCTCCGACGTTTGCTCCTGCAGCGGGCCCCGGGACCCGCATACGCTTCGACGGACACGTAGACGTGGGCACGCGGATGGCCGAGCATATTTGCCGCAATCTCCGGTTCTCCAATGAGGAGATCGAGCAGATCGAGGCGCTCGTCGCGAATCACCTTCGTTTCAAGGATGTGCCGCAGATGCGAACTGCGACGCTCAAGCGATTCGTTCGCTTGCCTCGGTTTGAGGAGCACATGGAACTGCACCGGCTGGACTGCCTGGCCAGCCACGGGAGCCTGGAGATGTACAACTTCGTCGGGAAATTCCTGGCCGAAACCCCGCCCGAGATGGTTCACCCGCCGAAGCTTGTGACAGGCGACGACCTCCGGGACATGGGTCTTGTTCCGGGCCCGCGGTTCAAGGAAATTCTGCTGGCTGTGGAAGAAGCCCAGCTCGAAGGGCGCCTCAATGATCGAGAAAGCGCCCTCCAGTTTGCTCGGTCTATGTCGAGACCGTGAAGCAGCCTAGCCCTGCAGCGCGACTTCCAATGGCACCCTGCCCGGCTCTCATGACCTTGAGCCGTCTGCCGATGGAGGAAACGAAATAAGGCAAACTAGCGTCAAAACGACTGCGGTCGACCTTATCGTGCTCAGCTAACTTGTCTTGTGGTAGTGCTTTATTAGCGTCAGCCAGCGTTTTGGGGCCTGCTTAAAATAGTTTAGTGAGATACACTAAAGGCTGTTGCTATTAGGCTTGTACCTTTCGGTATCCTTTCGGATCGATTCGGCATCTAAAGTGCTGAGAATTAGATTCTTTCTGGTTTTGGTTCGTTATTCTAGGGGGACCAAATGGCCGAAAAGACCTTATCTATCCCAAACGAGCTTCCGATCCTACCGGTCCGAGATACGGTGCTGTTTCCAGGAGGTGTGCAGCCTCTTACCGTCGGGCGTGAGGGATCGCTGTCCCTGCTGAACTCCCTGCATGGCGATGAGAAGCTGCTCGGAATCGTTGCGCAACACGATCCCCGCGTCGAGGAACCTGCGGCTGCGGATCTGCACGTGGTCGGCACGGCCGCCAAGATCCACAAACTGGTGAAGATGCCCAACGGGAACGTAGTTGTGTTCTTGGAAGGGCTGCAGAGAATCCGCGTCGTGGAGCTGATCAGTTTTCGGCCCTTTTTGAGAGCGAAGGTCGAAATCCAACCGGACATCGTCGGGGAGCAAGACGCCGAACTGATGGCGCTGGAGCGCAATGCGCGCGAGTTGTTCCGCGACGTTGTAGCGCGCTCTCCGCAACTGTCCGATGATTTGCAAACTGCAGCGCTCAACATAGAAGACCCGGTGAGGTTGGCAGATTTCATTGCGGCAAACCTGCCGTCACTCCCGACGCTCCTCCGCCAAGAACTGCTGGAAACTGCTGACGTGCGGCGGCGCCTGGAAACCTTGATCCGCGAATTGTCCAAGGAACTCGAGGTTCTGGAGCTGCGGAACAAGATTCAAGAACAGGTGCAGGAGCAAGTCAGCCAGAGCCAGCGCGAGTACTTGCTGCGCGAACAGCTGAAAGCCATCCACAAAGAGCTGGGCGAGACCGACGACGGCCAGGTCGAGCTCGACGAGCTGCGCGAAAAAATCGAAAAGTCCGGAATGACCACCGAGGCTCACAAGGAGTGCGACCGCGAGTTGAAGCGGCTGGCGAAAATGACTCCGGCGTCAGCCGAGTACATGGTCGCGCGCACGTATCTTGAGTGGATGATTTCGCTGCCCTGGGCTAAGTCTTCCGGGGCGCTCGAAATCGATATCCCCAAGGGGCAGGCAATTCTGGACGAGGACCACTACGATCTAGAGAAAGTAAAAGAGCGAATCCTCGACTACCTGGCCGTGAAAAAGCTTCAGCCTGGGATGAAGGGCCCAATTCTGTGCTTCCTTGGGCCTCCGGGCGTGGGGAAAACATCGCTTGGAAAATCGATCGCGCGGGCGCTTGGCCGAAAGTTCGTGCGCATCTCGATGGGCGGGATGCACGATGAAGCCGAAATCCGCGGCCACCGGCGAACTTACATCGGCGCCCTGCCGGGGCAGATCATCCAGGGAATTCGGCGGGCCGAGACCAACGATCCAGTCTTCATGCTGGACGAAGTGGACAAGCTGGGACGCGATTTCCGGGGCGATCCCTCTGCGGCGTTGATGGAGGTTCTCGATCCGGAGCAGAACGCTTCGTTTCGCGACCATTACCTGGACGTGCCCTTCGATCTGTCCAAGGTTTTGTTCATCGCCACAGCGAACATGATCGATCCGATCCCGGAACCGCTCCGGGACCGCATGGAGATCATCGAGCTCGCGGGCTACACCGAGGTCGAGAAGATCCATATCGCCAATAAATACTTGGTTCCGAAACAGGCGAGCGAGCACGGGCTGAAAGTCGGCGAGCAGGTTGAATTCACTGACAACGGCTTGCGCGAAATCATTCACAGCTACACGCGGGAGGCGGGCGTCCGGAATCTCGAGCGCGAAATCGCCACGCTCATCCGCAAGCAGGCGCGGCGGATCGCAGAAGGCAAAACCGAGAAACTTGTCGTCACACCGGAAGTCGTGCACGACGCGCTGGGTGTGCCGAAATTCCGCGCCGAGCGCGAAGTCGAGGACCGCGTCAAGACGCCCGGCGTGTCGGTCGGTCTCGTCTGGACACCCGCGGGCGGCGACATCGTCTTCATCGAAGCAAGCCGCATGCGAGGCGGGAAGCAATTCACGATGACCGGTCACCTCGGCGAGGTGATGCAGGAATCGATGACCGCGGCGCTCACTTGGGTCCGTGCCAACGCGGAGCGCTATGACATCGATCCTGATTTTTTCCGGAAGCAGGACATCCACATTCACGTCCCGTCCGGCGCGGTTCCGAAGGATGGCCCCTCGGCCGGCGTCGCGATGGTGAATGCGCTGGTGAGCTTGCTCTCGGGCCGGCCGATTCGGCCGCGCGTGGCCATGACAGGTGAAATTTCGCTCTCCGGCGTCGTATTGCCGGTCGGTGGAATCAAGGAGAAGGTGCTCGGAGCGAAGCGCGCCGGAATCCGTGAGGTGATTTTGCCGGCCGAGAACGAGCCCAATCTGAAGGAGGACTTGCAGCCACACATGCTCGAAGGGATGCAGATTCACTTCGTGCGAACTGTGGACCAGGCCCTCGACATCGCTCTGACGAAGGCCGTGCCGGTCACTACAACGCTCAAGAAGGGGCAGTTGCCGCCGGTGCCGCCCGCGCCTGCAAGCATGCCGCCGGTGCATTAGTTCCTCGGCAAGAAACTAGACTTTGGAAAAGGCCCGGACCTGCCGCCACGGCGGAGGAGCCGCCTTTTTCTTTGCGCACGCGCTCTGGGCAATCGAGCGAGCCTTGTGGCTGCATGCTGATAAGATTTCGCGCATGGCACGCGCAAAGAAGCTGTTCCCGATCTATGGCAGCGCGCTCGCGAACAACATGCTTGCCGCGCTGCAGCGCGACCGCGTGGTTGGAAGGTTTGTCGCCGCTTATGTGGATGAGTATGCCCGGCGCGGAATCCTCGGCGGGCCGGCACGCGACCGCGAACTCGGGGAAACGATTGGCCGCGAAGTCGTGATCGCCATGATTCTGGAAGTTCGGCGTGGGTTGCCAGGATTTTTTGGGAAAAAGCTGCCAAGCAAACTCAAGGACGATGAGAGGGAATCGATCGATCTGTTCCTGCGTGAGCTAGTAGGCGCTCTCGGACGAGCTTGGAATTGGGACGGCGAAGATAGGCGGCAGTTTCGGCGCGACCTTGCCTCTTATTCCGATTTCGCTGCTCGCAAGGTGTCTGCGGCTGACGCTAATCGCAAACGCGGGAGAGTGACTTCAGAGGAGCCGCCGTTCGTCGGGCGAGTCGCGCTGCTGCTCGACCCTTCCATGCTCGATCAGGCGCGGCAGGCGGCGCGAAAATTCCACGCCGAAATTGCGCCCCTCGCCCAAAAGCTCCTGAAGCAGACACTTCGCCCCAGCAGGGTCTAGTCCGCCAGACTCACAATTAAGGCGTGCTGCGGGCTTACTTCACCCTTGTGTACGCATTGGGTGCACGACGGTGCCAACTGCGCCACGTCCTCGTCTTGCTTCAAAATTTGTTTGATATGCTCGTGCTAGTACCTTTCCATTTCAGGACAGGCGATGCTGACGCTGTTCTACTTGCTGCTCGTCGAGCAGATCTTGCAGGGTCTGTACAACTTGTGGGATGGACTGCGTTGGCTGCGGCTGGCGCAGCGGCGAGCCGCCAGCCATGCAGGGTTTTACGCGCCGCGCGTTGCCTTATTTTGCGCGGTAAAAGGCGCCGAGCCGGGGCTCGACCAAAACGTAGCGGCTTTGACGACCTTTGACTATCCCGATTACGAAATTTTCTTCACGATGGCGAGCGTGGAAGACCCCGCGCGGAAAATCATCGAGCGCCTAGCCGCCAAGAGCAAGCGAAAGATCCACACGGTGATCGCAGGCCGCCCCAACGACTGCGGCGAAAAGGTGAACAATCTTCGCGCCGCGGTGCAGCAGGCCAAGGATGCCTTCGATGTCTTCGTGTTTGCGGATTCCGACGGACGCCCCGGCCGCAACTGGCTCTCCCGGCTGGTTGCGCCGCTTGCCGATTCCAACATTGGCGCGGTCACGACGTTCCGCTGGCTTTTCCCGCAGCAAGGCGGTCTTTGGAGCGCGCTGGCTTCTGCCTGGAACGCACCCGCTGTGACCTACCTCGGCGAGCACCATCACAATTTCTGCTGGGGAGGCGGCACGGCCATTCGTCGCGACCGATTCGAGCAGAGTAACGTGTTTGAATTTTGGAACGGCTCCGTGAGCGACGATTTCTCGCTCACCCATGCGCTGCGCCAGGCCGGCCTGTCTATCTTGTTCGCCCCGGAGTGTATCGTTCCGGCGTTGTTCGACTGCAACGTGGAAAGTCTCGTAGAATTCACCAACCGGCAAATCATTATCGCGCGAGTGTACGAGCCGAAACTGTGGACTCGCGGTGGCATCGCTCACACGCTGTACTGCGGGGCCGTTCTGACAGGCATCGGATTGTTTTTCTCCAATCTTGTGACGGGCGCGCCTGCGGTTCACTTATTGCTTTTAGCACTAGTACCATCAGTACTGTCGATGGCGCGAGGCGTTCTGCGTCTCGCGGCGGTCATGGAACTCCTGCCTGAATGGAAAGCAAAATTGCTGGCCGATGGCTGGATTTGGACTTTTCTTGCGGCGGCTGCGCCGTTCCTCGCGTTATGGAATACGCTAGTTGCAATTTTTACACGGCAGATTCGCTGGCGCGGCATTCGCTACCAGCTTATCTCACCCGGACAAACGCGAGTCCTGATGCGCTAATCGAGCGTGCGCGCCTCCGTCATGTTCGTGCGTGGGGAATATTAGCTGTGAAGGTTTTTTGACTTAGGATTCACAGAGAAAATCAGAGAACAGAATCCGAAGAGAGATTCGCTGCATGCAACTGTCAACGGCCGGACAGGAACGGGAAGTGCGCCGAAGCTGCCATGAAGAAGATCGTGGGAAGGCTTAGCCAGAAATTAATCTGCATCGTTAGCGTCGCGAGCCGCGCCAGCTTCGCCGCCTCGGGCGGCATGGGCGTTCCTTGCTCAGATGCGGCGCGAGTCCACGCGATCAATCGCTTCTGACAACGCCAGTTGATTCCCCAGACGTTCAAAAACAAGATTGTTCCCAGCCCGCCTCCGATTGCAATGCAAAGCGTGCGATTACCCGCTCCCGGCTGAGCTAAAAGCGTAACGACAAGCCACGATACCGACGCCATGACAAACAGCACTAAGCCACTGACAATGAATGAATTACCGAGCGGGCCGCCCGCCTGGAGAAGCGCCATCTCAATGGCGAAAGCCGCCAGCCAACACACAATCCAGATCCCGAGCCACGCGCCCCACGCATGCGGCCGGCCCGCATTCACGGCGTCGGTCTTGGCCAGAATCATGAAGTAACGGAAGCCAGCGAGCCAGCTGACCAGCGCGCTCCAACGCAACCACCAAAGGCCTCGTGAGGCGATTTCGGGAAACACTTTGGAGCGAGTCGCGGAGTCGAGCGTCTTCATCGCCGGGGAGACCGCGAGCAGAAAAAAACCTAGGAAGCCCATCCAGAAAATTCCCGCGACGATGTGCACCCACCGCAACACGATTTGTTCCAAAGTGGTTGCGTCGCCTGCGAACATCACGTCGAGTTTCCAAAGAGCAAACGTGAACAGCGATACCGCATTTGGAACGGAAATAAACATGGCTGCCTCAATTTCCCTTAGTACCTAGAAAAATAATATTTGCCAAACAACGAGCGTTCCGGGATTCGCCTGTATTCCCCTTAGGAAAAATTTTCTGGTTCACTGGAAATCTTTCCGATGCTCAGGCAATCACTGTAAGGAGACCGTTGTCAACTCCTTCCGATTGTGCGGAAAAACTTTTACCACTAGATGGTAAACCATTTGCATGGGCCATTGGGTAATTAGGTTCCTGTAGAAGGGGTGACCGGGTCCAATGGCGTGTAGTGTATTCGTGCGAACAGACGCCACCAGCGCAAACTCATCCACACGAGGCGCTCACTATCCTTCGCGATTGGGACGTAAAGTTGCGGCGATGCTTTTGGACATGGCCCTTGCCGTATCGTATAGAAAACCAGAACTGAGATTTTAGTCCTTCGACCCCGCCGAGGACTGAGAGGATTGCGAGGCTCTTCTGATACGACGCAGAAAGCAGTCCGTTGATGTGCAGACCCTCCAGCCGCCCTTTGTCCCCAAGCGCTTTGTTTTGTGTGAGCGTTCCTCCGGGGCGGTCCGGTTCCACGTGGACGCAGATTCTGATGGCCGCATGCCTGTGGAAAAAATCGCCAGCCTGCTGGCCGTTCATTGCCTGGTCAGAGGCCAGGCGCCCGAAGATTTTGAGCTGATGGTCATTCCCCGTGAACCGCTGTTAGACGCTCCTGCCGAGCGCGCCCAGGAACTTCTGGCCGCTGGCCGGGCGCTGGGAGCGGGCATAAAAGTCAGCCGGCGAGAAGGAGAAGTCCTCGACGGCATTCTTCAGAACCTTGCAAACAAGGAAATCGCCGTACGGCTCAATGTTTCCGAGCGTACCGTGAAGTTTCACGTGTCTTCGTTGCTGGCCAAGTTTGGCGTCACGGACCG
>JACXTT010012940.1_pt1 | contig 11035 bp, 8 predicted proteins | sample 9270951 | NCBI WGS metagenome assembly JACXTT01 (sample SAMN15532306, study PRJNA645909) | rock metagenome | isolation source: weathered quartz diorite | place: Puerto Rico | collected 2017-06-21 | reverse complement strand
GCAGCTGCTCGGCCAGGTCGCGCTTGGTCTTGCCGCGCTTGACGTTGGTGCCGTTCAGCCGCTTGACGTAGCTCTGGTCGAACGCCGCCGTCATGGGCTTGATGCCCTTCAAGAAATCGACGATCGGCTCGAGATGCGGCGCTTCGAGCACGCCCGCCTTCTTCGCGGCGCTGTAGGCGTCGTCGGGAATCGGGTCCCAAGCCGCGAACACGAGGTCCTCGAGCCGCGCCAGGGGAACGAAGTCCTTGATCTTCGGGGTGCGCTTCTCCGTCCGCTTCCCGAGCCGGATCGTCCCCATCTGCGAGAGGGAGCCGATCGGCAGCGCCGCGCCGCGTCGCACGTTCTCCACGCCGGCGATGAACGTGGTGGACACGGCACCCAACCCCACGAGCATCACACCCAGTTTCCCTTTGGCGGGCGCGACGTCCCGACCGTCCTGCTGTGCCACGATCACTGTCCTTTCCGAGATTGCAACGCGGGCGCGTGCCCGGGGAGCGTGTCCCGCTGATGCGGCCGCCGTGCCACCGGCCCACCGGCGGCCCGTGCGACGTAAACAATCCTCTGAATGACGGTCACCAATGTCGCGAGCGCGAGCACCACGACGATCCAAAACAGCAACGTCCCCTGGTTCCCGGCGCCGAGAAACATGGACGGGACGCCCAACAGGAGGACCCGCTCCGCGCGCTGCGCGATCCCTACCTTGGCCGTGAGGCCCAATCCTTCGGCCCGCGCGCGGGTGTAGGAGACGAGCAAGGACGCCGACAGCCCGAGGAGGCAAGCGCCGACGGCCCACGTCACGCGGCCGGCCGGCACCCCTCCTCGTAGGAAGAACACGGCGATCCCGCTGAACAGCGCCGCTTCGCCCACGCGATCGAGCGTCGAATCGTAGAACGCCCCGAAGGTCGTGGTCATGTCGCCCTGGCGCGCGACGCGACCGTCCACCATGTCGAACAGCCCGGAGAACAACAACAAGAAGCCGCCCCATCGCACCCATCCGACGGCGAACGCCGTCGCGGACGCGATCACCACCAGGGTGCCGACGGTAGTGATCAGGTTGGGCCGGACGTGCAGGCGAATCAGCGCCAACGCCAGCGGATCGAGCAACCTCCCAAAGCCGTCTCGCACCCGCTGGGGGATCACGTTCATAGCGGGGGGAAGCTAGCCGGGCGCGAACAAACTCTCAATAGAGCAAGTACTTGGCGCGCTGGCGTCGGAACGCGGCCAGTGGTCCATCCCACGAGCGCCACACCGATTCCGGCGCGCGGCCCGCGAGGACGGCGCGCTCCAGATCCGGGCCACCGGCCAGGCGGTCGAACCGCGCGGTATCGAATCGCAAAGAATCGGGATGGGCTCCACGGATGGCCGAGAGCAGGAGGACGGCGACGCGCGTCGGGTCATAGCGGCGCCGCTCAGTCACCCGGAGCCGGATCCCGTAGATCGTCATGCCGTCGTATTTCCCGTCCGTGGGCGCCCGCGGCGTGAGCGTCACCCCGGAGACCTCCACACCGGTGAGCCCTTCTTGCGCCCAGCGCCCCCCGCCGCGGAGGCGTGGCAACACCGCGCCCGTGTCGAGCCAAGGGGCGCCCACGACTTGATAAGCCATGCCGGTCCCCCGCCCCACCGAGAGGTTGGTCATTTCGAACAGGCAGGTGCCAGGATAGTGCACTGCGCTCTCGAGGTTCGGCATGTTCAGTGATGGACGTACCCAGGGGAGTCCGGTGTCGTCGTAATACATAGCGCGCCGCCACCCCGCGGCCGGGACCACCGTGAGGCGGGCATGGATTCCGAGGACATCATTCGCGAGTCGCAGCAGCTCGCCGAGCGTCATGCCATGCCGCATCGGGATCGGCAGAAAATCGCTCGCTCGCTCGACGGCACGCGTGGGGCCCACGTTCCCCTGCACTGCCACGCCCCCGATCGGGTTCGGCCGGTCGAGCACTACCACGGGCTTGCCCCGCCGTGCCGCCTCCTGCATCGCCAGCACCGCGGTCGGGGGGTAGCTGTAGTAGCGCGCGCCGACATCCTGGAGGTCCACCAAAAGCTCGTCCACGGAATCGAGGCCGGCGATCGCGGACAGGGGCGTTCCGCCGTAGAGACTGTAGATTGGGATGCCGGTCGCCGAATCGACCGTGTCGGGTACCCCCGAGCGATCCTCGACGCCCAGCACCCCATGCTCGGGGCTCAGGACCAACGCCACTTGCACGCCGGGCGTGCCACGCAACAGATCGATGTCGCGGCGTCCCAGGCGATCCACGCCGGTCTGGTTGGTGAGCAGGGCGACGCGCTTGCCGGCGACGAGCCCGATCGAATCGGACAGGACCACTTCGATCCCGGGCCGCACCTGCGCCGTCGCGGGAAACACGGCGGTGGTGATACCGGCGAGTACCACTAACAGCGAGCGAGAATGCGGGCGCATAGACTCCTGGTCGTTGCCGCAGTGGTCGGATGTGCCGGTGGTCGGGCGGCGAAGCCCGCGACCGACGCGGTCCCGGTTGCTCCGCCTGCTCAGACGGATTCCGTCGCGTCTTTGCTCGCCACGCTCAGCATCCGCCAGCAGATCGGCCAACTGATCATCCCGTGGCTCTCCGGAAACTACACCGCGCTGGACGATTCGCTCTTCCAAACGGCTGCCCGGTGGGTGGATTCGCTCCAGGTGGGGGGCGTAATCGTCTCAGTCGGATCACCGTTCGACATTGCCGCCAAGCTGAACGCGCTGCAGCGACGCTCCCGCTTGCCTCTCCTCGTCTCGGCCGACCTCGAGTGGGGCGCCGGGATGCGAGTGGTGGGGGCGACGGCGTTCCCGCAGATTATGGCCGCCGGCGCCACGGGCGATCCCCGGGACGCCTATCAGATCGGCGCCGCCGCCGCCGTGGAGGGCCGGGCCGTCGGCATCCACGTGAATTTCGCGCCCGACGCGGACGTGAACAACAACCCGGCCAATCCCATCATCAATGTCCGCTCCTTCGGCGAGGATCCTCGAAGCGTGTCGCGTCTCGTGACGGAGTACGTGCGGGGGCTCCACGACCACGGCATGCTCGCCACCCTCAAGCACTTCCCTGGGCACGGCGATACGCAGACCGACTCGCACCTGGGCCTGCCCGTGATCACCGCCGGCTACGCGCGGCTCGATTCGCTGGAGCTGGTGCCGTTCCGCGCCGGGATCGCGGCGGGCGCCGACGTCGTGATGAGCGCCCACATCGCGTTCCCCGCGCTCACGGGCTCCGATGAACCGGCCACGCTGTCTCCCGCGGTGCTTACGGGCCTGTTGCGTGACTCATTGAGGTTCGGGGGTCTGGTCGTGACCGATGCGCTCACCATGGGTGGGGTCGTGGCGCAGTACGGGGCCGGCGAGGCGAGCGTCCGGGCGTTTCTCGCGGGGTCTGACCTGCTGCTGATGCCCGCCGATCCCGACTCGGCCATGGAAGCCATGACGGCGGCCGTCGCCTCGGGCCGGATCGCGCGCGAACGGCTCACCGCCTCGGTGCGACGCGTGCTCGAGATCAAACGCCGGCTGGGTCTGTTCCACCAGCGCACGGTGCCTCTCGACTCGATCATGCAGGTGGTCGGCGGCCGACGATTTCAGGACGCGGCCACGGACCTCGCGGTCCGGTCGCTTACCTTGGTCCGTGACGTGGGCGGACGGCTGCACGCGCTGCGCGCGCATCCCAGCCGGCTCGCGCTGATTGCGTACGCCGACGAGGCGAACGGTGCGGTCGGACAATTCCTCACCGACCTGTTGCGGCAGGGCGGCGACACAGTGGAGTACTTCCGGCTCTGGCCCATGTCGGGCACGCTGTCCTACGATTCGGCGCGGGCGGCCATCGCCCGCGCACCTTCGACCGTCTTCATCGCGAACGTGCGGCCGATCTCGTGGAAGGGCAACATCGCCCTTCCCGATTCCCTCGCCCAGCTGGTGACGGCGACGGACAACGCGCACCCGGCCGTCCTCGTGTCGCTCGGGAGCCCGTACCTCACCAATCAGGTGCCGGGAATCAAGTCCTATCTCATCGCCTGGAGCGGCGTGCGAGCGTCGGAGCGCGCCGTGGCCCTCGCCCTGCTCGGACGCGCGCCGATCACGGGCCATCTGCCGATCAGAGTCCCACCCGACTATCCGGTCGGGTGGGGCGTGAGCGTTCCCGCCGTTCGTCCGTGAAGCGCGGGCTCAGCACCGCCCTCGCCGCGCTGCTCATCGCGTGCGGGCCGTCTGGTGTGGTGCCGCCGCTCCCCGCGAGCAGCGGAATCCCGCAGGCTCCGGCCGCCGCGCTCGGCTTCGACAGCGTGCGGCTCGCCATGGTGACGGGTTACCTCCGCGCCGAAGTCGACAGCGGGGCGTTTCCCGGCGCCGTGTTCGCGGTGGGACGGCACGGCCGCCTTGCGCTGCTCGCGGCCGTCGGGCACTACGGAGTCGACGACCCGCGCCCCGTCGAGCCCGGCACGATCTACGACCTGGCGTCGCTCACGAAGGTCGTAGGACTCACGACGGCGTGCATGATACTCGTGGACGAAGGCAAGCTGGCGCTCGACGCGCCAATCGATCGCTATGTGCCGGAGTTCCGCGGGCCCAGGAAAGATCAGGTGACAGTCCGTCACCTGCTCACCCACTCGGCGGGTCTCGTGGCGGATCTCCCACTCTACGATTCCACGAAGACCCGCATTGCGGCGCTCACCGCGGTCGATACGTCCGCGCTCGTCACCCCTCCGGGGACGAGCTATCGGTACTCGGACCTGAGCGCCATCGTCCTCATGCAGGCCGTGGAGCGGGCGGCGGGTGAGCCGCTCGACCGGTTTCTCACGGAGCGCGTGTTTCGCCCGCTCGGCATGCCGGCGACGCGCTTCCTCCCGCCGGCGACCTGGCGTGACCGGATCGCGCCGACCGAGCACGACACCCTGTATCGCCATCGCTGGCTCCGTGGTGAAGTCCACGACCCAAGCGCGGCGCGGCTGGGTGGCGTGTCCGGAAACGCCGGATTGTTCTCGAATGCGCTGGACCTCACACGCCTCGCGGCCATGCTCTTGAACGGAGGCGCATGGGACTCGCTGCAGCTCATTCGGGCAGAGACGGTCACAGAGTTCATCACCCGCCAACACATCCCGCCCGGCTCCACGCGCGCGCTCGGTTGGGATACGCCGTCAGACTCGGGGTACTCGAGCGCGGGAGCGGAGCTATCGCGTCGTTCTTTCGGCCACACCGGCTACACGGGTCCGTCAATGTGGAGGGACCCGGATGGCGACCTCTTCATCATCCTGCTCACGAACCGCGTCAATCCAACCGATGCCAACACGGCGATCCTGCGGGTCCGGTCACACGTCGCCGATATGGTGGCGGAGACGTTGACTCACCCCGAGCTGTAGGGTTCTGACCCTACTCGACGACCGTTTTCCAACCGCGCCGCGACAGGTCACGGTAAATGACCCACCCCGCGACCGTTGCCAGCATCAGGAGCCCGAGTCCCATTGGCACCTCATGCAGTAGAAGCTTGCCCACACCGAACAGGCTCCCGTACACGAGGACGCACCCGGCCAGCCAGTCGAGCAGGTTCGCCAAGCCGCCCGCCGAAGGTTGCACGTCGGGAGCACGCGCAGCGACCGGGCCCCACCCCACGCGCGAGGGTCGGGTGCGGCGGTAGAACGCCGTGAGCGTCGCCTCGGACTCGGGGCGCGTCAGGTATGTCACGGCGAGCCACACGGCGGTCGTCGCGGCCACGGTGATCAGCACGATGTACGCGAAGTCTCTCGGCTGATCGCTGTCGAGGCCACCCGCAGTCTGCAGCAGCAGGGATACAACGAACGCCGCGATCATCGCCGACACTTCGCTCCAGGCGTTGATCCGCCACCAGTACCAGCGCAGGAGCAGCACGCCGCCGGTACCGGCCCCCGTGATGATCAACAGTTTCCAGGCCCCGCCGATCGACTCGATGCGGAATGCCACGGCGGCGGAGACCACCGTCAGCACGAGGGTCGCGAGCCGCGACATCAACACGTAGTGCGACTCCGAGTCCCCGCGCCGCACGAAGCGCCGGTAGAAGTCGTTCACCAGGTAGCTCGCACCCCAGTTCAGGTGCGTCGCGATCGTCGACATAAAGGCCGCAGCGAACGCGGCCACCATGAGCCCGCGGAGAGAGGAGGGGAGGTGATCGACCATCACCCGCACGTACCCGGTCTCCGGATCAGCGAGGCCCGGATAGAGGATGAGCGAGGCGAGCGCGACAAGGATCCACGGCCAGGGGCGAATTGCGTAGTGCGCGATGTTGAACCACAAGGTGGCGAGCAACGAGTGTTTCTCATCCTTCGCGCTCAGCATGCGCTGCGCCACGTACCCGCCGCCCCCGGGCTCCGCCCCGGGGTACCAGGTGGCCCACCAATTCACGGCGATGTAGACGAAGAAGGTGATCATCGGCATCCAAGCGGACCCGACGTCGGGCACGAAGCTGAGCACGGATCCCCGTCCTCCCGTGGTCGCCCCGCGCAGCTGATCGACCGCCGCGAGCTTGGCCCGCATGGCGTCGATGCCCCCCACCGCCTCCACGGCTACGACCGCGAGGACGATCACCATGCCCATCTTGATCACGAACTGAAACAGATCCGTCACCAGTACGCCCCACAGTCCCGACAGCGTCGAGATCGCGGAGGTGAGGAGGATCAGCCCGACGACGATCCAGAGGGCCTCGCCCTTCGAGATCCCGAACACGAGCTCGAGGATCTTGGCCATGGCGAGGTTCACCCAGCCGAGGATGATGCAGTTGATGAGCAGGCCGAGGTACAGCGCGCGGAAGCCGCGCAGGAACGCCGCAGGTGGGCCGGCGTAACGGATCTCCGCGAACTCGATGTCGGTCATCACGCCGGACCGCCGCCACAGGCGCGCGTAGAAGAACACCGTGAGCATGCCGCTGGCGAGCATGTTCCACCACAGCCAGTTCCCCGCGATGCCGTTCTTGGCCACGAACCCGGTCACTGCGAGGGGCGTGTCGGCGGCGAACGTGGTCGCCACCATGGACGTGCCGGCGAGCCACCAGGGGACGTTTCTCCCGGACAAGAAGAATTCCGCGGTGTCGCGACTCGCGCGGCGCTTGTAGTACAGGCCCACCGCGACGTTGAACAGGAAGTACAGGGCGACGACCAACCAGTCCGCGAGCGTAAGTCGCATGGTTGTGGCAGCCCTCGCGTCGGAGAGTTGACTTGGTCGAAGGAACTGTCTAAGTTCGCATCTGACTGGAGGATCGCAATGGCCACGACGCAAAACACGACCCCCACCCCCGTGACCCTGACCCTGACCGAGAAAGCCGCGGCCGAGGTCCGGAAATTCATGGCGGAGGAGAAGGTTTCGCCCGAGACCGCCGGGCTCAGGATCGCGGTAATGCCCGGGGGCTGCTCGGGATTCCGCTACAGCTTGAACATCGAAGACAAGCCCGTGGAGGACGACGTCGTGATCGAGACCGCGGGCGTGCGGTGTTTCGTGGACGGCTTCAGCGCCCAGTACCTGAACGGCGTCACCCTGGACTACAAGAGCAATTTCCAGGAGTCGGGGTTCGCCTTCGAGAACCCGAACGCCACAGGGGGCTGCGGCTGCGGATCGTCCTTCACGGTCTGAGGCCGTTGGCCCCGGTTGATTCGGCCTTCCAAGCCCGCGCGTGTCGCGGGCTTTTTGTTGCTCCTCCCCGATGCGGCCGCTCGACGTAGCCGTCATCGCGGCGTACTGCGCCGCGGTCGTGGCCTTCGGGCTCGTGCTATCCGGCCGCCAGCGCGACGCGAGCGACTACTTTCTGGGGCACCGCGGTCTGCCGTGGTGGGCCCTGATGTTCTCGATCGTCGCGACCGAGACGTCCGCCCTGACGGTCATCTCGGTTCCCGGCATCGCGGCCCGCGGTGACCTGACGTTCGTGCAGCTGGCCTTCGGGTATCTGGCGGGGAGGATCGGCGTCGCGGCCCTGCTCCTGCCGGGCTATTTCGAGGGCACGCAGGACACGGCCTACCAGCGGCTGGAGCGTCGCTTCGGTCCCGCGGCGCGTCGCGCGGCGTCAGGCCTGTTCCTCGTGACGCGTGCCCTGGGCGACTGCGTGCGGATTTTCGCCACCGCGATTCCGCTCGCCATTATCACCCATTGGAATCTCGCCGCCGGTATCCTCGCGATCGGGACCGTAACACTCGTCTATACCTGGGTCGGCGGCCTGCGCGCCGTGGTGTGGGTGGACGTGGTCCAGCTGGTCGTCTATCTCCTGGGCGGGATCGCGACCCTGGTCGTCGCGACCCACCTCGCGGGAGGCGTCGGGGCGTTCGCCCGGGCGTGGGGCGAGGGGAAGCTCCGGGCGCTCGACTTCCGTCCCTCGTTCACGATCCTCTACACGTTCTGGGGCGGTCTCGTCGGGGGCGCCCTCATTGCGGGCGCATCGCACGGTACCGATCACCTGATCGTGCAACGCCTGCTCGCCGCCCGGGGTCTCAAGGACGCCCAGCGCGCCCTGATCGGGTCCGGCGTCTTCATCATCGTGCAGTTCACGCTCTTTCTGCTCGTCGGTACGAGTCTGTGGTTGGCGGGGGCCGACCAGCCCGGCATGCGTGGCGACGCGATCTATCCCACGTTCGTGATCACGCGGCTTCCGGCCGGGCTGGCGGGCCTCGTCGTCGCGGGAATCCTGGCCGCCGCCATGAGCAGCCACGCATCAGCCGTGAACTCGCTCGCGTCCGCATCCACGCACGACTTCTACTCACCGCTGACGGGCCGTCAGGATCCCACACACCTCCTATGGGTGGGCCGCTGGCTCACCTTGCTCTGGACGATCGTGCTCGTCCTCGGCGCCATGGCGTTCCGCGACCAGAACACCCCGGTCGTACAGCTCGCGCTCAGTATCACCTCGCTCACGTACGGGAGTCTGCTCGGGACCTACCTGCTCGGGGGCATGTGGCCCCGCGCGCGCCAGCGCGACGTCATCATCGCCATGACGGCCGGCGTGGTATTGATGACGCCGATCGTACTCGGCGCGGTGATCCCGCAGTTCCCCTTGCAGTGGCGCTGGCTCCCGGGACTCGCGTGGCCGTGGTACGTGCCACTCGGGACGACGGTAACCCTGATGGCGGGAATGCTGTCGTCTCTCATCGGACCGTCGGACCGTCGGACGGTCGGACAGGTAGGCGAAAGCAGTTGAAGGCACCGCCTGACGGTTCGACGGTTCCGCCGTCCGTCGTTCTTGGCGGCGATGCCGGCGGCTCCCACTCGACCGTGGTCATCGGCACCGCCGACCTGACCATCCTCGGCCGCGCGGAGGGACCCGGCGCGGCCATGCGTCCGAGCGGCGCGACCGCGTCCGCCGCCGTGCTCGCCGAGACGGCGCGTCGGGCGGCGACCCGGGCAGGCGTCGAGTTGCCCGTGGCGCGGGCGGTCGTGGGCGCGGCGGGCGCCGGACGGGAACAGGAGCAAGCGGAGCTGGCTCACGCCCTGATGAGCGCCGGAGTGGCCCGTGAGGTACGCGTGCTACCGGATGGCGAGGTCGCGCTGGCCACCGCGTTCGGGGATGGATCGGGGATTCTCGTGAACGCCGGAACCGGATCGGTCGCGTACGCGCGTGACCCGAGCGGCGCGCTCCACCGCGCGGGCGGGTATGGCTGGCAGCTCGGAGATGAAGGGGGCGGATACTGGCTGGGACGTCGGGCGCTCGAGGTCGCGGGACGAGCGCAAGATGGTCGAGGAGAAGGATCGACGCTGCTGGCCCGTCTCCTGAGCGCGCTCGGCCTGCAACAGTTCGATGATCTCGTTCGATGGACCGCGACCGCGACCCCGTCCCAGGTGGCTGCGCTCGCGCCGCACGTGTTGAACGCCGCTCGCGAAGGAGAGGTCGTCGCACGACGCGCAGTGGACCAGGCGGCATCCGAGCTCGTGGATCTCGTCGCCACGCTCGCCCGCGCTTTCCCAGGTACCGGGCCGATCCCGGTGGCGGTCGCGGGTGGCCTGCTCCTCCCCCACTCACCGCTCGCGGCCGCTTTCGGCCAGCGTCTCGCCGACGGGGTGAAGCGCGCGCTGCTGGTGGCGGACAGAATAGATCCGGCCGTCGGAGCGCTGAGGCTGGCGGCTAAAGCTGAATGACACCGGGGCTCGCCGCTCCCGCTACGCCGCCATCTTCACTTCCGCGCTCACCGAGGCTGGATCCCACTCGCTCTCGGTTCTCGCGACATAGACCGCCGCGGTCAGGTCGCCACAGACATTGAGCGTCGTTCGGCTCATGTCGAGGATTCGCTCAACGCCGTAGACCACGCCTACCACCTCGGGTGGGACGCCGACGGTGACACAGACCACCATCAGTGGAGCGAGCGAGCCACCGGGTACGCCGGCCGTGCCGACGGCGGTGATGACGCTCATGATCATGGCGACCACTTGCTGTCCGAGCGTCAGGTTCACTCCGAAGAGCTGGGCCAGGAACAGGACCGTCACGCCCTCGTAGAGCGCGGTGCCGTTGTGGCACATCGTCGATCCTAGCGACAGCACGAAGCCCGCGATCTTGGGCGGGATCTTGAGCTCGTCCTCGGCCACCGCGATGTTGGTCGGGAGGGTCGCGTTGCTCGAGCTGGTCGTAAACGCGGTGACGATGCTCGGGGTGATCCGGCGCCAGAAGATGCTCGGCCTTAGCCCTCCCAGAAACCGCACCAGAAGCGACAGGCTCACGGCGCCGTGGATCAGGAGGCCCACGAGCACCACAACGACGTAGCCGAGCAGCTTCCGCAGGATGTCCCAGCCCAGCAGAGACGTGACGACAAAGATCAGCCCGAACACGCCGTAGGGGGCCAGCTTCATCGCCATCCCAATGATCTTGGCGATCGCTTCGCCGATGGCGTCGAGCACCTGCACGAGCGGCCGTGCCTTGTCCTCCGCGAGGAGCGTGAGGGCCGCGCCGAACACCAGGGCGAAGAAGATGATCCCTAGCATATCGAGATTCGCCGCAGCCTGAATCGGATTCCGCGGCACGATGTTGACGAAAAAGTCGACCCCGAATTTCGTGGTCCCGCCCGCCGGAAGGCCCGCGACCTGCCCGCGATAGGCGTCGAGGAG
>JACXTT010012939.1_pt1 | contig 11035 bp, 10 predicted proteins | sample 9270951 | NCBI WGS metagenome assembly JACXTT01 (sample SAMN15532306, study PRJNA645909) | rock metagenome | isolation source: weathered quartz diorite | place: Puerto Rico | collected 2017-06-21 | reverse complement strand
GCTTGCAAAACAAGGGGCTCGCAAACCGGATGGTCGCGAAACTGCCCTTGAGGTGGACTGCCACGACCTTGTCCCAATCATTTTCGGTCATGTGGTAAATATCAGCGGGACGCACGTTGCCAGCGTTGTTTACCAAAATGTCGAGCCGGCCAAACGCCTCGATTGCCGTGCTGACAAGCCGCTCCGCGCCTTCCATAGTGGCGACGCTATCCGTGTTGGCAACCGCTTCGCCACCCGCCGCGCGAATCTCATCAACAACACGCATCGCTACGCTCTCCTCCCCAGGCTCGCCGCACCTCTCAATAAACACATCATTGATGACCACCTTGGCGCCCTCTTGGGCCAGCAACAGCGCCTCACACCGTCCTATCCCCCTGCCAGCCCCGGTCACAATCGCCACCTTGCCAGCTAAACGCCTTGTACGAGTTTGTTCTAGCATTGGTCCTCTTCCCCAGGTGATGACAGACAATTGTTTTGGTGTGAGGTCGCGCTACCCTCTGAGCCGCACCACGTTAAAGGTGGGCACCGGCTTGAGGAACCCTTTGAGAGAGAGGTCGCCTACAGGTTCGGCCTCGGCTAGCTCTTCCACCGTCCCTAGCAATCGCTGGGGGATGAGGATTTGGTCGGGCTTGGCCTCTCCACAGAGTCGAGCGGCCAGATTCGTGACCGTACCAATAGCACCGTAGTCCCAGCGTCCCTCGAAACCGATGGCGCCGATAGTGGCATAGCCTTGTGCGATGCCGATGCCCAGGTTGAGATTGTAACCTCGTCTCCGCCATTTGCCGACGAGTTCCGCCACCCGTTCGCGCATCTCCAGCGCCATACGAATCGCACGCTCTGCCGGGTTGGGCACCCGCACCGGATCGTTGAAGAAAATCATCATACCGTCCCCAGTGAACCGCTCCAGGGTCCCTTCGTGAGCAAGGATGAGCTGGCCCATCTCGGCGTGGTACTCGCCGAGGACGCCCATGACCTCTTCGGGCTCAGCAGTTTCCGCGAAGGCGGTGAATCCGCGGAGATCCAAGAAGACGACCGTGACCTCCCGTCGGTGCGTCTTGAGCGGGTCCTCGGCGCCGCCCGCCACGATCAACTGGGCGAGCTGAGGGGAGAAAAACCGCTTCAGCCGGCTGACCTGCTCCAACTCGGTCAGTTGCTCGGCGACTCGTTGCTCGAGCGTCCGGTTGAACACAGACAGCTCAGCCGCCTGAGCTTCCACGTGCTTAAACGCCGTCGAAAGCTCCGCGTGCGCCTGCTCCAACTGGGCTGTGCGTTCTTTGACCAGGTGCTCTAGGTTCTCATTGAGTTGAACCAGCTTCGTGTTGACCTCATCGAGCTCTTTGCGCCGATGTTCCTCCATCTGATACATCCGCGCGTTATCAATGGCGATGGCAACCTGGTTGGCTAGAATGTTGAGGGGAATTTCGTCCAGTGCGTCGAAGGCGTTTGGCTTCACGCTTTCCACGGCGAGAACGCCGATGAAGCGATCTTTGACGAGAAGGGGAATCGCCAACTGGCTCTGGACTTTGGGGAGACCGGGCAGATTAACCGCGGCGCGGGTGGACGCTAACTGGCCGGCTTCCTCCATTTTCGCCCTGACGGCCATTAGATAGCTCATGCTGGAACCAATGTTACCCAGCCGCATCATCTTTTTTCGTTTCGCAACGACCCCGATGACGCCTTCGCCAAACCGCACCTCTGCCCCAACCCCCGCCTCGTCATAACCCCGACTGGCAAACACCCTGAGCTTCTCTTCTGATTCATCCTTGAGAAGGATCATACAGTGCTGAAAGCCCAAGACCCGATCCATGGAGTCAAGGATGAGTTGTAAAATCCGGGCGAGATCCAAGGTGGAATTAATCTCGGACGAGATTTGCTGGATGATCCGCACTTCGGCCGATTTCTTGGCAAGCTCCTGATTGAGTTGCTCGATAATTCGTTCGTTCTCGGCAATTTGCTCGCGAATGTCCATTTATTGATCGATTTCAGCTAGAGGAATGCGTTCGTCGGTATTCTTTATCGCCGACTTGACCCGGTAGATATCAGCCGCCTGGAGTTTGAAAATGCCCGTCATCCCCGTCATGGACGCGATCGCCTCGATCCGCATATCCATAGCCTCGAACACAGGGCCGCTAGTTTCAGAATGGGCATACTCAAGCTGGAGATCCCAGGTGTCAAAAGTTTCCGGGTTGGTCACCCACGCGACCGTGTGGGGATTCTCCCTTACGTTCTTGATCGTTTTATTGAAAAACTGGAATGAGAGCGCGACGTGATCTGCATCGACGTAGTACACCTGCGAGATGACAGTGATGTTGGGAGTGCCGTCAAGCGAGCACGTCCCCACATGAGCAGGAATTACACCCTCCATCGCTGGCTTAATCTCATCTGGTAAAACCCCCATAGGATTCTCTCTCCTCTAAGCGATCTTTTTCCCGGCCTCGGGTCCAGGAGTTTGCAGGAAAATCTCCTCCACGCGAAAGGTAATCGCAACAGCCGGTTGATAGCAAAATCCCAGAATCAGCGGTTTGGCGATCTGTTCTGGGTAGCCGTATTGCAACAGAGCAGCTAACAGTTTGGTCCGATGTATTTCCTGGATCGCGACCTCTTTCGCCTCGACGGGATGCGAAGACACGTAACGCCCCTTTAACTGGTAACACTCGTGCGAGGGGTGTGCGACGGTCATGGCAATCTGGCCGTTATTTTCGAGGTTGCCCATGATTTTCTCGGCTCGGCTCTGCAAGACAAAACAGGTGATCGTCTCGCGATCCTGGTTGACGATGGCACCGGCCACGAAGGTGTGAGCAGGACGAAGCCTTTCGTCCCGTGTCCCAATGGACATAACCACTGGACCATGAATGAATTCGACGAGCTTTTCAGTGAGCATTGCGACCACCTCATTCGCCAAGGCATGCTACCACGGAAGGAGCCGAAGCAAAACTGCTGAGTGAGGGTCTCACACCAGTCAGTCCGCGTAGCGCGCGCTGTGCGCACGATCAATGCTGTAGCCGTTCACGGAAGTCCGAACTTCGCGCGCATAACAGTTCGCACTTCTTCTGCTGTCGTTATCGCTTCCTCGGCAGCTTGTCGATCTGCCCTGATACCCGGGTAGCGAGAGGCGATGCCGAAAACGCTCAAGTGCGCGAGCCGCGGCTTCAATGGGTCCAACTCTGGGATCAGCCCACCGCTGAGATTTAGCAGCGCGATCAGATCATGAATCCGTGGAAAAGCGCGGTTGTGTTCCTCTAGCCATGCTTTCAGGTACTTTTCTGCACATTGCTGGGCGTGAAAACAGACAGCGTCATATACCGGGTCGACAGTTTGCACCTCTCGCTGGGCGACTTTCAGGTCTCCCTCGGCTTTCTCAACCCACTCCTGCGTTTCCAGCTTCATACAACGTGACCCCTTTGGTCGCCACTTCGGTGGCAAACACTCCCTTCCGTTGGACCGCCGCTGCGAACTCTGCTGGCGTGTGCACCACAATGTCCAGCGGAAAGGGATGCTCAACCATCGCGGCGATTTTCGCAGCCACATGAAGAGGCGGTTCTGCTGTGTCTATCAGTACCAAGAGATCTACATCGCTGTCTTCGGTTGGTTGTCCACACGCGTAGGACCCGAAGAGAATCACCTTTTGTGGATGGAACTGGTGGACGATCTGCCGGGTGACACCTCGGATCCCTTCAAGGGTTGTTAGAGGGAGAACCCTGCCTTGCTTGTCTTCGCTGCAATCCTGTTCTGCTCGCATACTATTGTCTCAAGGGTGTTTCGCGCGGTCACATGTAGAATCGATAAAGTGGGTTTGGATTCGCATCCTCGTCAATTTCTGTCATGACCGTCCCAACTCCCCGCGCGAATGTCAACGTGATCGGATGTCGCCCGATTCCTTCAGCGCTATTCCAGTTCATCTTGGAGAGCGCCAGAATTTCGCGCGCTCGATCAACGATATCTTTCCCACCACACACGCCAATTTCAAGTGGCGCAGGGATGTGGGGACCAGGATATTCCCCCCACCACGGAACATACCCTGTTGTAAAGAGGTAGTGATTGTCATCCTCAACTGTACAAAGTGTTCCCCGGACAGGTTCGCGCATCCCACGTCGGAGGAGCCGAAACCCTGTTGGAGTCATCCAGACTAACTCGCACGCTGCTACTTCGGCTAGCAGACCTTGGCGAAAACCTTTCTCTTCCTCGGGCTGATACGCAGATGTTTTATGCACCACGACACGAGCCGGAGGCGTACCTACTCGGTTATCATACTCAGCAATGATTCTCTGCATGAGCGCGGCGGCTTGCGGTTCAGTCAGATAGGGCCTCTTGTTACGCGTCTGATTATGCGGGATTGAGGCTCCCTTTAACGCGAACGGTTCTACCTCGCTGGAGAAGGCTTGCGCCACGCTCGCATAGAGAAGGTCACCGGAGCGCCGCTTGAGATGATGAAATGACACCCCAACAAAGCATGTTCCTTTTGCTAAGTTATGTGGACGCCATGGGATATTTCCCGCCTTGTAGTAGAGGGCGAGAGCCAAGTTCCAGGCACGAGTTGCATCACTCTGTTTGGCTTCTTCTGAGATGTATGTCTGCCGCCGAATAATTTGCAGCGGAACAGCATTCCACTCCATCATACACCGGGCTTTCAAAGCACGGTGAAAATTTCGAAAGAGCAATTCCTCGGCCTGCGGTAATAATTCAGCGGCAAGTCTTTTCTCTTCTTCCGTTGGTTCAAAGAGTGACAACTGCTCTTCATCCATCTCCTGTTGAAGCCGCTCTAAGGCTGCTCGCTCTTTATAAGAGAGCTTCGGATTCGCGATGCGAAGTGAGGCGACCTCCTCTGGAAAACAGACCAGCACGCACGCCGGCCGCTGGTCTGTGAAGAGCGACTTGATTTTCTCTCCGTAGAAAGTGAGCAGTTGGTCGAAACGCGAGTGGCTCGGCTGAGCAGCAATCTGCGGGTATTGTCCTTCATCTAGACGCCTCACGAAGTGGTCGGGAATTTCGAAGCGACAGCGAAAGGCTTTTTCCACACCAGGAAATTCGCCAAAGCGCTGGGCATTCGTTTCATTGCTGACAATGAGCCGGTGCATGCGCGCGAACCACCGGCGCACCGCGTCTACCTCGCCGGGCAGACTAACCAATCCTAATTGGATCGTTTTTGTACCGCTTTCGAGCGTGGCACCAAACGGGCCTGCGTCAGGGAGAACGTCTTTCGGGTCCACCCCACAGGCACCACCCCCAAACTCTAACCGAGGCTCTCCTAGGTCTTCAAGCCGCATTCTCATGACGGGTTCCTTCTGTACTCCGCGACGGGACTTCGACTGAGCAGTATTCCGAATCTAGGATGAGATTCTCTACCCCCACACCTCCTATGTTGATGATAGGCTGCCCTACGGACAGGAGACGGGCCCAAAACGTTAAGTCGTCGTCAACACTCTTGTTGCGGTCAAACTTCATCCTTCGCGTTGCCCGCCGGGTTCGGACGAACGAGGGAAGTGGGGTGCACCCGTCCGATTTGGTGAACATGTAGAAAGGTTTGAGCTGGATCGCCCAGGTCCCACCGAATTCAACGACGTTGTAGCAAACCCCCTCATTTTCATACTCGATGTATTTCCCTTCTCCTCGTTGCTTGACAACATCGCGCCGTACTCCCTTCCGCAAACGCGAATCGTATCTGATAGTGTTTCGATCCCCTTCGACAAGCTGAAAGTAGGCTCGCTTCTTTTTGTACTCGACGTAAAGCCCCTGCTTTTTCCAGCGGTGCAGGAAAAATTCCCAATGTTTGCCTACGAGCCAGACGAAAAGGCGACGACGGTCCTGGTCACAAAGGTACTCGCCGACTGGAGGGCTCGTTAGACGATCGAGATAGCCACGCCGTTCTGCGAAAGCTGGAAAACGCCGGAGATCAGAGAAACTCAACAACTGGTCTCCATGCGTAATAAAAAGTGGGAGCTCCCACGGTAATTCCTCTTTTTCAAATAGGGGAGCATCAGCGAGAGGACGTGCTCGGAGGGGAAGCACAAAGAGCCTTTCGGGGACAACGCGGAAAGGGAGCAGGTTTGTGACATACACCTCAGTCGGTGACACTCGTCTTGCTACCCGGGATTTTTCCGGTGTCGCTTGCACTGGTTGGAATAGGATCACAGAGACATACTCGTTGGCACCGCCAACAGAGAACTCAGCCCGTCCACCGCTTTCCAGCATCATATCCTGGACGTCTGGTAAGCCGGACCCAGCTTTGTCCATCGGCCCTAAGCCATAAAAGATATCAGCAAGCAACGCGTTCCGCATTTCAGTAGCATTGCGAACTGGCTGAAAGCTCCCATCTTGGTCAACATGCACTTGTCGGTATACTTGCGGCATCAGTCCGCCAGGATTGGTAAAGCGAAGGTGCCGGCCAAGATCGAACTCGATACGGCCCGGCTCCGAAACACTGTAATCTCGATGGACAAGGAGGTTCACAGTAAGTTCTACGAGTGCACGTTGCGGATAGGCTGGCCGCTCTTCAGCCGTGCGCTCGCCTTTGATGCGCAAATTCGGGCTTACTTCTTCGCTCGTCAGATGCTCCACGATCTTCCGATACTGCGTAATAAGATTCCCATCGAAGACAACTCTTTTACGACCACCGTGGGTGAAAGAAACGCAAGCCTGAGGGAATCGATCTGTGACGTTACGCCCAAAGAGCAAGTAGCACGCGACCGTTGGGACAAGGTGATCCTCTCTGCGAACAAGCAGTCCTTGTTCACGCAGGAGGGCGGAGCAACTGTGCTGGTCGACAGGCGGAAGTTTCAGTCGGCTGCAATAATCAGTAAGCGTGGCCAAAATGAGATCGTGATCCAGATCAGCGACAGTAACCCCTTCAGCCGGTTTATGCTCGAACGCTTGCGAAGAGGGGATTCGTCCGGGCGGTGGGTCCGGGATCTCGGTTCCGGCATAATAGGCCTCTCCCTCCAATGTAAGATCAAGCGCCGCGAATAGTTCATCGAACCCATCAATTTCAATCAGCCTTAGGTTGTCTCCGATCTTCCCTTTTAGGCGTTGGACATTTTCATGAAGCTCTCCACCACCACGGCGTACGCACCAGAAAATGCCGTGCCTATAGCCACCGCACTCGCCGATTCCCTCTTCGAGGAGATGATTGATGATCGAAGGTTCACCGCCACGGTACCCTACGACAACTAAGGGCGAGTCATTAAGAAGGGGGCGTAGTCGCTTGATGAGTTTTTCATCGAGACGCGTAGTTTCGTCGATCAAGTTCTTGTCGCGGTAGTACTCAACGGCCCCGTGCAGATAAACCACCTGGCAACGGTTGTAAATGTTAAATTGGACAAGATCGTCAGCTGTACGATTGACCTCGACAATTTCTGGGATGTGGACGTGCCGCTCACGCAGCGCATCGACAATGAGAGAGTCGAAATTCGGAGTGAGGATCGTCCAACAGAGGCGCCGCATCACTATAGCCGCTAAGTGGCGGTAGCCCTCGCTAATTCCGTTCGGCGGACGTATCATCTCACGGAAGAATTCGCGGCGAAATTCCCGTGGATGAAGAAGGTATTGTACCGCCAGAGGGAAGTTGTCTGCTAGCCGTCTCGGGTCGGCGACGAACCACCTTTGTTGCTGTAGATAGGGGAGCCAATCACTTGTGGTAAGAGTATGACTCTTTGCATCCACACCCAGCTCATGTCGTGCGTACGCTGCGCGAGCAATATGTTTAACGGCTTCTGCCGCCAATGGAATGCCCGACCGGTATGAGGCGCCCGCACCGAGCAAGAGCAAAGGCCGACTTTTGCGAGCCGCACGGAAAAGATAAGCTAATTCATTGACGCCGTTGTTCTGTGCCATCCCCACTCCAACTCCTTCTTAGAGCATCTTAGCCGGTTACCACGATATACAGTATAGTTGTGAAAAAGTGAATACCAGATATGGTATCGGACTTGCCCAATGCCTTTATGCGGCTTGTCAGGGTCTCGTGCACCGCAAGCAGCAGGGGCCTGGAGACAGAGGCGGGGAGCGAAAAGGAGAGCATGCACAGGTGGGCTAGAGAGCAGTGAGGCAGGCTACAGCATCGGTTGCGCGCAAGCATACGGCGTGGCCGTGATTGCCGCGGGCCATCAGGAGAGAGAGCAACTCCAGGGCACGGAGGCAGAACTGACGCAGCATGCTCGCCGTATCCTGCTGTTACACAACTTGGGCAAGTCTGACACCCTTACCCTTACATTTCTGGGGAACGGATCGCACTTGCCCCTGGTGACAGCGTCGCTATAGCGAGACATTGTTAAGTTACCCTGGACTAGCAACGTAGTTACGCCTCTCATCACACCCCTTGCACTGTATTGCCGTAATCAGTTGGCATCTGAGCATAGACATAAGTGCGAGCGACATGACCATCTGGAAATCTCATCGCAGCCTGTACAAGCATTGGTCCCCAATAGTTAAGTGTGATACAGAAATTTGGGTCCTTCTCCCGACTCACGGACACAACGGGAAACCTCTGCCCTGCTGACCATACAACCTCCTCTGGTATGCTGTTTTCCGCGACGGGGCCATGATGAACGATCCACAGGCGCGCTTCGTACGCCTGATCAGGAACCAACGACGGCATTACCGAAGCAACAGCAAGGTTGCCCCGAGTGTCCTCATACACTCTCGTTCTTTCTGCCTCCACTTCTCGATCACCCTCTTTGTTGAAAGGCCGTTGTTGCATTCCTCGTGGGACAGGCGAGCGTTTGCCACCAAAAAAGTGTCGGTCATCAATCTTGACCACTTGCCACTTCCACAGAGTTGGGAGTGCCTCAGTCCGGTCTTCATTAAACACTGTCAGGCTTCGAGTCTCGACACGGATACGAGTCTGCCGTGCAGCAGGGTGCCATTTTATTGTGATCCGGTTGTAACAGTTCGATAGGCTTGGAATGCCTGGGAGAGCAGTGCTACCAGCTGATCCACCAGCGGCAATTAAGAGACTCTGCTCAGGAATATATTGATAGGCTGGATTCACGTCATGAGTAAAAATGTGAGGGTTATGTTTGTGGCCGTGAAGCACCAGATGGAAACCATAACGTCGAAGAGTCGCAAGCAGCGGACCTGAGTTGTGGACAGCGTCGTACCCACGATTCGGTTCTGCCAACGATGGGATCAAGACAGGGTGGTGGTGAATGAGGGCGATACGGATTGCGGTATCGAGTTTGGGGCTTACAAACTCTTTGAGCGCGGTTTCGACGATGGTTAGCTGTCTGATGTCAAGGCTTCCTCGATCTTCGTCGGGTTTCCCCTTTTGCACAAAGATTGCTGAGTTAAGACATAAGATGACTGCTCCATATTTGTCTACCCGGTCATGGAGTTGAACGAACCCCCAGGGGTTCTCTCGCAGTATACGGGTTCCGAAGACTCGGTTGTGGAATTCAGTCCATTGCTGCCATCGGACACCTCTGTCATCGCCGTCGTACTTTACGTCATGATTTCCGGGAACTACGAAAACGGCTTCGAGGCCTCGCTTCTTTCCAAGGATTTCTGCCTCAGCAAGCCCCTGAACTAAACGCTCTGCCTCTTGGAACTCCGTCACATCCGCTGTTTCAGCAAGGTCGCCGGTGATACAAATGAGCACGGGGCATTCCGGATCCTCTCCGGAAAGATCTTCTTGTAACTTCTCAAGTAAGGTGGGGTAGGTATCTTCTTTTGGAATGTCACCTGCGGGAGTTCTAGGGGGAACAAATCTATGATTCCGACCGAAATGGATATCTGAAAGATGAATGATTATTAACTGCCTTGTTGGGTCCATACAATGTCTTTCTGCTCAACGCGACGCTGAGAACTGAAAGAACACAACCTTAGCCGGTTCGCAGTGGTGGTGTCGGCTGAAGCGTGTCTATAACAACCTTTGGTGTGAGTCCATTCATAAGCTGGAATCGACCAGCGAGAGATGCACTCTTATTTAGAACCCGTGCAGGAGAACGGCAGGCAAGGATCCGAAAAGCTCCACATAGCCGTTTCCTGCGCGTTCCGCTGCTAGTTTCCTGAAGGAATTCTTGATAGGTGCACTGCTAACAGAAGCCATGTCCTTTCTGGCTTGACCCAGGTAAGAGTGACACGATTGAAAACTGTTTGCAGCGGACCACCCTTCGGCTTTACTGTCGTGGCTTGATGCGCCCAGACAATACCCGTATCGCCTATAATGCGGAATTGGGGATTTATCGGCGTGACTATGACGTTGTCACTGTTTTCGAAGAGACGCTGCACGAGCTCCGCTTCCTCGGGTTCTCCTTCCGCAGGGAACGGTGAGTTAGATCCGAAACCTACTATTTGCTTGTGCCAAAGTGCCTTCACGGCGTTAAGGTTGAGTGAATTGAGCGCGTTTACATACTCCTCAAAACGAGCTTTGAGTTCATCGATGTTCGACATTGATCCCCCCTGAGCTATTAATCAGTAGTTTCTACGATTTCCAGTAGCACAAACGCTCCTCGGAAGGCATTCTGTATGGGTGTGATAGACCAAACAGGAGTCTCACAGCGAGGAACGTTATGAGGGAGGCTAAACAACTCTGGAGTTGGTGGCATGCCATGTTGAGCCTCTATGCACCAGTCTTTACCCGGCGCGGCTGGGTGCGATTCGTGCAATGCAGGGGACATAAGACGTAGAGTCAGATCTTGCGATGTCGCATCCCTCTCATGTGTTCACATGATAACTCCCCTAAATAAGTCCACACCATAGGGAAAGTGGCCCTGTTTTTAGAGCCGGCCCGGAGTGACAAATTTCGTCACTCCAGAATTTTCAGTTCGTGGTCTTATTTAACGCGTCAGGTGCGGGGTAAAGTCTTACATTGTTACAGTTGCATTTACAAGAGATTGCTGTTGAGCAGACTGTTCATATGAGCAAAAAAAATCTTCCCACTTGCAGGCTCGATCGAGCCATCGGCACATAGTCGTACTGTCTGACCATCCTCAATCCGCCGCTACCACTCGCTCCGGCTGCCGCCGACTTTGCCGCAGCTTTATCGTTTGCTCCCAGTCAATGCTCAAGGTCTGCGGGTCAATGACCACTCCATACTGCTCTCGGG
>JACXTT010012938.1_pt1 | contig 11037 bp, 6 predicted proteins | sample 9270951 | NCBI WGS metagenome assembly JACXTT01 (sample SAMN15532306, study PRJNA645909) | rock metagenome | isolation source: weathered quartz diorite | place: Puerto Rico | collected 2017-06-21 | reverse complement strand
CCCAACCGATGCCGGTCGGATCCGTTCCGGCGCCCGTGGCGCTGGCGACCGGGACCAGGGTGGATCTGCTTGTGGAGCGCACGTCCAATGTCGGCACCCACCGCGAGGGCTGCGCCGCCACCGACGTTTCGGTCTTGCTTGGCAACGGGGATGGCACGTTCCAGGCCGAGCAACGCTTTGCGGTGGGATTCAATCCACGCTCCATGGCGGTGGCGGACGTGAATGGAGATGGGCGGCTTGATGTGCTCACGGCCAACTTCGACTCCGCCAACGTGTCGGTCTTGCTCGGCAACGGAGATGGCGCGTTCCAGGCCGAGCAACACTTTGCCGTGGGAGCCAATCCACAATCCGTGGCGGTGGCGGACGTCAATGGCGATGGGCGACTCGATGTGGTCACCGCCAACTTCGACTCCGCCGACGTGTCGGTCTTACTCGGCAACGGGGATGGGACGTTCCCGGCGGCCGAGCAACGCTTTGGGGTGGGATTCGGTCCAAACTCCGTGGCGGTGGGGGACGTCAATGGGGATGGGCGGCTCGATCTGGTCACGGCCAACTACGGCTCCTTCGACGTGTCGGTCTTGCTCGGCAACGGGGAGGGCGCGTTCCAGGCCGAGCAACGCTTTGCGGTGGGAGTCGTTCCAACCTCCGTGGCGGTGGCGGACGTCAATGGGGATGGGCGGCTCGATCTGGTCACGGCCAACCTCGACTCCCACGACGCGTCGGTCGTGCTCGGCAACGGGGACGGGACGTTCCAGGCCGAGCAACGCTTTGCGGCGGGAAAACGAGCCAGTCCATTCTCCGTGGCGGTGGCGGACGTCAGTGGGAATGGGCTACTCGATGTGGTCACAGCCAACATCGGCTCCAGCGACGTGTCGGTCTTGCTCGGCAAAGGGAAGGGCGCGTTCACGTACCCAATACGCGTTGGGGTGGGAGCCGGTCCACAATCCGTGGCGGTGGCGGACGTGAACGGCGATGGGCGGCTCGATGTGGTCACGGCCAACACCGGCTCCTCCAACGTGTCGGTCTTGCTCAGCAAAGGGAAGGGCGCGTTCGCGGCCGAGCAGAGCTTTGCGGTGGGACGCGGTCCAACCTCCGTGGCGGTGGCGGACGTGAACGGCGATGGGCGGCTCGATGTGGTCACGGCCAACGGCGGCTCCAACGACGTGTCGGTCTTGTTACATCAATAGGCGTGAGACACCGAGGCGCCAAGGGAGGATATGGGAGACGCTCGCCTGTGGTCGGGGGAGCGTGCAGCGCGGGCACCGAATGACCCATCACTCCCCTCGCGAAGACCGGAAAATTGGGGTTAGGTCTTGATTTATAAGGTAGAGTGTTTTCTTTACCAAACGGCGAATCCAAACCTAACAAATCAAGACTTGATCCCTTTAGAATCGATTTTGCCCTCCTTGCCAGTGGGGCTCGCGGCGCTGGTAATTCACGTCCTTCTTTCAAATACCCGAATGAGCGAGCCCAAAGCCTACTTGAGTTTGGGCATGACCTTTGTGGCGATCAGTTCGATCGAGCGCATGATCTTGTCGTGCGGCGTTGTGTACATCTGCATGAACAGCAACGCTTCGTTCACTCCCGCGTCGGCCAGGTATTGCAGCACCCCGCGGCAGGTCTCGGGGCTGTCCACTGGTCGAATGGGCGCTTGACGCCAGCGTCGGACATCTCTGCGGTCTCAAGTTCGAAGAACAGACTCAGTTCCACCTTGAAGCCTTCCTGGATGATCGCCTCTTCATAATTTCAATGCTGTGTCGAGCCGCCGTCAATGGTATAGGTCGCCCCGGTGATAAATGCCGCCTCGTCGGATGCCAAAAAGGTGACGAGAAACGCCACTTCCTCGGGCTGCGCGATGCGCGGGATCGTTCCGCGCCCCGACACCATCGTCGTGAGACCAAGTTTCTTCATCGAGATCTGCAGCATCGGCGTATCCACAGGCCCCGGACATATCGAGTTGCAACGGATTCCCTCCGCGGCGTTCTGAAAGGCGATCGCCCGCGTGATCGCGGTCACCGCGCCCTTACTGGCCGTGTACGAGGTTCCGCCCCCGCCGCTCAACGCCGCTGCCGACGCCAAATTGACTATGGCCCCGCCGCCGGACCGCTTGAGTGCAGGGACGCCATATTTGCACATCAGGAAAACGCCACGCAGGTTGACTGCGAGCGTACGATCAAAAACCTCCTCCGGGACGTCGACGATGCGAGTGTCCTCCATCAGCGAGATGCCGTGACAATGCGCCATCGTGGTCAGCCGCCCATATTTGTCCATCGTCTGGCCGATCGCCCGCTGCACGTCTGCGGAGCGCGAGACATCGGCCGGCGCGGCAATCGCTTCGACACCTGAGAGGCTGGCAAGGGTTTCGTTGAGTCCGGCCTCGTTGATATCGACCAGAGCGAGGTGACATCCTTCACGAGCAAACACCTGGGCCACGCTGCGGCCGATGCCCGACGCGGCGCCGGTGACGATCGCGACTTTGTCTTTCAGTCTCATGACGGTTATATCTCCTCATGAACGATCAGTTTGATTTTCCCCATTGAGCGGCGTCGTTTTGCCTGGGGCGCATTGAGGGATTCCCTACTTTCCGAGCTATGCGCCCCCAGCTGCCGCGGATTCACCAGGTGTGACGGACTAGCGAAAATGCGGGATGACGTACTTTCCGAACAACTCGATCGCATGCATGGTTTTTTCGTGCGGGATCGACCAGAACTGCATCATGGCCAGAAATTGATCAAGCTGGGCCGTCTTCTGTAATTTCTCAAGCTGTTTTATAACTGAATCCGGGCTGCCACAGATGCACATGCCGCGATCAATCAGCGAATCGATGGTGACCTTGCTGGGATCGAGTCCTTCGTACTGTGTCGGTAAGTCAGGCACAAGGGCCCTTGCGTCTTCCTTAGGATCGATGCCCGTCTTTTTGGCCTCGATGACGGCCGCGTTTACCCGTAATGTAGTGTTGACGTAGGACATGAATGCGCGTTCTGCCTCATCGCGCGCCTGTTGATCGGTATCGGCGACGTGCGTCATGGCGAAGGCTCCCGCTCGATTGTTGACAAAAGCGCCATACGGCTTGGCGGACTTGATCGCGGTCCGGTAGGCTTGCACTCGTTGTCCGAGTTTTTCCGGGCTGACCAGCAAAGTGAAGGAAAGCAGCCCGAGTCCAAGTTTGCCGGCCAGTTCATGGGTATCCTCGCCGGTGCAGGCGACCCACAACGGGGGATGCGGTTTCTGAATCGGCATGGGCACCACGGTGCGTTCCGGAATGTCGAAGTACTTTCCTTTGTGGGAAAAGGTGCCGTCGCCGCTCTTCCAGATGGTCGTGAGAATGTCGAGCGCTTCCTCCCACCGCGCGCGCGTTTCCTTGTAGGAGATGCCGAAGCCGCCCAGCTCAATTTGCGTGGCGGAGCGCCCGGTGCCGACTTCGACCCGGCCATTGCTCAGGATATCTAGCGTGGCTACGCGCTCGGCGACTCGGATCGGGTGATTGTAGGGAAATGGCAAGAGCACTACCGCGTGCCCGATCCGGATCTTGCTGGTGCGTTGCGAGATCGCGCCGTACAGCACCTCGGGCGCCGAGGAGTGCGCGAAGCCGACCTGGAAGTGATGCTCAACGGTCCAAAAGTGGGTGAAACCCACCTCCTCCGCCCGGACCACCTGATTCATCACATCGTGGAACGCCTGATATTCACGCTCCCGATGCTTGAGTGGGCTGTTGACCTGAATTTCGTAAAATATGCCGAAGTCCATTATTCCCTCCTGTGGACGCAATATCGTCATACTTTGACCTTTTCCTTATATTCCTCAGCTCCACTACGGTGCAACTAGTGGTCAAATGAAAGACGCCATGGCCTTGCTAATGTCTTCGATGGTTGCAGCCTTACATTCGCTCGCGCTGACACGGTTATCCTGATAGCCTCTTCGTCCGGAGCTTACGCATCAGAACGGTCCAAAGAAAGCCACGTAACGAAGCGTTGGCGATAGTAACCAAAAGTGAAGAGCGATTCTACGAGGCGGAACTGTATCGCTTAAAAGGCAAGCTGCTACTTCAACAAGAACATCAAAAATTAAAAGCCAGAAATCAAAGCCAAAAATGGGAAGAATGAGGCTACAGCTCTACACTGCCGCCTTTGCCATGTCCGGGAGGGGGAAGCAGAGCGATCCTTTCCTGGCGGGCAGCAAGTAGAACGCCGACCCGCGCCAAGGCGGCTTGGAGTTCAGCGGTTCGTAAGGGTTTGGAGACATAATCATCCATCCCCGCCGCCAGACAGCGCTCTTTGTCGCCTTTCATCGCATGAGCCGTCATGGCGATGATCGGAAGCTGCGCCGTAGCGGCGTGCGCATGGGCGCGGATAGCGGCGGCGGCGGTCAGACCGTCCATCTCCGGCATCTGCACATCCATGAGCACGACATCGAACGCATCGTGTTCTATCTTGACAAGCGCTTCTTTGCCGTTGTTCGCCACCATCACGGCGTGGCCCCACTTCTGCAGCAAGCGTACGGCTAGCTTCTGATTGACAATGTTGTCTTCGGCCAATAAGATCCGCAAAACTCCTTGGTGCGGTTGAGCAGGCGAGAGAGGAGCCGGCTTGCTTCGCGCTTGCCTCTCTTGTCCCAGCGCCCGCAGGAGCGCCTGTTGTAACTCAGCAGGTTTAATGGGCTTGATGAGATAGACGGCAACGCCGAGTTGGCGGCAGCGCGCCATGTCGGCTTTTTGCTGGGAAGAGGTCAACATCAAAATAGTCGCGCTCTGCAACCGTGGATCGTGCTTGATGCGCTCAACTAAGGTGAACCCATCTGTCTCGGGCATATGCGCATCGGTCAGAATCAGTGGAAAGGGCCTTCCCCGAGCGGCGGCCTTGTGGAGCAAATGAAAGGCTTCGTGAGCGCTACAGGCCAGGGTGGGCCGCAGTCCCCAGGCGGTAAGCTGGTCGTGGAGGATGCGCCGATTGGTGTCATTGTCATCAACCACCAGCACTCGCAAGCCATGCAGTTGGCTGGGGTCGGGTGGAGCGGATGCGGCAGAGGTCCGCCCTCGGCCTAGACGCACGGTGAAGTGAAAGGTGGAGCCTTGGCCGACTACACTCTCTACCCAGATCTGTCCGCCCATCAATTCGACTAACTGTTGAGAAATGGTCAGCCCTAAGCCAGTGCCGCCATAATGACGGGTGGTGGAGGCGTCGGCTTGAGAGAAGGCTGCAAAGATGTGCTGCTGTTTATCGAGAGGGATGCCCACGCCGGTATCGGCGACCCGCATGTGCCAGACGATCTCTCCTTCGCCAATCTCTTGATGCGCAACCCGCACCCCGACCTCTCCCTGCTCGGTGAACTTGATGGCGTTGCCTACCAGGTTGACCAGGACTTGCCGCAGCCGGACGGGGTCGCCCACCACCATGTCCGGCGCCTCTGACTGGACTTCATACAGCAACTCCAACCCTTTCTCATGAGCGCGGAGGGCGAGGGTCTTGAGGGCGTCGCCGAGGCTCTCGCGCAGACTGAACTCTACCTGTTCTAGGTCTAGCTTGCCCGCCTCAATCTTGGAGAAATCGAGGATATCGTTGAGAATACCCAATAACGCTTCGGCCGAACTCTGCACGGTGGTTGCATACTCGCACTGTTCGGGAGTGAGGGTGGTGTCAAGCAGGAGAGAGTTCATCCCCATAATCCCGTTCATGGGGGTGCGGATTTCGTGGCTCATGTTGGCCAAGAACTCAGACTTGGTGCGATTAGCGACTTCTGCGGCCTCTTTGGCGTGCTGTAAGGCCTCCTCGGTTCGCTTACGCTCGGTGAGGTCTCTCCCTATGCCGGTTAGTCCCACCACGTTTCCCCCCTCGTCTTTTAGGGGAACGCTCGTATATTGATAGGGGACAAGCGCCCCATCTTTCTGCAAGAGTCGTCCTTCTACTTCCACGTATCCTGCAGCAAACGCGGTGCGGATCGCCTCGGCAATGGCGGGCTTATCTGCTTCCGGAAAGAAGTCCAATGCAGATTTGCCCTTGAGGTCCTCGGGTGCAAAACCGGTCATCACTTCTAATTTGCGGTTCCATTTGACTAGATAGCCATCAAGGTCCAGCATGTAAAAAATATCAGGAATAGTCCCCATGATATTTTCCTGCTCACGCACCGCTTGGGCCAGGGTTTTCTCTATCTGCTTGCGCTCAGTGATGTCGCGCAGGATGGCGAGGACGCCGAGAGGCTGGCCTGCGGTGTTGCGAATCAGGCGAGTGCGGGCTTCCACCGGGACTACGCTCCCATTTGGGCGGAGGAACTCCTGCTCATAAATCGAAGATACCTTCTCTCCCGCGTGCAGGCGGCGCGTGCGCTCTTCTGTAAGCGCGAGCGAAGCCAGAGTGATAAACTCGCGGTAGTGGCGCCCGATCAGCTCCCCACGCGACCACCCCAGCATCGCTTCGAACCCATGGTTGACGCTGGTGATAATCCCATCTGCTGTGGCGCACAGGATCCCATCGTAGGCATTGTCAAACAAGCTGCGGTAGCGATCTTCACTCTCCCGCACTTCCTCGGTTAGACGAGCTCGCTCTATAGCCAGGGCCGCTTCGTTGCCCAAGAGCTGGAGCACCCGCAATTCATCAGCCGTTGCCTCTCGATGAGCCGCGTAGCCCACCCCGAAGATACCTACCGCACGCTCGCCGCTCATCAGCGGCACGATCCAAAAACTTTTCATGAATCCATATTGCTGTCGCAACTCCTCGCTGATCAGCGGGCTGTGCGCCATATCCGCCACCACGACTGGCGTCTTCTGGTGAAACGCCACCAGGGCAGGAGCAGGCTCGGGGCTGGCCAATCGCTCCTGCTGAAACAGCGCGTTGTCCATGCCATAGGCAGCCACCCCGCGTAAGGCAGTTCCATCAGGCTCGGCCAGCATCATAAACCCATACTCGGCCTGCAACAGACTCTGCGTATGCGTAAAGAGATAATCGGCCGCGGTGCGTACATCGATTGAGTGTGCAAGGTCGTGGGTGAGCTGGTAAAGAGTTTCTTGCTCTTTGTGCCGCCGCTCCTCGGTCACATCGCGGACAATGCTCATCACCCCAACCACTCTATCTTCTTCAGCGTACGCGACGGAGTTGACCGATAAGACTTTCGTTCCTAATGGAGTGGGCATTTGGACCTCGTAAGGGCCCAGTTTGCCCTCCCTCATCGTCCGCTCAATGCGCGCTAGGAACTGAGCAAAGCCTCCTGGCAGGAAGGGCTCGGCAGTCTGCCCTACCAGCTGCTCGGCCGGCACGCCAGTGAGTTCAACCACCTTGGGGTTGACTGCCACAAACCGGCCTTCCCGTGACACGATATAAATGGCGTCATTCGCATGCTCAAAGAGACTGCGATACCGCCCCTCGCTTTGTCGTAGTGCGGTGATAACCCGTTGCTGCTCGGCGACTTGGGCGCACAGTTCTACGTTAACAGCGGAGAATTTCGCGCTTTGTTGTGAGAGCTGGTCTCGCCAAAGCCCGACCCATCCGCCTAGGAGACCCAGAAGGACGGGAATGGCGTCGAGAAGCCAGTATAGAGGATGCGCACTTTGCAGGCGCCAGAGCTGCGCGACAGTCATTGGCAAGCCCTGGCTAAAGAGATCGAGCCAAGCGCCGACAAGGGGAAATGTCAGCCCTAGGAATGCGCCGCACCACGCATACCGCGCACCAAGACTACGCCTCCCAAGTCGTCCGTTCATGAACTTTCTTTCCCCTCTGCCAAGCTTCTTCTTTTTTCCATCGGTAGTTTGCTGGATGTTTTTAAAGTTGTCTGTGTTGTGGTCGTGGGGGGCGATGCGAGCTGCGTGCGGTAAGAAAGAGGAGACGCTGCTTCGATTAATAAATTTATCAATGGGAATTGACAAAACTATCAATCACGTGGTAGATGTCAGCGCCGATGGCGTTCGTTTGTGCGCTGACGCCAGAGCAGCTGACGGCGCCGACAGCATACGAAGAGGAGAAAACGCCATGAAAATCGGATTGATGCATGTAACTCCGTATAGCAAGGCGGACCCGGCGATCGTAGCCAAACGCGCGGAGGACCTCGGCTTCGAGTCTTACTGGGTGGGTGATCACACAATCATCCCGGTGACCTCAAGCGTGCAATATCCCGGCGTCCGGGAGGGCGCCGCTGTCCCCGACTTTCTCTGGCAGCTCCCCGATCCGCTAATTGCGCTGGCGCGCGCAGGCGCGACCACCAGTCGCATCAAGTTGGGCACGGGGATTTGCCTGATTCCGGAACGTAATCCGATCCTCACGGCCAAGCAGGTGGCCACGCTTGACGACAGCTCTGGGGGCCGATTCCTGCTGGGCATCGGCGCGGGATGGAACCCCGAGGAATCCGCCATTCTGGGCGGCGACTTCGAACATCGGTGGAGCCAGGTCAAAGAGTATATCGCCGCGATGAAGGTGCTCTGGACCGAGGACATTTCAGAGTATCACGGCCGCTACGTCGACTTTCCTCCGGTGCGGTGCTTCCCGAAACCTAAGAGCAAGCCCTATCCGCCGATCCTTATCGGCAGCGTCAATAATCCCCGCGCCCTTAGACGCGTAGCAGAGTGGGCCGATGGCTGGCTCCCGGTGGTGCGGAGCGTCGATGAATTTGCGGACGGTGTAAAGCGTATCAAGGCGATCGCGGCGGAAATCGGGCGTGACCCGAATGCGCTCGATTTCACCGTGTTCGGGGGCGATAAACAGTGGCGATCGGCAAAAGAAATCCAGGAATTCGAGCGAGCGGGAGCACGTCGAGTGGTGCTTTGGCTGAGCCCTCAGGATTTGCCCAGCATCCTGCCTGAAATGGAGGATCTGGCCCGCAACGTTCTTGCGTAGCCGACCACATGTTTCCTTCTTATCAAGAGCATGACACGCGCTCACTCAATGGCTGGTCAGGGTTCTTCTAGGCGTCGTCGGCGCGCCCCCGCGCTGGACAAAGCGGAACGGCGTGCGTTGCTTCTTCAATGTGCGATGCAGGTGTTCGCGCATCGTGGTCTCGGCGCTGCGCGTCACGCGGAAATCGCGCGCGCCGCCAAGGTGTCCGTGCCAACCGTCTTCTTTTATTTCCCAACGCGTAAGGCCTTGGTGAGCGCCGTCCTGGAGGAGGTGGCGCGGTTCTTCACGGAGATGGCTGAAACGGTCCACGGCAAACGTGGGCCCGCGCCGGAGCTTATTCTGGAGCATATGCGCGCTTTTGCGGATGGGGTCGACACCCATCCCGATCATACGCGCGTCCTGCTCGAATGGAGCACCGCGCTCCGTGACGAGGTGTGGCCGCTGTTTCTGCGGTTCCAAGAGCAGATCATTGCCACGATCGCGCGCACGATCCGGCGCTGGCGCATAGAAACCGCGAGTGAGCGTGATCCCGAGGCCGAGGACGACGCACGCCTGATTGCCGCGACGGGGTACGTGCTCGTCCAGATGAAAGTGGCAAAACTGCCTAACTCGCGGATCGAACGTTTCCTCCACACGCTGGTGCGTGACACGCTTGGCGAAGCGAAAGCGAGTCTCACGAATGAGGCTCATATATCGGAATTCAACGTGGCGGTCGGATAGCCAATGTGGGAAACACATGTTGAGAGAGAACGATCATTAGAAGTAAGGAGAAGAGTAACATGCGCATAGGGGCGACTATCTTCAATCAAAATTACAACGACTGGGACCGCTATGAAGCGGAGGAGCAAGGCAGAGCCGTGCCTAAGCGCGCGGTGCGGTCGGATCGCGAGATCTTCAATGAAGAACTCAATATCGCTCGCATCGCTGATGACGTCGGTTTCGATTCGGTGTGGACCATCGAGCACCATTTCACACCGTACACGATGGTGACCAATCCGTTGCAGTATCTCACCTATGTCGCTGGCATCACCAAACGCGTTGATCTCGGCACTATGGTGGTGGTGTTACCGTGGCATAATCCGGTACGGGTCGCCGAAGACGTCAACATGCTGGACTCGTTTCTTGGTCCCAACCGCGAGATCATCTGCGGTGTTGGCCGCGGGCTCGGACGCCGTGAATACGGGGGCATGGGCGTCGATCAAAACGAGGCCCGGGGGCGGTTTGACGAGTCGCTGCAGATCATCAGGCAATTGTTAGCCACGGGTCAGTGCGATTTCGACGGTGAATTCTACAAAGTCCACGGCCTCCATCTACGGCCGCAACCGGACCACGACCTGAGTGCGAACTTGTGGTGCGCGGGCGGCACTCCACAAACCGTCGAGGTCATTGCCAAGCATGGCGTGCCGCCGCTGACGATTCCTACCACTAGCCTGGAGTTGGCCTTGGCGAACATGCGCCAGTACGCGGAGCTGCGTCATAACGCCGGCTACGGACCGAGTCACACAAAGCTGGCGCTGTGGACGTATGTGGCCGAGACGGAGAGCCAGGCTGAGGCCGGAGCGCAGCAGTATATGCAAGAGTATGCCGATTCGGCGCTGCGACACTACGAACTCCTCGGTACGCATCTGCAGGACACCAAAGGCTACAAGGAGTATGGTCAGCTGCAGGCTGCGTTGCGTCAAGATGCTTCTCCCTTCCGGCAAGCCTTCTACCGGAGCCATCCGTGGGGTACGCCGGATCAGGTGATCAAGCGTGTCACCGAACTCGCCAACGCCTTCGGCACAGACGAGATTATGTTCGTCTTCAAGTATGGCTCTATGCCCATGGCTGCGACGGAAAAAAGCATGCGCGTGTTTGCCAAGGAGGTGATGCCGGCGTTGAAGGAACTGCGTCCTGCGCCCTTGACGGTGCAATGACATTGAGGAGCTATGCAAATGGGAGCTGCTGAGAACAAGCGAACCGTGCAAGAAATGTACGCGCGATTGGCTGAAGGCCGCCTTCGGCCTTATTTGGAGCCAATGGCGGACGACCTACGCCTGACTATCATAGGGACGACTAAACATTCCGGTACGTTTACGGGGAAAGCGACCTACGAAAAACTCCTGAGGGCGCTTCCGCCGCTGTTCGAAGGCCGCGTCCCCCTCCTCACGCCCGAGAATTTTATTGCCGAAGGTGACTACGTGGTGGTGCAGTTGCGCGGCGAGTCCACCTCCGTAAAAGG
>JACXTT010012936.1_pt1 | contig 11039 bp, 10 predicted proteins | sample 9270951 | NCBI WGS metagenome assembly JACXTT01 (sample SAMN15532306, study PRJNA645909) | rock metagenome | isolation source: weathered quartz diorite | place: Puerto Rico | collected 2017-06-21 | reverse complement strand
TGGCGAAGCCGAGCCCGCCGAACGCGGCCATCGCGCCGATGACCTTGAGGAAGTCGCGCCGGCCCACGCCGATGGACGCGAGGCGGGCGGCGAAGAGATCCAGCTGGGCATCCGGGAGCGGCCGGGGGGGAATCCGCATGAGAGCTCCTCCTGTGGTCCTCGGGGCTACTTCAGCTTGGGGTCCAGCGCGTCGCGGACCCCGTCCCCGAAGAAGGTGAACGAGAGCATGGTCACCGCGATGCAGATCGCGGGAAACACGCAGAGGTGCCAGTACGAGCGCAGGAACTGCTGGTTCTCTCCGACCATCTGGCCCCACGAGGGGGTGGGCGGGTTGATGCCGACGCCGATGAAGGAGAGCGCGGCCTCCGTGAAGATCGCCTCGGGGATACCGAAGGTGATCGAGACCACGATCGGGGTGAGCGCGCTCGGCAGCACGTGGCGGCGCATCACGCGCCAGAAGCCGGCGCCGAGGGCGCGCGCGCTCTCCACGAACTCCTTCTCCTTGATCGACAGCACCTGGGCGCGGGTCTGCCGCGCGATGCCCACCCAGCCGGTGAGGCCGAGCGCGATGAAGATGTTGATGAGCCCCGCCCCCAGCATCGACATGACCAGGATCACGAAGAGCAGGCGCGGGAACGCATACATCACGTCGACGAAGCGGGTGAGCAGGAGATCGGTGCGGCCGCCGATGTACCCGGAGAGGGCGCCGATCGGCACCCCGATCAGCACCACGATCACCTGCGCCCCCAGCCCCACCAGCATCGAGACGCGCGCGCCGTAGATCAGCCGCGAGAGCACGTCGCGCCCGAGCTGGTCGGTGCCCAGCGGGAAGTCGCGCGACGGCGACTCGTAGAGCCGCCCGAAGTTGGCCTTGGTGTAGGACTGCGGGGCGATGAAGTCGGCAAAGATCGCGATCAGGCAGAGCAGGATGACGACGCTCCCGCCCAGCACCGCGAGGCGGTTGCGCAGCAGGCGCCGCCACGCGTCGCGCCAGAGGCTCGAGCCCCGCGCGGCCTCACGGGACGCGACGACCGGCGCGGGGAGGCTAGTATCGGATGCGGGGGTCGAGAGTGCCATACAGGAGGTCCACGACCAGGTTCATCAGCGCGAGGAACGCGCCGTACACGAGTACCACCGCCATGATCATTGGATAGTCGCGCCCGGTCATCGAGAGCACGAAGAAGCGGCCCATGCCCGGGATGCGAAAGATCGACTCCACGAAGAAAGAGCCGGTGCCCACCGCCGCGAACATCGGGCCGAGCAGCGTGACGACCGGGATGAACCCGTTCTTGAGCACGTGCTTGAGGATGACCGGCGCCTCCGCGAGGCCTTTGGCCCGCGCGGTCACGATGTAGTCCGACCGGATCACCTCGAGCATGCTCGAGCGCGTGAACCGCGCGATGATGCCGAGCGGGGCCAGCGCGAGCGTGACCGTGGGCAGCACCCAGTCGCGCGGCGAGGTCCAGCCGCCGGTGGGGAACAGCGGCAGGATGAACGAGAAGAGCACGATCAGAAACACCGCGAGCACGAAGTTCGGCACGCTCACCCCGAGGGTGGCGACCGTCACCGAGAGGTAGTCCCACGAGCGGTTCTGGTAGACCGCGGCGAGCACGCCGAGGGCGACGCCGCCCAGGATGGCCAGGGCGAGCGCCATGCTGCCGAGCAGGAGCGAGATCGGGAACGTCTCGACCAGGATCTCCGACACCGTGCGCGTCTTGTACACGAAGGATTGGCCGAAGTCGCCCCGCAGCGCCTTCTGGAGGAAGATGCCGAACTGGGCGTAGAGCGGCTTGTCGAGGCCGTAGACCTCCGCGAGGTTCTTCTGCGCCTCCGGCGAGAGCGGGTTGGCCCCCTCCGCGACCGGGTCGAGGGGGCTGCCCGGCGTGGCGTGCATCACCAGGAAGGTGACGAGCGCCATCGCGAGGAGCGTCGGAACCAACCAGAGGAGGCGATAGACGATGTAGCGGAGCAACCACACCCCCAGTAGCAGTGCCCGCCCCAGCCCTGTGACGGGTCAGTAGGCCACTATCGGCAAACCCCCGCGGGAAGTCAAGAAAGAAGTGTTATCCTGCGCCCGAATGGCGATCACCCTGACCATCCTGCCGGGTCGTCGCGTCCTCGACACGAAGCCCGGCACGACCATTCTCAAGGCGGCCCACGGCGCGGGCGTCGACATCACCGCCACCTGCGGCGGTCGCGGGCGGTGCACCTCGTGCCGAGTGAAGCTGGTCGCGGGCACAGCGCCCCCGCCCACCATCATGGACGAGCTGCAGATGGGCGACGCCCTGGTGCGGGAAGGCTACCGCCTGTCGTGCCAGTGGCCGGTGACCGAGGCGGTGACCGTCCAGGTCGCGCCGCCGCTGGACGAGACCACGTTCCAGATCCTGGGCGCGGAGCGCCCGGCGGGGGCCCCCGCCCCGATCTCGATCGACGCGGGCGTGCGCAAGCAGGTCGTGCACGTCGCGCTGGCGAAGGACGAACATCATCAGACCTCGGACCTCGAGGCGCTGGTGGCCGCGGTGGGCGGCACGGTCGACGAGGTGCCGGCAGCCGCGCTCAAGAGCCTGCCCGCCACGCTGCGCGATCGCGGCGGCGAGGTCACGGTGACCACCTTCGGGCGCCGCGTCCTGGCCGTCGAGGCCGGCGACACCGCGCTGCACAAGTTCGGCCTCGCGATCGACGTCGGCACCACCAGCGTGGTCACGACCCTGATGGAGCTCGAGTCCGGCGAACAGATGGCGGCGGTGTCGAGCCTCAACCCGCAGGCGGTGTTCGGCGGCGACCTCATGTCGCGCATCGCCTTCGCGCAGTTCGACGCGGGCAACCTGCGCAAGCTCCAGACGCGCATCATCGGGCTGCTCAACCAGCACATCGAGCAGATCACGCGCGAGTCCGGTGTCCTCGCCAAGTGGATCTACAAGGTCGTGATCGTCGGGAACACCTGCATGCACCACCTGCTCCTCGGCATCGATCCCTCGCACGTGGGTCTCGCCCCTTACGCGCCGGTGATGCGGCACGCGCTCACCCTGCCCGCGCGTGAGCTTCACTTGAAGCTGCCTCCCGAGTCGCAGGTCTGCCTCCTGCCGCTCGTGGCCGGCTTCGTCGGCGCGGACGCGGTGGCGGTCGCGCTCGCCACCCGCCTCGACGAGTCGCCCGCGCTCCGCGTCGCGGTCGACATCGGCACCAACGGCGAGGTGCTGCTCGGCTCGCGCGACCGGCTGTGGGCCTGCTCGGCGCCCGCCGGCCCCGCGCTGGAGGGCGCCCAGATCCGCCACGGCATGCGAGCGGCCATCGGGGCCATCGACCGCGTCGGTGTCGAGGCCGGCGATCTCCGCCTGCACACCATCGGGGACGGGCCCGCGCAGGGCCTGTGCGGCTCCGGCCTGGTCGACGCGGTCGCGGCCCTGCTCGACTTCGGCGTGGTGGACTGGACCGGCCTCATCGACGTCGAGCGCCGCGACCGGCTGCCCGAGCGCATCCGCGCCCGCGTCGAGATGCGGGGCGAGGAGCGCCTGGTCGTGGTCGCGCGCGTCGGCGAGCACGACGCCGATCGCGAGATCACCCTGACCCAGGACGACGTCCGCCAGGTGCAGCTCTGCAAGGGCGCGATCGCCTCCGGCGTCGCCATGCTCCTTCACGTCGCGGAGGTGCCGGTCGCGCGGATCGACGAGCTGATGCTGGCGGGCGGCTTCGGCAACTACCTCTCGGTCGAGAGCGCGCTCCGCATCGGCCTCATCCCGCCCGGGCTGCCCGCGGCGAAGATCCGCTACGTCGGCAACGCGGCGGCGCTCGGCGCCCAGCTCGCGCTGGTCTCCGAGGCGGAGCGAGCCCGCGCCGAGGTGATCGCCCGGCGCATCGAGCACGTGTCCCTCGCCGCGCACCCGGACTTCGAGACCATCTTCGTCGAGTGCATGAACTTCCCCCGCGCGACGCCGTGAGGATCCCCGCCTCCGTCGTCGGCATCTCGGTCGGCCCGCGCGAGCAGGAGGTCGACGCGCGCTGGCTGATGGCCTACGCGGCCGCGCTGGGCGAGCACGCGCCCGAGCATCTCGACACCACGCGTCCGGACGGCGTGATCGCCCACCCGCTGTTCCCGGTCTGCTACGAGTGGCCGCTCGCGCTGGACGTGCGCGCGAAGGCCCTGCCCGATGAGATCGCGGTGCGCGGCGTGCACGCCACGCACCATCTCACGGTGCACCGGGCGCCCCGCCCGGGCGATCGGCTCAGCACCACCGCGACCGTGCGGGCGCTGGAGCCGCGGGCTCCCGGCGCCTACCTGGTGCTGCGCATGGAGACGGTGGACGCCGCCGGGCGGCCCGTGACCACGACCGACTACGGCTCGCTCTACCTCGGCGTGGATTGCGAGGGCGACGTCACACCGAGCGCCGCGCGCGCGGCCCACGAACCCCTCTCCCCTGAGGGGAGAGGGCTGGGTGAGGGGTGGTCCGCCGAGATCCCGGTCGCCGCCACCCTCGCCCACGTCTACAGCGAGTGCGCGCGAATCTGGAATCCCATCCACACCGACCGCGCCGTCGCCCATGCAGCCGGGCTACCGGACATCATCCTCCACGGCACCGCAACGCTGGCCCTCGCGGTGTCACGCGTGCTGCATCGTCAGGACGCCGGCCCCGCGACCGTGGTCAGCGGCGTCTCGTGCCGCTTCGGCGCGATGGTGCGGCTGCCGTCGCTGATCGTGGTGCGAGGGCGCGGCGACGAGTCGTCTCCCGAGGGGCGAGTGGCCAGCTTCGAGGTCCTCACCGAGGACGGGCGCCCCGCGGTGCGCGACGGGCGTGTGCTCCTGGGTGAGCGAGCGAGCGAGCGCCGATGACCAAGTTCGAGCGGGTCCAGGCCGCGCTGAAGCGCCTGCCGACCGACCGGCCGCCCTACGCGTTCTGGCGGCACTTCCCCGACGTGGACCGCAACGCGGCGGCGCTCGCCCAGTCCACGCTGCGCTTCCACGACCGCTACCAGTCCGACTTCTTGAAGGTGACGCCGGCCGGCGGGTACGCGGTGGAGGACTGGGGCTGCGTGGAGAGCGACGAGGTGCGACCGGACGGCCATCGGCCCTGCGCCCGCCACGCGGTGAGCTCGCCCGAGGACTGGAAGAAGATCCGCCCGGTGAAGATGGAATCGACCGGGTGGGCCTCCCACCTGGAGACGATCATCCGCTGCGTGGTCGACAAGCGCGCCGACTGCTCGACGATGCCCACCGTGTTCAGCCCGCTGTCGCTCGCGCGCAAGCTCTCCGGCGACCGCCTCAACTACGACCTCAAGGAGAATCCGCAGGCGGTCGCGGACGCGCTCGAGGCCATCACCGAGACTATCCTGGCCTTCGCCGAGGCCTGCTTCCGCGAGGGCATCGAGGGCTTCTTCTACTCGATCCAGGCGGCCAGCGCCACGTTCCACACCGAGGACGAGTACCGGCGCTTCGGCGAGCCCCACGACCGCCGCATCCTGGAGGCGGTTCGGGACAAGTCCAAGCTCACGATCGTCCACGCCCACGGCGAGCGCTTGATGTTCGACCGCCTCGCGGCCCTGCCCGCGCACGCCTGGAACTGGGACGACCGCCGCGCCGGCCCCTCGCTACGGGACGGGCAGGCGCGCGTGACCGGTGGGGTCATCGGCGGGCTCGATCAGTGGACCACGCTGAAGGACGGCGGCGCCGAGGCCGCCCGGGCCGAGGCGCAGGACGCGCTCGATCAGATCGATGGGCGCGGGCTGATCCTGGGCGCGGGGTGCGTGCTGCCGGGCGGGGTGCCGGACGCCACGCTGGTGGGATTGATCAAGTCGCTGGGCGGGGCGCCGAAGCTGGGGTTCCTCCGGCCGCAGTAGCGCGGCTGACGCGGTGACCCCTCTATGTATCCGTTCGCCTCGCCTTGCGGCTGCGGCTCACCGACCCACAGCAAACCGGAAATGGCAGATCTCGCCGTCCTGGACCTGGTAGTCCTTCCCCTCCAGGCGTAGCCGGCCGCGCTCGCGCGCCGCGGCCATCGAGCCCTCGACGGCCACCAGCTCGTCGTAGCCCACCACCTCCGCGCGGATGAATCCCCGCGCGATGTCGGAGTGGATGGCCGCCGCCGCGTCCTGCGCGCGCGTGTCGCGCGGGATCGACCAGGCGCGCACTTCGTCGTCTCCCACCGTGAAGAACGAGATCAAGCCGAGGAGGGCGTAGCAGTCCTCGAGCACGCGGCGGATGGCGGGCTCGGTGAGACCAAGGTCTGCGAGGAACGCGGCCTGCTCAGGGCCCTCGAGCTGCGCGACCTCCGCCTCGATCACCGCGGAGACCCAGCCGACCCGCGTGCCGGGGCGGCGCGCGACGTCCTCGAGCCCGAAGCTCTCGGCGAGGCGAGGGCCGCGCGCGATCTCCTTCTCGGCGAGGTTGAGGCAGTGCAGGATCGGCTTCTGGGAGAGGAAGGTGAAGCCGCGGATCGCGCGCGACTCCTCCTCGCCCAGACCCATCGCCCGGATCGGCCGCTCGGACTCGAGCGCGGGCTTGACCTTGAGCAGCACGGTCTGCTCGTACGCGTCGGTGTCGGTGCGCTTCTTCTTGAGCTGCGCCTCGAGACGTTCCAGGCGCCGCTCCACGACCTCCAGATCGGCGAGGATCAGCTCGGTCTCGAGGTCGCCGATGTCGCCGGCGGGATCCGCCGCGGCGCCCGCCGCGTCGGGAAAGGCGCGCACCACGTGGAGCAGCGCGTCCGCGTTGCGGAACTCCTTGGCCTCGAGCCCCTGCCGCTCGCCCTTCGCGATGCCCGCGAGGTCCACCACCTCGAAGGTGGCGAACGTGGTCTTCTTCGGCTTGAACATCGCGGTCAGGCGATCCACCCGCGCGTCCGGCACGCGCGCCACGCCAGCGTGCATCTCGCCGCGCGCGGTGCCGAACGACGACGTCGCGACGCTCGAGCCGGTGAGCAGGTTGAACAGCGAGGTCTTTCCGCTCTTGGGAAGTCCCACGAGACCGATCTTCATCGAACGCCATGCTACCATAGCCGCCGCCATGGCCGGCCCCCGGCGCCGCGCGCGCGCCTGACCGTGTCGTCCCTTCGTTTCCGCTCGATTTCCGCGGCGCTGCGATCGCGATCGTCCTCGCCGCGCTGTGGGGCGGCAATCCGGTCGCGGTCAAGATCGGGCTGGCCGACGTCCCGCCGCTGCGCCTGGCCTGCATGCGCTTCGTCCTGGGCGGGCTCGTCATCCTGGCCTACGCGTGGTGGACACGGCGTCGCGGGATCTTCGCCGTGCGCCCGGACGAGTAGCGCGTCCTGATCTCGCTCGGGGTCCTGTTCTCGGTCCAGATCGGCACCATGAACGTGGGGATCGGGCTCACAACCGCCGCGCACTCCGCGGTGCTGCTCAACTCCTACGCGGTGCACACGGTGGTGCTGGCCCACTTCCTGATCCCGGGCGATCGCAAGACGCCGGGCAAGCTGGGCGGCATCCTGGTGGCCTACGCGGGCATCGTGCTGCTGTTCGCGCGCGACTTCTCCTTCCAGAGCTCGACGCTGCTGGGCGATCTCATCGTCGCGGGCAGCGCGGTCCTGCTCGGCGAGCGCACCGTCTACATGGCGCGCGCGGTGCAGCGGCTGGATCCGATCAAGCTGCTGGTCTTCCAGTCGGCCATCGGCAGCGCGTGCTTCCTCGTCGCGAGCCTCGCGCTCGAGGGCGACGCGCCGACCCGCTACACCGCGGCGCTCGCCGGCTCCCTGCTCTACCAGGGCGCGGTGGTGGCCGGCTTCAACTTCGTGGTGAACTCCTACCTGCTCCAGGTCTACCGGGCGAGCGCCCTCGCCGCGTGCTCGCTCACCACGCCGCTGTTCGGCGTCCTGATCGCGGCCGCCGTCGTGGGCGATCGCCTGAGCCCGCTGCTGCTGCTCTGTAGCCTCATGGTCGCGGCGGGGATCGGGCTGACTACCCGACGCTGAGACCTTGACCGGCCCGGAGCGCGTGCGGTAGCGTCGGCCCATGCCGAGCCGGCCCTCGAAGCAGCTCGAGGTGGTGCCGAACCCGCATCCCGACCGCGACTACGAGGTGAGCCTCGAGATTCCCGAGTTCACCTGCGTGTGCCCCCGCACCGGGCAGCCGGACTTCGCGACGATCCGCGTCCGCTACGTGCCGGACCGGCACCTGCTGGAGCTGAAGGCGATCAAGCTCTACATCTGGTCCTATCGCAACGAGGGCGCGTTCCACGAGGACGTGACCAACCGGATCCTGAACGACTTCGTGGCCGCGGCCGCCCCGCGCTGGATCGAGGTCATCGGCGACTTCACGGTGCGCGGCGGCATCAAGACGGTGGTGCGCGCCACCCACGGCAAGCGCCCCGAGCTCTAGCCGGAGAGGCTCAGCAGCACCACCCCGGCCAGCATCACCAGCGCCCCCGGAGCGATGTCCCGCACCGTCTGCTTCTCGTCGAACAGCAGGCCCCCGATCGCCATCGCGAACAGGATCTCCACCTGCTTCACCGCCTCCACGTACGACGAGAGCGTCATGAGATAGGCGGTACCCTGGCTCACCGTGGTGAGCGAGGCGAAGAGACCGAAGCTCACGAAGGCCTTCCAGTAGCGGGGCACCTCCGCGAAGTGGCGGCGCGACGTCACGAGGACGATCGGGGTGACGAGCACGCTCGAGGCCAGGTAGGCGCCGAGCGTGCCCATGTACTGGTCCGAGCACTGCATCGCCCACTTGATCGTGACGACCGACGGGGCGAAGAACAGCGCGGCGAGGAGCGTGAAGCGCATGCCCCGGTCGGTGAACAGCACCGCGAGAGGCGCCCACCACGCGATGTGAGCCCGGTTGAGGTTGAGCAGGTAGACGCCGGCCATGCTGATCACGATGCCCACGACGCCGAGCGCGCTCGGGCGCTCCCGCAGCGTGAAGTAGCCCAGCACCACCAGCACGAGCAGGCTCACCTTCCAGAGCGCGGTGACCATCGAGATCTCGGCGAGCTTGAGCGCCTTGGACAGCGCCATCGTGGAGATGGTCTGGCACACCGCGAAGCAGCCGCACGCGAGCCAGAAGCCCCGCTTGATCGGCGGCACGCCGTTGTACAGCACGAAGGCCGCCGTGAACGGCAGCAGGAACGTGAAGCGTCCCCACACGTTGATGTACTCGTCGAGCGAGTGCCCGAGCCGCTTCATCACGGTGTTGCGCAGCACCTGGCAGAGCGCCGCCACCAGCGCGAGGACGGGCCACACGGAACGGGGCCTAGCGCGTGCGGGCGAGCAGCGCGAGCAGGGCGTCCACCACCACCCCCGGCTGCTCGCGCGGCAGGAAGTGGCCGGCGTCCGGGACGACGTGACGCTCGGTGCCCGCCGGGAACCGGGCGGGATGGCGCTCGGTGCTCCGCGGCGGGCTCACCCCGTCGTCGCGGCCGTGCAGGATCACGCTCGGCACCTCGATGCGGGGCGCCTCGGCGAGGCGCCGCTCGATCGCGTCGAAGCGCGGATCGCCCGGGGCGTTGCCGTGGCGATGGCGGTAGGAGTGGATCACCACCGGGACGAAGTCGGGATTGTCGAAGGCGACCGCGGTCCGCTCGAACGTGGCGTCGTCGAAGCGCAAGCCCGGAGACCAGTCGCGCCAGAGGAGCCGACAGATCTCGCGGCGGTTCCGCTCGAGGCCTCGCCGGCCGCGCTCGGTGTTGAAGTACCATTGATACCAGTGCGCCCGCTCCTGCTCCGCCGGAGCGGGGTCACCCGGCGCGATCGTGTTCTGGACGTTGTAGCCGCCGATGGTGACCAGCGCGCGCACGCGCGCGGGAGCCAGGATGGCCGCGATGCAGGCCGCGCGGCCGCCCCAATCGTAGCCGGCCAGGCCGACCCGCTCGAGCCCGAGCGCGTCCATGAAGTCGAGCAGATCCTGGCCGATGGCGGCCTGCTGGGCCATGCGCGGCGCCGCCGCGTCGAGGAAACGCGTCGGGCCGTAGCCGCGGAGGTACGGCACGAGCACCCGGCAGCCGTGGGCGGCCAGCGGCCCGGCCGCCCCGTCCCAGGCGCGCACGTCGTCCGGGAAGCCGTGGAGGAGGATCACCGCCGGACCCGCTCCAGGACCGTGCTCCTCGTAGGCGACCTCGAGCGTGGGCGTGCGCACACTCGCGCGACGCGGATCCGGTGTGGGGGTCATGGGCTACGCTTGATCTCGCACAGGTACGCACGGTGCGGCACCGACCCGCTGATCGGATCGACCGCGGCGTTGCCGATGAGCAGGTTCAGGTTGGCGCCGTCCGGACCGAAGGGATCGTAGCCGGGCGCGCCGATCTCGGCGCAGGCCTGCCACCACCCGTGCTGGCCGGAGACAACCCCGGGCTCCAGGCTCTCGTTGAGCCGGGCGCGGGCCCGCACGGCGCCCTCCGGCGTCTCGATGATCACCCAGTCGCCCGGCCCGATCCCGCGCGCGCCCGCCGCGGCCGGATGCAGCTCGATCTCCGGATCGCGCGCGCGGCGGCGCAGGCTCGGCAGCGCGCGGTGCTGGCTCTCGCAGAACTGCGTCGACTTGGCGCAGGTCAGGATCAGCGGATACCGCGCGGCCAGGTCCGGCCGAGCGCGTGGACCGACGAGCGGCTCTTCGTGGACCGGCAGCGGCGGGTAGCCGTGGGCCAGGAAGGCCTCCGAGTAGAGCTCGACCCGGCCGGAGGGCGTGGCGAACCCGACGGGCACGCCGTCGCGCCGCTCAGCGTACTTGCGGTGCCGCGTCTCGAGCGACACCCGGACGCCGCGCGGCTCCGCGCGCAGCGCCTCCAGCGAGAGGTTGGACGGGGCGAGCTGGTGACGGTAGGCCGCGTCGACGTCGCCGTTCCAGAAGTGGGCGCCGAGCCCGAGCCGCGTGGCCAGCGCGAACACGATGTCGGTGTCGGACCGCGCCTCGCCGAGCGGCTCGACGACTTTCCGACGGAGCTGGACGAGCGACTGCGCCTCCGCGCTGACGTCGAAGCCGATCTTGAGCGCCTCGCGCTCGAACGGCGTGGCCACCGGCAGCACCACGTCGGCCAGCTCGGCGGTGGGATTCATGAACACGTCGGCGTGGACGGAGAAATCCAACGCGGCCAGCGC
>JACXTT010012935.1_pt1 | contig 11039 bp, 13 predicted proteins | sample 9270951 | NCBI WGS metagenome assembly JACXTT01 (sample SAMN15532306, study PRJNA645909) | rock metagenome | isolation source: weathered quartz diorite | place: Puerto Rico | collected 2017-06-21 | reverse complement strand
CCGAACTGGCCGTACTCGGCCTCGTAGAGCTTCTTGAAGATCGGGCTCTGGTCCCACGCCACGCCCTTGTAGCGCTTGAGCGTGCGGCCGAGATCGGCCTTCGAGATGTTCATCACGCGAATTTTCAACATCTCGTCGGTCTCGGTGTTCGTGACCAGGTAGTTGAGACCACGCCAGGCGCTCTCGACTTCCTGGAACGCCTTGTGGTGCATGATCAGATTGACCTGCTCGCTGAGCTTCCGGTCGAGCGCGGCGATCATGGACTCGATGGTGCCGATCGTGTCCGACGAGATCAGCGCGGTCTGGCCGAGCGCCTGCTCGGCTAGCGTCCGCACGGCCGTTTCGACCGCTTCCTTGGCGGCGTCGGATCGCGGCTTGAACTCTTTGTTGAGCAGCCCCTGGAGATCAGAGGCCTCGAACCCTGCGCCCTGCCCCTCGGTCTGTCGCTCGGTAGCCATAGTGTGTCCTCGTCAATAGTGGGTTAGGACTTGGGAGCGTCCGCCGCGGCCTCGTCGGCCTTCGGCATCGCTGCGACGGCCTTGAGCAGGGTCGGATCCTGTAAGAGCTTCTTGATCAGTTGCTCGGCGCCGCTCTTCCCGTCCATGTACGTCACCAGGCTCGCCAGCTGCTGCCTCGCCTCGAGGAGCTTGCTCAGCGCGTCGACCTTGCGGGCGACCGCCGCGGGCGAGAAGTCGTCCATGCTCTCGAACGTGATGTCGACCATGATGTTGCCGTCGCCGGTCAACGTGTTCGGCACCTGGAAGGCCGCCCGCGGCTTCATCGCCTTGAGCCGCTGGTCGAAGTTGTCGATGTCGATGTCGAGGAATTTCCGGTCAGCCACGTCCGGCAGCGGCTCCGCTGGATTGCCCGACAGGTTCGCCATCACGCCCATGACGAACGGAAGCTGGATCTTCTTCTCCGCGCCGTAGAGCTCCACGTCGTACTCGATCTGGACTCGGGGCGCGCGGTTGCGGGCAATGAACTTCTGGCTGCTGGCTCGTGCCATGTCGGGCCTCCTCTACGTCTTGTCGACGTCGCCGGCCAGCTTCTCGAGCTGCGAGAGGCTGTCGGGCATCAGATCGCGTACGATTTCCAAGAAGCTCTTCTTGATCAAGCGCTGCGCGCGCCGGATGAACAGCGGCGCGGGATTGCTGGGCTCGTTGCGCTCCAGATAGTTGCAGACCAGCTCGAGCATCCGCACCGCATCGTCGCGACTGCGGATCTCGCCGGCTACCGCCGGCCGAGCGCCGTCACCGGACTCCATCGGGCTGTCCTGCGCCGGCTCGGCGCTCACGCCGAGCGCGGCGTCGCAGGCGCTCAGCAGGCACTGGAGCGGCTGAATCAGTGGCGAGAAGTCGAGCGCCCGGCCGCCGCCCACGCGCTCGTTGACGAGGGTCTGGATCGCGGCCACGCGATCGTGCGCTTCCCGCACCGCGGACGGCACCGACCGATCGCTCGCGAATGCGGCGGCGATCTGGGCGTGCAACTGTCCGATCGGCTGGGGCGTCTCGGCATCGCCGGCCCGCGGGGCCAGGCGGCCCATGGCGACTTCGATGTCGCGCGCCCGGAGCTGTCCCTGCTCGCGCGAGCTCAGCAGATAACAGTCGCGCAGATCCTTGATCATCACATCCGGATCGACGAGCGGAGCCAGGGCGTTCAACCGTTCCGTCGGATCGTCTCCGCGGTCGGCCTCGAGCACGGGATGGATCCCGTCCCAATAGCGCTCGAGCAAGCCGTGGATGAGGCTGAGGCCGGTGGCGAGTCCGGGAATGCCTTCGGTGCGCGCGAGGGCCCGCGTCAGATGGACGGCGACACGAAGATCCTTGCTGCGGTTGAGGAGCGCCTGGGCGCGATCGATGACCTTCGTCCAGTTCGGCTCCTCGGCCGGCTTGACGGCGTCGCCGGTGCGCTGCTCGGGCTTGCCTCGGGCGGCCTCTTCGAGCTCGAAGAACGACAGATCGTGCTCGAGATTGGGGCCGCAGGGCGGCACTTCCCTCGTCTCCGCGAGCACCGTACCGACGTCGAGCATTAGCGCTCCCAAAAGAATGAGATCAACTGCCCTTTGCCGCGACCGCCTCGCCGTCTTGTTCCGAACCCGAGGCGTCTCGAAGTGCAGATCCCAGGCCAGAACGCCTCATCGCGTAGCGGCCGCCAATTCAGGGGTCGAGAAAATGCGTTGAACCTATGCTTTCGGCCCGTATCTGTCAATGGCGAAATGCGCTTGGGACGCCCCCGGCGGCACCGAAATCCGCGGGGTTTCCAGTCTGCCGGAGCGCCCAGACGTTCCGGAAGTCGTTCAATCTATGCAACAAATCGACATGTCTGTGAAAGCGCCCGCAACCTGGAGACGGCGACGTGTTAACGACCGCGACACCCTGCTGGTGCAGGCATCGGATTCTGGGACTGAAGCGGTCTATAGCGATCGGCGCGAGGCGCACACGAGGGCTCGAAGGGTCGGGGTGGTCAATCGGCTGTTCAACTTTCGGGCGGTTCACCGGAGGCTCGGGCCGTATGCCCGGGCGCGTTCGGAGCGGGCTTGGTAAGTGAGGGCTTGGGGGCGAGAATCCGCGGCGCTACCGGGTTGCCACCTGGACGCGCTCGAACTCCCAAGCCGCGAAGCAACGCACGTGGAAGTGGTGGCTGTCCAGACCGGCGCCGTCGCCATCGCGCTCGAACTGAAGCTCGAATTCCATCTGGTCGCGCCTGACCGGCTCGCCGCACACCGAGCACGACGCGCTCATACCGGGCCCGCCCCACATGCGGTCAGACCGCCGCGTCGGTAGTCGTCCGCTGCGGATCGCGTCACGCGCCTTCTCGCGCAGAATCGGTTCATCCGGCATCGCTCGGCTCTCTCAAATCTCGCTGGTCGCCATCAATGCCAGTCGCCACAACGCTCGACGCCCGAGCGCGTCACCTGGAAGCCCGATGGAAGGCGGCTTCAGCGTACCTTGCCCGAGCACGTCGCGCTACAACTCGACCGCATCGTCACGAGATCTTCACTCTCGTCGCCCGCGGCGGGAACCGGAAAAGGCCTCCACGTGCTCAACGGGCGGCCCGAAAACGCTGACGACGAGCCAGTCACTCACGATCAGGAGGCTGCGCCATGAGGAATCCCGCGTTCGTTGCTCTGATTCTGCTCGCGCTCGCTCCGCTTGCCGCGTTCGCCGAAGATTCCACGCTCAAGTTCCAAGGCGGCGTCGGCGTTCACCCCGTCTCGAACATCGCAGGCACCGCGAACGCCGATGGAACGTTTCCGAACGTGACGCGCAACATCGTGCGCGAGGTGAACCCGGCAGGCCAGATCTGGGTGCTCGGCGATCGGCGCGCGAGAGTAAAAGCGGACGGCAGCATCAGGGTCGACGGCCGTGGCCTCCTGGTGGCCGGCGGCAACGGCATCGGCACGAACTCGAGCGTCTTCGCCACCTTGATCTGCGAGGCCGCGGCCGTTCGTGGAGCGCAACACCGATACGGCCGGGGTGCCGTTGGTAGCCAACGGCGACTTCAGGATCGACGACGTGCTCTCGCCGGCACCGAGAGGATGCGCGAGCCCTGTGTTGCTGATCCGCAGCGCGGGCAACCGCACCTGGTTCGCCGCGGGCTTCGTGAACCTCGAGCACTGGCGCCAGCCATCGGCGGCCGCCGCAGTAAAACACCCTATTGACACTGCGTTTCCTATAGTCACAATTCTCGCGGTATGAGTCCGTGGAACAATCACGTGAGCTATCTGTTCTCCCGGACGTCGATTGGCCTGAACGCGCCGCAGCAGTCCGGAGTCTACGTGCTCCACTCTTCGCGCAAGACGTGGGTCTACGTCGGCGAGAGCGACAACATTCGCGCCCAGCTGATCGAGCTTTTGAACGGCGGTAACGCATGTCTCACGGTCTTCCCCCACCTGATGTTCAGCTACGAGATCGTCCCCGCCGCGATCAGGGCCTGGCGGCAGGAAGATCTGGTCAAGGAGCTTCAGCCGATCTGTAATCAGTGGGCGGGGTGATTTGCGGTCGCGCACACATCTGGCCAACGAGAACTCCAGGCGCTTCGGGGCCTCTTCTTGACGCGACCGCGTTTCGGGTCCAGCCTCACCTGCGTGCGAATACTCCGCGCGGACACTCCGCGGGACTGGAGGGTTCCAACGATGAAAAGGCTGACCAGCCGCATGGCGGTGATGGCGTGGGCGGTGGTCGCATGCGCGATGATCCCGGCGATCACCCTCGCGCAGATGCAGATTCCAGGCGTCGGCTCGATGCTGCCAGACAAGGCGCAGCTCCTGGAGCAGGCGCAGAAGCTCGTGGCCGACCTGACCTCGATGAAGAGCAGCGGGAAGCTGGCAGCGGCCGACAGTGCGAAAGTGGATTCACTGCTGCCGAAAGCTACGGCGGTGAATACCGAGCTCGCCAAGCCCCAGGTCGAGCCAAGCCGCCTGACCCAGCTGGCCGGTCAACTCGGCGATCTCCAGAAGCAGGTCGGCGCGCTCAAGGGTGTGATGAAGTAGCGCGCTGTTGCAGACCGAGTCGAAAATCCAGACGGCCAAGTCTTTCTGCTCCCGACTGACGAGCCCGCCAACGCGATACCAGTAGCTCACGGCACGCTCGTGGGGGTTCCTGCCCAGCCCCCTCACCAGCAGCGTTACCGGGCGTCGAGCGTATGCGATAGCGTACACGGTGGGTGCTGTAAGCACTGGATCCCTGGGGCGGCACGGTGGCACTTCTTCATTCGCGGGGAGGGATGACACCCTGATTATTTCCGATCTAGTCGACTTGGGACTTGCGGTGGTGTTCGCGATTGTAGCGATTACAGTCTCCGCACTCCTCAAGCGTCGGAAGAGAAGCGACTCTCGGGACAGAAACCCAAGTAGGGAGCAGTGAGCAAGGGCAGTGAGATGCTCCTCGAAGGCCGACTGGTATGTCGGCCGTTCGAGGAGACCGAGCCCGTCACCATGGGGTGGTGACCCCGGGGAGTTACGTACGCTGGTAACAGCCTCTCCGGCGAGCAGTTTCCCGAAGGTCCCGTTGCCCGTGAACCGGTAGCCGCGATGGTCGGCCTCGACGAAACCCTCGCACGGCAACCGCCCGACGAGGACCTTGCGGAGCATCTGCCGCGACTGCGGGACGCTCTGGCCCAGCAGCGCCTTGACGTCGGCAGCCCCGGCTCGCACGAGCTTCGCCAGCCGCGCAGCGTCCAGTGACGCCAGGCGGGCGCCGTCGGCGAGCGCGGCGAGATCGTGGGCTACGGCCTTCTTCCGGGCGCCCTCGGCCTCCAGCATCGCCAACAACTCGTCGGTGGCGCGACCCCGTTTGATCGCGGCGCCCAGGTGGCCGATCTGCCGCTCGATCGCAGCCAGCTCGCGCTCCAGGGCCGGGCGGCGGTCGAGGTCATCCTCGCGGCGCTGTCGAAGCCGGGCCAGACCGCGCTCGATCGCCTCCTCGATCATCCGCGCGTCGAACGCCTTGGACAGCGACGCGATGACCTCGCGGTCCAAGATCGCGTGCGCGATCTGGACGCCGTTGCCGCAGACCTGCTGGCCGCGCTTCTGGTGGTAGGAGCAGCCGTAGACGTGCCGGCGTTCCTTCTTGAAATCGCGCGTCTGCGCGATCAGCGCCCCGCCGCACTCCGTGCAGTAGGCGAGCCCGGCGAGCAGGTACTGTGAGACGAGGTCGAGCCGCGACGGGTGACCGACGAGCCGGCCATTCGGGACGCGTGCAAACACGGATCGCGTCGAGGCCATCCGTTCCTCCGCCGCGCGCGCCAATTCGGCGGGCACGATCCGAAGCTCCGGGGCCTCGATGCGAAGCCACTCGGATTCGGGGCGCCGGCGGATCGCCCTCGCTCCTCCGCGCGTGGTCTTCTCTGCCTTGCCCCACACGATCTCGCCGCGATAGAGCGGGCGGCGCAGGATCTCGCGGATGGCCGTCGGCGCCCAGCCGCTCCGGTGGTTGCGAGGCGGCAACACGCTCTCGGCGTTGAGCTTCTTGGCGATGCGCGTGAGCCCGAGCCCGGAGGCGCACAACTCGTAGATCCGCCGAATGATCGCCGCCTCGTCGAGATTGATCTTACGCGCGACGTGGAGGCGCTGTCCTTCGGGCGACGACACGACGTCGTTGTCATAGCCGTACGTCCGATTGCCGGTAACGTGGCCGGCTCGGGCCTTCCTGATCATCGCGTCTCGCGTGCGCTGGCGCGCGCGCTCGCGCTCCATCTCGGAGGCGAAGTTGGTCAGCGACAACATAACCTTGTCCATTGCGTTGTCGAGCGTCCGCTCGCGGTCCTCCAGATAGAAGAAGACACGCACGCCGGCATCGGTAATGAGCTTCAGCGTGTAGGCCGTCTCGATCTGCTCGCGACCGAGGCGGGACTCCTCGGACATGATCAGGATGTCGAAGCTGGGGCGAGGCCGCAGCGCATTGAGGAGACGGGCCAACCCCGGGCGCTGAGCACCAAACAGAGCACCTGAGATTCCGTCGTCGCTGTAGACGTGCTCGTCGGCGACGGTCCAGCCCTTTTTCGCGGCGTAGGCACGCGCGTGCTCGATCTGGCGTGTGACCGAACGCGCCTCGTCGACGACGCCGTTTTGCTCCGTGCTTTTGCGGCCGTAGATGGCGGCTACCATAGACTCTCCGTGGTTTTGCCGAGCTTGAGCGTGATAGCGCAGAGCAGCACTGTCGGAATTAAGACGTACTTCAATTGCGGGTGCTTGCTAGCACCCGCGGGCTTAGTCGTCGCGAGTCTCGTCTCCTGATCCATGACGTCCCTGTGCTCCTCTTCCAAAACGCGAATCTGTCCGGGAAGTGACTGTCTTTCGAAGAAGGCTTCGCACTCCTGCGCTGCGGCATCTTGTAGGTTTGTCCGAGTCCTGCCGGCGACGTTAGAAGCCAAACAAGCACGCACCGCTGCCATGTCGAACCTGCGAGCTGCCAGCTCAGTGAGCCGGGCTCGGGCAGTCTTTAGCTTTGCCTCGATCTGACTTCGTTGATCCGTGAGACGTTCCCTCTCCCGCGTTTCCTTGAAATCGGCCACGAGCCCACCTTCCATCACGTACATGGCAACTACACCAATGACCGCGCCCACGACCAAGTAGTAGACGTAGTCGAATACAAGAAACAGTTTGCGCTTGCGGCTCCAAGAACTGAGGGCAACGCACTGGAAGACCACCAGAGTGAGGGCCGGAAATACAAAGACCGGCCAGAAGTCGCGGCGATAGTCTTGGAACAGAAAACAGAGACCGACACCAACTATCACAATCGCTACAGCGAGGCCGCCGAGATAGACGCGCCGACCGATGCGCATCTGATTCTGATCTCCTGGTCCGCCAGATACCAGTGGTCGGCCGACTACGACCGTGGGAGACGGATCGCGGTGTTCGCTACGCGCACCGTCTCCCGGCGGGTCGGCGAACGCCTGATAGCGCCACCGCTCCTCGTCAAGTAGTGAGTAGAGATATCGAACCAATAGCCCCACGAAAGGGATCGCACTGAAGAAGAATGCACCGGTGGACACCCTACGCAAAATGACTAGATCGTCATCACGGAATAGCAGAGCGGCATCCATCACAATGGAAACAAACAGCGCTCCTACGACGGCCGAGATATTTGAGAGCACTGCAAAGTTGTGCACCAAGATGGCGTCGCGGACGTACTGACGAATGTCGCGGGTGTGCCGGTCCCACGTCGCCCGGTTGCGCTCATACTCCTCTGCAACGGCTGTCGGTCGCCGCTCTTCCGGTATAGCTTCCACGCGTCGAAAATATTCCTGCCAACGTGGATCAGTCAGTTGACTTTCTCGCTCGCTGATGACCCTCTGGAACAGGTCGTATTGGAATGTCCCTAGTGCCAAAATCAGTGCGAGAACAGCCAATTTCCCCTCGAACATGGCACTGATAACTGACTTCGAGTATGCGGCTTCGAGCAGAACGACCAATGCCGTGATTAGGACACCGAGAACGAACCAATCAACGCTTCGGCGAGCTAGGCGGCCAGTGGTGATATTTCTGGTCGTGCGTCGCCACAGTCGCCGCGGCCGGCCTATCTCGTCGACGGTCTCGCTCACTATCGCCTCACTGCGACGCGCTCGTGCGCGCCCCACGTCCGCACCACTTGGACCGCCCCGTTGTCGACTCGCTGGACGCGGACGTGCGCAATCTTGCCGGAGGCGGTCGTGTACGGCCGGCCGATGACTTCGTACGTGCCAGTCTTGTCGACCAGGCGATCGCCGAGCTGGAGTTGCAGCGGCAGCACGCGCAACGTGGGCGGCGCCGTGGGAGGCGTATCCTTCTCGGGACGTTTACGCGCCATGAGGCCGGCTGTTATGGTGACGGCCTATGGACCCCCACGAGCGCGCGACGTCCGTCTGGTATCGCATCGCGGGACTGATCAGCCGCAAGCAGAAAGACCTGGCGGTCAGCATCATCGCGGCCGAGATCCGTTCGGCGCAATACGAGGTCTGGCTTGAGGCCGCGAAGCTCGTGCTGACCGGCGAGCCGGTCGAGATCGCGCGGCACCTACACGAACGAGCAGAACGCACGATCCGGCCACGCAGCCGGGCGACGTGACGATGCGGCTCACTTCAGTAGCTCCGTCACCTTCACGCCGAGCGCCTTGGCGAGCAGCCGGAGCGTGCTCAGTGGGGGGTCGTGCCGCCCCATCTCCAGTCGCTGCACGTAGCCGAGCGAGAGCCCGACCTTACGGGCGAGCTGCTCCTGGGTCATGTTCGCCGCCTTCCGCAGCCGCTTAAGGTTCTTTTCCACGGCTCGCCATAATAACCTGTCAGGTACGTACCTGTAAAGTCACTAACGGCGCGGTTCGGCCGCCGCTGAGGAATATGTCACTTTTGTTCTTGACGATACCAACTGCGAGACATAGTCTCCCACCACCGTTCCGACCTGCGGCAGAGGTGTTGTGTAACGACATAGAAAAAGCAGCGCCAGCAATTCACTTTCTTAGCCGAATCCCGACGCGGCAAAGCCGCCCGGACAGGGAGGGCCCCCATGAGATTCGACGGGTGGCTCGTTCGACTAGTCGTGATCGCGCTATTGGCACTGCCCCAGTCCGCCACTGGAGCTAAGCCGCTCATTGTAGGCGACGGCACACCGGCGAGTTGCACCGAGATGGCGCTGAAGCACGCCCTGATCATCGCGGAAACGGTCGGCGGCGCCACGATCCGGTTTAACTGCGGTCCGGAGCCCGTCACGATCGCTCTGAGCGAACCGACCATCACGGATCCCCTTGCGCCTGTCCTGCTGGTGCTCCCGAACAATACGACGATTGACGGTGGCAGTCTGCTTACTCTGGACGGCACTTTCAAGGGCACGATCGCCGTCGTCGGTTGCGACGCGACTGTCGTGCTGAAGCGCCTGAACATCATTCAGGGGACTAATAATGCCGGCACGCAAGGAACTAGCGGGATCGACAACTGCGGCACGCTCACAATCGACCGCGTTACGCTGTCGCGCAATGGCGGCATCAGGGGCGGGGGGGCCGTCAGGAATAGAAGCGGTGGCACGCTCACCGTCCTCGACAGTGTGTTCTCCGGCAACGGTACTTTCGGACCTGGCGCCGGCATCTACAACGCTGGTACGCTCACCGTCCGCCACAGCACCTTCGAAAACAATGGCGTCCGTCTTATCGCCGGCGCCATCTATAACGTCGGCACTTTGAACATCGACCACAGCATCTTCAAAGAGAACTTCTCCATCGGATTCTTCACTTCCAACGATGGAGCCGCTGGTGCTATCTACAACGCTGGTACGCTCACCATCACACACAGCGTGTTCTCCGACAACAATGGCAACGCCACCGGCGGCGGCATCTTGATGGCAGTCGGCTCCTCAGGTTCGCTCAGCCACTGCATGTTCTCGGGCAACGTTGCCACCGGCTCATTCGGCGACGTCGGCATAGGAGGCGGGATCACCAACTTTGGCACGCTCACCGTCCTCCACAGCGTGTTCTCCGAGAATTCGTCCATCTCGGGCGGCGGTATCTTCAACGGAGGAGTCCTCACAGTCGACCACAGCACCATCAGCCAAAACACCGCCAGCTCGGCGGGCGGCGGCATCTATAACGACCAAGGCACCTTGACCCTCACGCATACGTCCGTCACCGAAAACACGCCGGACGACATCTTCCCCTAGGACCGGCTGACGAGCGTCGCGCTCGACACGGCCATCAGCGCAGTGTGTCGGCGCTTTTCTAGACATCAGCGGTCAGGAACATGACGCCGCCTCGTGTTCCCAGGTCTGAGTCACCCGCATCTGCAGGTTCGGCGCGTCGTCGAGCGCGATCAAGACGACGCGGTGCAGCGCGCGGCCACGAACAAGCTGACCGTCCGGCGTCCGGATGTCGCCGACCTCCAGCCGAACGCCCGTGACGCCGCCGGTGCGCACGGCCCGCCAGGCGCGGTCCGCTTCGGGCGAATCGTGAAGGCGCGCGAGGCCGAGCATGGCGCGCTCGAACTCTGGTGGCCGCGAGTTGCGGGGCTCGAAGAGCAGGCCCTCGATGAGGCCGACCGGGCGCTCGGGATCGTCGAACACGAGGGCCGTGTCGTCCGGAGAGAAGAGCGCGTCGGGAGGGATGCGGCTCGCCGGCACGGTGAACTGAATAAATCTCGTCATGCGCTCCTCCCATGAATGGCCCGCGCCGAGCACCGGCGAAAGGAGGCCGCCCCCAGGGCGACGCGGACCGCGCCCACATTGCGCGGGCGTGCGACGAGCGGCCCCCAGGCCAGGCCACCACTCGCCAGAAGGTTCATGTTTACAACCGACCCGAACGCTTCTGCTGGCTGCGCCAGCTTTCAGTGTTCTCGGGCATCAGGCCGGCAGGAATGCCCGCGTCGAACATCGCGACGCCTGCAGCCCCCGCCTCGGCGTGCAGCGCGAGCGCCTCGTCGACGATCGGCGCGATGTTCGCGAGCGCCTTGTCGAGACGCGCGACGACCTCCCGCGCGCGACCCTCGAACACCGACCCGCGCGCCTCGCGATCTCGGCGCTCGGCGTCGGCGAGCACCTGGCGCGAAACCTCGACGGCGAGCTGGGCCCGGCGCACCGCACG
>JACXTT010012934.1_pt1 | contig 11040 bp, 11 predicted proteins | sample 9270951 | NCBI WGS metagenome assembly JACXTT01 (sample SAMN15532306, study PRJNA645909) | rock metagenome | isolation source: weathered quartz diorite | place: Puerto Rico | collected 2017-06-21 | reverse complement strand
CCCCTACGCGTAGTTTGGAAACGCTTCGGCAAACACAGCAAAACCGGTCCGGAACCAAGCGGACAAGTCAAGGGCTTTTCGACATCTTCGTACCCCTTGCGATCGGCGCGGTTCCAGAGGCTGGTATCGACAAGGCGAGGGCCGGGATTAGCGGCGGGCATGGGTTCTGCGGCGCCAGCGGCGTAGTTCGGCCTCGGTTGTTCCGAAGATGCCGGTGCCGAGCGCATTGGCCAGAGCCTTGCGACGCTCCGCCTTCACCAATTCATCTAGGGCCTTGGCGATAGTTTCACGCTTGGTTCGAGAACGGGTCAAGCGCATGGCTTCCGCGAGAGCCCCATGGTCGAGTGCAACAGAGAGCCGTGTTTTGGTGCCTGCCATGAGCACCAATATAAACCAACAATTGGTGCATGTCAAGGCGGATGCAGAGTCATTCATTAGTTGACTTCATACGCGGGAGTTCATACTATCCCGCCTCATGTCTCCTATAGCCCCGAACGCGACTGAATCGGTTGTTGATCCCTGGGTCACGTGCTTTCTGACCGGGATGGTGATCCGATACCTGGACGGCTTAGACGGGGTTGCCGGACGGATGGACTATCGCCGTGTGATGGGCGTGGTGGAAGGATTTGACCACCTCCGCGATCCCAAAGAGTTCCTCCTCGATCCGAACAACTGGGTTCCCCACTCGGTTTTGCGTGAGTTGATCCAACGAAGCGAAGAGGCCAGCGGCTCCAAGGACGTCACCTATCGTGCATCACTGGCGTTCTTTGCGTCCACAGAGGGGCGGCAGCAGACGCTTATCGAGACTGTCGCCCAATATCTGGGCGATGTGGATGCGGTCGTTCGCTGTTCTGGCATGTGGGCTACGGCCTATAGCAATTACCTCTGGATGCAAGCCTTCGCCCGTTCGGGAGAGTCCCGGACACTGTATATTCTGGTTCGGTTCATGCCTCCCGTTGATCCGCTGATCGGCAACAGTCTTCTGGTCAAGGGCAACATCGAAGGCTTTTCTCAGCTATACCCGTTTGTCGCGTCCGTTTCGTGCGAAGAGCAGTACTCGCAGCTCCGTTTGACCGCGATCGTAGATGAATTCGGCGGGGCCTACCTATTGCAGGCGGACGGAGCCAAAAGCACTGCGGCCAAGTGGGTGATCAAGGAGCGCGCGACAGGCCGCACGGTGGCAACGGCTCGGTCATGCGGAATGGGGTATGAACCGGCCGCCGGATGGGAAGGCGGTCGGGCCCTGGCTCCCGATCTGCCGGCCGAACAGACCGACAAGGGTTGCCGAGCGGTTCGGATCGAGCGTGGTGGGGCGTTGCGTGCAGGCTCGCTGGAGTATGTGTTGCGCGAGGGCGCCATCTATGACGCTCCGTGCACCCGATATCGCTTCCGGTGGCAGGAACGACCGGCTGCGGGATCTATCCGACAGAAGCCGGGAAACGTAACCGAAGGGACGCCCAAAGAGGTAATTTCCCGCCTGCTCTTCGATCATCTGGCCGGGTTGCAGGCTACGCAGCGCCGGGTCCTCGGCATCTTCATACACAACCGTGAGCTGAGCGAAGAGAACAAATATCTTCGGGAGGAGTTATACGGGGCGACGGAAACGGGCGGTCTGGTCGGGAAGAGCCGTCCTATGCAGGAGCTGCTGAATCTCCTGCGGAGCGTTGCGCAGTCCGATGTGAGCGTGTTGATTACCGGGGAAACCGGTACGGGGAAGGAACAAACGGCCCGTCTTCTCCACCAGCTCAGCCCGCGTCGCGCCGGCCGGTTTCTGGCTATCAATTGCGGCGCGCTCGCGGAGAGCCTGTTGGAGTCCGAACTGTTCGGCCACGAGCGCGGCGCGTTTTCAGGAGCGGTCGCGCAAAAGAAGGGGAAGTTCGAGCAGGCGGCCGGCGGTACGCTCTTTCTGGATGAGATCGGAGAGGTCTCGCCGGCCATGCAGGTCAAACTGCTGCGGGTGCTCCAAGAACGGGAGTTTCAGCGGGTTGGCGGCCATGAGGACATCAAGGTGGATGTCCGGATCGTGGCTGCGACCAATCAGGATTTGCACGCCCTCGTCGCCGAGCGAAAGTTCCGCCAGGACTTGTTTTACCGGCTCAATGTGTTTCCGCTCCATATCCCGCCTCTTCGGGAGCGAACCGAAGATGTCCCATTGATCGCCCAGCATCTGCTTGCCAGGCACGCCTCGGCACAGCAGAAAACCCTCGAAGGCTTCACCGGCGAGGCCCTCAACATCTTGATGCGCTATCGCTGGCCCGGGAACGTTCGCGAACTCGAGAACGTCATCGAACGCGCCGTTGCCTTGGCCGGGCCTGCAATGCCCGAGATCGGGCCGGATCTCCTGCCGCCCGTGCTCCGTGAGTCGCGCGAGACCATCACGGCCGAAGGACTCGAAGATTTGGTAGACCGGGTCGAGTGGCCGCTGATCGTCCAGGCGTTAAAAGGCGAAAAAGGGCTCACGGATTTGCTCAAACGCATTGAATGGGTTCTGATCAAGCGGGCCGTCAAAGAGCACAGCGGCAATAAAACGGCCGCCGCCCGGATCCTCGGCCGGACCTATCGCTGGCTGCGCAAGGCCGAGACGGAGCGGCCGCCCCCCCGTGATTGATTGCCACGTTCATCTGGCCGCGCTCAGGATCAAGGACAACGGCTGCTACATCTCTCCCCGACTCCTCAACAGCCCGCTTTTCCGATTTTTGCGCTGGAAGCACGGCTTACCGATCGAGGATGCGACGCGCGCTAATCAGAAATACGTCGAGGACCTGCTCTCGGAACTCCGAAGATCCAAACATGTCACGCAAGCCGTCCTGCTCGGAATGGACGGCGTCTATGCGGCGAACGGCACGTTGGACGCGGAGAACACGGAATTTCTGGTCGGCAACGACTACGTGTTGAACCTCGCCCGGTCGTATCCGCATGAATTCCTGGCGGGTGTTTCCATCAACCCGCAGCGGCGGGACGCCGTCGAGGAACTGGAACGCTGCGCCGCAGCCGGCGCCGTGCTGGTGAAGGTGTTGCCCAATTCGCAAGGGTTCGATCCCAGCAGCCGGCGCTATGTTCCGTTTTACCGGAAGCTGGCGCAGTTGAAAATTCCCCTCCTCAGCCATGTCGGCTATGAGTTTACCTTGATCGGTCGGGACCAGTCCGCCGGCGACCCCGACAGGTTGCATCTGGCCTTGGACGAAGGCGTCACGGTCATCGCCGCTCACGGGTGCAGCGCCGGACTGTTTCTCCACGAACGGTACCTCGCCACGTTCCTGGACCTCGTGCGGCGCCATGAGAACTTTTTCTCGGATGTATCGGCGTTGACGCTGCCCAATCGCTTCGGCATGTTGCTGCGATTGCGGGGCCTTCCGGAGACGCATGACCGGCTCCTGTTCGGGACCGACTACCCGCACCTGGTATTTCGCTGGCCCTGGCGGGGGCGAACGGGAGTAGAGAACGGGGATATCGGCAGGACGGACAACCGCTTCGACAAGCAGTATCTCATCCTCAAGCATCTGAGCGTCGGCTTCCGGTCATTCGAGAGTCTCCTGCGCAACCCTGCCTGAGCAATTCGTAGCGAACCATCCCTGAACGGCTGCGTCCGCACTGTGAGCGTACGTTCACAGTGCGGCGCCGCTTGCGGGTCCTCCACCCCGCTTCTCTATTTCACAGCTGCACCGAGATTACCGCATCAACATTGGCTGTCGGCTGATTTCCAGACAATGGAATTCTGCCGATCGGCCGTTGGCACTCTTTCTGCTATCTGCCCCTGCATTGAGTTCACACGGTCGGAGCTTCATCAACCATCAAAGGAGGTGTCTCATGAACAGAATCGGAATCGCGTTCATTGCGGGAGGAAGTCTCTGGTTCTTCACTGTCGGGGTCGTCCATGCCGAGTCCGGGCGGCACGGCCATCATTCTTCTCTTCCGCTCGTGCATGAACGGCTTGCGGCTTCCGTCAAGGGACATGCGGCCGGTGAGGTTTCGTTCGAAACGCTGCGGATGCTCTCCACGGGTATGACGAAAGCGGAAGTGCTGAGCCGGGCCGGTTCCCCTCGGCACAGCTTCAAGAACAGGGGCACGCAGCGCTGGATCTATACGGCGCCCGATCACTGGATCGTCGAGGTCATGTTCTCCGGAAACAATGTGATCAATATCAATTGGTCCAGAGCGTAATCGGAGGGTAGAGGAGGGAAAGACCATGCGGATGCTGACGGATCCATGGGAGATGAGAAGCGAGCGCGGGATGACTGTCGCCGAGTTGGCAATCGTGCTGGCTATCACGGCCGTGCTATCCCTGTTCATGGGCACAGAACTGCAGGCGATGGCGGATCGGGTCTATCTCGATACGGCGGTGGCCGAAGTGGTCGGCGATCTTCGGTATGCGCGGAATATGGCAGTACGTGAAGGGGAGCCGGTCCAGGTCGCGGTGGATGCCGAACAGCTGGGCGTGACCCTGTTCCGGTCAAGCGATTTGACGCGGCCGGTTTCGCCCTCCCGCAATCTGAAGGACAGGGGCGTGCGTATGCTTCGTTCCAGCGGGGGACGACTGTTGTCGTTCCATCCGCGAGGCACGAGCGCCACGCCGACGACCTTGACTCTGGAAGGCCGGCGGGGCGATCAGCGAGTGATTACGGTCAGCTTGACGGGCATCGTCAGGGCACGGTAATGCGATGAGGAGACGATCGCGGGTTCTCTCGGAAAGTGGCGTGTCGTTGGTAGAACCGCTGGTGGCCATGGTGGTGATTTCGTTCAGCCTGCTTGGGTCGGTCGGGATGTTCGCGGTGGCGCAGGAAGGCATCTCCGGAGGCGCGAAAAATTTGGAAGCCCTGGCGCTTGCGGAATCGAGAATGGAGCGGCTGCGGGCGCTGCCCTACGGCAGTCTTTTGAGTGGCAATCAGACGATCAACGGAATCGCGCTGACATGGACGGTGATTCCGGACCGGCCGAACTTGGCGGATTCCCGTGGGGCGTTGATCAGCGTGAGCGCGGAGTGGTCCGGCCGCGGGGGACAACCGAGGAAGGTCCGGTTGGGTATGCGGAAAGCGAATCCTGTCTTCAGCGGAGCGGCATCATGAACGGCGCTGGCTTTTCACTAGCTGAGGCGATGGTGTCTGCTGCGTTGGGCGCCATCGTTCTAGGGTCGGCGTTGGACGTGTTCGTCACGCAGCACTACCACTATAAAAGCCAACAAACCAAAGTCGAACTCCAGCAGGATCTGCGCGGAGGAGTCCGTTTGTTGGAGAGCGAGTTGAGGCTGGCTGGGGCTGGAGTGCTGGTGGGCAATACTCCCGTCAGCGTGATGGCGTCGGACGAGATCGTCTTCCAAGCCAATGTCAACGGCGTACGCGGTTCATTGGTGGGGGCCACTGTCTCGGGTCAAGACTGGGTAGTGATCCGTCCAGGATCGGGGTGGGCAAAAGGCAAGAACGTCGTCATCTGCGGGCCGGCCGGATGCGAAGAGCATCTCCTAGCCCGCGATGGCACGTCCGGGAGGCTGTCACTGTCGAGCCCCCTCACGAGAGATTTTCCCGTGGGAAGCCGAGTCGAAGTTGTAAATCGGGTCCGATATTACCTGAGCCGCAGCGATCCCCAAAATCTGAAGATCATGCGCGAGGTAGATCGCGGCGCCAATCCTCTGGTCGAGCATGTGGAGAGCTTTACGCTGACGTATCTGAGAGACAACGGCGTTCTGGCAATGACGAGCGATGAGGTCCGTCTTGTGCGCGTCCGGCTTGAAACGAGCGTGAACGACAGCCGTAGGGGCCGCATCCGGCGCGCCCATACGCAGGAGATAGGAGTGAGGGCGATATGAAGATGCGCGGCGCGGAGTCTGGAGGAGTGCTGATCGGGGCGTTGCTGGTGGGGCTGCTCCTGGCGATGCTGGGAGGGGTGGCGATGAATCTGGCCGTGACCGAAACGACGGCGTCGGCGCGCAACCTGGAAGAAAAGAACGGACAACTACTGGCCGAAAGCGGCGTGGAGCAAATGGTGGCGTGGTTGACGCACGGCGATCTGCCATTTGCCGGTGGCACGCCGGCGCCTGAGCACTTCATGGGTACCGTGGATCGTCCTGATATCGAGCTGGATGCCGCCCGTCCCGATGATGATCGGGTACTGAACGGCATCGGCGCAGGCGAGTATCGGACCCTGGCTGATCTTGGCCGCATTGTGCGTACGCGTCTGTATGGGTCAGGGCTTCCAGACGGATTCTGCACGGTCGAGGTGACGGCGGAATCACGAAACGGCGTCCGGCGGACTGTGGCCCTTGAATTCGGGGCGCTCAGAATTCCGCCGCTCCATGCTGCCGTCCAGTATGGTGCTCCTCAGGCCGGTGCGGGGAGTACGGAGGGGTCTTTTTCTTCGACAGTGCTGGCCAACTGGGGTGTGATCCAAGAACCGGCACCGGGTCTTGTGCCCAGCCCCTGGCAGTACCAGACCTTCAAAGAACATGCGCGACGCTTTGGGACCTACTATGTTCCAGACCGTGAGGGCCGGCTCTACAAGGATGGAAAGATGGATCCGTTCGAGGCGCTCGCGCCTGCGGAGGTATTCGGATCGCGTACTACCGGAGACCAGCACGGCCTGGTATTCATTGACACCCTCGACCAGGCGCTACCGACGGCGGAGAACCTCGCCACGTTGGTTCTGGACTCTCCTTATGTGGAGGGAACGTTCCATGTCAATGCGCATGTGATCCTCCGGCCGGATGGGCGAGGGGAAACGATTTCCGCCTTGTCTCCACCGATGGAGACGGCATCTGCACTTGTCTCGCGCGTTCCGGTCAGCATCGCTGACGTGACGATCCAAGGAGTGCTCCATGTCGCCGGAACTCTTCAGGTCGAAGGCCCCTCGCGCGTCTTCGGCGCCGTCGTGGCCGAGCGGGGGCTGGCCGGTAATGGCTCCCTGGAAGTCTGGTACAACCATGACCTCGGGCGAGGTCTTGTCCGAGGGCTTCCCGTCGTGTTTCCCCTGCGGGGAAGCTGGCGCGAGTGGTGAAGCGAGAAGGGCTAAAGGGGTGTAAGCGGTTGCCCATGGATAGGGAAGCCGGCTACCCAGGAGCTTGAAAGCCCTGTCGTTCTGTCCCGCATTCGCCTGTTCACTGAAATCGTTAACATCTTGATATTAATTGAATAAATCATTTTTGAAGGCCATACTCTTTCGTAGGCACTGGCTTTGCTTAATGGAGGATGAAGGCTATGGATATGCGTATGCGAAAACAGGCATGGATGTCTGCCCGGCTCAAAGCGGTGGGAGGGTTCACGCTCACCGAGATGATGGTCGTGGTCGGGATCATTGGACTGTTGACCATGATCGCGGTCCCGAACTACCTCGATTGGAACCGGAAATACCAGCTCAAGGAGGCCGCAGGGGACTTGTACGGCAATCTCCAATTGGCGCGGATGACCGCCATGAACCAAAATACGACCGTCACGACGACTATCACCCAAGCGTCTTCAACGAGTCCCGTCAGCGTGACGTTCACGAACGCCTCTGGAAACACCGTGCTGCCCCCCTTGACCTTCGTGACCGGCCTTTCGCTGACCAACGCCTCCGGGGCGTTGGTGGGGTCCGGCGTCAGCTCGCCGCAGACGGTTGCGTTCATCTCATCGGGCCGTCCGGTAAACCCCGGCTGTACGAGTTCCACAGGGCCCAATCTGTGCATCGATACGACCAGCGGCGCCTATACCACCGGCACTAGTCCCCTGACCCAGGCGTTGAATTTCAGGAACACTGTGGGCGTCAACTATCGGATCGTCATCTCCACCACCGGAAAGGTGTCCCTGTGTTATTCATCTTCGTGCGTCCCGTAGGAGAACCGGAATGAGTGGAATCGGTCAAGAGCGGGAACAAACCGGCCGGGGCGAGCAGGGCTTCTCGCTGCTCGAGGTCCTGGTCGCCAACGTCATCTTGGCCGTGGGACTGCTGGCGATCGCCGCCATGCAGGACATCGCGTTGTCCAAGAATGTGGACGCCAAGCGGATGGGCCTCGCGACAAGTCTTGCGGCGGAGTTAATCGAACGCATCCGGTACAATTCGCCCGTCAACTCTACTGCCGTCGGCGGGGCGTATCCGTACAATTTCACCGTCACCTGCACGACAACGACCTGCACCGGGACCCCTCCGACGACGGCGGATGCGACCACCCAGAGCGACTACACCCAGTGGAAGAACCGCCTGGGCACTCCCGACTCCTCCGGCAAGCTGCCGCTCGCCAGCGCCCAGGGAACCGTCACGTCGGTGGCGGTTGCAAGCGGCCCCGCGGCCCTCGGCCAGGTGCTGGTCACCGTGACCGTGTCGTGGGACACCGGCGTCCGCAAGCCGACCGTCACGATGAACACCGTGGTGGCGCCGCTATGAGTCGGAGGCGCCCAACCATGGCTGCGGCACGGGCCGTCGCTCGACGCGAGCGCGGCTTCAGCCTCATCGAATTGATGATTGCGCTGGCCATGTTCTCGGTCGTTTCGCTCGCCGGGTTCACCGTGCTCACCAGCGGGCAGCAGAACTCCTCGATGAACGACGAGGTCGTCAAAATGCAGCAGAACGCGCGTCTGGCCCTGGAGCTGATTTCCCGCGACGTCCGGATGGCCGGCTTCGGGAATCCCACCGATCCTTCCGTCGTTCCGCTGGCCGCCAACGGGTGCAGCTCGATCATCACCCCCACGAACTCAAGCACCGGCCCGGACAGCATCGCCATCATCACCGTGGACCAGGTGATCGGGCGGTTGACCGCGGACGCTCCCGGCGCGTCACCGACCACGCTCACGCTCGACAGCACGACAGGACTTGCGAACGGCGACGTCATCACCTTGGACGGCGTGTTCACGACCGGAGTCACCGTCACCAACAGCACCACGCTGACCTTTAACCCGCCGTCCGGTTCCTGGCCGTCTTCCATCAAGGCGCCCATGGTGTTCAACGGCGCCGCGGGAACAGGCACCCAGGTGGTGCGGCTGGCTTGCGTGAAGTACTCCGTTGACACGACGAAGCGCCAGCTCCTGCGGGACGGTGTCGCGGTGGTGGACGGGATCGAAGACCTGCAGCTGGCCTACGGAGTGGATGCGGACGGGGACGGCAAAATCGACGACTTGAGCGGCAACGGCAGCATCGACTGCCTTGATCTGATTCCAAACAACCTGGCCCACGCGGTGACGAACAGCGTCGGCTGTTCGGGCACCCCGGGGACCACCGTCAGCACGCCGGCGGCGTCGGCGACTCCGACGACGGTCAGACTGGTCCGGATCAGCGTGGTCGCCAGAGCCAACAGGATCGACGCCACGTTTCTGTCGAGTTCGGCCGTCTCCGTGGAGGACCATGACATCGCCAACCTCACTGGCTACCGCCGCCGGGTGATGACCCGAACCGTCAGCTTGAGGGACTTGGGAATATGATGACATTACATCCGCAGGCCTATCAGGCAGGCCGGCCGCTCGGCAATGAAAGCGGCATAGCGATGCTCACGATCCTGATGCTGATCGTCATTTTGACCGTCATAGGCCTCGCCTCCATCACCTCCACGAGCCTGGATATCAAGATGGCCGGCGCGGAGCGGATGCGGGAGACCAGCATCAACGCCGCCGAGGCCTGCGCGAGCAGCGCGGTGCAGATCATTCAGCAGACCTTGCAGAACGGGTCCATCCCCTCGGCGCTCACGGCCGCCGGCGCGAATCCGACGCTAACCCATTCGGCTGTTTCCAGCGACCCCGCCTTTGCGATTCCAGTTTCGAACCCTCTCCAATCGGAACTCCTGGGGGCGACCGGGTTTGAGAGGTATCCGGACAGCGCAGATCCCAATGGAGGCAATGCGCCGAACGGGGTCTTGTACATTCCCAACGCCGCGAACCCTACGTTCACGGTCAACATGGACATTGACCGGCTGTATACCAAGCCCAAGGCGGGCGGATCGTTGCAGTTCGCCGCCGGTTATGAGGGCGTGGCCGGCGGTGCGGCAGGCGGGGGTGTCGAGATCTACTACCGTTTTGATTGCTACGCCAAGAACGCGTTCGGCCTGACAACCAAGGGACATATCACCGGCGTGTACGCCTGCATCGCGACGGGCGATACGTGCCAGCGAAAAATCTAATTTCCCCTCAGCGATTGCTGGAGGGCTTGTGCGGCATCGGTTAGGGTGAGGAGGGAGCGGCCATGAGAAGCATGTGGATGAAGAAGGCGATCGCGGTGGCGGCGGCGCTGGTGGGGTTGTCGATAGGGATTCCCGCCGGCTTCTCGATGGCCGCGTTCACGGGTCTGGGTTCTGTGTCTCCTACTTTAAGCGCGAACGATTATACCTGGAACCCCGCTTTTCTGAACGCAAAGGTGGACCCGAACGTCATTATCATGCTGGACTTCGGGGGCGCCATGCTCAACGCCGCCTATGGAAACTATCCGGAGTCCCGGATCACCTCTCCGGCCTGTGCGCTCAATTCTTCAATCACATGTCCCCAATCCATCTCCGGTAACGTGGGAGGGCCCACGGTGACGTTTTCAGGCGGCACCAGCGCGACCGGCGCGACGGCCACGGCGACGATCGGCGGCGGCGGCGTCGCCACCATCAGGCTGACGGCGGGCGGCAGCGGCTACCTCACTCCGCCCACGGTGAGCTTCTCCGGCGGCGGCGGCTCGGGCGCGGTCGCGACGGCGACGGTTGACCCCGTCAGCGGCGCCGTCACCGACCTTGCGATCACGACGAGCGGGAGCGGCTACACGAGCGCGCCGACGGTGAGCTTCTCCGGCAGCGGCTCGGGTGCGGCCGCCACGACGACGATCGGCGGCAGTGTCACTGCCATCACCGTCACGAACGGCGGCAGCGGGTACACCGGCGGTGCTCCTTCCGTCGTCATCAGCGGCGGGGGAGGAGGCGGCGCGGCGGCGACAGCCACGATCTCCGGTGGGGCTGTGACGGGGGTCACCATTTCGACAGGCGGGGGCGGGTACCCGAGCCCGCCGACGGTGACCTTCAATCCGAACGCGACGGGATTTGTTAGCACGGTGACTGCCGGGACCATTCCACTGGGGACCAGCTCGATCACGATGGTAACGGGCGGGAGCGGATAC
>JACXTT010012933.1_pt1 | contig 11041 bp, 13 predicted proteins | sample 9270951 | NCBI WGS metagenome assembly JACXTT01 (sample SAMN15532306, study PRJNA645909) | rock metagenome | isolation source: weathered quartz diorite | place: Puerto Rico | collected 2017-06-21 | reverse complement strand
ACTTCTGGCGCTCAAATAACGCCAGTAACGTTACTAAAGATGGTTAGACACTGTAAACGCAAAATTTGTGACTACGCAGTCTTGATCAACCCGCTCTCTAGGAATGCCCGCGATAGCACGTCCAGCGCATCCGGCACTTCCCGCTCCACCGTACGCAGCGGACACGGCAACAGCCGCGCCACCTCCGGCAGACTGTACTCCTCCAGCACGTTCATCGCGATCAGCCGTTGCTGAAACGGATTCAGCCGCCGCAGCGCGGTGTCCATGTCGTGCACGAAGATCACGATGTCCTCGAAACTGGTCATCGGATACGAACTGACCCGCGCCCGGAAACACTCCCGGCCCAGCAACGACGGTAGCCGCCCCACCTCCACCGAGGCGCGAGCGTACCGTTTCAGCAGCGCCACGGTTCGGTCGCGGTACGGCCACATGTCCAGTTCGGTTTCTCCCAGCCACGGCCTCGCTTCCGAAGTCCGGGTCTCAGCCATCAACCATCCCCATGCCGCAGTCATGGCCGCACCTCCATCGCAGCTACGCCCAGCAGCCTTTTAATGTGCCCCTCGTTCTGCACCAGGCGTGGTGCGGAACCGCGCCGCGACCTCGCAGACAGCAACGCTGCCATTTGAGTCCGGCAACTGCCGCAATACACCACATCCTCTCCTTGCCGGCGGATCCACAATCCGCCACAGCGCTCGCAATACTTCAGTTCGAGCGTCGATTCTTCTTGCCTGATCATGCTGACGAAATTCATAAGTGCCTCTCCGCATATGAAACGAAAACCTGCTTCGAGCTTCAAAGAAGCTCCCTGGACTTGCTTAGGCCGCTCGCAGCCCGAAGCTCGTAGCTCGCAGCGTAAAAGCAAAAAGCCCTGGCGCCGATCGCTCGGCCCAGGGCTCGTTTCTTTTACGATGACCTGTCGTTCTATATAGTTAAGGGTGAAGCTAAGAGTCCGCTCACTCCGGGCTGGCGGCCAGGCCCGGCTCCGGTTGCCGGAAGTAGCCTTCCTCGTATCCGGACTTGAGCACCGTCCCGTTCTGCACCACGACGCTCAACTTCCCGCTAAAGTGGAGGGTTCGCAGCAGCCGTTCCATCGCGGCCGACAGCACCTCGGCGGAGCGCACCTTGCGGCGAAATTCCCCGAAGTTCTTCTCTTCGTTCTCATAGCATTGGACTGCAATCATGGCAAAAGACCTTTCTCGCACGTATGAGTTATAAGATGGCGTGATCCTATAGCTCTCCATCTCTGAAGTCAAGACTTCTATTTCCTTATGGATGTTTTACTTTTAACATTAATAGCATTTGGCTATAATTGCGTGAGGTATACTCCCGCCTATGAAATTCCGGACTTTGCAGGACAATCTCCGCAAAACACTCTGGCAGCGCATCGAAGAAGGCGACCTCACCGGCCTCCGTCTCGCCGAGCAGACCGGCTTCAAGCAAGCCCATATCTCCAATTTTCTCAATCGCAAACGCGGGCTCAGTCTCGAGGGCATGGACAAGGTCTTGTCCGTGCAGCACATCTCGGTGCTCGATCTCCTCGATCCCTCCGAAATCAACAAGCGCGCCTCGATCGTTCCCCCCAGCGAGGACGAGTTCGAGAGCGTCGTCGTCGCCGACCCTCAGGTTGCCGCCCAGGAACAGCTCATCATGAGCATGCACGTCAAGGAAATCCTGAAATTCAAAAAGACTTTCCTTCGCCGCCTGCGCGCAGACATCGAGGGCGACCGCGATGGATGGGAACGCTTCGTCGTCATCAAGGTCGATGCCCGGGAGGGCATGAGCATGTATCCCCGGACGCTGCCCGGCGCCACCCTGCTCCTCGACCGCCACTTCAATTCGCTGACTCCCTACCGTAGGGGAGAACAAAACATGTATGCCGTCCGCAAGGACGACGGCTGCACCATCAAATATGTTGAAGTCGCCAATCGCCACCTGGTCCTGCGCCCCCACAACCCCGCCTACCCGGTGGAAGTGCTGCCCATCGAAGAAGGTACTAAGTCCGGCGAATACATCGTCGGACGGGTGTGTCATGTAGGGATTGAAACGTAAGAAAGAAATTGCAGAAGTCAGAAGTCAGATTGAAGAAGTAATATCAACGCCCTCGATATCGGCGATGGGGGACTTTACTTCTTCAATCTGACTTCTACCTTCTGCAATTCGTCATTTAATTCTGCAATCTGACCTCTAACCTCTGACCTCCCCTACTTCGCGTTCTCCAGCAGGCTCCGTAGCGCCCGTAAGTCTTCCGGGCTAGCATCCCCAACCGCAAAGTAGCGCAGCTCACCCTGTTTCCAGCTTTCCAGGTGGAATGAACGCGCATCCGCGTTAGCAGGCAAATCCAGCGGCACGGCCCGCTCCTGGAAAATGAACACTGAGATCTGATGCTTGCGCACGCGGAAGATCAGCTCCGCACCTGGCGACTGCTCCAAATAACTGACCCGCCCGCCGACCAGCTCAAACGGCGAACCCTGCAACTCCGGCAGATTGAACGTAAATGGAATTCTCCCCGCAAACCACGGCTTAACCGTATGCCGGTCCGTAGAAACCACATCCACCGGATTGGTGCTGGCCAATGTGGAAACATGCAAGTCCGCCAGCTCACCGGCGATCTGGCTCTCCCGAACGAGCCGTTTCGACTGCCGAATCTCCTGCTCGACGATTCCTATTCCCGCCACCGCAAGAATCGCCGCAGCCACCGTCGCAAAGACCGGCCACCGCCACGAGACCCGACCGGAACGTCCCCGCGAAATGCTCTTCTGCACCCGTGCGCGCAACGCCGAATCCGCGCTGTACCGCTGCCCCGCCGCCTGTACCGTGCGTTTCCACTGCAGCCGCCGCAGACTCTCCGCCGCACACGCCGGACACTCCCGCAGATGCCGATCGAGCTCCTGCATCTTGGCGGATTCAAGTTCTCCGTCCAGGTAAGCGTCGAGTTGTGCGATCCACGGCTCGTGGGTCATGACGAGCTCCTGTGCAGTTTCCCCTTCACCGACTCACGCAGCGCCCGCCGCGCCCGCGACAGGCGCGACATCACCGTGCCCGCCGGAATCGCCAGAGTCGCGGCAATTTCCTGATACGACATCTCTTCCACTTCGCACAACAGAAGCACCTCGCGATACGGAACCGGCAGCTCCTCAATCGCTTGCTGCATGATGCGCTCGCTCGCGCGATCGATCAGGATCGTTTCCGGCGTTTCGTTTTCCACCGGCAGGGCGGGGTCGTCGTCCGATTCCAGCGTAACCGTCGCTGCCTTCAAGCCCGTTCGCGAGTTCAGGAACGTGTTGCGCAGGATGCGAAAGATCCACGCCTTGAAGTTCGTGCCCAGCTCGAACGACGAGAACCCCTTGAGCGCCTTGACGTAAGTCTCCTGCACCAGGTCTTCGGCTTCTTCGCGATTCCGCGTCAGCCAGTGCGCGAAGTTATACAAGCGGTCGAACAGCGGCAACGCCAACTGCTCGAACACCGCCGATGAGCGCTCCTCCGCCACGCATACAAGAGTAAACCAGCGAGCGGAGATTTTATTCCCGTACAACGAAACTATTCTTTCGAGGCGACAGCGGGAATAAATCGGGAAAAGAGTGGTTAGTGATTAGTGGTTGGTGATTAGTGAATCTCGGGATCGCAGGCCGCGGAGCGGCCGAGAAACTAATCACTAACCACCAACCACTGCACTTGGAGGAATCACATGGCTCCCTCGCAAAAAGACGAAATTCTCTACGACCACCACCAAGACGGCATCGACCGCCGCGGATTCCTCCGCTGCATGGCGTGGGCTGGCGCAGGCGCTCTCTGTGTCCTTGAAGGCGGGGTGCTGAAGAGCTACGCCCTCGGCCGTGGCAGCGAAATGGGCAAAATTCGCAAAGGCGAACTCGCCTTCGTGCAGATCAGCGACAGCCACATGGGATTTGACAAGCCCGCCAACACTGACGTAATCGGCACATTCAAGGCGGCCATCGACAAAATCAACGCCTTGCCGATCGCCCCCGAGTTCATCCTGCACACCGGCGACATCAGTCATCTCGCCAAGCCTGCAGAATTCGACAATGTCGAGCAAATTTTGAAATCGGCAAAGACCTCGGACATTCTCTACGTTCCCGGCGAGCACGATTTCGTCGGCGATGAAGGCAAGCAATACCTCGAGCGCTTCGGCAAGGCCACGAAGGGCTCGGGCTGGTACAGCTTCGACAAAAACGGCGTTCACTTCATCGGCTTAGTCAACGTCGCGAACCTGAAAGCCGGCGGACTGGGTTCGCTGGGCTCCGACCAACTCGAATGGCTGGAGGATGACGTCAAGCACCTCAAGTCGAGCACGCCGGTCGTGGTCTTCGCGCACATCCCGCTCTGGACGGTCTATCCAGACTGGGGCTGGGGCACCGAAGACAGCGCGCAGGCCCTCGGCTATCTGAAGCGCTTCGGGTCGGTCACCGTCTTGAACGGCCACATTCATCAGACCATGCAGAAAGTAGAAGGCAATGTCACGTTCCACACCGCCTGTTCCACCGCCTTTCCGCAACCGAAGCCGGGCGCAGCTCCATCTCCCGGCCCCATGAAAGTCCCCGCCGAACAGTTGCGCAGTCTGCTGGGCGTCACCGACGTTTACTACAAGAAAGGCCAGCACGCGCTCGCGATCACGGACTCGACGCTGGGCTAGAAAAGTTAGCTGAAGAAAAGAATTGTCATCCTGAGCGATGCGAAGGATCTGCTTTCTCGTCTCCCGGCAAGGGCCGGTCCTTCGCTTCACTCAGGATGACAAGCAGGAAAATGATCACCACACAAACATCATTGGAGGAAAGAGTGAAATCACGTTTGCATTACCTGGGAATCACCGCATTGATACTGTCGGCCATGGTCATCGCATCGACACAAGACTCATTCGCCGCGGACAATGCTGCCTCAACCGTCGCCATCAAAATCGACAACTTCAGATTCAACCCGCAAACCGTAACCGTCCCCGCCGGAACCCAGGTGACCTGGACCAATCAGGACGACATCCCGCACACCGTCGTCAGCGATGACAAAACCACCTTCAAGTCACACGCCCTCGATACCGACGAGAAGTTCACCTTCACGTTCACCAAACCGGGCACGTACGAGTACTTCTGCTCCATCCACCCCAAGATGACCGCGAAGATCATCGTGCAATGAGTCTGGCGGGGACGGACACTCTTGTCTGTCCCCCCCCAAAAATAAAGGGATCACAATGAACCCATGGGATATCCACGCGGCCCTAACGGCCAAGCACGCGCAGCACGTCGTGCTGATTCACTTTCCGATCGCGCTCTTCCTGACCGGCGTCGCGCTCGACGTCGCCGCCCGTTGGATTCGCCGCAAAGATCTGGCTCTCGCCGCCTATTGCAACCTGTCCCTCGCCGCCCTGATGGCGCTGCCCGCAGCCGCCACCGGCCTGCTGGCATGGCCGTGGGAGCTTGAAGGACGCCGGCTCAAGGGAATTCTCCTCCTCCACTTGCTTTCCGGATGCGCCTCCGTAGTGCTAATACTTGCCACCTGGTGGATACACCGCCGCGCCCGTTACCAGCCCGAGCAAAGCCTCCCGGCCTTTCGCTGGCCCCTGGAACTCGTCGCCGTCCTGATACTTGGCCTGACCGGTCATCTGGGCGGTTACCTAAGCGGAGTGAATCATCCCTGATCACCACAATTTTCTCTGGAACTCCCCTCACCATCTCCCCGTACATACGTCTGAGTACCTGGGGTATACGTCTATCTCCAGGTTCCGGAGAAACAAACCATGCGCCATTTCGCCATCACGCTGTTCGCCGTCGCCCTGCTGTTGACCGCCGCCCATGCCGACGACTGGTCCAAGACCTACACCGTCGCGCACGCTCCCCAACTGCGCGTGGACACCTCCGACGCCGACATTCGCCTCGATACCTGGGATCAGAACAAGATCGAAGCCCGCGTCACCACCGAGCACTACAAGATCGGGGAGGGTGGGATCAGGATCCTCGAGCGCCAGACCGGTGATGTCATCGAAATCGAAGTGCGCTTTCCCAACCGTCATTTCACCGTCAATTGGGGCCAGCGCCGCGTGGTGGTGGAAATTCACATGCCGCGCGAGGGCAGGGTGAGTCTCCGCACCGGCGATGGCCGCATCTCTGTGAACCACCTCCGCGGTGAAATGGACTTTTACTCCGGCGACGGACGGCTCGAAGTCGACGACGTGGACGGCAATCTGCGCGCTCACACCGGGGATGGCTCGATCCGCGTTGCCGGCCGCTTTGATGCGGTCGACGTCACTTCGGGCGATGGCCGCGTCTCGCTCATGGTCCGGCCCGGTTCACGCGTTACCAGTTCCTGGGACGTCCGCACTTCCGACGGCAGCGTGGATCTGGAGATTCCCGCCGACCTCGCCGCCGACCTCGACCTGCACACCGGCGACGGCCACATCACATTGAATCTTCCGCTCACGGTCGAGGGTAAGTTCAACGGGCAGGACGTTCACGGCAAGTTGAATGGCGGTGGCAACCGTCTTGTCGTCCACACCGGAGACGGCTCGATCACGGTGGATAAAACCTAGCCCGAAGTGGTAGGGTCTGAGGTTCGCCGATTTCTTTTGAGGTACAACATGTTTCTCAAGAACGTCGCGATCTTGCCTGCGGCCATGGCCCTATCCTTGCTTCTTCCTCTCTCAGCCCAGAACACGCCGGCGCCCGACCAGCCTGTGCTCGACCTCTCCGCCATGGAGAAGACCGTCGACCCCTGCGTGGACTTTTACACTTATTCCTGTGGCGGCTGGATCAAGAACAATCCGATTCCGCCCGACCAGTCGAGCTGGGGAATCTACGGCAAGCTGCAGGATGACAATCTCGCTCAGCTGCGCACGATTCTTGAGGAAGCCGCGAAAGCCGACGTCGCGAAAGCCTCCGTAACCCAGAAGCTCGGCGACTACTATGCGTCCTGCATGGACGAAGCGGCGATCGAGAAGCTCGGCGCCGCCCCGCTCGCTCCCGAGCTGAAACGCATCGCGGACCTCAAATCGAAGAAGGCGATCGCGGAGTACCTCGCCACTAGCCAGTTTCCCACTTCGCTTTACGGCGGCGGGTCGTTGTTTAGCTTCCGATCCAATCAGGACTTTAAGGACTCCACCCAGGTAATCGCCGAAACCGATCAGGGTGGACTCGGCTTGCCGGACCGCGATTACTACCTGAAGGACGACGACAAATCGAAGGACCTGCGCAAGGCCTACCTGGCCCACGTGCAGAAGATCTTCCAACTCCTCGGCGACAAACCGGAGCAGGCCGCCGCCGAAGCGGCCACGGTGATGCGCATCGAGACCGAGCTGGCCAACGGCCAGATGACTCGCGTCGAACGCCGCGATCCACCCAAGCTCTATCACAAGATGACCGTTGGCGATCTCAGCCAGCTTTCCCCCGGCTTCGACTGGAACGTCTATTTTGCGAGAAGTGGACTGGGCGCGATCGGCTCGCTGAACGTGGTTACGCCCGACTACATGCGCACCATGAATGCCGCCATCGAAAAGGAAAGTTTGCCGGACTGGAAAATCTACCTGCGCTGGCACGCCGCGCACAATGCCGCGACCAACCTTTCGTCGGCGTTCGACAAAGAGACTTTCAATTTTTACGGCAAGACCTTGCGTGGACAGGAGCAACTCCCGCCCCGCTGGAAGCGCTGCACCAACGATGTGGATAGTGACCTCGGGGAAGCGCTCGGACAGGCTTATGTGACGCGGTATTTCAGCCCCGAGGCCAAGCTGGCTGCGGTCAAGATGGTGAAAGAGATTGAAGGCGCGATGCAGAGCGAGATTCAGGCTCTCCCCTGGATGGGCGCGGCGACCAAGCAACAAGCGATGGCCAAACTGCAATCCATCGCGAATAAAGTCGGCTATCCTGACCAGTGGCGCGACTACAGCGCCCTCAACATCGTGCGCGGCGACGAGATGGGTAACACCGAGCGCGCCGCCTGGTTCGAGTTCCACCGCCAGCTGGCGAAGATCGGCAAGCCCGTCGACCACGCGGAATGGACCATGACCCCGCCCACGGTGAACGCCTACTACGATCCGCAGAAGAACGACATCAATTTCCCCGCCGGCATACTGCAACCGCCTCTGTTCAGTGCGAAGTCCGACGCTGCGCCCAACTATGGCAACACCGGCGGCACCATGGGCCACGAACTCACCCACGCCTTCGACGACGAAGGCAGCCAGTTCGATGCCCAGGGCAACCTGCGCAACTGGTGGACCGAGGCCGACCGCAAGGCATTCGAGCAGCGCGCGCAGTGCGTGGTCGATCAGTATTCCGGATACACCATCGTCGATGACATCAAAATCAACGGCAAGCTCACCGACGGTGAAGATCTAGCCGACCTGGGTGGCACGCTACTCGCGTACCTGGCGTGGAGAGAAGACACGAAGAATCAGAAGCTCGACGCGATCGACGGCCTGACGCCCGATCAGCGCTTCTTCGTCGGCTATGCCCAGAGCTGGTGTACCAACGAACGAGAGGAAAACAAACGCCTGCGTGCAACCGTCGATCCCCATTCTCCGGAAAAGTATCGGGCGAACGGAGTCGTCTCCAACCTGCCCGAGTTTCGCGAAGCCTTCCACTGCAAGCAAGGACAGCCCATGGTCAGGGAGAACGTCTGCCGGGTTTGGTAAATTTCGTATCAGGGCACGGCTTTAGCCGTGCCGGAAGGATTTTTTTTTGGCCCCTTCAGGGGCCGCACCGGCGAGCGCCTGAAGGCGCACCTGATTTCCTCTAAAACGGCATCGCTGAAGCGATGCCCTGATACGAATCTTCTATCCCCTCTCGAACGCGTGTTTCTGTTCGAGTTCACCGCGGGCACTGGCCATCTCTGACTCAAAGCGGTCTTTCTGGCTCATGAGTGCGGGAAGCGCGGTGGCATAGCGCCCCGCCATCGTGAACAGTCCCTGCTGGGAAAGCCCTACCGCGATCTCGGCAAGATGATCCGTCGCGGCCTGCACGTAGAGAGCTTCTGTCGCGTCGCCGAGCCACACGTCGCCGCCCACCAGTAGCGTTTGCCAGTACACCTTGCGCTCGATCTGGCGCCCGATATCTTCATCTGTAGCCCTGCCAAAGACCCATTGCTTGCGCTTGAAATCATAGTGCCGGCTGGAAAACGGCAGCGGCACCAGCTTGCCGGACTTCACGAATTCAATCTGCTTGCGATCGACGTCCTTGCGCAGCGCGTTGATCACCGGCCCCTCGGTATCTTTCGGCTCGAGCGACGGCAGCACCTCGCGCAGCGTGGCGGAGAGGTTCACGGAAACCATTGCGCGCAAACCGCCGGAGTTCTCCAGCGCGATTTCCGCATGCAGCACGTGCCAGTCCGACCCTGAAGTAGCCATACGGAAAGGCCATTCGAGCTTAAAGCTGAGCGGAAGTCCGCTCTGCGTGACGTAGATGGTCTTTTGAGGAACAGGAGGCGTACTCATCTCAGGCCCTTGTGAGTCTGGAAACATTTCATTTTATATTCACCATTGCCAATCGGTCGTGTTGGTCCGGCGACGACGAACTCCCACCAAGCCGAGCCGCGAAGCGGCGGCATTCGTTAGGCCAGGACGTAAGTCCTGGGTAGCGGCGTGAGGCGACCGAGTCCCGTCAGGGACGGCCCCGCTCACGACCCCGCCGCCCGCGCCAGCGCAAGCAGATTCCACGCTGCCGACGCGATCAAAAGACCGGCCAGCGCCGCCATCACAAACAAACTGTGTCGCGTCTCCAACAAGTCCCCGAACACACCGGCGACAAAAACAAAAAGAAACACGAGAGCCGTAAGGTAGAAACCGTCACCGGGAAAGCTCGGCACGCCAATACCCAAAACCAGCAACAGCGCCGCGACCATCAATGGCGACGCATTCCCGAAATAGCGACCACGCTTCCAGGCGACGAACACGCCTAACGTTGCCGGCAAGGCGAGCACCAGCGGCGGGCTACCGCTCAGGATTCTCCGCCCCATGTGCACGTAGGAGAAAACCAAGCCGAAAGCGCGCGGCTCGAACTCCAGCCACCGCGCATGTCTCATGCCTTGCCAGAACAGGTCAGGGTGGAAGAAATACGAAGCCACCAGGATCACCAGCGCCACCACAACCGCTGCGCCCCAAATGGCAAGCACAGCGCCCTTTCTCACCGGCGCCACCCAAAGCATGAGCAGCAATGCGGGCAACGCCAGCAGTCCGAGCGAGAACTGATTCCCGGCCGCGAGCGCCAGCGACAAGCCAAGAAAAAGAATCCTCCGCCAGTTCCAGAGCACCACCTCGCGCGGAGCATACAGGGTGTGCGCTACCGCGATCGCGGTCCATACAGCGCCGAACGCGCCCCACACCGCGCCCATCTCCGCCAGAGTCCCAGTACCAGCCGCGCCGACGATCATGCCAGGCGAAAAGCAATAAAGCAGGAGCGCGATGTATCCCCCGGCGTTCCCGTAGAGGCGCCGCGTAACGTACCACAGCGACCCTCCGAGCATGACGCCAAAGAACAGACACGGCGCCGCTGCCAGCACCTGCCAGAGCGGCAGCCCGGCCGTCCACGTCGCCGGGCGCACCAGAAACGGCGCAGCTGCACCCAGGTAGTAGAGCGGTGAGCGGTCTTCATCGTATCCGTCGCGCACCCGAAGATGCCCGGAGCGTGCCGCAGAAGGCACGCCGGTAGCGGCTTCTGAGCCCAACGATTCCGCCGTCCCCGCAACCGCGCCGCCCTTCCACTGTTGCAGCCCAAGGTAAATGCGCAAGGCCTGGTCGGAGTCCGATCCGGAAGCATGCCGTGTCTGCACTCGGATCAGCCACAAGCACTGCAGCAGATACACTCCCAACAGCGCGGCCGCCGCAAATTGCGGCCCGCCGATCGACGCCGATGGAAAAAATCGCCGCATGGAGCGAGACCGAGTGTTTTACCATGTCGGGGACTCTCATGGATATGAATCCGCTTCCGCCTGTTGTTTCGGAGCTGGCGCAGCCCACCCCGCCCGAGTCCGCTCCGCCGACTTCAGTCCTCCCGGCGCTCTCAACCATACCTGGCCGCGAAAACCCGCTGCTCGAAGTGTTCGTCGG
>JACXTT010012932.1_pt1 | contig 11043 bp, 8 predicted proteins | sample 9270951 | NCBI WGS metagenome assembly JACXTT01 (sample SAMN15532306, study PRJNA645909) | rock metagenome | isolation source: weathered quartz diorite | place: Puerto Rico | collected 2017-06-21 | reverse complement strand
ATACCGACGGTTGGCCGAGTGCCTACGGCACATGCGGCTCATCGCGCTTACGGCCTCGGTCGGGCCGATTGTCCGGCCGGGACGCTTGCCCGGAGACGATACGGACTGGGTGGACTGGTATGCGCGGGCGATCCGCCGTCTGCTTCCGCTGCCGGATCAAAAAGTCGACCCGGCTTATGTCGAGATGATCAGGACAGCGACGTGCGACGCCGAATTGCGCGGCCAGATCAGTTATCACCAGGCAAATGCCGCGACGATGGAAAAGCTCAGCCACCGGATTCATGCGCTCGGACTTATTCTATTTGTCGCGACCGCCTGCACGATTGTCACCGCCCTTCTGCTGCCGCAGGCGGCGCCGATGCATGGGGCAAAGACATTTTTGATTTTTCTGACCGTCGTGTTCCCCATCTTCGGCAGCGCGTTCAACGCCATTCGCGCGCAGGGCGATTTTATTTCCGTGGCGCACCGATCGCGGCAGACAGCCACCCGCCTGGTCGCCATTACAAAAGCGCTGTCGGGGGAGCCGCTTTCCTTCGCGCGGCTGGCTGATCGGGTGGAAACCGCCTCCGACATGATGATGGGCGATCTGGTCGAATGGCAGCTCGTATTCCGCACACGGCCGTTGTCGCTGCCGGTCTAGCGCGAGGACGAACGCACACGCTTCGCAGCGTGACAATTTTGTGTGCGCCGAGGGAAAGAATCCCAGCGCGTTAAACATTGTTAACACTGAAACAGCTCAAAAAAGCGTCACGCGGCACCCGCGGCGCCATTAACAACAAGATCAACAACTCCAACGCCGCCGAAACGTCGTATGATAAAATCGGCTTCGCGCGGCAGAGCTGCAAGAGCTGGCTATGAAAACGGTTCGTATCGTTTCGATCGTTGGGCTGCTGCTGTTTTCGCTGGTGGCCGACGCTGCAATTGTCTTGGGCCCGGGCTCGGCGTCGTGCGTGACCTGGAACGGCGACCGGCGGAGAAACGAGTCGCACAGCCAGCTCAATCAGGCCTGGGTGTTGGGATTTGTCACAGCCTATAATCTCTACAGGCCGGCGTCGCAGGATGGTTCGTTGAAGCCGATGGACTCGCGCAGCATGATGGTTTGGATCGACAACTATTGCGATGCGAATCCGCTGAAGGACATTTTCGACGCGGCGCAAGCGCTCATTGAAGATTTGGGAGGCCGCTCGCCCTAACGGACGTTGCAGTCCGATTTTCGAGCCCAGCTCGTCCGCACTTTAGCTCGTCTGTTCCTGAGCAAACATGAATGGCGAAACCCCGCGCACGGTTTCATCGAGCACCAATGTGCGCGTGACCGGCGGCTCCGCACGTTGCCCGCAATTAACGCGTTCGCACAACCGGCAATTGACGCCGATTGGCGTCGCTTCGACCTTTTCGATATTCAAGCCGACCGAATAGACGAGCCGCGGCAAATACTTCAGTTCACAGCCAAGTCCGATAGCGTAACGCGGCCGCGGTTGTCCGAATGGAACAATGGAACGACGGACCGCCTGCGCGACGGAGAAATAACGCGTGCCATCCGGCAGCTCAATGATCTGCGTGACGATACGATCCGGAGTCGCAAATGTTGCGTGCACGTTCCACAGTGGACAGGTGCCGCCGAATTTTGAGAACGGAAAGCTTCCTGACGAAAAGCGTTTGGAAACATTGCCGGCATTGTCGACACGGAGCATGAAGAACGGGACGCCGCGGGCATTTGGGCGCTGCAGCGTGGTCAGGCGGTGGCACACCTGTTCGAAACTGGCGCCAAAGCGCTGGGCGAGGGGTTCTATGTCATAGTTGAGGCCCTCGGCGGCTTCGTGAAAGCGCGCGTAAGGCATGATCACCGCCGCCGCAAAGTAATTGGCGAGTGAAATCCGGAACAGCCGGCGCGCGGGGTCGTCGAGTTTGCCGCTCTTGGCGGCGATGCCATCGATCAGCGCCCCGCCTTCCGCAAGCGCAAGCTGGAATGCGGTCTGAAAGATCCGGCCGGTGTCGTCGAGAAGTTCAGATAGCGAGAGCTGCTTTCGGTGAGGCGAATAGCGGCGCAACCAATCACGCATCACTTCAACGGTGCGCACGCGCACAAGAATGCCGTGGCGCTCGCGGAGCCGCTCCGACAAGGCGCGAAACAGGTCGTGGCTGGGTACTTCGAGCTCATCTCGAAGTTGCTCGGCGGCGGTTTCGACCGCCGGAAAGTGATTACGATTTTCTTCGATCAGCTCGCGAATCCGTTCCACGGGGTTGGCACTCGTATTCGGTGCTTCGTCGCGGCCGGCGAAGCGCGATGCAGCGGTATTCTCGCCGCGACGCGCCTCGATGTAGGCCCGATAGAGACGCTGGACCGCACTGGCGGCATCTGGGCAAAGATCGACGAAATCCAGAAGCTCCTGCTTGGGCAGCTCGATTTCGCGGAACAGGGGGTCGCTGAATACTTCATTCAGTTCGGCGAAGAAGCGGTCTTTATCGGCAGCGGCAAGATCCTTCAGATCGACGTCATAAGCCTCCGCCATCTTGAGCAATATTTGTGCGGTCACCGGGCGCTGGTTCTGCTCGATAAGATTAACGTAGCTCGGCGAGATGTTGAGCTCCTTCGCCATTTGAGTCTGCGAGAGCCCGATCTGCCTCCGAATTCGGCGAAATCGCGGGCCAACGAACAATTTTGCGGCAGCGGAATCGGATTTTTTTGACATTTGTGACATCCAAATAAGAGAATCTGTAATTCACTTTACAACTTAGCACGAATGATGGGAGCACACTATTCCCAAATCATTTCGCAAGAATTAGTAGTGCAAGGGACAGGTGCGTGGAATTCTTGTCACAACTGTTAAAAAAGGAACTTAATTATGTCCGTGACCGCCTTTAACAAGTTCTTCACCGATACCCCGAGCAATCGCTTCGACGGGATCGAACGCACCTATTCCGCGGCCGACGTTGTGCGGCTCGCCGGCTCCTTTCAGGTACGCCATTCGATGGCCGAGCGCGGCGCGGCACGCCTGTGGGAGTTGTTGCAATCCGAGCCCTATCTGCCGGCGCTTGGCGCCATGACCGGCAATCAAGCGGTGCAGATGGTCCGGGCCGGGCTCAACGCGATTTACCTTTCGGGCTGGCAGGTCGCGGCTGATAGCAACGTCGCGGGCGCAACCTATCCCGATCAGAGTCTTTACCCTGCAAATTCCGGTCCCGAGCTTTGCCGGCGAATCAACCGTGCGCTGGCGCGCGCCGATCAGATCGAGCATTCCGAGGGCGGCAGCCAGCGCGACTGGTTCGCGCCGATTATCGCCGACGCCGAAGCCGGATTCGGCGGGCCGCTCAACGCCTTCGAAATCATGAAAGCGTATATCGAAGCGGGCGCGGCCGGCGTTCACTTCGAGGACCAGCTCGCTTCGGAAAAGAAGTGCGGCCATTTGGGCGGCAAGGTGCTCATCCCCACCGCGGCGCACGAGCGCAACTTGATCGCGGCAAGACTTGCGGCCGACGTTTGCCGCGTGCCGGCTCTTGTCATTGCGCGCACGGATGCCGAAAGCGCGCGGCTGATCACCACGGATATCGACGAGCGCGATCGCGAATTCATCACCGGCGAACGCACGACGGAGGGCTTTCACCGGCTCAAGGCCGGTACCGGGCTTGCACACTGCATCAAGCGCGGGCTGGCATTCGCGCGTTACGCGGACATGCTCTGGTGGGAAACTTCGCATCCGAATCTCGACGAGGCGCGAGAGTTTGCCGAAGCTATCCATAAGCAATTCCCGGGCAAGCTTCTGGCTTACAATTGCTCGCCTTCATTCAACTGGCGCGCCAACCTGGACGACGCGACGATCGCGAATTTCCAGCGCGAGCTGGGAGCGATGGGTTACAAATTCCAGTTTGTCACGCTCGCAGGTTTCCACAGCCTCAATCACGGCATGTACTCGCTCGCAAGCGGTTTCGCGAAGCGCGGAATGTCCGCCTATTGCGAACTGCAGGAGACCGAATTTGCCGCCGAGCGGCAGGGCTACACCGCAACGCGCCACCAGCGCGAAGTCGGCACCGGATATTTCGATCTCGTCAGCCTCGCGGTCACGTCCGGCCAGGCTTCTACAACGGCGATGTCCGAGTCGACCGAGAGCGCGCAATTCACCGATGCGAAATCGCCGGCCGCGGCCGCTTGAACTGAAAGTGCAACCAAGGAGAACAGCCATGTCAAATCCGAGATATTGGGTCGTTGGGGGCGAATATCGCACCCTTGAGTTCGACGAAATCATCAACGGCTCACAACGTCTGATCGGCCCATTCGGCGAGCGAAATGCCGCCGAACGTAGCTGGCGCGATGTTTCCGAGCAGCACCGCTCGCATTGCACCGTCCGTTTCACGATTGCCGAAGAAAATTAACGGAAACTGGCAAGAAACTTGCGAGCCAGTAAGCGCGAGATGCGAACGACGCGCGCTCGTCGGCGTGCGACCAAGGAAGCGAAGGGGATTGCCATGACCGCCCGCATCGAAGTCAAAGGACTATCGATTGCAAAGTCACTCTATGACTTTGCCGAATTGGAGGCTTTGCCGGGCACCGGCGTGACGTCCGACAGCTTCTGGTCTGGAGTTGCGGCGCTGGTTCGTGATTTCGGACCACGCAACAGGCAGCTGCTGGTGGTGCGCGACGAGTTGCAGGCGCTCATTGACGACTATCATCGTGCGAGTCGTACTGCGCCCTGGGATCAGCAGGGATATGAGCGTTTTTTGCGCAAGATCGGATATCTTTTGCCTGAACCGGCCGCATTCTCCATTCGCACAAAGAATGTTGACGACGAGATCGCGCGTATTGCCGGTCCGCAATTGGTCGTGCCGCTTTCCAATGCACGTTATGCCCTGAACGCGGCAAACGCGCGCTGGGGCAGTCTCTATGATGCGCTTTACGGCACCGATGCCCTGCCGGCGGATGGTGGTGCGGCGCGCGGGACAAAATTCAACAAGGTGCGCGGCGAACGCGCGATCGCTTACGGGCGAAAATTGCTCGATAGCGCGGCGCCGCTTGCGCATGGCAGCCACAGCGATGCGACCAGTTACACCGTTGAAAACGGGAAATTGATTGTTGGACTTCGCGATGGATCGCGCAGCGAGCTGGCGCAGCCTGAGCAGTTTGTTGGTTTCCAAGGAAAGATGGATGCGCCGTCAGCGGTGTTGTTGCGCCACAATGATTTGCATCTGGAGATCAAGATCGATCGTACCAGCACCGTCGGGCGCGACGACGCGGCGGGCGTTGCCGATCTCGTGGTCGAATCGGCGATTACGACAATCATGGATCTGGAGGACAGCGTCGCGGCGGTCGATGCCGACGACAAAGTCGCACTCTACCGTAATTGGTTGGGGTTGATGAAAGGCACCTTGACCGCGAAGTTCGAAAAAGACGGAAAGGCCGTTTATCGCAAACTCAATGGTGATCGGGCCTATCAGGCACCGCGTGGGGGCGAATTGCGGTTGCCCGGACGCAGTCTGATGCTCGTGCGTCACGTCGGGTTGCATATGTTCACCGATGCCGTGCTTGATGAGACCGGCGAGGAAGTCCCCGAGGGCATACTCGATGCCGCCATCACCGCATTGATTGCCACGCACGAAGTTCGCGGTCGCAACCGAGGCCTCAACAGCCGTACCGGTTCGGTCTACATCGTCAAGCCGAAGATGCATGGTCCGGATGAAGTCGCATTTGCCAACGATGTATTCGCCCAGGTCGAGACATTTTTGAAATTGCAGCAAAACACTCTAAAAATCGGCATCATGGACGATGAGCGGCGCACAACCGTCAATCTCAAAAATTGCATCCGCGCGGCGGCCGACCGACTGCGGTTCCTCAATACCGGATTCCTCGATCGTACCGGCGATGAAATTCACACCGCGATGTTTGCTGGGCCGCTGATCCGGAAAGCGGAGATGAAGAATACGGCGTGGATCAAGGCCTACGAAAACTGGAACGTCGATACCGGCATCGTTTGCGGATTGCCGGGCAGGGCGCAGATCGGCAAGGGCATGTGGGCCATGCCCGACCGGATGGCGGACATGCTTGCGCAAAAGATCGCGCATCCGATGGCCGGCGCCAATACCGCATGGGTTCCTTCCCCGACTGCGGCGACACTGCATGCGCTGCACTATCATCAGGTTAGCGTGTCGGATCGTCAGAACGAAATTTCTGGGCGCGCGTTTGCGAGCCTGTCAGACATACTGACGGTTCCGGTGTCGCACACGATCTGGACCGCCGATGAGATCCAGCATGAACTCGACAATAACGTGCAGGGTATTCTGGGATATGTGGTCCGGTGGATCGATCAAGGCGTCGGCTGCTCAAAGGTGCCGGACATCCACAATGTCGGATTGATGGAAGACCGCGCCACGTTGCGGATTTCGAGCCAGCATATCGCGAACTGGCTGCTGCATGGCGTCATCACGGAAGCGCAAGTGATGGAAGCGCTCAAGCGCATGGCGCGCGTCGTGGACCGTCAGAATGCGAACGATGCCGACTATCGGCCAATGGCGCCGGCCTTCGACGGATCAGCTTTTAAGGCGGCCGGTGAACTGATCTTTGACGGACGCGTGCAGCCGAATGGTTATACGGAATGGGTCCTGCATAAGCATCGCCGTGACGCTAAGGCGATCCGGCACGTCGAGGCGGGTCTGCTCGAACAAAAGCATTTGACGTCGGCACGTGTCGCCGCGTCGCGCAAAGTCTACGAGCCGGAAGCGGTTGTCGCGGACTGAGGCGTCTTCCAAGAGTTTGAGGTCAGCAGATGAAAATCACGTCCGGCGTGCCGGAGCCGGACCTCATACTGAAGCCGCAACGCTAGAACTGCGCGACTATTCTCCGGTGATGCCGAGCTTTTTTATTGTCTGCTGCCAGTAGGCAAACTCTTTCGGCAGTCTGGCCTTGAAGGCCTCGCTGCCCAGTGTGCCGTGCATCCCGTTGGCGGCAAAGCGCTCCTTCATTGCCGACACCTGCAGAACCGCAAACAGTGCCTTCTCCAATTTTGCCTGCGTCTGCGGTGCCGCGCCGGAAGGGAGAAAAATGCCGTACCAGTTTTCCATCACGACATCCGCAAGGCCGAGTTCCGCCGTGGTCGGGACATCCGGCAATAACGGCGAGCGCTCGGTGCCGAAAAGGGCGAGCGCCGTGACAGCATTGGATTTGACGAGCGGGAGCAGCACTGGAAAATCGGCGTTGAGCATGTCGAGGTGTCCGCCGAGCATATCGGTGATGGCAGGAGCGGCGCCGCGATAGGGGACATGGGTGATTTTCAAGCCGTCGGCCGCGTTGAGCATCTCGCCGGCGATTTTCATCGTGGTGCCGGGTCCGGCCGGGCCATAACTCATGGCCGAACCTTTGTTGGCTTTGGCGATCAGCTCCTTCAAATTTGAAATGCCAGATTTTGCACTGACGACCAGCAGCGACGGGACGGAGCCGACCAGCATCACCGGAACAAAGGCCTTCGGATCGTAACCGCTGGGCGCTTTCAGCGTCGGACTAATCACCTGAGAGCCGAGGCTCGCCAGCAGCATTGTATTGCCGTCCGGGGCAGCACGCGCGACTTGCTCGCTTGCGAGCGCGCCGCCGGCCCCGCCGCGATTCTCGACGATGACGTCCGCGCCAAGTTGCGCGCCCAATTCCGGCGCCAGAATTCGCGCAAGCTGATCGACCGGACCGCCGGCGGCAAAAGGAACAACAATCTTGATTGTCTCCGCCGAAGCCGGCGCAGCCAACAGGATCGAAGACGCGAACAATAAAATCGCCAAACGTTTCATGTTGGTCCTCCGGACGCTCTACTTTGACAGAGAAGCTTGGAAAATGACAAGGTTCCCTTTTCAAAGTGAAAGCCGAGACAGCCATCATGACAGATAAATTCAAAGACCGGGTCGTGCTTATCAGCGGCGCCGGCTGCGTCGGTCCCGGTTGGGGCAATGGCCGAGCGATGGCGGTACGTTTTGCCGAGGAAGGCGCAAAAATCTTCGCCGTCGATCGCGATCTCGCCAGCATGGATGAAACCGTCGCGCGAGTGCGCGAGGCCGACGGTGCAATTCAGACTCACATAGGCGATGCAACCGACAGCAAATCCGTTTCCGCCATGGTCGACGCCTGCGCCAAGTTGTGGGGGCGCGTTGACGTGCTGATAAATAACGTCGGGGGTTCGGCGGCCGGCGGACCGGTCGAGATGACGGAAGAAGTTTGGGACGCGCAAGTTGATTCCAATCTCAAGAGCGTGTTCCTGACTTGTAAATACGTCCTGCCGATCATGGAAAAGCAAAAGAAAGGCGCCATCGTCAATATTGCATCGTCGTCAGGTCTGCGATGGACCGGCTCTGCCCAAGTCGCCTATGCCGCGACCAAGGCCGGCGTCCTGCAGCTGTCAAAGGTGGTCGCGGTGCAATATGCGGGCAAAGGCATTCGGGTGAACTGCGTCGTGCCGGGTCAGCTCCACACACCGATGGTCGAGACGCGCTTGGCCAAACAGCGCACCGGCGGTGACGTCGAAGCCTTGCTCAAGACACGCCTCAGCCGGATTCCCGTGGGTTTTGCCGGCGATGGACGAGACACGGCCAACGCGGCCCTGTTTCTGGCCTCTGACGAAGCGCGTTTCATCACTGGTACTGAAATTATCGTGGATGGCGGGATGATCGCGCGCTGCGATTAGGTGTTTGCAGTGTCATCCTTGGCGCGAGCTACGCAAACTGGAAAGCGTTCGGGCGACCGCAAAAGGCGGTCTCGCCAAGGGAGTGGTAATAAATGGCTGGCAAGACTGAAGTCCGCGATGGAATGCAAATCGATTGGGATGCACCGATCACGATGGATGATCGCGTCGTGTTGCGCGCAGATGTGTTTCGTCCGCTGGGGGAGAGGAAGCATCCGGTTATTCTCAGCTATGGACCTTATGCCAAGGGCCTCTCATTTCAAGAAGGTTACAAGGGCAATTGGGCGCGCTTAACCAAAGCCGCGCCCGAAGTGCTGCAGGGCTCGAGCAATAAGTACCAAAATTGGGAGCTGGTCGATCCGGAGAAATGGGTGCCGGATGGTTACGCCTGCGTGCGCGTCGACTCGCGTGGCGCCGGATGCTCGCCAGGCCATCTCGATGTGTGGTCGGCGCGCGAGGCGCAGGACTTGTACCACTGCATCGAGTGGGCGGGCACGCAAGCCTGGAGCAACGGCAAGGTCGGCATCAACGGCATTTCGTATTACGCCATGAACCAGTGGCAGGCGGCGCCGCTCAAGCCGCCGCATCTTGCTGCCATGTGCATTTGGGAAGGCTCGTCCGACTACTATCGCGAGCTGTGCCGTCACGGGGGCATTCTCTCCGACTTCCTCAGCAGTTGGTATCCGCGGCAGGTGGCGAGCGTGCAATACGGCGTTGGTGAACGCGGCGCCAAGAGCGTTGTGACTGGCGGGCCGGTCGCTGGTTCCGAGACATTGAGCGAGGCGGAGCTTCGCGGCAATTGCGCCGACATTCCGGGCGAGGCTTTGCAGCGGCGATTGCACGACAATTATTACGCCGCACGCACCGGCGATTTTGACAGCATCGAAGCACCGCTGTTGTCGGCGGCGAATTGGGGCGGCATGGGCCTGCACACGCGCGGCAATTTTGAAGGCTGGCTGCACGCAGGCTCAAAACAGAAATGGCTTGAAGTGCACGGCGATACCCACTTCACGCATTTCTACAGCAACTACGGCGAGGCGCTGCAAAAACGATTCTTCGGTCACTTCCTCAAAGGTGAGAAAACAGGCTGGGAGAAGCAGCCGCGGGTGTCGTTGAACATCCGCCATCCCGATGAGAAATTTATCTTGCGCGCGGAAAGCGAGTGGCCGCTGGCGCGCACGTGCTGGACCAAATACTACCTTCACGCGGAGGGCGGGCTTGGGATTGATGCACCCTCAAGAGAAACGACGTTGAGCTATGAGACGATGCGCGACGGCGTTACCTTCCGTGCACCGGCGCTGGCAAAAAGTCTCGAAATCACCGGTCCGGTCGCCGCCAAGGTGTGGGTCTCCTCGGAAACCACCGACGCCGACCTGTTCCTGGCGCTACGGGTATTCGATCCCGCGGGCAAAGAAATTACATTTGTCGGCTCAAACGACCCGCGCGTTCCGGTTGGTCTTGGCTGGCTGCGCGCTTCGCAACGAAAGCTCGATCCCGCACAATCCCTGCCGTACCGGCCCTGGCACACGCATGACGAGGAATGGCCGCTTAAGCCCGGCGTTCCGGTTGAACTCGACATCGAAATTTGGCCGACATGCATCGTTGTGCCGCCGGGTTACACGTTCGCGCTCACGGTGCGCGGCAAGGATTATGAGTATGATGGCACCGACGCCGGGCTGCCGAATGCGCCGTATCCGATGAAAGGCGTCGGACCGTTCACCCACACCAATCCCAAAGATCGCCCCCCGGATATTTTTGACTGCAAAAACACGCTACATTTCGGAGCAAATATGAAGCCTTACGTGTTGCTGCCGATCATCGGAGAATGACCCCGCAAAAGGGGCGTAAAACCGGAGGAGCGTCGGATGAGATGGATCGTTGTCGTCGGTGCAGTTCTTCTCGCTATTCTGGCTTCGATTGCGCCAGGTTCATCCCAGCAATATCCCAACCGCGTCGTCACCATCATCGTGCCTTATCCCGCGGGCGGTCCGACCGATCAGCTTGCACGCGAGATCGCGCCGGTCTTGTCGGAAAAGCTTGGACAGAACTTCATCATTGAGAATGTCAGCGGCGGTGGAACAAACATCGCGACGGCCCGCGTCGTCCGCGCGGAGAAGGATGGCCATACGTTGCTTCTGCACAATCTGCAAATTTCCGCGAACGTTTCGCTCTACAGCAATCTTCCGTTCGACACGGAGAAGGACTTAAGCCCCGTCATCTTCATCAACAACAATCCGCTCATCCTGATTGGACGCAAGACGCTTGAGCCGAACACGCTCAAGGAACTGATTGCCTTGATGAAGACCAAGACGCTTAAAGCGGCGCATCCGGGCGTGGGCGCCACCGGGCATCTTGCAACGTCGCTATTGGCGCAGGAGGCAAAGGTTACAATTGACTT